>ERZ826051.3368-NODE-3368-length-10711-cov-2.394520_pt1 | contig 10711 bp, 8 predicted proteins | sample MGYA00519928_ERZ826051 | MGnify/ENA primary metagenome ERZ826051 (study PRJEB31778, sample SAMEA3449219) | human gut metagenome | biome: human gut; feature: human-associated habitat; material: faeces | place: United Kingdom | collected 2010/2012 ...
AGTCATTCAAAACAATTCATAATGGAGAGGTAGTCGAAGGTACTGTAATCGATGTGAAGCCGGATGAGATTATCCTGAATATCGGTTATAAGGCAGACGGTATCATTACAAAGAATGAATACTCCAACGATCCGTCAGTTGACCTCACAAAAGTAGTATCCGTAGGTGATACGATGACAGTCAAAGTTTTGAAAGTAAACGACGGAGAGGGTCAGGTTCTTCTTACATATAAGAGACTTGCAGCCGAGAAAGGAAATGAGAGACTGCGTGAAGCGTTTGAGAACAAAGAAGTCCTCAAAGCTACAGTTACACAGATTCTCGGAGGCGGCATTTGCGCTACAGTTGATGAAGTCAGAGTGTTTATCCCGGCAAGCCTTGTATCTGATTCTTATGAGAAAGATCTTGGAAAATATGAAGGTCAGGAAATTGAATTCGTAATCAGCGAGTTCAATCCGAGAAGAAACCGTGTGATCGGAGACAGAAGACAGCTTCTTGTTGCAGAACGTGCCGAGAAACAGAAAGAACTGTTTGCAAGATTACAAGTCGGAGACAGAGTAGACGGCGTGATCAAAAATGTGACGGATTTCGGAGCGTTTGTTGATCTTGGCGGAGTTGACGGACTTCTCCATATTTCTGAAATGTCATGGGGAAGAATTGATAATCCGAAGAAAAACTTCCACGTAGGTGATACTCTTACTGTTCTTGTGAAAGACATTCACGATACAAAAGTTGCCTTAAGTTTGAAGTTCCCGGAGACAAACCCGTGGGCGAATGCTTCAGAGAACTTTGCAGTAGGTACAGTGATCACAGGAAAAGTTGCACGTATGACAGATTTCGGTGCATTTGTTGAACTTGCACCGGGAGTTGATGCGCTTCTTCATGTATCTCAGATTTCGAGAGAACATGTTGAGAAACCATCGGATGTTCTTTCTGTAGGTCAGGAGATTACAGCTAAGATTGTTGACCTGAACGAAGAAGAGAAGAAGATCAGCCTGAGCATGAAAGCATTGGAAGCTGATCGTGATGAAGAAGATGCAGTATCTGTTGATTACGAAGCAGATGCTGAGTAATTATCTTTTGTATTTTATATAATGGATAAGATAGGGGACGATACTTGCATAGAGTGTCGTTCTCTTTATTATGTTAAAAAGATAACATTCTTCTGAAAATACAGAATTGTATGATTTTGTCGTTTGAATGACTGGATTTTTATGCTTCATTCTAGTAAAATAACGTAATATGAAAATAATGCGGGAATAGAGTGTGATAAGTAGATTCTGTTTCGGCGGGAAAGAAAGGAAGAATATCATGGGACTTCTGACATTTAAAGGCGGTATCCATCCGGATGACGGAAAGCGTTTTTCAAAAGACAGTGAAATACGTACATTACTGCCGAAAGGGGAACTGGCGTATCCGCTTTCACAGCATATCGGAGCGCCTGCGAATCCGATCGTAAAAAAAGGAGATCATGTTTTAAAAGGACAGAAGATTGCGGAAGCAGGAGGTTTTGTGTCATCACCGATCCATGCTTCTGTATCCGGAACTGTGAAAGGAATTGAATATCGGTTTAATCCGGCAGGTACAAAAACAGAATGTATCATCATTGAAAATGATGGAGAATACGCGGAAATAAACGATCTTACGGTGAAACCTTTTGGTGAGATGACAAGAGAAGAGATCATTGAGAGAATCGGTGAAGCCGGTATTGTCGGAATGGGAGGCGCAGGTTTTCCTACGAGGGTAAAGCTTTCTCCGAAAGAACCTGAAAAGATAGAATATATTATTGCGAACTGTGCAGAGTGTGAACCGTATATTACGGCAGATTACAGAAGGATGTTGGAGAATACCGGACAACTGGTGAACGGTATGCGTATAATCCTTTCGCTGTTTCCGAATGCAAAAGGAATCTTTGCGGTAGAAGATAATAAAAAAGACTGTATTGAAAAATTAAACAAAGAAACAGAAAATGACCCGAATATGGAAGTGAAGGCACTCATGACAAAATATCCTCAGGGAGCGGAACGTCAGTTGATCTATGCAGTGACAAAACGTGCGATCAATTCATCTATGCTCCCGGCAGATGCGGGTTGTATTGTTGATAATGTGGAAACATTGATCGGGATTCATATGGCAGTAGCTGAGGGGAAACCTCTTACGGAACGTGTTGTTACTGTAAGCGGAGACGCCATAAATTCTCCGGGAAACTTTAAAGTTCTTCTTGGAACAAACCATATGGAATTAATTGAAGCGGCGGGTGGATTTTCTCAACAGCCGGAAAAATTGATATCCGGAGGGCCTATGATGGGATTCGCCATGGTAAGTGCAGAAGCTCCGGTAACAAAAACATCTTCTTCTATTCTTGCGTTTAAGGAAGATATAGTTTCAAAAAGCGTGGAGACGGCATGTATCAACTGTGCAGGATGCGTTGATGTCTGTCCGAGTCGTATTATACCTTCACGATTAGCCGATCTTGCCCAAAGACATGATGAAAAGGCTTTTGTTGCGATGAATGGACTTGAATGTGTGGAATGTGGATCATGCAGTTATGTGTGTCCGGCGAAAAGACCTTTGAAACAGGCTATCGGTTCTATGAGAAAAATTGCGCTTGCAAATAAAAGAAAGAAGTAAGTGAGAGGTGAGAGAAAAGTGAATGAAAATTATCATGTATCAGCATCCCCGCATATTCGGGATAAGATAAAAAGCAGCAATATCATGCTTCTTGTTGTGATTGCCCTGCTCCCTGCTACTGTATTCGGAATTTGGAATTTTAGACATGAAAATGCGTGGATCTTAGTTGTTGCTACAACGGCGGCTGCTGTGCTTGCAGAGTATATCTATGAAAAATTAATGCATAAACCGGTTACAATCGGTGATTTCAGCGCAGTTGTTACAGGTCTTTTACTTGCATTGAATCTTCCTCCGACGCTTCCGTGGTGGATGGGGGTACTCGGAGCCGTATTTGCAATCGTTGTTGTAAAACAGCTTTTCGGTGGATTGGGACAAAATTTTATGAATCCGGCCTTAGCTGCAAGATGCTTTCTTCTAATCTGTTTTACGCAAAAAATGACGTATTTTGTGTATGACGGCGTGACAGGCGCAACTCCGCTTGCACAATTAAAGAGCGGCAATGTAGTAAATACGATGGATATGCTTCTTGGAAATGTCCGGGGAACGATCGGAGAGACATCGGTGATCGCGATTATGATCGGAGCGATGTTCTTAATATTGACAGGAGTGATAGATCTTAGAATTCCGGGATCTTATATCGTATCATTTGTTATTTTTATCACGCTTTTCGGCGGCAATGGATTTGATCCGTGGTACATAACCGCTCATTTATGCGGCGGCGGTCTGATGCTTGGAGCATGGTTTATGGCAACAGATTATGTGACTGCTCCGATTACGAGCAAAGGAAAGATTTTGTATGGCATTTGTATGGGAATCTTAACCGGACTGTTCCGTTTGTTCGGAGCTTCGGCAGAAGGGGTATCTTATGCAATCATCATCAGTAACCTTTTGGTTCCGTTGATCGAGAAGGTTACTCTTCCGAAACCTTTCGGTAAAGGAGGAGAAAAGTAATGAATAAAATTATAAAAAATACGTTGATCTTAACTGCAATAACAGTTGTTTCAGGACTTTTGCTCGGAATTGTTTACGATGTTACAAAAGAGCCGATTGCGCAGGCGCAGGAGCGTACAAAACAAAAGGCGTTTCAGACAGTGCTTCCCGAGGCTTCAGAGTTTACATCCAGCAATTTCGATGAAAAAGAGGCGGCAAAAATTTTAAAAGAAAACGGTTATACAGACGATATAACAGAAGTAGCGGAAGCGACAGATAAAAAAGGGAAAGTAATCGGTTACGTGATCAATGTCACTTCTCACGAAGGGTATGGCGGCGACATTGAAATTTCTGTAGGAATCGCCTCGGACGGAACAGTGAAAGGAATTGAGATGCTCTCCATCGGAGAGACGGCGGGATTAGGAATGAAAGCGAAAGACGCTGAATTTAAAGATCAGTTTCGGGATAAAAAAGTGCAAAAATTCACTTATACGAAAAATGGAGAAAAAGGCGATGATAAGATCGATGCCATCAGCGGCGCTACGATTACGACAAATGCAGTGACTAATGCCGTTGATTCAGCACTGATTTATTATCAAACGGAGTTAGGAGGCGGTATCAATGAATAAATGTGCAGAACGTCTTTATAATGGCCTTGTGAAAGAAAATCCTACGTTCGTTCTCATGCTCGGTATGTGTCCGACTCTTGCGGTTACAACATCTGCGATCAACGGAATCGGTATGGGGCTTTCTACGACAGCGGTACTTGTGATGTCAAATATGTTGATTTCTATGTTGAGAAAAGTGATTCCGGCATCAGTGCGTATGCCTGCTTTTATCGTTGTTGTAGCTTCTTTTGTTACGATCGTTGATTTTTTGATGGCGGGATTTGTTCCCGGGCTTTATAAATCACTCGGATTGTATATCCCTTTGATCGTAGTAAACTGTATTATTTTGGGGAGAGCGGAAAGCTATGCATCAAAAAATCCGGTGCTTCCTTCGATTTTCGACGGGATCGGTATGGGACTTGGATTCACGGTCGGTCTTACGGCAATCGGTATTGTGAGAGAACTGCTTGGTGCAGGCGAGGTGTTCGGCATTCGTGTTATGCCGCAGTCATATGAACCTCTTACGATTTTTGTTCTTGCCCCGGGTGCGTTTTTTGTATTGGCATGTCTTGTAGCTCTTCAGAATAAAGTGAAAGCGAATCTTGAGAAAAAAGGAAAAAAAGTTCCGGTATCGTCAGGATGCGGCGAAGGTTGCTCTGCATGTGCAAGCAAAGGAATCTGCGGAGGTCATCTCGCAGAAAACGAACCACATCATGAAGAGACGAATGTAAAAGAAGAGGAGGAGGCATAAATGCAGGAATTACTTTTGATTGCAGTCGGAGCTGCGTTTGTAAATAATGTTGTCCTTAGTCAGTTCCTCGGTATCTGTCCGTTTTTAGGTGTTTCTAAAAATGTAAAAACTGCAGCCGGAATGGGCGGAGCAGTTGTATTCGTTATCACAATCGCTTCGTTTGTAACAGGATTGATCTATAAATTCATCCTTGGAAACCCGAAAATTTTAGGAGGAGAGCTCCAATATTTAAACACTATCGTATTTATCCTTGTCATAGCAGCTCTTGTACAGTTCGTAGAGATGTTTTTAAAGAAAGTGATGCCTCCGTTATATAATGCCCTCGGCGTTTATCTTCCGCTGATTACAACGAACTGCGCGGTTCTTGGCGTAGCGCTGACAAACGTACAAAACGGATATTATGAAAAAGGTGTCGGGATCGGTTTGCTGACCGGTGTAGTGAACGGATTTGCGACAGCGGCGGGATTTTTTGTTGCGATTGTTCTTATGGCCGGAATTCGGGAAAAAATCGAACACAATAATGTTCCCGAAGCATTTAAAGGAACTCCGATCGTTCTTGTGACAGCCGGACTGATGGCAATCGCATTTTGCGGATTTTCAGGATTAATATAGGAGGTGCGATAGAATGAATATAACAGCGATTCTTTTGGCTGCCGCGATCGTCGGTGGAGCCGGATTATTTATCGGTATTTTCCTAGGTGTATCCGGAAAAAAATTCGCAGTTGAAGTTGATGAAAGAGAAGAGGCGATTCTCGATGTTTTACCTGGAAATAACTGTGGAGGCTGCGGTTATGCAGGATGTTCAGGCCTCGCTGCGGCGATTGCTCAGGGAAAAGCGGATGTAGGAGGATGCCCGGTCGGAGGCGCTTCTGTAGCTGGGAAGATCGGTGAGATTATGGGCGTAGACGCCTCGGCAAGCGAAAGAAAAACTGCATTTGTAAAATGCGGCGGAACATGTGAAAAGACAAAAAGTGAATATGAATATTATGGAATCAAAGACTGTATCATGGCAAGTCAGATGCAGGATGGAGGAGCAAAAGGGTGTGCATACGGGTGTCTCGGATATGGCTCATGCGTGGATGCCTGTCCGTTTGATGCAATTCATATCAAAAATGGCGTTGCAGTTGTTGATAAAGAGCAATGTAAAGCCTGTGGTAAATGTATCAAAGCCTGCCCGAAGAACCTGATCGAACTTGTGCCGTATGATGCAAAACATATCGTACAGTGTAGTTCCCAGGATAAGGGTAAACAGGTTATGACTGCTTGTAAAGTTGGTTGTATCGGATGTAAAATGTGTGAGAGAGTCTGTGAGTCAGGCGCTGTTACGGTAGAGAATAATATCGCACACATTGATCAGTCAAAATGTACCGGATGTGGCGCATGTGCTGAGAAATGTCCGAAGAAGATTATTCTTTAATTTAAGTACAATTAGAAGAACAAAAGAACAGGCTGCTCAAAGCGGTCTGTTCTTTTGTATATTATTTTATAAACATTCAAAAAAATAAGTGATAAAAAATTGTTATTAACACAAAAATATGATAAAATATCACTATAACAATATATTTTTTGTGAAAATTATACAAAGCGGGTGGACAAAATGGAACTTATTTACGCAAATGATAATTGTACCGGATGCAACAAATGTGTAAGAGATTGTCCGGTGCTGATCGCCAATGTTGCAACAGATGCAGGAAAGGTAACAGTTGACTCTGAAAAATGTATTGCATGTGGGGCATGTTTTGATGCATGTGAGCATAATGCCAGAGAATATCAGGATGACACAAAATCATTTTTTACAGCATTAGAAGCAGGAAAAAAGATTTCTGTTATTTTAGCTCCTGCATTTTTGGCAAATTATCCGCATGAGTATAAAAAGGTACTTGGATATCTGAAGAAAAAAGGTGTAAATCATATTTACAGTGTTTCTTTCGGTGCAGATATCACGACATGGGGATATTTAAAATATATTACAGAACATCAGTTTCTGGGTGGCATTTCCCAGCCATGTCCGGCAGTTGTCAATTATGTGGAAAAATATATTCCGGAATTACTGCCGAAAATGATGCCGATTCATAGTCCGATGATGTGTATGGCAATTTACATAAAAAAATATTTAAAATGTGATGATGAACTTGCATTTATCAGTCCTTGTATCGCAAAGAAGACAGAGATTACAGATCCAAATTGCTATGGCTATGTAAAATATAATGTGACATTTAAAAAGCTTTTTGAAACGATTGGAAATAAATATCAGGGCTGTAAGGAATATGAGGACGAACTGGAATATGGCATGGGTGCTCTTTATCCGATGCCGGGTGGTTTAAGAGAAAACGTAGAACATTTCCTTGGAAAAGAACAGGTGGTAAGACAGGTAGAAGGCGAAAAGGAAGCCTATCGCTATCTGCATGAGTATTTAGAACGTATCAAAAAGAATAAGAGACAGCCGTTTATGGTCGATATTTTAAACTGCTCTAAGGGATGCATCTATGGAACAGCTACTGAGTTAGAGCGCAATACGGATGATGTTATGCTCACACTCAGTGATATGAGAAACAAAACGGCAAATGCAGGAGCAGACGCGAAAAGAGGATTGTTTGGCAAGAAGACAAAGAATGGTTCACCATGGGACGAATCCGTACCGGAGAAGGATCGTTTGGTAAATCTGATGAAAGCATTTGAAGATTTAGATATCAATGATTTTGTACGCAAATATACAAACAAAAGTGTTGAGATTAAAGAGCCTGCGGAGCATGAAATGCAGGAGATTTTTGCTTCCATGAATAAGACGGATGCTGCCAGCCAGAAAATGAATTGTGAGTCCTGTGGTTATTCTTCCTGTCGCAATATGGCAAGGGCAATTTATAATGGTGTAAATGTCAAGGAAAACTGTGTACATTATGTCAAGAGTGTTGCGGAGAATGAAAAAGAAAAGATCCAGATCGCCATACTGGATATTGAAATGCCAGGTATCAACGGAATCCAGGCAGCAGAGCGGATAAGGGAGAAGGATAAAAAATGCTGTATTATCTTTCTTACAGCTTTTGATGAATTTGCCTATGCCAAGAAGGCAATCACAGTCAGGGCGTTAGATTATCTTTTAAAACCCTGGGATGAAAAAGAATTGATGCTGGTACTGGAAGAAGCCATGCGAATGGCGGGAGAAGAAAAAGATTTTCAGAAAGAAAAGACAGAAGAGGTATCCGAGGAAGAAAAACGGGACGATCCGGAAGAACTGGCAGAAGATGATGCAGGTGAAAATCTGCGCATGAATAAAGTAACAGAGATCATACGGGACTATATCCGTGAAAATTACATGTATGATCTTTCTGTACAGGATCTGGCTGACAAGATGAATTATTCAGAGCCTTATTTCTGCCGGCTTTTCAAGCAGAGTTTTGGACAGAATTTTACAGCGTATCTTACAGAATACCGTGTTTCCATGGCGAAAAAAATGTTAGAAGAACCTACCGTCAATATTAAGGATATAGGAAAGTCAGTAGGATACGAAGACTCTAATTATTTTACAAAAGTGTTTAGAAGGATCACAGGGCAGAGTCCTTCAGAGTATCGAAATACTGTGTTCCGGGAAAAATAATCTCCAAGCCAGCGCATGGCTGAATTATAACAAAAAATTACGGTATAGGTCAAAATCATACTAGGATTATCAAAAATTTACCATGGTCAGAACAAGATTTTACCCTTATAATGAAATCAGCATAAAGAAAGCGTAAAAAAACATAAACAATATGTGAAAAACGTATTAACAGGAGGGTAAACAAAATGAAAAAAAGATGGTTAAGCGCAGCACTTTGCACAGCTATGGTAGCCGGATCACTGGCAGGATGCGGATTAAAATCCCCAGAAACAACTACTACAGCAGCAGCTACTGAGGCAGCTAAGGAGGAAGCGACCACAGCAGCAGAAGCAAAAGAGGAATCCAAAGGAGAGTCTGCAGCAGCTGGGGAGCCTGTAGGACCTGCAGTTACTCTGGTAATGGCAGAGGTTAATCCACTGGATACGATCGTTGGACAGACTGATACAGCATTCAAAGAGAAAGTAGAAGAGCTGTCCGGCGGATCTATCACTGTAGACCTGCAGGCAAGTGGTGTTCTTGGTTCTGAGAACGACGTTCTGGATACCATGCTTGGTGGTGGCGGAACTATTGATATGTCCCGTATCTCCGCATTCGCTCTGACAAGCTACGGCGCAGAGAAGTCCGTACTTCTGTCTGTACCTTATACATTTGTAAACCGTGAACATTTCTGGAAATTTGCAGATAGCGAACTGGCTCCAGAGTTCTTAATGGAACCGCATGACAACGGACTGGGCGTAAGAGGTCTGTTCTACGGAGAAGAAGGTTTCCGTCATTTCTTCACTGTTAAGCCAGTAAATGGTCTGGAAGACTTAAAGGGAATGAAGCTTCGTGTTTCTAACGACCCGATCATGAACGGTATGGTAGCTGGACTTGGCGCAAACGCAACTGTTGTTTCCTTCAACGAACTGTACTCCGCACTGCAGACCGGCGTTGTTGACGGTGCTGAGCAGCCAATCGCAAACTATCAGTCCAACGCATTCCCAGAAGTTGCTCCTAACCTGATCCTTGATGGACATACCTTAGGTGCTATCCAGGTTATCATCACAGATGACGCTTGGGATAAATTAACTCCAGAGCAGCAGGATGTTCTGACCGAAGCTGGAAAGTATGCATCTGAATTCAACCGTAAGATCTCTGAAGAAGCAGAGAACAAAGTTCTGGATGAGTTAAAGGCAAATGGCGTAAACGTTGTAGAAGTAGAAGATAAGACTCCATGGCAGGAAGCTTGCAAGGACATTATCGAGTCCTCTACAAAGGATAACGCAGAACTGTATCAGCAGATCCTTGATATGGCAAAATAATCTGAGTCAGCCAGTTAAATAGGGAAATGGTGTATTAGGCGCAGGGGAGCGCGTCTCTCCTGCGCTTTTAATTAAGAAAGGGGACTGAAGAATGCCTTCAATTTTTGAAAAGATCGATAAGATCCGTCCTTTGTATGATGCGGTATATAAATTTGTATTATTTATCTGCAAGCTTTTGCTTGTAGTTGATATCGCTATTACCAGTATGTCCGTTGCAGGACGTTATATCTCATTTATTCCAGATCCGGCATGGTCTGAAGAAGTAGTTCTTTCCTGTATGGCTTATATGGCTGTGCTTTCCGCAGCTCTGGCAATCCGCCGTGGTGCTCATATCCGTATGACCGCTCTTGACAGCTATCTGCCAAAGAAGCTGGTTAAATCCCTGGATATCCTTGCTGATGTAGCTGTTTTAGTACTGGCTGTCATCATGCTGACTGTAGGCTGGACTTATGCTTCCGGTATCGGTTCAAAGGGTACTTATGTAAGTATGCCTGGAGTATCCCGTTTCTGGATGTATCTGCCGGTTCCGTTAGCAGGTGTTGCGATGATCATTTTCGAGATCGAAGCACTGTACAATCATATCAGAAGCTTTTATGTAAAGGAGGAGAAGTAGTATGGATGTAAATAGCATGGCAATTCTTATATTACTGGGAAGCTTCTTCCTTATGATCATGCTGCGTTTCCCGATTGCGTACGCAGTAGCTCTTTCTTCTGTATTCTGTCTGATGGCCCAGGGGCTTCCTCTGACTACCATCTGTCAGCAGATGGTAAAAGGTATCAGCTCTTTCAGCTTAATGGCAGTACCTTTCTTTATCACAATGGGATGCCTGATGGGTTCCGGTGGTATTTCTGAAAAACTGATCGCTCTGGCAAATGCCTGCGTAGGCTGGATGCGAGG
>ERZ826051.3374-NODE-3374-length-10691-cov-6.606243_pt1 | contig 10691 bp, 14 predicted proteins | sample MGYA00519928_ERZ826051 | MGnify/ENA primary metagenome ERZ826051 (study PRJEB31778, sample SAMEA3449219) | human gut metagenome | biome: human gut; feature: human-associated habitat; material: faeces | place: United Kingdom | collected 2010/2012 ...
ATTCCACCTCTCGAATTATCAGTTCACAGAACTGATTGAAACAGCGCTGTGCGCCACCTTTTCAGCAGCGAACAAGTCGCACGATTATAGTGCATGGATTTTTTGAAGTTAATTGTATTCAAAACTTTGATTTTATACGGTTCATATATAACTTTTCCCTCTTTGTCCCGCACGATTTTTCCATTCTCATCCGTCATCGGACTGCCTTTTGCCAGCATACTGCCAACTTCCAGAAGCACAGATAGCGATAGGTAAGGCTTTGAAGTAATCTCCACCTTTTCCCCCGCTCTACACCGTACATGATGCTTTCGCATCATACGGCGTGCCATCATACTCAAGTAAATTTATAAGTTATCTTTTCTTAATTGGTAGTAATCCATAATTTTCACGCAATCGGTTGAATCTCCTTCTTTGCTTATCGTCCATATTGAATTTCTTCATTATTTTGATAGTTTCTGAAATATCCTCTGTCATAACAGCTCGCCATATTTCCTCTGAAATAAATGCGATATTAGTATGCTTATCTGTACCACCTTCACCTACTGGAATTTTCCTTATACATTTCATTTGATGTACATTCAGCCTATTTCCCATGACATAGCAGTTCCCCTGTTGCACGAGGTATGCAGAAATACTATTATCATTAAATTCAATGCTTTCATTAGGATTCCTATACTTCATCACATTTCGTAATTCCTGTGTTTTTACACATTGGACAGATTTATGAATCTTTTCTCTTCCTTTTGCTGTATAGCTGGTAATATCTTGTGAGAAATTTATAGGATGTTTGTGATGAACTCCTGTAAGTGGCAGTAGTGGCATTTTGCCTACTGTTATAATTTTGGTTTCTTTCTTGATTCCTACAGTTTTCTGTTGAAATTCATAGGGCGTTTCCGCAAACGGAATTGTACTTCCAATACATGATAATCTGGTTCTAAAGGTTGGTAAGAGAGCGTAATTAACATCCGTTAGATTGTTATATATGTTGGTAGCAATACAGTAATAATTCTGTATCCCTATCACTGCCATGTTATAGGCATTGATTCTACCAACAGTTGTGTGTTTCCTTATATTAATCACTTTTGCCTTTAATTCAGCAGTAACCTTTTTGATGGCTTTATCGCTCATATCAGTTTTAGCAATGTATCCATATCTGGTCTTGCCTTTTGGCAGGACTTTAATTTTGAATCCAAGAAAATCAGAAGAGTTCTTTCGGAGATTAACAACTTTGGACTTCTCCGGACTAATGTCGAGTTTTAATCTTGACTTTAAAAAGTCTATTGTCGCATGATAATATCTTTGTGCATCCGTATAACTTCTGCACATAATTTTAAAATCATCAGCGTAACGCACCACATACCCATCTTTTAGATTTGTATATTTTCGTGCATAACTCAACCAGCCCTTACTTCCTTTCATGTTGCCTTTCTTCACTCCATTTGGTGTAAAAGTCTCCCACTGGCTACTTACCCACCAATCAAGTTCATTCAGCACAATGAGCGAAAGTAGCGGACTAATCAGCCCACCTTGCGGTGTACCCTTGTCCGGTATTCCTTCTCCTTCAATTTCTGATTTTAATATTTTGCTAATGATACATAGCAATCGTTTATCTCGTATACCTAATGTCCATATCTGTTTTAGCAGCTTTCCGTGGTTTACATTATCAAAGAAGCCCTTGATGTCCACATCCACACAATAATAATGTTTATACATATTTACCATGCTTACAACTCTGCTGACCGCATGGTGGGCATCTCTATTTTGCCGGAATCCATAGGAGTGATTATGAAACTTAGGTTCACAAATCGGCTCTAACACCTGTAAGATACACTGTTGTATCAGTCTATCCCAGATACATGGAATCCCTAACGGACGCTTTTTATCGCTTCCGGGCTTAGGAATAAAGACCCTCCTGACTGATTGCGGATGATAATCTGCTAATTGTTTTCTGACAGTTTCAATTACTTCCCTGTCCGATAGACCTTTGATATCCTCGATTGTTTTACCATCTGTACCAGCGGTTTTACTTCCGCTATTGGTTTTTAGGTTTCGGTATGCCAGGCAAATATTCTGCTCTGAACCGATAATTTCTAATAACTTATAAAAGTTGTTACCATTTTTGCTCTGCTGATACAACTCATCGAATGCTTTCTGCATATCGTAATATTCGTTGTACCGGAGCTTAGCTTTCTTTTGTATGGTCTGTAACCTCCTATCTGGGAGTTATTACATCTCTTAGTCTTACTCGAACCCATACCATTTGTAACTTATTTACTCTAATGTATGACTAGTGGCTATCCCTCCACCGCTTGTTATCACGGTTTCATCGGTACTATGCCACCGCTTTCACTGACATTATCTCCCTTATATCATCGCTAATCTCACGATGATTTTCCCGTTCGATACGTTTCATAGACAGTAAAATCTCCACGCTGTCAGCTTACGACGTTCCGAATGCGTTATCTGTTCATATATACCCGTAGGTTCCCATCTCTGAGCCTGCTACCACATCAATGCCTGTAACATTGCACGGATTTTCATAAAGGCAGAAGTCTTACTCACCCGCAGTAGCAACACTAGTTGTGTTACTAAGCATTTCTACTTAGTCCCGATATAGACCCGTACATTCGAGGGTTCGTCAGTGGATTATTTAACATCCACCATTCTAACCATAGGTATTTTATAGACTCCCGGCATATAGGATACACCATCCACCTCTAGACAGCTTTCGTCAACTACTATTGTTACGGTATCTCTCTGCCGACTTCACCGGGCTTCTGACATTTCAATGTTTACTCATTTCCATGCCAGCCGGAGTATTAGAGTAGCCTTTCAGGGCGTTACCCCTTCATTCGACTATTCACGCATTCAGTTCTCCAACTCGAACTAATTTCATTACAATAAACAATGATTCAGTTGAGATGTGCCAGTCCTTTTCAGACTGGAACGTCTCGCACTGCCCTTCGGATCAGTAATCACATAAGAGCTGTGCATCTGCATAATGTTAGGCTTTACAAAAAATCTGGTTTTTCCAGAACCGGAACCGCCAATTACCAGAATGTTTTTATTCCTGGCGTATTTCGGATTCTTTGGTCTGCTTGACATAGTAAGACTCTCTGTTTCTGTGAGAATAATATTATTTTCAAATTCAGGATCAGCATATGGTCGTATATCTTTTTCTGTTCCCCATCTGGCAGAACCATACTCCACACCCAGCCGATATTTCCTGGCATTTTTCGTGCGGTAAATAATAATAAACTTTACAGCCACGCCTCCTGCGATTCCACACAACAAATCTATATGATTCAAACTTGGCCAGAGATTCTGAAACGCCAGTTCAAAATAAGTAATGGTATTCATCAATTTATCCCAAGAAGTTGCTCCGGTGTTTACCCTATACAGCCAGGCAATCTTATTGAAAAAATAAGCAAACATCAGATAGGGGAAATTAGCTAAAAACAGCTTTTTCTGATCTGCCCTCTTCAATTCACTTGCCTTGTCCGTAATCAGATTTTTCACATCCGCAAGCATTTTTCCTGGGATACTCTCTGAAGAAAAAACAGCTTTTCCAAATATTTTTCTCTTTTTCGGAGAACCTCTGATATGCTGAACTTTTCCTCTTTTCTTCTTATGCTGCTGTTTTTTCTCCGTCATAAACTCTGCCCTCTGTCTTTCTGCTGTTCTCTTGCTCGTTCTCTGTTCTTTCCTTTAGACACAGCATCCTTAAAGTGCATAAGTTTTTTCATAATAGATGGTTTATCCTTTTTGTTCATCTGTACACCCAAATATTTCTTAAATGCCAGATTCATCATTTCTGTATCCTGTCCTTTAAAGAACACATAGTAGGTCGGTGGCTTGGTCGAACTGTCTTTTTTCAAGGCAAAATCTAAACGGTATTTTTTCGCCACACGTTCAAAAGACTTGATATTTCCATCTGTGATCTCAATATTAGATAAACCAGAACCCTGGCTTTTCAATTCTTTGTATGACTGTTTTCCAACCTTATAAGAATTCTTTCCCTTTTGCTTCTGTCCTGACAGATACTTCCGCAGCATATTTTTTAACACGTCGGCAGTCACTCTTGCAGTTTTAACCGACAATGCGATTGTTTTCTGAGTAACTTCTTCCTGCAATTTGCACGCCTCCTTTCGACTCTGATCAGCAAATTACGGTGGTACTAACAGATGGGGGAGATATATTTTCATTGGAATTTGACTCCTTTCCACTTCCCGACAAATTGTCGAGAAGTCATGGGTTTTAATTTTTCACTGTCTGCTTCAATAAATAAATTGTGCTGAACTGCACATATAACTTTTCTTCTTCCCAATCCATCTGATCCATCAGCAGGCATTGGAATAATACATCTACATCCTGCAATTTATAAATCCTGTTGCACGTTTCTGACAAACCTTTTAATTCCGGAATCTCTTGCATCGCATTTCGTCTGTGCATAAGACATTGCAAGTATAATGCTTCAAGATGTTTCTGGCTGAAAATAAGTGCTGTCGTATCCTGTTCATTGACTGTACATTTACGTTTTTCTAACTCTTCTTGGGAAATGTCCAGAAAACACCGGATATTTTCGACATATACATCACCATCAAATGTTGGATGCTTTTTCTTAATCCATCGTTTTGCCGCTACCTCCATATTCTTTCTGTCTCGATCAGATCTGGCACTACGGAAATTCAGCCTTTTGCCCATTTCTGCATAGATATTACTTTTCACCTGCCGCTCTGCCAAAGCTGCGTATTCTTCATTGCGAAAAAAATAATCTAAAAGTTGGTTCATCTTAGCCTGACTATCTACCAAATGATAACATTCCTCGGAAAACCCCAAACCTGCAAATGCAACTGGCGCACTTCCTTTTTTGATTTCTTTTTCAATTACTCTTAAAATGTCTCTCTGTGATTCCATTTCTCGGTTTCCTCTCTCTTCTTCATTTTTCTGATTCTTTTCACAAATCATCAATAAATTTTCATCTGCTCTTTTCGCTGTCAGTGTCAGTGAATAACAAACAAAGATCAGCAACAGTGATACCAATGCACTTCCAACACCAATCATAAAAACTTTTCCCCCACCAATACATGAAGCAATCCGTCCCATTTAAAAAACGGACTGATTTTTTTCAGCATAGCAATCAAGTCCGCTTCATTTTCTATTTCAATATCCAAAAATTCTATTACACTAATTTCAAGTCCATCCGCAATTTTCTTTAATTGTTCTACTTTCGGCTTTCGTATGCCTATTTCATACTTCCGAATTGTATTCACATTAATTCCTGTTCGTTCTGCAAGCAGCTCCTGCGATAGCCCTCTCTGTTTCCGAAAATAACGAATCTTTTCATTTATCTCCATGTCTTTCATCTGTTGAACTTCTCGACAATTTGTCGGGAAGTTGTTCCCTTTCCCAGTTTTCTTTTCCTTCATATCCATACATAGATATTTCCTCATCCAATAGCCTTGCAACCATAAAGCAACAAGACAGCAAAAACAAAAGCACTATTCCTGCCATAATAATAATTATCAAATCAATCACATCTCATCCTCCTATGTAAGCGGTACAGAAAAAGCAGCCTTGACAGACTGCTTTTTCAATCACCATATTCTATTTTTGTTCTCATGTAAAAAGGCTTCCGAAATTGTGCGAATCCCAAACGCTAATCCATCTATGTAAGCGTCTCTCTGTTCTGTTTGTTTAAGATTTAAAGTATATTCCTTGTAATCCTCAAACATTGCCTGCAGATCCGGACTCATTAGACTTATCATTTCCTTTTCTAATGTTTCACACAGTTCCTTTGTCTCTTCATAACTTTTACTTTGTGTCTCACATTGATTCATTGGATAAATGCTATAATACAATTTTTCCAGTTGCTTTTCGCTCATTTTTGATCACCATTTCTTTCAGTCTTTTTATGATCCATATAATTCCAGAAATGCCGTTTTTTAGCAAAATGCCTGCTACAGCTAATAATCTCCAGGCAAGAACCCCTATTCCAATCAAACTTCCTACCATCAGTTTAAGTACCACCAAACCAAGCATTTCCCCTGTCCCCACATTTCTTGGAACGACCAACAAAAACATTTTCTGGATTCCGAAAGGTATTCCCACAAAAAGCAATAATTTTCTCCAGTCTAATATTTCACCATTCATGCACATAGGGTGAACAATTAAGCAGATAATCATAGCTATTGCACCAGGAATTATCAATTTTGTTATAATTTCTTTTCCTCTCATATGCCACCTCCGTACATATCATGATTTACTTTTGCCTGGTAATAATTGCCTATTGTCGTTATTGAATTCATAAGACAGGTAAGCAAGTACGCTTTTATGTTCTTTACTTCCCTGGTATTCTCATGCAGACAATCAAGTACATACTCTATGTGGCTTTCTTCCAGCAACAATAATCTGCTTTTTACGAACTGATATGGGTATTTCACTCCACTGATCGTAATATTCTCCCGTTCTATGCTGATTGTTTCCACAATTAGTGCCACAATTTCATCCAACTGTTGCTGTTCCCCTAGTCTGCATCGTTGTACAAGACAGTCATATTCAATATTTCTTTTTACAAGTGCAGTATTCATCTGGAATAACTCCATCTCTTCCATCAAATCCATTGACTGCTGTTCGGAAGAATCTGAAAGATTGATAAGATCAGTATTACTTCTGTCAGTATTACTAATATCAGTATAATTATAATTAGTATTATTAGGGTCGGTTTTTCCGACTTCTGTACTTCGGTTTTTCCGAACTCTTGACTTCGATTTTTCCGACTTCCAGACTTCGGTTTTTCCGAACTCTTGACTTCGGCTTTTCCGACTTCTTGACTTCTGTTATCATTCTCTGCCGAATCTAATACTTTTTCTTTTCTATATACAAAGCTCTTTACATAAATAATTGTTGGTTTTCCCAATCCTCTCTTTACTCTTTCAATCAAACCAATTCCTTTATCAGTATCTAATTCTGCAAGAATTTTCACACCTTTGTCTTTTCCGCAGTTCATATATTCCATCACTTGTTCCAATGTAAATATGATATAAACTTTCCCCTCATTGTCCACCCAATTATTTCTGATAGACAAAGCCATTCTGTCCAGCATCAGCCCATAAAGAACCTTTGCATCGCTGGACAGATTACGGAAATATTCATCTGTGAATAATACTTTGGGAATACGGTAAAAAGCAAACTGTTCCGATTCATAATCGTGAAAATAACCAAACTCTATTTTTGTGCTTTCGGATTTTGCCATTTTGCTTTCCCTCCTTCCCTCGTTATTGGCTTTTCTTCCAGTTATCAAGCAGTTCATAGATAACCTGTTCAATCTGTTCTCTGTTATATTCCTTTGGGAAATACTTTCGTATTTTCTTTTCAGTTAAAGTAACTTTTCCTGTCTCTGTTTTCTTTTCATTCAGAATAAGCTGTACCGCTAATTCTGTCAGTTTACCTTCACCGCTGTATTGCTTCAGTTTTGTTGCCATTGAACCTGTAACAGAGCTTGCCCCAGACACTATGCAGTCTTTCACCCAAATCTGCTCCGTTTCTGATAAATAGGTTAATGAAACACCTACTGTAAAATTAATCTTTCCTTCATCCAACAATTTCAGCAATTCCGGAATAAGACAGGTCAAGCGTATGTAACGCTGAACGGTTCTTCCACTGTCACCTGCAGCCTGTCCAACCAGATCTGCACTGTCAACAGAAACTGCGTTTTCGTCTTTTATGCCTTGATGTTTTACTGCATCCATCTTCATCTTATAAGCATATGCCTTTTCGCTTGGAAGCAAATTTTCTCTCTGTATATTAGAATCCACCATAACGATTACGGCTTCATCATCGGTATAGTTTCGTATGAGTACTGGCATTTTACTTTTTCCAGCCAGTTCGCAACCACGTTTTCTCCTGTGACCAGCAATCAGTTCATATCCTCCCTCTGCGCGAGGACGTACCAATGCAGGATTTAAGATGCCATAATTCTTGATACTTTCTACTGTTTCAGCCATTTTTTCATCATCATTTACATGAAATGGATGATTTTTAAACGGATATAACTCGTTTAGCGGCACTTCAAAAACCTGATTGAAGCTATTTTGTTCTGCTTCATTGATTCCAAGCAATTCATCATAAGAAGTAAGCTGAATTTCTTTCTTAGGTTTACGCATGATTCAGCACCTCCTGGACAAGTGCTTGATAACTGTACGCACCTTTTCCTTTTGCATCGTAAGAAAAAATACTGACACCTTCTGATGCAGTTTCGGCAAGAGCTTCTGTTCTTGGAATTGTCTGATCAAAAATTATAATCTCTGCTCCATAAGCATCTCGTACTGCCTGCTTATTTCTCTTTGAATTATTATAATGACTGCTGTCCATTGTAAACAGAATCCCTTCAATCTGTAAATCAGGATTAAATCTCTGATGAATGCCTTTCACAACTTTCAGTAATTCCATGAGGCCATCTGCCGCATAGTATTGAGGCTGCACCGGAATCAAAACGCTATCAGCTGCACTTAACGCATTAATTGTCATCATTCCCAACGAGGGCATACAATCAATCAGGATATAGTCATAATCATTTTCCAAAAGTTCCAGATATTCTTTTAAGACTTTTTCTCTGTCCTCTACCGTAAATAATGACATGTCCATTCCCGAAAGAAGTTTATTAGATGGAATTACATCTATTCCTTCCTCATGGTGTAAAATTGCTTCCCTGGGATCAAATTCTAATCCCATAATGATATTTTCCATCATTGTTTTCAATGTTACCCTTAAGTTCTTTGGAAAACCAAGTCCCATTGTCAAATGTCCCTGTGGATCAGCATCTATCAGCATTACACGTTTTCCAACCTTAGACAGTCCTACTCCAAGATTAATAGTGGTTGTAGTCTTTGCTACTCCACCTTTTTGATTTGCGATTGCGATTATTTTGCACATGATATAATTCTCCTGTTTTTCTACTATTTTTTATTTACATTACTTTTTTCAATTTCAGCATAAGCTCTATAATATTTGCTCGTCCCTTTATTGGAATAAAGTTCCGATAATTCCATAACTTCAATTTTAGGATGACGCTGCAGGATTTTCTGAAACCATGCAATATCATTTTTTGTTCCCATCAGTCTCACTTTCAGCATTAATCTATTCCTCCAAGCATGGCATGTAACTTTTGATTGTACACTACATATTCCGGATAACGGATCTGTATTGCCTGCCAAAAATATGGTGCATATACACAGCAGAAGATATCCTCTACTGTATACTGTCTGCACTCGTTTACCTGTTCCTCTGCATCTTCATAATCCCAAACGCTTGGCGTGCTGTTACAGTACAGATTAAATGCCATCCTTACCACTTTTAAGCTACCGCTTGTCTGCCATCCTTCATGTAAACATTTCGTTTTAACAGACCCCGTTTTAAAATTATAAATTCTGTCAGCATTTTTTCTGGTATCTCCATTAATACCCAGACAATAACACAATGCCTTATGGTACACATCCTGATACCGTACTTCTTGTAATTTTTCATAGTAGAATTTTTCATGTGCATCACTGATAAAAATAATGTTTTCTGCTCCTAACGCTGTACTTTTCATTTTGAACCTCCTTGAAATAAAAAAGGACCTTACCAATTGTTCTACCAATTAATAAGGTCATACTATATGTTACTTTTCTAAATTCGTGCTAGGGATTCCTCTCTTTAGTAAAAACTTAGTAAAACATCCCTACTGGTTCAAAAATATACTGTAAAATCAAGGTTTTTCAGAATTTTGCTAAGGTAGTGCCGTGGCACACGAATAAAACTTTTATCATGTTCTTATAACTCCTCTTCCTTCTCTACTGTTACAGCTGATCGTACTTGACCGCACTCCCTTTTGCCTTTTCTACCGGATACTTTGCTTCATTCTGCGACATCTTCATATTTATAATCTCATCCACATCCAGTTCCAGCTTATCTAACAGATTCTGACTATAAACCAAAACATCCGCCAACTCCTCCTTGACATGCTGCAGATCATATTCTTCATCAGACCACTGGAAGCACTCCAATAACTCTGCCGCCTCAATTACGATAGATTTTGCAAGGTTTGCTGGCGAATGAAACTGCTCCCAGTCTCTGTCCTCTGTAAATTTTCTGATTCTATCTATTGTTTCCTGCTTCATAATTAAACTTACTCCTTTATTTTGCTGCTTCTAATAACGCTTTCTGAAGTTCTGGATCACAGGCATAAATATACATTCCATTAACTCCTCGTGTCATTAAGACTCTCACTTCATGCTGAATTAGTATTTCACCAAATTTCTGTTTTGTTCCATCAGATAATGTTCTATTTCGAATTGCCTTCTCATTACAACTTTCCAAAGGATCAAATATTACCTTTCCATTACGATATTTCACAGATGGTCCAAGAATAACTCCGGCATAATTAAGATCAAATCCTTGAATTGTAAATGTTGAACCAACTTCATTTATCGTTTGCGGTTGTTCAGCCCACGCTAATCCTTTAATAGCTCTTTTTTCTTTTCTTGTAAGTTCAGACTCCAACTCCCTATTCCAAGGCTTATGCCATTTTCCAATCAGTACTTCCCAATACATCATAAGCCTGTCCTCTGGTCTATGATTTGAGCTATATTCCCAATCATAAGTTGCAATCACCCTTGACAACATCGAATCACTTTCTTTTGCTTTTTTCT
>ERZ826051.3376-NODE-3376-length-10673-cov-2.690996_pt1 | contig 10673 bp, 6 predicted proteins | sample MGYA00519928_ERZ826051 | MGnify/ENA primary metagenome ERZ826051 (study PRJEB31778, sample SAMEA3449219) | human gut metagenome | biome: human gut; feature: human-associated habitat; material: faeces | place: United Kingdom | collected 2010/2012 ...
TAAGCTGCTCTCGGGTCTGCATCCACCTCTGTTGAGATTTCATTTACACGTGGAAGCGGATGAAGAACGTACATGTCTTTTTTTGCAAGTTCCATTTTCTGTTTGTCCAGAATGTAGAAATCCTTCATGCGGACATAGTCTTCTTCGTTGAAGAAACGTTCTTTCTGTACACGTGTCATGTAGAGGATATCAAGATCCGGTAAGGCATCTTCCAGTCTCTCTACTTCCTGAAATTCGATATTGTTCTTTTTCAGAACATCCTCGCGGATATAGCTTGGGATGCGAAGCTCTTCCGGTGAGATCAGAATGAATTTTACATTTGTGTAACGTACAAGTGCTTCGATCAGGGAGTGAACTGTACGTCCGAATTTCAGGTCGCCGCACAGACCAATGGTCAGATTGTCCAGACGTCCTTTCAGGGAACGGATGGTAAGTAAGTCGGTTAATGTCTGGGTAGGATGTTGATGACCACCGTCGCCGGCGTTGATAACAGGAATAGAAGAAGCCATAGAAGCTACTAACGGAGCACCTTCTTTCGGGTGGCGCATAGCACAGATGTCAGCGTAACAGGATACAACGCGGATTGTATCGGCAACACTTTCACCCTTTGAAGCGGAACTGGAATCAGCTGATGAAAAACCAAGAACTTTACCGCCAAGGTTCATCATAGCAGCTTCAAAGCTGAGACGGGTACGGGTGCTTGGCTCATAGAATAAAGTTGCAAGTCTCTTGTCGTCACAGACATGTGCGTATTTATCAGGGTGTTTCTCAATATCGCTGGCCAAGTCAAGAAGAGTATTTAACTCATCAACAGACAGATCCAGCGGACTCATTAAGTGTCTCATTTCATACCTCCATATTTTACTGGTTCAGGAATTTTTATTTAATCCTTCATAACATCATATAATAATCAGGTGCTTTTTTCAAGAGAGTTTTCCAAGTATTTTCTCAAAAAAAAGTCCGGCTCCGAACCAAAGGGGAGCGTAGTCCGGTCTTATCAGTCCCCGGTAATTCAGGGGAGTGTTGCTGTAGTCCCAGGGACACATATGAAAACAGCGCAAAAGAGCACCGCTGATAAATTCCACGAAGAAAAATCCGACAGTATAAATGCAGCCGCGGACAAAAAGCGGGACAGCAGAAAGTTTACCGGAGAGCGGGCGGATGATGGCACCGCATCCGTAAATGGGAAACATTAAAAGGGAAGTTTTTCCTGTCATGGTAAGTTCTCCTGAAAGGATGGAATGCAGTCCGGTCCAGAGGATTTCCATGCACCAGCCCGTCAGACCGCAGAGAATGAAAGCTTTTTTCATAGGTAACGCTCCTGTATAAATTTCTATGATTCTAGTATTGCCTGCCTTGAAAAAAACATACACGTAGGATATAATGAGAACACGTTATTACACTATAGCAATGAGGTGCCTTATGCGCAAAAGGAACGTGTGGAGGGGATCTCATGGAAATAAGAGGAGTTTATTATGAATTATCAGGAAAGCCGGGAGTACATAGACAAAATCACCCGGGAAATTCCCAGTGTCCTGGGACTGGAGCATATGCGTGAGCTGATGAAACGTCTTGGAAATCCACAGGATGATCTGAAATATGTGCATGTAGCCGGTACCAATGGCAAGGGTTCTGTCATTGCTTTTTTGTATTCTGCTTTATCAGGTGCGAGATATCGCATTGGAAGATATGTTTCACCTACCCTGTATTCTTACAGAGGCAGGATGGAAGTTTCGGGAAGCAGGATCAGCAGAGAGGACTTTGCTGCTTATATTACACAGGTGTCTGATGTTATTGCTGCTATGACAAAGGATGGTTATCCCCATCCCACTGCATTTGAAATAGAGACTGCGGTGGCATTTCTGTTTTTTAAAAAAGAGAATTGTGATCTCGTTTTGCTGGAAGTGGGAATGGGCGGAAATCTGGACGCCACAAATATTATTAAGAATACGCTGCTGGCAGTGCTGGTATCGATCAGTATGGATCATATGTCTTTTCTTGGAAATACTCTGGCACAGATTGCAGAGAAGAAAGCCGGGATCATCAAAGACGGCTGCAGAGTGGTGACTGCCAGACAGAAGCCGGAAGCAATGCACGTGATCGAGAGGATCAGCAGAGAACATGGTGCAAAATGTACCATAGCAGATGCTTCTGAGGCAGAGGTGCTAAAGGAAAGCTGCCTTGGACAGACAATCCGGTACAGGGGTGAAGAGTATGAGATTCCGCTGGCAGGTGTTTATCAGAAGGAAAATGCAGTAGTTGCGCTGAATGCTTTAAAAGTATTGGATGAGCTGGGCTTTCCCACTGCTGCGGAGCAGAAAAAAGAAGGGCTTCGCACAGTAAACTGGAACGGACGGTTTACAGTTATCTGTAAAAAACCGCTGTTTGTGGTAGACGGGGCTCATAATCCTGCTGCTGCGGATATGATGGCAGCTTCAATAGAGCATTATTTTAAGGGAAAACGGATCATCTATATTATGGGAGTGTTTGCAGATAAGGATTACAGAAGTGTGATTCAGAAAACTGCGCACTTTGCAGACCGGATACTTACGATCCAGACTCCGGATAATATAAGGGCGCTGCCTGCCGGAGAGCTGGCGAAGACTGTCAGTGAATACAATCCCAGGGCATTGACGCCCCAGGAGCTGGCAGACGCAGTGCGGGAGTTTCATTCCGATGTAAGGCCTTTTGATGACATCGAATCTGCAGTGGCAGAGGCCTATCATCTGGCAGGAAAAGAGGATGTGATCATTGCTTTTGGTTCTCTTTCCTTTATCGGAGAGATGACTGATATTGTAGAGAATTTGTGAAAGTAAAAAGGTACAACATAAATGATAGATTTACAGGAATGCAGAAATGAAATAGATAAGATCGACAGCGATATCATACGTCTTTTTGAACAGAGAATGAAGGTGTGTGAGGATGTTGCAGAATATAAGATACGTACAGGAAAGAAGGTTCTGGATCCGGAAAGAGAGAGACAGAAGCTGGAGGTCCTGAGAGGTAAGGCACATGGAGAATTTAATCAGCTTGGTGCGCAGGAGCTTTTTCAGCAGATCATGGCGATCAGCCGTAAGAGACAGTATCAGCTTCTCACAGAGCATGGAATCGAGGATGATGAGAAACTGGAAATGGTAGATGCACTTCCGTTGAAAGATGTAAGAGTTGTCTTTCAGGGTGTGGAAGGTGCATACAGTTATGCTGCAATGAGGGAATATTTCCAGGACGATATTGAGAGCTTTCATGTAAAAACCTGGCGTGATGCAATGGAAGCAGTTGTGGAGGGAAGAGCAGACTATGCGGTACTTCCCATTGAGAATACAACTGCCGGTATTGTTGCTGATATTTATGATCTTCTTACAGAGTATGAGCTTAGCATTGTAGGAGAACAGATCATCCGTCCGGAGCATGTACTTCTGGGACTGCCGGATGCTGAACTGGAGGATATCAGACAGGTATGTTCTCATCCTCAGGCACTTTCCCAGTGTGGAAAATATCTGGAATCTCATCCGGACTGGAAGAAGAAAGAGATGGAAAATACTGCCGGTTCTGCCAAGAAGATAAAAGAAGACAATGACAAGACGCAGGCAGCTATTGCCAGCAGACAGGCAGGAGAGCTTTACGGACTGAAGATCCTGGCTGAGAATATCTGCTATAACGGACAGAATGCCACACGTTTTGTGATCGTGAGTAAGAAACCAATCTATGTGAAGGATGCACATAAGATCAGTATTTTCTTTGAACTGCATCATGAGAGCGGAACTCTTTACAATATGCTGTCTCACATTATTTATAATGGACTGAATATGACGAAGATAGAATCCCGCCCGATCACAGGGAAGAACTGGCAGTACCGTTTTTTTGTTGATTTCGAGGGAAATTTAAAGGACAGTGCAGTGAAGAATGCCCTGAGAGGGATTGAAGCAGAAGCTGACAGAATGAGAATTTTGGGAAATTATTAAAAATCATTTCCATAATGCCAGAGCGTGTTTGAAAAATCATTTCCACAATCTGCAGTCCCACTTTGCGGCATATTTTGCGTAAAGCATTTTTCAAACACACTCTGGTACATCGTTTTCGAAATAATTATACCACTCACAGCAGAACAATAAGATAAAACAACAAGGTAAGAAGGAAGTAATAAAAAATGGCTAGATTAAATGAATGCATCTTATACCGTAACTTTGAACATGGAGAAATCCTTGATAAAATGGCAGAACTGATGAATGCCTGGGAGCAGAAAGCACCTGATCTGAAAGAAAAGGAAGGGCTGTTCTTTGAGTGTGCCAACGGACTGGTGGAAACTGCCGGCGCTTATGGCTTTTCCGGAAATTTATGGCACTGTTATCTGACATTTCTTCTGGTAAATAATGAAAATGCATTCAGTACAGCCTGTGAGATCAGAGGGGCTGTCAACGGAAGTATTAATGAACTGGCACTGAATGATTTCGGTGTGTTTAAAGAACTGTATGATTTTGACCTGACTGTACTGGATGAGGCATTTGGAATTTCCTGCTGTAAGGTTCTCGGTGATTATACCAACACCGGAAGTAACAGCAAGATGTTTAATTCCCGTATCAGAGACCGTATCTGTGATCTGAGCAAAACGCTGGCAGCAGCGGAGTCCACAGAGGAATTCATGAAGGATATGGTACAGTTTTATAAGGATTTTGGTGTGGGTAAGCTGGGATTACATAAGGCTTTTCGTGTAGGCCATGATGAGAATGATAATGTGGAGATCCAGCCGATCACAAGGATCGCTCATGTGAAACTGGAAGACCTGGTCGGATATGAAATCCCGAAGCAGAAACTGATCGAGAATACAGAAGCTTTCGTAAGAGGCAGAAAGGCAAACAACTGTCTGCTTTTTGGTGATGCGGGTACAGGTAAATCCTCAAGTATCAAGGGAATCCTGAACCGTTATTATGATGAGGGACTTCGTATTATCGAGGTGTATAAGCATCAGTTTCAGGATCTGAATGATGTGATCGCCCAGATCAAGAACAGAAACTATAAATTCATTATCTATATGGATGATCTGTCATTCGAGGAATTTGAAATCGAATATAAATATCTGAAGGCAGTGATCGAGGGTGGTCTGGAGAAGAAGCCGGACAATATCCTGATCTATGCAACAAGTAACAGAAGACATCTGGTAAGAGAGAAATCCAGTGACAAGCTGGAGATCATGGATGATGACGATCTGCATTCCTCCGATACAGTGCAGGAGAAGCTTTCACTGGTTTATCGTTTTGGTGTCCGTATTTATTATGGTGCACCGAGCAAAAAAGAATTCCAGACAATTGTGAAAGCTCTCGCAGAGAGAAACGGAATTACCATGCCGGAGGACGAACTGCTTCTGGAAGCAAATAAGTGGGAGCTTTCCCATGGAGGACTTACAGGACGAACTGCACAGCAGTTTATCGACCATCTGCTGGGTGTGGAGAAGGAATAAAAAAGCAAATAGATGAATGGTAAAGGGGGAACGCATATGGCAGTCATGACATTTGCAGCCATTGACATCGGATCTTATGAAGTCAGCATGAAGATCTTTGAGATGTCAAAAAGAATTGGTTTTCGTGAACTGAATGATGTCAGATACAGTCTGGAAATTGGAAAGGGTGTCTATTCTGACGGAAAGATCGACTCAGAAATGCTGAATGTTTTATGTGAGGTGCTGAATGACTTTAAGAGGCTGATGCAGGACTTTGGGGTGGAAGAGTATCGTGTCTGCGGCACCAGTGCATTCAGGGAACTTGTGAATCCGCTGCTGATCATTGAACAGATCTATCAGCGTACAGGAATGAAAATAGAAATATTAAGCAGTGCAGAACAGCATTTCCTTGGGTACAAATCAATTGCTGCTATAGAAAAGGGATTCAAAAAGATGATCCAGAAAGGCACCGCGATCCTGGATGTGGGCGGCGGCAGCCTTCAGGTTTCCCTCTTTGACAAAGATGCGCTGGTCACTACCCAGGGACTTAAAATGGGAAGTTTAAGAATCCGACAGCGTCTGCAGGAACTGGAGAAAACAACCATTCATTATGACAAGCTGGTTGAGGAATTTATCCGAAATGACCTGATGAGCTTCCAGCGTCTATATCTGAAAGACAAGGATATCAAGAATGTGATCCTGATGGGAGATTTCATCACAGATATGATCTTCCAGGAGGAAATGGAAGATAAGATCATTACAAGGGAAGAATTTATGAAACGCTATGAGGATACGGTAGGAAAATCTGTTGATCTGCTGGCTCAGGAAATGGAGATCGATCCGGAGTATGCGTCCCTTGTAGTGCCGACTATGGTAGTGTGCAGAAACTTTATCGATATTTTTAACGCAGAATCTCTCTGGGCTCCGGGTGTTTCTCTGTTGGATGGAATTGCCTATGATTTTGCAGAGAAAAAGAAATTTATCAAGAGTGTGCATAATTTCGAGAATGATATTCTGGTTACTTCAAAGAATATCGCGAAACGCTATTCCAGCAGTAAGAGTCACATTCAGGGAACGATGAATCTCTGCCTGAATATTTTTGACAGCATGAAGAAAGTTCATGGCATGGGTTCAAGAGAACGTCTGTTACTGCAGATCGCGGCACTGCTCCATGACTGCGGCAAATATATCAGCATGGAAAATGTTTCTGAGTGTTCTTATCAGATCATTATGTCCACAGATATTATCGGTCTGTCCTCTCTGGAACGCCAGATGATCGCGTGTGCGGTCAGATTCAATAATTCTGCGTTTGTTCACTACGATGAACTTTACAGTATGGGAATAGCGATTGACAGAGAGAGCTATATCAAGGTAGCAAAGATGACTGCGATCCTTCGTCTGGCAAATGCCATGGACAGAAGCCATTATCAGAAAGTAAAAGGGATCAAGACAGCGCTCAAGGACAGAGAACTGCAGATGATCGTGGATTCCGCACAGGATATTTCCCTGGAACTAGGACTGCTGAAAGATAAAGTCGCATTTTTTGAAGAAGTATTTGGCATTCGTTTGGTTCTCAGGCGTAAGGGCAGAGCATAAAGGAGGATGAACTTATGGATCTTGGAAAATTTGAAAAAAAAGAGTATTTCGTAAACCGTGAGCTGAGCTGGCTCAAATTTGACGAGCGTGTTCTGAGTGAAGCAAGAGATAAAAATCTTCCTTTATTTGACAGACTGAAGTTCCTGAGCATTACCGCATCCAATCTGGATGAATTCTTTATGGTGCGTGTGGCGTCTCTTAAGGATCAGGTGCATGCAGGATATCATAAAACAGACATTGCAGGAATGACAGCCAAGGAACAGTTAAAAGAAATCAGTGTCCGTACCCATGAACTGGTTCATGTACAGTATAATACTCTGAACCGTTCTCTGATCCCTGCGCTTGAGAAAGCAGGAATGCACCTGGTGGCAGCCCATGAGAATCTTACAGAAGCACAGAGTGCATTTGTAGACAGATACTTTGAGGATAATGTATATCCGGTACTTACACCGATGGCAATGGACTCTTCCAGACCGTTTCCACTGATCAGAAATAAAACATTGAATATCGGCGCTCTGATCTCCAAGAAGGAGAAGAGTGATAAACTCAACAAGAAAGATAAAGCAGGAGAGCTTTTGTTTGCTACAGTGCAGGTTCCGTCTGTGCTTCCAAGGGTGGTGCAGATTCCGTCAAAGAAGGATGGAGATACCACAGTGATCCTGCTGGAAGAGATTATTGAAAGAAATATTGACAAACTTTTCCTGAGTTATGATGTAATATGTGCTCATCCTTACCGTATTATGCGTAATGCGGATCTTACCATCGATGAAGATGAGGCAGAGGATTTGCTGGTGGAGATTCAGCGTCAGTTAAAGAAACGCCAGTGGGGCGAAGTTATCCGTCTGGAAGTAGAGGATAAGATGGACGAACGCCTGCTGAAGATCCTGAAGACGGAATTTGACATCAAAGAGGCAGATGTTTTTGAGATAAACGGACCTCTGGATCTTACCATGCTGATGAAAGTATATGGTGCGGATGGCTTTGACGCTTACAAGACACCGAGATATCAGCCGGCACCTGTACCGGAATTCCAGAATGAGAAGGATATTTTCCAGGTGATACGTGAGGGCGATGTATTCCTGCATCATCCTTATATGAGCTTCGATCCTGTTGTAAATTTCGTGCGTCAGGCAGCAAAAGATCCGGATGTTCTGGCTATCAAACAGACTCTGTATCGTGTCAGCGGCAATTCACCGATCATTGCTGCCCTTGCGCAGGCAGCAGAAAACGGCAAACAGGTTTCCGTACTGGTAGAACTGAAAGCCCGTTTTGATGAAGAGAATAATATTGTATGGGCGAAGAAGCTGGAGAAGGCAGGATGTCATGTAATCTATGGTCTGGTAGGTCTTAAGACACACAGCAAGATCACACTGGTTGTGCGCAGGGAAGAGACAGGAATCCGCAGATATGTGCATCTGGCAACCGGAAACTACAATGATTCCACTGCCAAACTCTATACAGACTGCGGTATCTTTACCTGCGATGAACGTTTTGGTGAAGATGCAACAGCAGTATTTAATATGCTCTCCGGATATTCAGAACCGAAGAGCTGGAATAAGCTGATCGTAGCGCCGATCTGGATGAAAGACAGATTCTTAAGCCTGATCGAACGTGAGGCAGAGAATGCGAAGAAAGGACTTCCGGCGTTGATCCGTGCAAAGATGAATTCCCTCTGTGATCCGAAGATTATTGCAGGATTGTATTATGCATCTTCCTGCGGAGTTCAGGTGGAGCTTGTGGTAAGGGGTATCTGCTGTCTGAAAGTAGGAGTGCCGGGAATCAGTGAGAATATTCATGTCCGTTCTATTGTAGGGGAATTTCTGGAGCATAGCCGTATTTTCTATTTTGAAAACGGCGGAAACCCGGAAATCTATATGGGAAGTGCGGACTGGATGCCGCGTAACTTGGACCGCCGTGTTGAAATATTGTTCCCTGTTCTGGATGATGAGGCAAAAAAATCTGCAAAACACATTCTCGAAGTTGAATTATCTGATAATACAAAGGCTCATCTCTTGAAATCAGATGGAAATTATGAGAAAATTGATAAAAGAGGAAAAGTTTTAGTCAATTCACAGATGCAGTTCTGTGAGGAAGCGGTTGCAGCAGTTCCGAAACAGGATCATGTGTACCGGGAACGGGTATTTATTCCGGCGGAACCTGCAGAATAGCAGTATTTTACCGATAAGAAGGGGAGAGGTTTATGAATCACAAAATTTTATGTGTGGATCTGGATGCCACATTATTGTGTGATGATAAAAGCATCACGCAAAAAAACCGTGAGGCTATCCACAGAATGTTAGAGGCGGGGCATTACATAGCACTTGCAACCGGAAGACCGGTTGAAACAGCAAGAGAAGTTGCAAGAGAACTGGGGTTAAACACACCGGGCTGCTATATGATCGCATTTAATGGCGCAGTACTTTATGACTGCGCAGCAGACCGTGTACTGTTAAAGCGTTCGCTGCCGATTGAGATTGTGCAGGAACTTTTTGATAAGGCAAAACGTGCGGGCCTGTATGTGCAGACATATAACAGCACGGATCTTATTACCACAAAGCATACGAAAGAACTGGATTACTATGTGAAACAGGCGCGTATTTCTTATAAGATATCACCAAATATCCTGGATGCTTTAGAGGAAGAACCACAGAAGGTTATGCTGATCTCATTAGATCAGAGAGACAAGTTAGAGCGTTTTCAAAAGAAAAATCTGAACTGGGAAAAGGGAAAATGTAACAGCTTTTTTTCCAGCAGTCAGTATTTAGAGTACAGTCCGAAAAATACGAGCAAGGCAACTGGTATTTTAGAACTGACAAAGATCCTTAATATGCCGATGGATGCGACGGTTGCAGTCGGGGATGAGGATAATGATGTGCCGATGATAAAGACGGCCTGTATCGGGGTCGCAGTGAAGAATGCCACCGAAAAAGCAAAGGCGGCAGCGGATTATGTCACAGTAAATGACAATAATCATGACGCCATTGCCGAGGTGATCGAGAAATTTATTTTATAGGACAGACGTTTTTTACAATCCGTGAAATGGTGTTACTTCCCGGCGCGCACTTTGATATCGGCCAGGACAGAATATGGAATATAAAGATGCCCACGTCCGGTTCCAAGCTTTATTGCAGGTTTGTTTTCACCATGGAAATCAGAACCGCCGCTGATAAGCAGGTCGTTTTCTTTTGCAATGCGTTTGACAAGCTGTTCTTCCCCGGTGGTATAGGTAGAGTAGATTGCCTCGATGCCATCAAGTCCCACAGCTTTTAAGTCATCAATCAGCAGCTGCAGCTGTTCTACACCCAGATGATAAAGCAGCGGGTGTGCAAGGATGGCAATCCCTCCGGTTCTTTTGATAAGGGAAACGGCTTCCATGGGAGATACTTTAAAACGTCCGACATAGCAGCGGCAGCCATCGCCGATGTATTTGTCGAAGGCTTCGGAAACGGATTTGATCCATCCATGTTCATAAAGGAAACGTGCGATGTTTGCACGCGTAATGACACTGTCTGTATTCTCTGCCAGAAGGGCTTCCATAGTAATTGGAAATCCTTCTTCCTGCAGGGCAGCGATCATTTTTTCATTGCGTTTATCCCGGCATTCGCGGAATTCAGCAGTCATTTTTAAGAGTTCCGGGTCATCC
>ERZ826051.3379-NODE-3379-length-10666-cov-3.235416_pt1 | contig 10666 bp, 9 predicted proteins | sample MGYA00519928_ERZ826051 | MGnify/ENA primary metagenome ERZ826051 (study PRJEB31778, sample SAMEA3449219) | human gut metagenome | biome: human gut; feature: human-associated habitat; material: faeces | place: United Kingdom | collected 2010/2012 ...
ATGTGTGACAAGCTGAGCCTGAACCCGGTGGATTTCTCTTCTCTGGAGAGAGATGCTTCTCTGGGAGCACAGCTTCTGGAAAACCGTGTTATGCAGAACTACGTGAAGCTGAACCAGACAGGTAGAGACAAGATTCTGGAGCTGATGGATGATTTTGTACAGATTGATAAGTACAAGGCCAAATCCAAAAAGGCAAAATAAGAAAACAGAAGCAGAAAATGAAATAACAGCTACTGTTGATTCCCCGGAAGGGAATCAACAGTAGCTGTTAAACATCATACCGCTGTAAGCGCTGGTAATGTAAGGACTGGCAAAATTGTGACCGGGATTTTTGTAGGCCACAATTTTTTTGTCTACATAATTCATAGGATTCAGAGCAACCTGATCACTCTTGTGTAAAAGCGAACTGCTGAATTCTTTTAGTACATTGAAGCCGGACAGGTCATTCCCGGATTCCGCGGCGGTCTGCCGCAGCTTTTCATCATTGACAGATAGAATACCATCCTCCTGCAGGTGCATTCCCATGTTTTCCAGAGAAGTACCGTAGTGGGAAGCTATGGAGGAGAATTCGTGAATCAGCTGTTTGCTTCTGGACTGTGTCTCCAGGTAGGAGGAAGCTGTTTTAATAAATTCATTATAACTGCCTACCAGCTGGATGATATTGTCTGTGATGGATTCGGTATCTGTTTTCAGACCGACATGTGTGGGCTGATCCTCCGGACTGACGGCTTTTAACTGTACATCGAACAGTTTTCCTATTGTAAAGTGGTTGGAAGAAGCGGTTCGTTCTTCATCATTGAGAAAAAATCTTGCGTTGCCGGCAGGACGACTGACATAATTCAGTCCGAGGTAATCCACAACACCGGAGGTCTTGCTGGTATGATCATCGCTGACCTGAAAATGATAGGCCTTGCCGTTCGGTACACCGGTAGCATCCGAGGTCAGACGAAGTGCGTAACGGGAATCGGATTCCGTCACATCTGCTGTGATACCGATATCCGCGTTGTTGATCAGACGGGACAGACGTTCCGTGATCTGCCGGTTCGTATCACCCTCGCCAATATTAAACTGGAATTCATAGTTCATATCGTTGATCGCAATATCAAAAGAATAGGTGGCAGGAGCAAGCGTGGTTGCCAGATCCGGAAGAAAATAACCCAGATTCTCCTGCGGCGTGGCCAGCTGTTTTACTTCGATATCAAATTCCGGAGAAGCGCCTGTGGTGGTATCGGAGCCTATGTAGGAAGCCTCCACGATATCATCGTCTGTGGAGTAGGCACTCTTTTTCCGGAACAGTCCATCCGTCTCCAGTCCGCCGATCTGTGCGATGGTGTTGTGCAGTTCGCGGGCGTTTTCCTTCAGATCCACGGCATAATGCTGTGTGTCTTTATTGGTGGTGGGAAGATACCAGGGAGTGTCCTTGTTCAGCTTTACGATAGAGTTGTATACACTGCGAAGCTCACTCTTTTTATGGGTGTCATATTTTGTAATCTGTCTTGATGCATAGGTGGTCAGGTAGTTATTATAGACAGTGTTCATGATAGCACTCATAGGCATCTCCTTTCTTCCCTGCGGATGAATTGGGACGGGGAAATCCAATACCCCACTTTTATGCGATCATTATAGCATAGTAAATAAGAAGAAACAAGAAAAATAGTGGGATTTTTGGGAAAACAGTTGACGAAGACCGCAGATTATGTTATAGTATCCAAGCGAGATGAGATTTAGGTCTTTTTTTTATGCTTAAATTTAGAGATCAGAAAACACGTGGAGGTAGAAAAATGCGTACAAAAATTACTTTAGCATGTACCGAGTGCAAGCAGCGTAACTACAATACTACCAAGGATAAGAAGACTCATCCTGATAGAATGGAAACCAAGAAGTATTGTAGATTCTGTAAGACACATACATTGCACAAAGAAACCAAATAATCAGCCGTTCTAGTATGGGAGGTCGAAATGGGAGATTCCGCAGAAAAACAGAAGCGCCCCAGTTTCTTTAAAGGCGCAAAAGCTGAATTTAAGAAAATTTCATGGCCGGACAGACAATCAACATTGAAGCAATCCGTAGCGGTTGTTGCAATATCAGTTGTAGTGGGTGTGATTATTGCGGTTCTGGATTATTTTATCCAGTACGGCGTAAACTTCTTAACATCATTATAGAGCGAGGGTGATTGTATGGCAGAGGCAAAATGGTATGTAGTCCATACCTATTCAGGATATGAGAACAAGGTCAAAGCCAATATTGAGAAGACCATAGAGAACAACAAGAGTCTGGCAGAACAGATCCTTGAAGTAAGAGTTCCCATGCAGGATGTCGTAGAACTGAAAGACGGCGCCCGCAAGACGGTCTCCAAGAAAATGTTCCCCGGTTATGTGCTTCTCAACATGGAGATGAACGATGATACCTGGTATGTCGTTCGTAATACCCGTGGTGTGACCGGTTTCGTAGGTCCCGGAAGTAAACCTGTACCTCTTACAGAAGCTGAGATGAAGCCTTTGGGCATTAAGACCGAGAATGTATCCATCGACTTTGGTGAAGGCGACAGCATTGCTGTTGTGGCCGGAGTATGGAAGGATACCGTCGGCGTGGTGCAGAAACTGGACTATGGCAAACAGACAGCTACGATCAATGTAGAAATGTTTGGAAGAGAGACCCCTGTGGAAATCAGCTTTGCAGAGGTCAGAAAGCTTTAATAAGCTTACAAGGATATTTTTTCTCACGGGCAATTCCGGAGATAAAATATAAAACTCTCAGAAACCGCAAGGTGAAGAGAGTGGCAGCATGAAAGGAACGAGAAGTCGTTCCAGTGGGAGCAGGAGGCGAGCAACAAGGCAGCCTGCGCCGAATTACCACATTATAGGAGGTGCCACAATGGCAAAGAAAGTAGAAGGATATATCAAGTTACAGATCCCTGCCGGAAAAGCAACACCGGCTCCCCCTGTTGGTCCTGCACTTGGACAGCACGGGGTTAACATCGTTGAATTTACCAAGCAGTTCAACGCAAGAACAGCAGACAAGGGAGATCTTATCATCCCCGTAGTTATTACTGTATATGCAGACAGAAGCTTTAGTTTCGTTACAAAGACTCCCCCTGCAGCAGTACTGTTAAAGAAAGCCTGCAACATCAAGTCCGGTTCCGGCGTTCCCAACAAGACCAAGGTAGCTACCATTTCCAAGGCTAAGCTTCAGGAGATCGCTGAGATGAAGATGCCGGATCTGAATGCAGCAAGCCTGGAAGCAGCTATGAGCATGATCGCTGGTACTGCACGCAGCATGGGTATTGTTGTTGAGGAGTAACTTATAAATATTTGGGAGGCAATGAAAAAAATATTGCCGCTGGAACCTAGGAGGTAAAATAATGAAACATGGTAAGAAATATACCGAAGCTGCCAAGCTGGTAGATCGTGCTACATTCTATGAGCCCAACGATGCTATCGCTCTGGTTAAGAAAACTGCAACTGCTAAATTCGATGAGACCATCGAAGTTCACATCAGAACCGGTTGTGACGGACGTCACGCTGAGCAGCAGATCCGTGGCGCAGTTGTACTGCCTAACGGAACTGGTAAGACTGTAAAAGTTCTGGTATTCGCAAAGGGCGATAAGATCAATGAGGCTGAGGCTGCAGGCGCTGACTATGTTGGTGGCGAGGAGCTGATCCCGAAGATCCAGAACGAAGGATGGCTGGACTTCGACGTTGTAGTAGCAACCCCTGATATGATGGGCGTTGTAGGTCGTCTGGGTAAGGTTCTCGGACCTAAGGGCTTAATGCCTAACCCTAAGGCTGGTACCGTAACCATGGATGTAACCAAGGCAGTTAACGATATCAAAGCCGGTAAGATTGAATACAGACTTGATAAGACCAACATCGTGCATGTTCCCGTTGGTAAGGCTTCTTTCTCTGAGGAAGCTCTGCAGGAGAACTTCAATGCACTTATGGACGCTATCGTAAAGGCTAAGCCCAGCGCATTAAAGGGTCAGTATCTGAGAAGCATCACTCTGACCAGCACTATGGGACCTGGCGTTAAGGTTAGCGTAGCAAAGTTCTAATCTGATCTCTAATCTAATTAGATAACGAATGCAAAAGAGCCGCTTCACTGTTTACAGTGAGGCGGTTTTTGTGATAGAATACATTTATCCTTAGGAAACAATAACTGGCTGCCTGCAGGTATGCTGGTTACGAATTCGAACGTTCGAAGAACGGAGAAACCGTATGTTTTAGAATAAAGGTTACCTCCAAAAGGTATAGTAGATGAAAAGAGAAGGAGAAAACACCATGAACAAATATCAGGGAACCCAGACAGAGAAAAATCTCCAGGCGGCATTTGCCGGAGAGTCCCAGGCACGTAACAAATATACTTATTTTTCATCTGTAGCAAAGAAGGAAGGGTATGAGCAGATCGCAGCTATTTTCTTAAAGACTGCAGATAATGAGAAAGAACATGCAAAAATGTGGTTCAAGGAACTGAACGGCATCGGTGATACCAAAGCAAATCTTGCTGCAGCATCCGAAGGTGAGAATTTCGAGTGGACTGATATGTATGAAGATTTTGCGGCAACTGCAGAGAATGAGGGATTCCCTGAACTGGCGCAGAAATTCCGTATGGTTGGAGAGATCGAAAAGCATCATGAGGAAAGATACCGCGAACTGTTAAAGAACGTGGAGACAGCAAAAGTGTTCGAGAAGAGTGAAGTGAAGGTATGGGAGTGCCGCAACTGCGGGCACATCGTGGTAGGCACCAAGGCACCGGAGGTTTGCCCCGTATGTAATCATCCCCAGAGCTATTTTGAAATTCATGCAGAAAATTATTAAATAATCCTTGACAAACACGGTCTCCCATGCTATTCTATCTGAGGTTGTAAAACCATGCCGAAGACAGCAGGTGCAAGGGAGACCGAGCGTAAGTCCTGCCGAGGAGATAAGTATGATGATACCATCTCTCTGTGTCTTCACAGAGAGTTTTTTTTACTTTATAGGATTTTATCCTATAAAGCAAAACGCTCCGCGAGGATCGCACTGCGGCGAAGTGGAATATATCGCTAAAGCGATTCGCCGCAGGCGTAGAATCCTGCGAGCAGGATTCTATTTATATTCTTCTTATCGGCACAAAATCTATAAGGAGGTAAAGAAATGGCAAAAGTTGAATTAAAACAGCCTGTAGTAGAAGAGATTTCTGCTGGTATCAAAGATGCCCAGTCTGTAGTTCTGGTAGACTACCGTGGACTTACTGTTGAGCAGGATACCCAGTTACGTAAGAGCTTACGTGAGGCAGGAGTTAGCTACAAGGTTTACAAGAACACCATGATGAACTTCGCGTTCAAGGGTACACAGTTCGAAGGTCTGTCCGAGTATCTGGAAGGACCCAGCGCAATGGCTTACTCTACCGAGGATGCAACCGCTCCTGCAAGAGTACTGGCTCAGTTCGCTAAGACTGCTGATAAGCTTGAGATCAAGGCCGGTGTGGTAGAAGGTACTGTTTATGATGCTAAGGGTATGGCTGCAATCGCTAACATCCCTTCCAGAGACGTACTCATTTCCAAACTGCTTGGCAGCTTACAGAGTCCTATCACCAATTTTGCACGTGTTATGAATCAGCTGGCTGAAAAAGGCGGCGCAGCAGCTTGCGAAGCAGCACCCACAGCTGAATAATAATTGCAGCTAATTGACAATCAATCAAAATATTTCAAATGGAGGAAATTAAAATGGCTAAATTAACAGCACAGGAATTAATCGATGCTATCAAAGAGTTATCTGTATTAGAGTTAAATGATCTCGTAAAGGCTTGCGAGGAGGAGTTCGGTGTATCCGCAGCAGCTGGCGTTGTTGTAGCAGCAGCTGGTCCTGCTGAAGCAGCAGAAGAGAAGACCGAGTTCGACGTAGAGCTGACCGAGGTTGGCGCTGAGAAGGTTAAGGTTATCAAGGTTGTTCGTGAAGTAACCGGTCTGGGCCTGAAGGAAGCTAAGGACGTAGTTGACGGAGCTCCTAAGGTTGTTAAGGAAGGCGCTTCTAAGGAAGAGGCTGAGGACATCAAGAAGAAGCTTGAGGAAGTTGGCGCAAAGGTTACTCTGAAGTAATTTTTAACCAGTATACGACGGACCATGTGCCGGCACCTGCCGGTGCATGGTTTTTCTTATTCGCATCTGTCAGTTATTAATTTTTAAAAATATCTATTCTTTTTAAATAATTCAAAATATTTCCTTGACGTATTTCTAACATTGTGCTATTATGGATAGTGCACTATTGTGCGGTACCATGCTTATTTGTCATGCCAAAAAACTGGCGTTTATATATACTGCATTGTTGCCGACGCAAAATAGGCTTTAAATCTGAAAGAACGGGGTGAAATGTCAATGGAAAAGAACAGAATACGTCCGATTGCCGGTACCAAGGTTATGCGTATGAGTTATTCAAGACAAGAAGAGGTTTTAGAGATGCCCAATCTGATCGAGGTCCAGAAGGACTCCTATCAGTGGTTTTTAGACGAAGGCTTGAAGGAAGTCTTTGACGACATCTCTCCGATCGCTGACTACAGCGGTTCCTTGAGTCTGGAATTTGTGGATTTTGAACTCTGCAGGGACGACGTGAAGTATTCTATCGAAGAGTGTAAAGAGAGAGATGCTACCTTTGCAGCACCTCTTAAGGTTAAGGTTCGCCTTTATAACAAGGAGAAGGAAGAAATCAGTGAGCATGAGATCTTCATGGGTGATCTTCCGCTGATGACTGAGACCGGTACTTTCGTAATCAATGGCGCAGAACGTGTTATCGTCAGCCAGTTGGTTCGTTCTCCCGGTATCTACTACGGAATCGGACATGATAAGATCGGTAAGAAGCTCTTCTCCTGTACCGTGATCCCGAACCGTGGTGCATGGCTGGAGTATGAGACCGACTCTAACGATGTCTTCTATGTACGTGTGGACAGAACCCGTAAGGTTCCCATTACCGTACTGATCAGAGCCCTGGGTATCGGTACCAATGATGAGATCCGTGAACTCTTCGGTGACGAGCCCAAGATCGAGGCAAGCTTTACCAAGGACACTGCTGAGAATTATCAGGAGGGTCTGTTAGAGTTATACAAAAAGATCCGTCCCGGTGAGCCTTTAAGCGTTGAGAGCGCTGAGAGCCTGATCAATGCTATGTTCTTCGACCCCAGAAGATATGATTTAGCCAAAGTCGGCAGATATAAATTCAATAAGAAGTTAGCTCTGAAGAATCGTATCCGTCATCAGATCCTGGCTGCAGATGTAGTGGATCCTTCCACCGGTGAAGTGATCGCATCCGCAGGAGACAAGGTGACCGCAGAGCTGGCAGATACCATCCAGAACAGCGCAGTTCCCTTCGTATATATCCAGACCGAAGAGAGAACTGTAAAAGTACTGTCTAATCTGATGGTAGATCTGACTCACTATGTAGATTGCGATCCCAAGGATTTCGGTATCCATGAACTGGTATACTATCCGGTTCTGGCCCAGATCCTGGAAGAGTTCGGCGATGATCCCGAGAAGCTGGCAGAAGCAATCAAGAAGAATGTACATGAACTGGTACCCAAGCATATTACCAAGGAAGATATCCTGGCTTCCATCAACTATAATATGCATCTGGAGTATGGCCTGGGCAACGATGATGATATCGACCATCTGGGCAACAGACGTATCCGCGCAGTAGGTGAGCTGCTGCAGAACCAGTATCGTATCGGTCTGTCCAGAATGGAGAGAGTGGTACGTGAGCGTATGACAACACATGATGCTGAGGATATTTCTCCCCAGTCTCTGATCAATATCAAGCCTGTAACCGCTGCAGTGAAGGAGTTCTTCGGATCTTCCCAGCTGTCTCAGTTCATGGATCAGAATAACCCTCTGGGTGAGCTGACCCACAAGAGACGTCTGTCTGCACTGGGCCCCGGCGGTCTGTCCAGAGACCGTGCCGGATTCGAGGTTCGAGATGTACATTACTCCCATTATGGAAGAATGTGTCCTATCGAGACACCCGAAGGTCCTAACATCGGTCTGATCAACTCTCTTGCAAGCTATGCAAGAATTAATGAATATGGTTTCGTAGAGGCTCCTTATCGCAAGATCGACAAGTCCGATCCTAAGAACCCCCGCGTTACCGATGAAGTAGTCTACATGACTGCGGACGAAGAGGATAATTACCATGTGGCACAGGCAAACGAAGCACTGGATGCAGAGGGACATTTCGTGAGAAAATCTGTTTCCGGACGTTATCTGGATGAGACACAGGAATATCCTAAGGAAATGTTTGATTACATGGATGTATCCCCGAGAATGGTATTCTCTGTGGCTACTGCACTGATTCCTTTCCTGCAGAACGATGATGCGAACCGTGCGCTGATGGGATCCAACATGCAGCGTCAGGCTGTACCACTGTTAAAGACAGAAGTTCCAGTTGTTGGTACTGGTATGGAATATAAGGTCGCCGTTGACTCTGGCGTATGCGTACTTGCTAAACGTGCGGGTATTGTTGAGCGTGTTGTTGGCAATGAAATCCGTGTACGTGTGGAAGATGGCAGTGTTGATGTTTATGAACTTTTAAAATTTAAGCGTTCTAATCAGGGAACTTGTGTCAATCAGCGTCCTATCGTCAATAAAGGCGATAAAGTAGTTGAGAAGCAGGTGCTGGCAGATGGCCCGGCGACTGATCATGGTGAATTGGCGCTTGGACACAATGTAATTGTTGCTTATATGCCGTGGGAAGGCTATAACTACGAGGATGCTATTTTGCTGAGCGAAGATCTGGTCAAAGCGGATATCTTTACATCTATCCATATCGAAGAATATGATTGTGATGCCCGTGATACTAAGCTTGGCCAGGAAGAAATTACCCGTGATATTCCCAACGTTTCCGAAGAAGCATTGAAAGATCTTGATGAACGCGGGATTATCCGTATCGGAGCAGAAGTACGTCCTGGCGATATCCTTGTTGGTAAGGTTACGCCGAAAGGCGAAACTGAGCTGACTGCAGAAGAACGTTTGTTGAGAGCCATCTTTGGTGAAAAAGCCCGCGAAGTTCGTGATAGCTCGCTGCGTGTGCCACATGGCGAAGCTGGTAAAATTGTCAGCGTTAAAGTATTTACCCGTGAAAACGGCGATGAGCTGCCGCCTGGTGTAAATGAACAAGTTCGTGTGCATATCGCGCAAAAACGTAAGATTTCTGAAGGCGATAAGATGGCAGGCCGCCATGGTAATAAGGGTGTAGTTTCCCGCATCATGCCGCGTGAAGATATGCCGTTTCTGCCAAGCGGAGAGCCGGTTCAAATCGTATTGAATCCTTTGGGCGTACCTTCCCGTATGAATATCGGACAGATTTTGGAAACTCATTTAGGCTGGGCTGCACGCGCTCTAGGCATGCAGATTGAAGCCGGTGCTGAAGGTTTGGCTGATCGTTTTGAGAAAGCCGGTTATGATGTTGAAAAATATGGAATGCCTGAAACTGTAGAAATCGATAAGTTCGGTGAAGAAAGCATCAAAGCAATGAAGATGTCCGTACCTGTTTTTGACGGTGCTCATGAAGAAGATATGAATGCTACTCTTGATTTGGCTGGAGTAGATCCGAGTGGTAAAACAAGGTTGTATGACGGTCGTACAGGTGAACCTTTTGATAACAAGGTTACAGTTGGCTGCGTATATATGCTGAAGTTGCATCACTTGGTTGACGACAAGATACATGCCCGTTCTACCGGTCCGTACTCTTTGGTTACCCAACAGCCTCTTGGTGGTAAAGCTCAGTTTGGCGGGCAACGTTTTGGTGAGATGGAGGTTTGGGCCCTGGAAGCTTATGGTGCCGCTTATACTCTGCAGGAAATTCTCACAGTCAAATCTGACGATGTTGTGGGCCGTGTAAAAACTTATGAAGCTATTGTTAAGGGTGAGAACGTTCCTGAACCTGGTGTGCCCGAATCCTTTAAAGTTCTTATCAAAGAGCTGCAAAGTATCGGTCTCGATATTAAGGTGCTCAATGAAGACGAAGAAGAGATTTCCATGCGCGACAGTGATGATGATGTCACTGAAACTGCACGTGACCTCGATTTGAACATCGACGGCGAGATTCCGGCTGTTGCTGCTGTTGAAACAGATGAATATACTGTTGATGAAAATAGCGTTGAAGATGCGGAATTTGATTTAGTTGCAGATATTGGCAACTTTAACATGGAAGCTAAAGATGAGTTGGACGGAGATGTAAATAACTCCGACGATATTGAATAGAAGGGAGCGATCGATTCTTGTTGGATGTAAATAATTTTGAGTCTATGCGTATCGGTCTGGCTTCACCGGAACAAATCAGAACTTGGTCCTATGGCGAAGTAAAGAAACCGGAAACTATTAACTACAGAACTTTGAAACCGGAACGCGACGGTTTGTTCTGCGAAAGAATATTTGGACCTACCAAAGACTGGGAATGCCATTGCGGTAAATACAAAAGAATTCGTTATAAAGGTATCGTCTGCGATAAGTGCGGCGTTGAAGTTACCCGCTCCAAAGTTCGTCGTGACCGTATGGGTCATATCGAACTGGCTGCACCTGTTTCTCATATCTGGTACTTTAAGGGTATCCCGAGCCGGATGGGATTGATTCTTGATATTTCGCCCAGGTCGCTGGAAAAAGTACTGTATTTTGCCAACTACATCGTTCTGGATAAAGGAACCAGCG
>ERZ826051.3381-NODE-3381-length-10659-cov-3.281403_pt1 | contig 10659 bp, 8 predicted proteins | sample MGYA00519928_ERZ826051 | MGnify/ENA primary metagenome ERZ826051 (study PRJEB31778, sample SAMEA3449219) | human gut metagenome | biome: human gut; feature: human-associated habitat; material: faeces | place: United Kingdom | collected 2010/2012 ...
CATATCCCACAGACGGATCAGATCCTCGTAATGGTAGTTGGGGATATTGGCACCGTGCTTGTTGGTAGCACCGCGCAGTACGGTGTGTGCCAGATCGTTGCCGTGGGTATTCACCTCCCATCCGGTATAGATGAAGGAGTGGGGGTGCTGTGCCGCATATACGGAGTTCAGCATTACGGAGAAATCTCCGCTGGTAGGATTCTTCATACCGGCAGCTACATCGAAGCCGCTGACAGTCAGACGATGCTGCTGATCCTCTACGGAACGGGCACCGATGGCCACATAGGAGAGGATATCGGATACATAACCCCAGTTCTCCGGGTATAACATTTCATCTGCGGCAGTGAGACCGGTCTCTTTGATGGCGCGGATGTGCATTTTACGCATGGCCATCAGACCTGCCAGGAAATCCGGTTTCTTCTCGGGATCGGGCTGGCTGGTGATACCCTTGTAGCCTTCGCCGGTGGTGCGGGGCTTGTTGGTGTAGATTCTGGGCACCAGGATCAGCTTGTCCTTAACTTTCTCATTCACTTTGGCAAGACGATTGACGTAATCACATACGGAATCTTCGTTATCAGCGGAGCAGGGTCCGATAATCACCAGAAACTTATTGCTTTTGCCGGTGAGGACGTCACGGATTTCAGCATCTCTTTCTTCTTTGATCCTGGCTAATTCTGCCGGAAGGGGCAGTTCCTTGCGGATCTCCGCAGGAGTGGGCAGTTTTTTGATAAATTCGAAACTCATGGTATTCCATCGTGCGCAGGGCACGTCCTTTCTGCTAAATGTCATTGCTCATTATAGCCCAGATCGTGCAAGGATGCAAGAAAATTTAGCGATTTAAAGCGAAAAAGAGAAAAGGAACGGATAAATTGCTGTGCTAAAGCGTTAATTTGGAAAATTATATTGACACACTGAAACGTTTGACATAAATTTAAATATGTAGTGAAAAACTGCGAAAAAAAGTACGAGAGAGGGCAAAATTATGTATGGAACAATTTGGGCATTGCTGCCGCCTGTGGTGGCAATCGTATTGGCACTGATCACAAAAGAAGTATATTCGTCACTGTTTATCGGCATTGTTACGGGAGCTTTGATTTATACCGGATTTTCTCCTATTGCAACGCTGGATACGGTGATCAACGAAGGATTTATCAATTCCGTGGCGGATGCATGGAATATCGGTATCTTCATGTTCCTGATCCTGTTGGGTACCATGGTGGCACTGATGAACAAGGCAGGAGGCTCTGCAGCTTTCGGCGAATGGGCGAAAAAGCATGTAAAGACCAGAGCGGGAGCGTTGCTTTCCACCTTTTTATTAGGTGTTCTGATTTTCGTGGATGATTATTTTAACTGTCTGACTGTAGGCTCTGTTATGATGCCGGTAACAGACGGACATAAGATTTCCCGAGCAAAGCTGGCATACATTATTGATGCCACCGCAGCACCCATCTGTATGATCGCACCGATCTCTTCCTGGGCGGCCGCAGTATCCGGTATGGTGGATGAAGGTGTTTATTCCGGTATTGAACTGTTCGTAAGAGCTATTCCTTATAACTATTATTCTCTGCTGACCATCGTATTCGTCGTCGGTATGGCGCTGATGGGCTTCGACTACGGCCCCATGGCAAAGCATGAGCGCAATGCCAGAGAAAAGGGTGATCTGTTCACCGAGGGAGAGCGCGTGGCCAATGCAGACAATGCACCCAAAGGTTCCACCAGAGGCAAGGTCTACGATCTGTTGATCCCGGTGATCGTACTGATTGTCTGCTGTGTCATCGGCATGATCTATGTCGGCGGCTTCTTTGAAGGCGTGGGCTTTATCGATGCATTCAGCGCAACGGACGCTTCCGTGGGACTGCCCTGGGGATCTTTGATCGCATTATTATTTGCCATTGTATACTATATGTGCAGAAGACTGGTATCCTTCAAGGAGGCCATGAACTGTCTGACCCAGGGCTTCATTGCCATGGTTCCTGCCATGCTGATCCTGACCTTTGCCGTTACTCTGAAGACCATGACCGGACTGTTAGGTGCGGATGTCTATGTGGCAGGCCTGATGCAGGGAGCATCCACGGGGCTTACCAATATGCTTCCGGCCATCATTTTCCTGGTAGCATGTTTCCTGGCCTTTGCTTCCGGTACCAGCTGGGGAACCTTCGGTATTCTGATCCCTATCGTTACCGGCGTATTTACCGATCCCACGACCGGAGCTATCGTACCCGGAGCCGAGCATCTGATCATCATCGGTGTGTCTGCATGTCTGGCAGGTGCTGTTATGGGTGACCATTGTTCCCCCATCTCCGATACGACTATTATGGCTTCTGCGGGAGCACAGTGTAATCATATCAACCATGTATCCACCCAGGTACCTTATGTACTGACCGTGGCGGCAATCTCTTTTGTGACTTATACCATTGCCGGTTTTGTACAGAATGTGGTGATCTGTCTGGTGATCGGTATTCTGCTGACACTGGCTACTCTGGTGGTTCTGAAACGTGTCTTCGGAGAGAAGGCTGTCGTACGGAAATAACGTAAGCGCAGGAATGCGACTGTGAGAAAGGAAATATGTAGAACTTATGAAATACGATTATCTGGTGGTTGGTTCCGGCCTGTACGGAGCGGTGTTCGCAAGAGAAGCGGCCGACAGAGGGAAAAAGGTTCTGGTCATTGACAAACGCCCTAATGTGGCGGGAAACATTTATACGGAAAACGTGGAAGGAATTTATGTCCACAAATACGGTGCCCATATTTTTCATACCAATGATACGAAGGTGTGGAAATACATTACGCAATTTGCGGAGTTCAACCGTTTCACCAATTCTCCGGTAGCCAATTATCACGGAGAGTTGTACTCACTGCCTTTTAACATGTACACTTTTAATAAAATGTGGGGCGTGGTGACTCCCGAAGAAGCTACGGCCAAGATTGAAGAGCAGCGGCAAGCTGCCGGGATCACGGAACCGAAAAATCTGGAGGAACAGGCCATCTCTCTGGTGGGTAAGGATATTTTTGAAAAACTGGTAAAGGGCTATACCGAGAAGCAGTGGGGGCGTGACTGTAAAGATCTTCCGGCCTTCATTATCAAACGTCTGCCGGTGCGTCTGACTTTTGACAACAACTATTTCAATGCGTTGTATCAGGGCATTCCCATTGGCGGTTACACGAAGCTGGTGGAACATCTGTTAGAGGGCATTGAGGTACGCCTGAACACAGATTATCTGGAGCAGAAAGAGGAACTGGATAAACTGGCAGAGACTGTTGTCTATACCGGCCCCATCGATGCCTATTTCGGCTACTCTCTGGGAGCACTGGAATATCGTTCCGTCAGGTTCGAGACAGAGGTGCTGGATATTCCCAACTTCCAGGGAAATGCTGCGGTGAATTACACGGATCGTGAGACTCCCTGGACCCGGATCATCGAGCACAAATGGTTCGAGTTCGGCAAGGACGAGAACGGCAACGACCTGCCCAAAACGATCATCAGCCGCGAGTATTCCTCCGAGTGGAAGCCCGGCGATGAACCGTACTACCCCGTCAACGATGCTAAAAACAGCGCACTGTATGCCGAGTACAAGAAGCTGGCCGACGCCGAGCCGAAGGTCATCTTCGGCGGACGCCTGGGTGAGTACAAGTATTACGACATGGATCAGGTTATCGCCGCCGTTCTGGACCGCTGCGAAAGCGAGCTGCACTAAAGTACAGCCAAGCGAAGGCACAAAATCCAAAAGGCAGCAAAGCAGACCCCACATATTCGGGGTTTACCTTGCTGCCTTTTTTATTTGCTCAATCCGCTGGCACCGCTTGCCACAACGCCGCCGTCCATAAGAATGTCTGCTCCGGTCAGGAAGCCAAGCCGCTCATCCAGAAGAAGGGCAAATAAAGCGGCGATTTCCTCCGGCTTGCCGTTGCGTTTAAGGGCAGAGTATTTTTTGAATACATCCGCCTGCCCGCTTTCCAGTGCGCCCATCGGCGTGTCAAAATTGCCGGGCGTCACGCTCAGGCAACGCACATTTTTCTCGCCAAAGCGTGCGGCATCGGTCTTGGCAAACCAAATCACAAAATGCTTGCTGATAGCGTAGGCAAGACCGGGGCGGGCATCCTTCGGGGCGATGCCTGCCCGCGCCACCAGCTTTTTGATGAATTTTTCACGGTTGGTGCGCGCCAGCCTGTACGCACCCTTGGGCATGACAAACTGCGGGGCAAGGTAGGCGCTCATGCTGGAGGTGTCGATCACGCAGCCGCCCGGAGCCATGACCTCATAAAAGGCATCGTTGATATTCACCGTGCCCAGCGCATTGCCGCGAAGAATTTTCTCTGCATCGCCCATGTGAGGGCTGAGACCCGCAATGTGCAATACCGCTTTTACTTCGCCGCATTCGGCGGCGTGTTTGGCCAGCGCAAAGCAGCTTTCACGGTCGGAAACATCACAGCTGAACGCCTCAGCCTCGCCGCCTGCACTGCGCAGATCGTTGACTGCCTTTTCCAGCTTGGACGCCGTGCGCCCCACCAAAATCGTGTAATATCCTTCTTCACAGACGAGCTTCGCCGTGGCAAGCCCCATGCCGCTGCCGCTGCCTGTGATAACACAAACCTTCTTCATAATAGGCACCCCCTTTTCTTTGTGTCAGTGCAGGGAATCCAGTGCGTGGAGATAGCACTCCCACTGCTGGTCATTCATTTGCATAAGCTTGCAGATAGAATCATACAGCTTCTTCATGCGATTTTTCCCTCCTGCTTGAGCCATACTGCGAGATCATGCAGTGTTTCCTTGTAGGGACGCGGGGCAAAGCCAAGCTCGTTTTTTGCCTTGGAGCAGTCAAAGTGGTTGTTGCGCTCCAGATTGTAAACGGCAAACTCCGTCAGCACAGCGGGCTTGCCGGTCTTGACCGCGCGGGCTTCCATCTGTTTGGCGGCAAAATGGGCAAGCGACAGCGGCAGGTAAAACAGGCAGCCACGGCAGCCGGTTTCAGCTTTGAGCATCTCACACAGCTCCTTCAGCGAAACCTCATCATTGGAGAGGATGTAGCACTCGCCCTTGCGCCCACGGTCAGCGGCGGCGATCGTGCCGGCAGCCAGATCGCGCACATCGACAAGGTTGAACGAGCCCTGCATACCGATGGGCATCTCACCGTTCAAAATCTGGATCAGCGTGCGGGTCGTCTGCCCGATGGCGGGGTCGTTTGGGCCAAGAATACCGCTGGGATGCACCACGCAGGCATTCAGCCCGTCCGCGGCGGCGTCCAGTACCTTCTGGGTCGCCATTGCCTTGCTGCGGCTGTACCAGCCGACCACGCGATCATCATCGTAGGGAACAAAGCTGTATACCTCATGGATGCTCTCGCCCTTAGGCAGCTCGGGGATGGCGCCGGTGCTGGAAACATAGACGAACTTTTTGCACTCCGGGTGATTTTTGGCGGCATTCAGCATATTTTCGGTGCCGCCCACATTGACGGCGATGAGTTTTTCACTGTAATTCGGGTTGATCGTCACCATACTCGCGCAGTGGATGCAGACGGTCTGGGTGCCCGGTTCCACGGCAAAGAATTTCTCGCAGTCCTCGGCACTGCAGAGGTCACCTTCAAAAATTTCGACGGTCTTCGGAACAAATTTTACAGCGGGGTCGCCCTTCAGCACAAAGGCGCGCACGGCATCGCCGCGCTCCAAAAGCTGTGCGCAGACATTTGTGCCCATAAATCCGGCAGCACCGGTGACAAGATAGATGGTTTTCATAGCTGTATCCTCCGTTTTCCCGTAGGGTGTTTTTTGTTTCAACGCTCCCAAGGATACACCGCCAAAATAAACCTTTGGTAAACGGGAAGGTTTATCTTCCGTTTATCTTTGCGCTGTACTATAATAAAACTAAGGCAATACCGCATAATTCTAAGTGCCGATACGGCGAGCGAGGTGCGGCAGCCGCCGGAGCGGTGCTTAAGCCCTTAGGCGGGAATTGTGCGGTATTGCCCTAAGGAGGATACACGGATGTTTCGTATTTTGATTGCCGAGGATGACCCCAGCACGGCGCGTCTGCTTTGCGCCATCGTAAAGCGAGCGGGCTATGAGCCGCTGATTGCTGCCGATGGTGTGCAGGCGCTGGAAATGCTCGACCACAACCAGATAGACCTGCTGCTCTGCGATGTGATGATGCCCCGGATGGATGGATTTACCCTGACCAGAACCATCCGGGAAAGCGGCAGCATGCTGCCCATTTTAATGCTGACGGCCAAGGATATGCCGCAGGATAAGCACACGGGCTTTATCGTTGGTACCGATGATTATATGACAAAACCACCGGATCGGCAGGAGCTTGTGCTGCGCATCAAGGCGCTGCTGCGCCGCGCCCGCATCGTGGATGAACACAGGATCACGATAGGGGATGTCGAGCTGGACTACGACACCCATACCGTGCGGCGCGGCCACGATGCGCAGGTGCTGCCGCCCAAGGAGTTCAACCTCCTGTACAAGCTGCTGGCTTACCCGGAAAGGACCTTTACCCGGCTGGAGCTGCTGGATGAGATCTGGGGAATGGACAGCGAAAGTGACGATAAAACGGTAAATGTTCACATCAATCGGCTGCGTACCCGCTTTTACGACTGGCCGGAGTTTGAGATACAGACCATTCGCGGCATCGGCTACCGTGCTATAAAGAAGGTGTGATATGGCGCAATTTGTAAATAAGCTGCGCGACTGCATGCGCACCGTAAATTTGACAATGCTGCTGGTGCTGAACCTGTTTTTCATCGTCACACTGAATCTGACCGTTGTGACGGTGCTGGTGGTATCGGAGGCTGACCATGGCTTTTTTATCCAAGACGGCAGCGTCAGCATCGGCGGTGCACTGGTTATTTTGTATGCCAGTTGTATTTTGATGGCCGTCAGCCTTGTGGTTGCGATTCGCCTTGTGTTAATAAAGCCTATCAAAAACATCATACAGGCGATGAACCGGCTGGCGGCAGGGGAGTTCACCGTGCGCCTGCAGCCTGCTGCCCACGGGTATGAGCCTACCGAGATCCGGGAGTTCAAAGCGGCCTTCAACAAAGCGGCGGAGGAGCTTTCCGGCACTGAGCTGCTGCGCAAGGATTTTGTAAATAACTTTTCCCATGAGTTCAAGACGCCCATCGTCAGCATCAGCGGCTTTGCCGACCTGCTGCTGGACGAGGAGGTTACCCCGGAGGAACAGCGCGAGTATCTGCAAATCATCCGCGATGAGAGCAGGCGGCTGGCGCAGCTTTCCGGCAGTGTGCTGCTATTGAATCGTATCGAGGCACAGACCATTCTGACCGACTGCACAGACTTTTCGCTGGATGAGCAGCTGCGCCAGTGCATCCTTGTGACCCGGCAAAAGTGGCGCGATAAGCCGCTGCAGTTTGAGGCCGAGCTGGCCCCCTGCCCCTACCACGGCAGCGAAGCGTTGGTAAAGGAGATCTGGCTGAATCTGCTGGATAATGCCGCCAAGTTCAGCCCGGAGAACGGAACCATAAGCGTAACACTGCACTGCGAGCAGGGCAGACCGGTTGTGGCTGTCACTGACCAGGGCTGCGGTATGGACGCCGAGACCTGCTGCCATATCTTTGAGCAGTTCTATCAGGGGGACACCAGCCACAGGACGCAAGGCAACGGCTTGGGCCTTGCCATGGCACAAAAAATAGCCGCCCTGCACGGCGGCGCTGTCACTGTGGACAGCCGCCCCGGCAGCGGCAGCTGCTTTACAGTGGTTTTGCAGTGAATATTGTTTAATGCCTGTTCAGATTAGCCCGCAGGACCACAGCACAATCCTGTCAAAAAAGCGCCGTCCCTTTCCAAAAGGGACAGCGCACGGTCTGGGCTGTACAGCAGCCCAACATATTTATTATACCATTTTTTGCCCGGAGCGGCAAGCTTGAAACTGCACAAATCTTTCGCTGCATCGTTGGCATATCTGCGAATAGACGAATCCCAAGGGCTGTGGTATAGTATAGTCACAGAAAGAAAACAGCCGGAGATAAGGAGCAGACAACTCCAAGAGAAGCTGATCTTCCAAGGAGAAATGTCATAAGAAATCTCCAAAGAAAGCAAGACACCGGCGGTATTTCGTAAGGAAGGAGGCTCAAGTCCAATGGCAAACTTTAAAGATCCCATTCATCACCGGCGGGCCTGGGCCTGCTGAAAACGCAAGAACCGCATCCGAAGCCGCAAGTCATAGCTTGTAAAAGATTTAAAAACAGCGATGCACGGTTGCTTAGCAGTTATTTAGCAGACTCAGGGGCCGTCAAAACACAGACCCCCGCATGAGATATAGATTAGGATGAAAGAAGGCTGGTAGAGATGACCGTCACCACTCCGCCGAACAGGATGTACCTGAACTTCACCTGATCCATAAGGAGATACTCCAATGTACTAGAGTTAAGAGGCTTTGGTCCTCGGCATCAGACCCACTAGCCCAAGAACGATCTTAATAACGAACATTACTCCGTTCCACAAATGCTTTTAAGCAAATAACGAACCAGAGGGTAAGTCCAATGAACAGTTAGTTAAGGTCTTGAAAGGGCAAACAAAATTCGCGTAAAGATAGGATGATTCCCATGACGATGCGGAAGCAGTCCGAAAAATAACGAAAAGGGTTATGAGGCTATGACTCCGAAGAAGTAAGACCGCCGGGGCGAACGAAATGTTCGCCCCGGCTTTTTTGTGTTGTGCAGCAATATGGGCGCACAACCCGGGAGGGATGAATCCCTCCCCTGCAAACCTAATTCACGGGAGGGTGTAGGGCGGCCAGCCCTCTGGCCGCCGTGCCCATTTGCGGGAGTGAGAAACTTTGCGGGTTATGCCTGTAGGGGGCGGCGTCCCCGACGCCCCGCACCCACTTCCCGCAAAAAAATTGCAAAAATCTCCAAAACACCCGCTCCGTGTGACAACTTTGCAACATCCGGGGTGTAGGATAGTGGCAAACCAGGCACAGAAAGGAGCTTTGAGGATGAAAAAAGTAGCTTTATTATTGGCGGCAGCCATGCTGGCGCTGGCCGGATGCGCGTCTGCGGGCGATACCGCGGCGGCTTCGGAGGCCGCACCGGCTGAGAGTACGGCGGAGAGCGCCGCGGCGGAGGACAGCACAGAAGCGGCGCTGCCGGGTGAGCCGCACCCCCTCTCGGCCTATAGCGCCTGCGCAGTCAGCGGCAGCAGCGTCTATACGGCGGTCTCCCACTTTTCAAGCAGCGAGGACAGTCTCGGCAGCTTTGATCACAGCACCGTCTACAAAACCGACCTTACCACCGGGCAGACCTATGAGATGTACCGCACCGGCTCCCAGCTTGCGTCCGCGCCGCTGATCATAGACGACACGCTGTATTTCATCTGCTACGACGGCGGTATGCTGGCCCTGCCGACGACGGGCGGTGAGGCGCGCGTGCTGCCGTTCTCCTACGACGACTGGATGCCTGTTTTTTACGCAGGTCACTACCTCTACTGCCGGAGCGTCAGTGCCGCGCCGTTCTGCCGTACCGGCGGTATGCGGTTTAACTTGGAAAACGGGGAGACCGCGCCGTGGAATATCCCGGTGGAGACAATGTACATTCCCGATGTCGTCGGGGACGCGCTGCTGCTCTGCCGCGTTGTCTCGGATTATCCGGTGCCCTACCCGGACGACGACGAGATGTCCCAGGCGCTTTTGCAGAACACCACGCTGGAATACACCCTGGCCGACCCCGCGACGGGCGCGGTGCGGCAGACCTGCTTTACCCTCCCCTATGACATACCGCAGCCGGGGAACCTTACGGTCTACACCTACCTTGGCAAGTGCGGCAGCGACTTCTATTTCCGCGCGGACCAGTGCGACGATGAGTACGCTTTGGTTTCCCAGTCCGTGCTGCGCATCGGCACGGACGGCACCCGGACCGACCTTGGCATTACCAAAACGCCGGATTACCTGGATTACTGTGCGGTTTTGCAGGGCGATGAGGTACGCTGGCTCCTGACCCGCGGCACCGACGGCATCTATCTGATTTACGACACGCAAGGCCATGAGATTGGCCGCAACGAGCGGCCCGCCGGGCTGGAGGCCTTCTTCCCGCTTTGTATGCTGGACGACGGACGCCTGCTGATGGTCGTCGGCTACGACTGGGAGCACGACAGCGCGGCCCGGTACGCTGTGATGGACGCGGACGAATTTCTGAACGGCGGGTCGGCATACCGCGAGATGACGTTTGCGGAGTGAACGGGCCCGCCCTACAGGGAATGGCACGGTGGGCCGTGCCCGCTGCCGCAGAGTTTTTCAATCACCGGAAAGGACGTGTACCCATGAAAACGAATAAGCTCATTCCCCTCATCCTCACCGCGGCGCTGGCGCTGTCCGCCTGTGCGTCGGCGGCGAATTCCGCAACCGCAGCCGCGCCCGCGGAGACTGCCGCCGCCACACCAGAACCGACGGCGGCACCTGAACCGGTGGGGGAGCTGCGCAGCACCGTTCACCTCTCCATTTTCTCCAACGCGCTGTACCAGACCGTTTTTGACGGTTCCACCGCGCAAGAAACCACGGGTACAAATGTGTATAAAACGGATTTTTCAACGGGAAAGACCACCTTGTTTTATCACGCCGATTCGCTATTTTCTGCGTTTCCGTTTGCAACAGAGGATACACTGTATATTGTTGCAGACAAGCTGCTGGCTTTTCCGCTGGCAGGCGGCGCA
>ERZ826051.3384-NODE-3384-length-10649-cov-2.869360_pt1 | contig 10649 bp, 10 predicted proteins | sample MGYA00519928_ERZ826051 | MGnify/ENA primary metagenome ERZ826051 (study PRJEB31778, sample SAMEA3449219) | human gut metagenome | biome: human gut; feature: human-associated habitat; material: faeces | place: United Kingdom | collected 2010/2012 ...
ACAGAGGAGAAGAAATCGTAATTTCTACTCCGGATTCCAAAGTAAAAGTTGCAGTAATCCCGACAAACGAAGAACTGGCTATCTGCCGTGAAACAGTAGCTCTGGTATAAAAACAGAGAAAAACTGTAAGATTATATATAAAAGAAAGTCCCCTTCTGACTGTAAGCCGAAGGGGATTTTCTTCCCACTGAAAGACAGGACAATCTGCAACTATTGCAAAAATATTTCAGAAATATTGCAGGTTGTCAGGAAAAAACAGTTGACAAAAAGAAAATGCTTCTGTATAATTGGAGAAGTGTGGTTAGGAGTGAATTATGCTGATTGATTTATCCAAATTACTGACTCATGAAGGAAAGCAACAACAGGTAGAAATATTGCCGTCAGGAGATACTTTTTCCTGTGAACTGGGTGAGTTTTCTTATGGAGAGAATGAGCCGGTGATGCTGACGATCAAGCACAAAGAGAATCAGATTCTGAGTATCCGTGCGGAAGGTCAGGTTGCTGTATGGATTCCATGTTCCAGGTGTCTGGAGCCGGTGCTGGTATCGTGTCCGGTCGATTATGACGAGGAGATTGATATGAAGCTGTCCGAGGAAGAACGGATTGAGGCATTGGATGAAAGTAGTTTTATCCAGAACAAAGAGCTGGATACCGATAAGCTGTTGCATAATGAAGTACTAATCAATTGGCCAATGCGGGTACTCTGCAAAGAGGACTGTAAAGGAATCTGCAGTATATGCGGTAAGAATCTGAATCATGGGACCTGCGACTGTGATCATACAGATTTAGATCCCAGAATGGCACAGATCCGTGATATCTTCAATAAATTTAAGGAGGTGTAAGCCATGTCAATCTGTCCAAAGAATAAATCTTCCAAAGGAAGAAGAGACAAGAGAAGAGCAAACTGGAAAATGACTGCTCCGAATCTGGTAAAATGCAGCAAATGTGGTGAACTGATGATGTCTCACAGAGTTTGCAAAAACTGCGGAACATATAACAAAAAAGAAATCGTTGCAGTTGAAGACTAATTGCATAAATGCTATAGAATCAGGGATTGAACAATTTGATGTTGTTTGGTCCCTGATTTTTTATGAAAGGATCTGCAAAAATTTTAGGTTGATTTTTATATCGCACTCTAGTATATTAGGAATTGCAACAGGAGGAAAAACTATGCAGGATATGGTCAGGGTGGTTGTAGATGCCATGGGCGGAGACAACGCACCCGGAGAAATCGTCAAAGGTGCCGTAGAAGCACTGAACGCCAGAGAAGATATTTTTATCTACCTGACGGGAAGAAAGCCGGTGATCGAAGCCGAGCTTTCAAAATACACCTTTCCAAAAGAAAGGCTGGAGATCGTGCATACCGAAGAAGTGATCGAAACGGCCGAACCGCCTGTCATGGCAATTCGCAGGAAAAAAGATTCTTCGATCGTAAAAGGTATGAATATGGTTAAGCAGAAAGAAGCAGATGCGTTTGTTTCTGCAGGAAGCAGCGGAGCAATCCTTGTAGGAGGTCAGGTGATCGTTGGCAGGATCAAAGGAATTGAAAGACCGCCGCTGGCACCGCTTATTCCGACAAAGAACGGAGTTTCTCTCCTGATCGACTGTGGGGCAAACGTGGATGCCAGACCTTCCCATCTGGTGCAGTTTGCAAAGATCGGTTCCATCTACATGGAAAATGTTATGGGAGTCAAAAATCCGAGAGTCGGGCTGGTCAACATCGGTGCGGAAGAGGAAAAGGGCAATGCACTTGTAAAAGAGACGTTTCCATTGCTCAAAGAATGCAAAGAGCTCAATTTTATCGGAAGTGTGGAGGCACGCGACATTCCGCAGGGAGTGTGCGATGTGATCGTCTGTGAGGCGTTCGTGGGAAACGTGATCCTGAAACTTTACGAAGGTGTCGGTGCAACTCTGATCAGTAAAGTCAAGCAGGGCATGATGACAAGCCTGCGTTCCAAAATCGGTGCATTACTGGTAAAACCTGCATTGAAAGAAACGCTCAAATCTTTTGATGCCAGCCAGTATGGCGGAGCACCGCTTTTAGGTTTGAACGGACTGGTCGTAAAGACACACGGAAGTTCAAAGGCAGTGGAAGTGAAAAATTCCATCCTTCAGTGTGTCCAGTTCACAAAACAGGAGATCAATCAGAAAATCAGAGAAAATATTATAAAAGAAGACCAAAAAGGATAAGAGAGGTATTTTATTATGGAATTTGAAAAGTTAGCAAAAATCATCGCAGAAGTGTTAAACGTAGATGCAAACGAAATTACGCTGGATACCACCTTTGTAGATGAACTTGGTGCAGATTCCCTGGATGTTTTCCAGATTATCATGGGGATTGAAGAAGAATTCGATATCGAGATTCCAAATGAAGAAGCAGAAAAGATCGTTTCTGTCGGTGATGCAGTAGAAGCAATCAAAAGTGCATTAAATTAAAAGGGGTCTGACGATAACGACAGATGGGAAGGTGCTGCAAGTCAGCACCTTCTGTATATCCGACTGAAACAGAAAGCGAGGAACAAGATGAAACAGACAAAAGATTTAAAAGAGCTGGAAGGAAAGATTGGCTATACCTTCAAAGATAAGACCTTGTTTAAGCAGGCTCTCACACACAGTTCTTATGCAAACGAACACAGGCACGAAGGACTCAAAGACAATGAACGTCTGGAGTTTCTTGGCGATGCGGTTCTGGAGATCATCAGCAGTGAGTATTTATTTTACAATTACCCGGATATGGCTGAGGGCGAAATGACAAAACTCCGTGCCAGCATTGTATGTGAACCGACGCTGGCACTGTGTACGCACGAGATCAGCCTCGGAAGCTATCTTTTCCTTGGCAAGGGAGAAGAGCGGACAGGCGGAAGAAACCGGGATTCTATCGTATCTGATGCTATGGAGAGTGTAATAGGAGCTATCTATCTGGATGGTGGTTTTGCTAGTGCAAAGGAGTTTATCCATAAATTTATTCTAAAGGATATCGAACATAAAAAGCTCTTTTATGATAGCAAGACTATTCTGCAGGAGATCGTGCAGAGTGACTATAAAGGCAAAGAGATCGAGTATGTGCTGACAGGAGAGATCGGGCCGGATCATGATAAGAAATTTGTGGTAAGTCTGGTAGTGGGCGACAAGACACTGGGCGAAGGAACGGGAAGGACCAAGAAAGCAGCAGAGCAGGAAGCCGCTTACCGTGCCATTATCAAACTGAAAGGAAATGCCTGAGACATGTATTTAAAGAGTCTTGAGATCCAGGGATTCAAATCATTTGCAAACAAGATTGATTTTAAATTTCATAATGGCATTACCGGGATCGTAGGGCCAAACGGAAGCGGAAAGAGCAACGTAGGAGATGCGGTTCGCTGGGTACTTGGTGAGCAGAGTGCCAGACAGCTGCGAGGAAGCAACATGCAGGATGTGATTTTTTCCGGTACGGAAAATCGAAAACCGCTCGGCTTTGCGTCGGTTTCGATCACACTGGACAACGCCGACCACAAACTGCCGGTGGATTATGAGGAAGTGACGGTCAGCCGCCGCGTCTACCGCTCCGGCGAGAGCGAATATCGTTTAAACGGAACTTCCTGCCGTCTGAAAGATATTCAGGAGATTTTCTACGACACCGGTATCGGAAAAGAGGGTTACTCCATCATCGGCCAGGGACAGATCGAAAAGATCTTAAGCGGAAGACCGGAAGATCGAAGAGAATTATTTGATGAGGCAGCCGGAATTGTCAAGTTCAAACGAAGAAAAGCGGCAGCCGTGAAAAAGCTGGAGGATGAAAGAGCGAACCTTGTCCGCGTAAACGATATTCTCTCGGAACTTCAGCGTCAGCTGGTTCCGCTTCAGCATCAGGCAGAACAGGCAAAGATCTACCTGAAGAAAAAAGAAGAATTAAAAAAGATCGATCTGCATCTGTTCCTGCTGGAAATGGAGCAGCGGAAAGCAGAACTTGCGAATCTGGATGAAAAACGAAAGATTGCAGAAGAGCAGCTTTCTGATATAAAGAAAGAATACGAGACGATCCGCGTCCATTATGAAACAGAAGAAAAAGCGATCGAGGAGCTGGAAGAGCGGATTGAGCAGATCCGGGAACAGGAGCGGCAAAGTCAGTTGCTCCACCAGCAGCTCACCGGTCAGATCGAAGTCCTGAAAGAGCAGATCCGGGCACAGGAGGATCAGGAAGTCCGTTTAAAAGAGCGAAAGAGCGTGATCGAGAGCGAACTTTCCGGAAAAGAAAAACAGAGAAAAGCGGAGCAACAGGCGTTTTTGCTTGCAAAGGAAAAACAGGAGCAGGTTTCTTTGACGGAAGCGGACTGTTGCCTGGAAGCGGATGCGACGACGGCGATGCTCTCCCATCTGGAAATGCAGATCGAGGACGGGAAAAATGAAATCATTTCACTTTTGAATCAGCGTGCTTCGGTGAAAGGAAATGTTCAGCGATACGATACCATGCAGGAACAGATGCAGATCCGAAAAGCAGAAGTAACCGGAAAGCTCCTGCGGATCGGTAGCGAAGATGCCAGATGGCAGGAGACGCTTCAGGAATATCAGACTGCCTACGAAACGGTATCGGAAGAGATTGAAAAACAGATCCCGGCGGGAAGACGGTTAAAGATCCTTGATGTGGGCTGCGGAGCCGGATTTTTCTCGATCCTGCTGGCAAAAGAGGGCCACGAGGTCTTCGGCATCGACCTGACACCGGAGATGATTGAGAATGCAATCCAGCTTGCCGAAGAAGAGAACGCCGACTGCCGCTTCCAGGTCATGGATGCGGAAAACCCGATGTTTGCGGATGAAACATTCGATGTTGTCATTTCCCGAAACCTGACGTGGACGCTGCCGAATGCGGAGCATGCTTACGGCGAGTGGATGCGTGTGCTGAAAACGGGCGGTGTGCTGCTGAACTTCGATGCCAATTACGGAAAAGAAGATGTTGCCGATACGAAGGGACTTCCGGAGGCGCATGCCCATTTCAAGGTTGGAAACGAGATGCTCGAAGAGTGCGAACGGATCAAATCACAGCTCCCGATCAGCCGCAAAAACCGGCCGGCGTACGATGTGGCGGTGCTGTGCGAAAACACAGCGGGAGAAATCCGCATTGATACGAGCCTTGGAAAACGCATTTATCTGGAAAAAGACGAGTTCTATAACCCGGCACCGATGTTTTCGATTTGTGCCGTGAAGCAGTAAAGGAGTATTTGTGAAAAAATATCTGTTAAAACGACTGCTTCGCCTGATTCCGGTATTCCTCGGCGTGACGATTCTCGCTTTTCTGCTGACGGGACTTTCCTCGGTCGATGCGGTGGATTTAAAAGAGAGCAGCAGCGGCGGCGTGATGTCGGAGGCGGAAAAAGAAGCGATGCGGGAGGAGCTGGGACTGAATGAGCCGGAAGCTGTCCAGTACCTGCAATGGCTGAAAAACGCCCTGCGCGGTGACTTCGGGGAGTCGTACGTTTCCGGCAAACCGGTGCTTGCAAGCTTCTGCGAAAAACTGCCCGCAACGATTGCACTTGCGGCGCTGGCGCTTGCCATGACGGTCTGTCTTTCGTTTCCGCTCGGTATCTTAAGTGCAAAATATCAGAATACGTGGGCGGACCGCAGTATCAGCCTGTTCTGCTTTGCAGGTAATTCGTTTCCGGGGTTTTTCACTGCACTTCTTCTCTTGTCTTTCTTTTCGCTGAAATGGAATCTTTTTCCGGTTCTCAGTATGGGAAAGGGATGGAAAAGCTGTGTGCTTCCGGCGGCGACGCTTGCGGTTTCGATGACGGCAAAATACACCCGTCAGGTGCGTTCTGCCGTGCTTGCAGAGCTGGAGCAGGAGTACGTGGCGGGTGCACGGGCACGTGGGTTAAGTGAAAACCGGATTCTGTTTGGAAATGTATTAAAATCCGTGCTGCTTCGGATGGGCACGCTGCTATTCTTATCTGCCGGTTCGCTGCTTGGAGGAACCGCCATCGTTGAGACGATTTTCATGTGGAATGGTGTCGGAAAAATGGCCGTGGATGCCGTTTCCATGCACGATATTCCCGTGATTCAGGCATATCTGGTGTGGATGGCGGCGATCTATCTGCTGCTGCATCTCATTGCTGATCTGCTGATGGGTGCACTGGACCCGCGGGCGAAGCTGGAGGGAATGAGATGAAAAAAGAACAGAAAAGAAAGATCCTTTTTTATGGCATCCTCGCCGGTGCGCTGCTGCTGTTTGCCGCGTGTGCGGCCCATCTGGCACCGTACGATCCGTATGAGCAGAATCTGGAACTGTCTCTTCTTCCGCCGTCCGCGGCGCACTGGATGGGGACGGACCGCTATGGAAGAGATCTGTTTTCAAGGATTCTCTCCGGCGCGCGGGTCAGCATTTTTTCAGCACTTCTTGTCGTTGCGGCAAGCGCTCTGATCGGAACACTCGCCGGAATTTTCAGCGGCTGGCTGGAAGGTAAAACGGATACGGTTCTGATGCAGATCTCCGATATTTTTCTGGCCTTTCCGGGTATGGTATTTGCAATCGCATTTTCCGGCGTTCTGCAGAGCGGCATGACGGGAGCCGTTGTGTCGCTGATCCTTGTTTCCTGGCCGAAATATGCACGGCTTGCACGGAACCGTGTGCTGGCATTGAAACACATGCCGTTCATCGCGGCGGCGCGCCTTACAGGAAACGGAACATGGAAGATGATCGGACGCCATATTCTGCCGAATCTTGCGGGGCAGACGATTGTCACAGCGGTGCTTGATATCGGAACGATGATGCTGGAAATCGCGGGTCTGTCCTTCCTCGGCCTTGGTGCGGAAGCGCCGTCGGCGGAGTGGGGAGCGATGATGAGCAACGGAAGAAGTATGCTGCAGACCGCGCCCTGGGTCATTCTGGCGCCGGGACTGGCGATTTTTCTGACCGTTCTTGTCTGCAATCTGCTTGGTGAGGCGGTACGGAAAACGGTGGATCAGGGATAAGGGGCAAACGAAAATGGAAACAAAGGGAGCAAAAACATGAGCGAAAAACTGCTGGAAATCAGCGGCCTTTCTGTCTGTTATGAGGGGGAGCAAATTTTAAATAACATCTGTTTTTCCGTCGAAAAAGGAGAAACCGTCGGCATCGCCGGGGAGTCGGGCAGTGGAAAAAGTACCTTGCTGCGAGCGATCCTGCGGCTGATGGGAAAGAATGGCTCCATCACCGGCGGGCAGATCACATTTCGCGGAGAGGAGCTGACGGGCATGTCCGAAAAGAAGCTGCGGAGTCTGTGCGGTTCAGAAATTGGTATGATTTTCCAGAATACAGGGGCATCACTCTGTCCGACCCGGAAAATCGGAGCACAGATCTGTGAAAGCGTGCGCGCCCATGAGAAACGCTGCGGATTCATTACCCCGATTTCTAGGGGAATGTCTGGCAGAAAAAGCCGCAGAGAAATCAAAGATATGACGCTCCGGCGATTTGCGGATATGGGGCTTTCGGATGGCGAGACGATCTGGAACAGCTATCCATCGTCGCTCTCCGGCGGCATGAACCAGCGCGTCGGGATTGCGCTCGCAATGCTGCTGCATCCGTCGCTTCTTCTGGCGGACGAGCCGACGAGTGCACTCGATGTGGTTTCGCAGGCGCAGGTGCTGCGGGAGCTTCAGGCGTTGCAGCAGAAAGAGCAGACGGGGATGGTGCTGGTGACGCACAATCTTGCGGTTCTCGAGCAGATGGCAGACCGGGTTGTTGTTTTGAAGGATGGAAACATCGTGGAGCAGGGGGAGACAAGGACGGTTTTCGATCACCCAAAGGACGAATATACAAAAAATCTCCTTGCGGCTGTGCCGGGAAGAGGGAAGAACGATGCATAATCATAACATGCTGGAAGTAAACAACTTAAGCAAAAACTTTGCTGGAACCGGCCGGGAAACGGAATTTGCCGCCGTGGACGGCATCAGCTTCACACTGGATGCGGGGGAATGTCTTGGCCTGATCGGGGAGAGCGGATGCGGAAAAAGCACGACGGCCCGTCTGATCACCGGATTGGTCCAGGCGGATGCAGGCAGCGTTCTGTTGGAAGGCGAGGAAATCCTCGGAAGAAAAGGCAGGCGGCAGCGCGAAGTTTACCGGAAAATACAGATGGTCTTCCAGACCCCGCAGGATTCCTTCGATCCAATGCAGACGCTCGAAACCGGGATTCTGGAAGCTTTTCGGAATCAGGGAATGAGCCGGAAAGAGGCGTGTCTTCATCTGCCGGAGCTGCTGAAAAAAGTGGAACTTAGTTCGGAAACGGCGATGCGCTATCCCCGCGAGACGAGCGGCGGAGAGTGCCAGAGAGCCGCAATTGCGCGGGCTCTTGCTGTGCAGCCGTCTCTTCTGATCTGCGACGAGGCAACGAGTGCGCTCGATGCGGCGGTACAGGCGCAGATCGTTCAACTGCTGAAAAAACTGCAGCGGGAAGAAGGACTTGCGATGCTGTGGATCGGCCACGACCTTGCGCTGGTGCGGGAACTCTGCAGCCGTGTGATTGTCATGCGGCAGGGAAAAATCGTGGAGCAGGGGGAGACGCGGGAGGTATTGGAGTACCCGAAAGAGGAATACACGAAACTGTTGATGGAGTATAGTCTGTGAGAAAACTGTTGAAACAGAAAATCAGACAGCGGAAATGGTGGTGCCATTTGCGAAAACAGGAGAAGTACAGAATGCAGAGAAAGAACGGCAGAAGGAAAAAAATTGCATATGTTTTGTGCGGCATTCTGGCGGTGGTACTGTTTTCCGGTTGTCAGAGCACAGCGGCAGATGGTACAGATGAAAAAGTTTTCGTATACGGCGACACGACATTCAACGCCGAAAACGACGAGTCCGATGTCAACCCGCACAACGGCTATTCCGGCTGGGCGTGTATCCGCTATGGGATCGGTGAGACGCTGTTTCATTATTCCGATTCTATGGAGATCGAGCCATGGCTGGCAGAAAGCTATGAGCTTGTGGACGATACAACATGGCGGATTACACTGCATGAAGGCATCTCCTTTACGAGTGGGCGCACTCTCGACGCGGAGGCGGTCAAAGAATGTCTCGAGGATCTGATCGCAGTACATGACCGTGCACGCGGGGATCTGAAAATTGAGAGCATCGAGGCAGACGGCCTGATCGTAACGATTCACACCGAACAGCCTGTCCCGGCGCTTCTGAATTATCTGTCTGACCCATATGGATGCATCATTGATATGCAGGCAGGTGTGACGGATGACGGCAATGTCGCCGGAACCGGCCCGTACCGCGCAGTACAGGTGGAGACGGATCAGGGACTGACGCTCGTGAAAAATGACAATTACTGGAACGGAACGCCAAAGCTCGACCGGATCGAAGTCAAAACAATCCGCGACGGCGATACGATGACGATGGCGTTACAGTCAGGCGAGCTCGACGCGGCGTACGGCCTGCCGTATTCCAATCTGATCCTGTTCCGCGATGAACCATACACGATTTCTTCGGCGGATACGTCGCGTACCTTCTTCGGACAGTTCAACGGATCATCCGAGGTGCTGCAGGACGACCGCGTGCGCGAGGCAGTCATCGGAGCGATCGACCGGGAGGGCTTTGTGAATACGCTGATGGAAGGAAACGGAAGCGTGGCGGAAGGCCCGTTCCCCTCTTACTTTGCATTCGGCGACAGCAAAGTGCAGGAGGAGTTCTATGATCTTGAGTATTCCAGAGAACTGCTGGCTGAAGCAGGCTGGACCGATGAGGACGGCGACGGCTACGTGGAAAAAGACGGAAAACGCCTGACCATCTGCTGGCTCACGTATCCGAGCCGCCAGGAACTGCCGCTTCTCGCGGAGAGTGCACAGGCATCGCTGAAGAAAATCGGAATTGAAGTACAGATCCAGTGCACGGCAAATCATCTGGAACTGCTGAAAAAAGGAAACTGGGATGTTTATGTCAGCGCATTTGTCAGCGCACCGACGGGCGATCCCGAGTATTTCTTTACAACGCACTGCGTGCAGGATTCCTCCAAGAACCGCGGCGGTTATTACAGTGAGACATTCGAGATGCTGGAGCAGCAGTTAAGCGGCGAGTTTGATACCGAAAAACGAACCGAACTGGCCATCGAGATGACGCAGACGCTGCTGGATGACCACATGTTTTTCTTCGCATCACACCTCAAAATGTCGATGGTATCCGGCGAGGGCGTGACGGGGCTTACGGCGCATCCGTGCGATTATTATGAAATTACAGTCAATTTGGACAAAAACAAATGATTATTTGGCAAAAGAGCAGAAAATGTGGATTTTCTGCTCTTTTTGCGCTATGATAGGAAAAGAACGGCACTGCGACGGTGCCAGAGAAGAGAAAAGGAGAAGTTACGATGCGGAAAGAAGAATTAAGAACATATATTGAAAACCACGAATCCGAAATGATCGAGGATCTGAAAAGCCTGATCCGGATTCCAAGCGAAAAACAGGCGGCAGAGCCAGGCAAACCATTCGGCGCACCGGCGGCAGAAGCACTGGCGCAGGGAATCGAAATTCTGGAAAAATACGGCTTTGCCGTGGAAACAGGGATTGGCGGACTGGAAACCAGTGTGAAAGGCGTGTATGATACCGGAAAGGAAGGCCCGAATATCGCCATTTTCGGTGAGTTCGATGCGGTGGAAGGCATGGGGCATTCCTGCGGCCACAATATCATGTGTGCCATTTCC
>ERZ826051.3397-NODE-3397-length-10611-cov-2.491379_pt1 | contig 10611 bp, 10 predicted proteins | sample MGYA00519928_ERZ826051 | MGnify/ENA primary metagenome ERZ826051 (study PRJEB31778, sample SAMEA3449219) | human gut metagenome | biome: human gut; feature: human-associated habitat; material: faeces | place: United Kingdom | collected 2010/2012 ...
AGAAGGCGTCAGTATCTTTTCCCATTGCCTGAATGGAAAAGTAGCGAAAGCATATGAGACGATTGCAAAGGAGGTATTGAGAAATGAAGAGTAAAAGCGCAGACAAAATAAAGATGCCTAGCATAGATGAACTGCTGGGAGTGTCCGGTGAGGAAAGTGCAACAGATATTGAGATTAGCAGAATTCATAGCTTTGCAAATCATCCATTTAAAGTTTTGGATGATGATAAGATGGATGACCTGGTAGAGAGTATTAAACAGAATGGTGTGCTTACACCTGTTTTAGTAAGGCCAGATAAGAATAATAATTATGAGATGATATCCGGGCATCGGAGAATGCACGCTGCAATAAAAGCTGGATTGGAAACAATACCAGCCATTGTGCGGGATATGAACGATGATGATGCAGTAGTAGTAATGGTAGATGCTAATATTCAACGAGAAGAATTGCTTCCAAGTGAAAAAGCATTTGCATATAAAATGAAAATGGATGCTATGAAAAGACAGGCAGGCAGACCATCAAAAAATAATTCCACCCAAGTTGGGCGGAATTTTGAAACGGCAGAATTGATAGGAAAAGAAACCGGGGAAAGTAAAAATACAATCAGAAGATTTATTCGTTTGACTGAACTAATTCCTGAATTACTTGATTATGTAGACAAGAAGCGGTTGCCCTTTACCGTTGCGGTTCACATTTCCTACATTGACAAAGAGATTCAAACATGGTTATTTGAATACATCAAGGAAAATGGTACGGTTAAAGCAGTTCAGGTAGCAGCACTCCGCACAGCACTTGAAGTAGGACCGATGACGCAGGCGAAAATGATCTCCATACTGGTAAACAGTCAGCCTGGCAGGAAGCAGGAACAAAAAATCACGTTATCAGAGAAAAAACTGAGAAATTTCTTCTCTGATAAATATACGACGGAGGATATGGAAAGTGTAATTCTGGAACTTCTGGATCAATGGAAAAGAGGTGAGATAACAGTATGAATTTTGAATACTATTATGGCACTCAGGCTGATCAGTTCAGTTTTATCCGGATTCCAAGAATATTATTATTAGATGAAGCATTTTCCGCACTGTCTTTATCAGCTAAAGTCCTTTACTCGGTACTTCTGGATAGAATGGGACTGTCAATGAAAAATAAATGGCTTCCTACACTTGAAAAATGCGAACATAAAAATAGTTTCATCAATATTCTCCTTTATAAATTCCGATTGGATGCTCCCATTATACCATCTCCCTACATCTCCTTCAACGTAAAACTAACCGTCCACAATCCCTTATAACTGGTATCTTTCCTCAGCTTCGCCTTATACCCCGTCACATACATCTCTGCCAGTTTCAGCTCCGATGTCTCCACATCAAAATACTGCACGCTGATCTTATCCTTCTTCGCATACCCTGCCAGCTTCTTAAGCCACTTCGCTGTAACAGAAAACGACACCGGGATCTGCGCAACGCCATGCCGCACCACATCCCTCTGCGTCGTCCCTGCCTCCGTCTCACCACCGGAATCCGCTTCCACATCCTCCAGCTCCACCTCATAGGAATCTCCGGATTATGTATATACCACATATGTCTGGTATTCCGGGACATGATGGTCACATCCCGGTCATCCATATAAATTATTTCAAAATATCCCGGATCCAGACATTCAAGATCTTCCCTGCTAAACACCTGGTGCCTCCTTTCCAAAATACCCTTCCAGTGCTTTCTCCATGATTTCCTGCACCGCTCCGGCATCCATCTGCCCAAAATACCTCTCATACAATTCCACCGGCAGCTTCACAGACACACTCTGCGGCTTCTTCTGTTCTTTTCCTGCCAGGACACTTTCAACCGCCTCTTTCGTAATCTCCTTTCCCATCTTCCGCAGTTCCACTGCCTGCTTCGGTTTCAGTTTCTTTCCTTCTGCTTCTGCCACCTGCTGGATCATCTTCTGCATCTTCACATTCAGATAAGACAGATCCACAGCGGCTACCATTGCCAGCGTCCCCTTATCAACGGCATCCTTAAACTCCGGAATCAGCCGGTCCAGCCGCATGTATCTGGCAATATTCCTTCCATCCACCAGAACTTCTCCGCTGGTAGCCTGATCCATACCCCCAAGAATGTTCAGCACTGTTGTCTTGCCCGCACCACTGGGACCAACAATCACTACGAACTCTCCCTTGGCAATCTCAAAGCTGATCTCATCTACTGCAACGATCTTTACTTCTTTGGTTCCATATATCTTGGAAACCTTATCCAGTTTTACATATGCATCTGTCATCTCACTCATCCGCATTTCCCCTGTAATTTTATTTTTGCTACACCGGTAATTTTATTTTGTTACAATTATTAACGATTCTTTTGACCCCGATTTATTTCTGTATTCATTTACAGGCAGGTCAAATTCTGACCTGCCTGGTAGTCTTAATGGTTATATTTATTGTAACACATTATACCTGTAATTAAAAATAAAATATTCATAAAAAATCCAGATACTTCAAAACCGCCTGATCATCTCAGGCGGTTCATCATTTTGACTATACACAGCACATGCCCCTTTCTTCTTAATTGTATGTACCAGAACATCTTATATCTTCTTTACCCGTTATTATTTTACATTAAGCTGATGACGAAAATATAAAAGTGGGACTAAACATACATCATCTGACCTCGAATCTTTATTTTTACCTATGAAACTTTCTTTCATTTCTGTCAGGGACCTTTTGCCTGATATAAAATCAACCCCAGGCAGCTTTTTTTATTTTATCACCGCCTGAAATTATTACGCCCAGTACCATCCATATAATCTGGTACCATCTTTAGCTGTACAGTATGCTCTCACATAATAATTTTCATTCTTATTTAATTTTCCGGTTTTATCTGTATAAGATGTAATATTTCCATTTTTTATAGTTTTGATTTTTCTGTACTTCCGGGCATTTTCATCATATCTGTACAGAATATATCCCTGTGCGCCTTTTGCCTTTGTCCACTTAAACGTAAGTTTTTTCCCCTTCTTCTTTTTATAAACATCACTTACATTCCCCGGTCGTCCCTGGACAGTCACTGTATTACTCTTCTTACTGTACTGGTCTGTATATATTCCGGCTAATGTTCTCACCCGGACTTTGTATTTCACTGTTCTCCCTACAGGGCTCTCAGGCTTATATGACGTAGTATTCTGGTCAACTTTACTTACACATTTATATTTTTTTGTGGCTGTATCATATCTGTAAATATAATATTGAAAAGTATATTCTACCGGAGTCCAGTTTAATGTAGCATTACCATTTTTTGCATCATAAGATACTTTCAGTTTCGGTACCGGTACTGCTGTCGGTGCTGGTATTGTCTTGCAGGTCAGATTATGTTTCTTTGCATATTTTTCCGCATAAGAGCCCTTATCCGCGTAAATAGTAATGCCAGAAGCACCATCAAAAGCATCGTCACTGATTGCTGTTATACCGGAAGGCATAATAATACTCATATTTTTGCACTTTGCAAAAGCTTTCGACTCAATCGTTGAAGTTTTCCTCTCAATGAGCACTTTTTTTACATTTGAGCATCCATAAAAAGCTTTCCGCCCAATCACTTCCACAGCAGACCACACTCTTACCGATGCCATTGTATCATCACAATCTACACAGAATGTTCTGGAATCTCCTTCACTCCAGTCATCATAATAAGAAGTACCATCTTTATCTGTCAGAACATAATTATCATTATCCGTAATTTCTATAAATACCCTGTTCTTGTCTGCAAAAGCCTTAACAGACTCCGGAATTCCATTATCTCCTGCTCTGAATATTACCTTTGTATCCGCGTCAAAAGAATCCTGTTCTATTTCTGTATCAAAAGAATCATAGTAGGAAACCCCTGTATACTCCCACAGCTTCGGACACTTATAAAATGCCCTGCTTTCCAGCTTCGCTCCCTGATCAAAAGAAACTTTTCTGAGATTTTCACAGTTCTCAAAAGCAGATTTATCAATGCGGATATGATTTTTCCTTCTGTCAGCTCCCTCTTCTGCTTTCACAGTCTTTATGTTTATACATCCGTAAAAAGCTCTCTCTCCAACCTCTGAGACTACTTTTCCATTATACTCATAAGGTATTATGACATTCTCTGTATCTGTTCCCTTTGTCAGGCGGTATGTATCAGATTCTTTAAGATATTGATATGTAAATCCATTCGCATCCGCTTCCCCTGAGGATACTCCTGTTGCTTCATCCACAAATCCGTCTGTATCTGCATCTGATTCCACTTCATCCTGAAATGTATCAGTTTCAGGATCCTGACTATCTGTCTGGAATTCCTGTTTCTCTTCTTCTGCTCCATATTCTTGTACTTCCCCATCAGAAAACGCTGCAGATTCTGATGCATAAACCGGAGCACCGGATAAACCAAGTGCTGCTGAAATAACAACCGCTAAGAACTCTTTTCTATTCATAAAAATTCCTCCATTCCGTGATATTTAACCGTTAATGTTAATATATAACAAGATGGAGAAATTTTTGTAATTATGGCATTAAATGTATTTTGATGGACATGAATCTTATATTATACAAACGTTAGTGTATTAAAAATCTGAAATGAATCTTTCTCCGTTCCCTTTTCGCTGCCATCAGCAACTCTGAAATTACCACATATAATCATTTTTCCTGACTTTTTCTCAATATCCATAGACTCTGTTTCATATGATACAAAATTTTTACTTTTATTAATAATAATTGCAAAATCCGGCTTCAATGTACTACTCATATCTGATTCCATAACTGTTTTAACACTTTCATTTGATATATGGTATAGAACCACTCTTGCTTTATTACTCTTACTACATACTGGAAAAAACATTCCATATTTTTCATGATAGTAAATGTCCTGCAATACATCATCCGATGTGCGTCCAATTTCCACATAAAACTTTGTCGGCTTAACCAGCACTGTATCATCTTTAATCTCTATTTTATCAAAAAAGATTTTTTCACTTTCAATGCCACCTTCATCCTCATGCCATTTATTCATTAAAATGAACTCATATCCTTTTACTGATTTTCCAAAATATGCAATTCCATACTGAGGCTCAGAAAGATGATATCTATTTTTTACTTTACCTGTTTTTGATAATACAACAATATCTGATTTCACATTATTTCCCATTGTATATCCACAAACATATAGATTCTTATCATTAGGATTATATGTCATTCCATTGCAATGATATACACTACTATCTGCTGATTTCCCAAGTTCAGCAACAACATCTGGAATTACACTCTCTGGTGTAGTTGTTTTTAATAACACAGCATAGGTATCAGTTCCATCGCATTTAAGACAATAGGCAATATCATTTTCGTCAATTGCCATTCCCTGCACAGTCGGGCATGAAACATTATTTACCTTTTTATTTGGCAGTACTGCTCCTGTTTTCGTGGATCCGTTAAAAGAAAAATAGCCATTCCCTTCTTCACTCACATTCTCATTCCACTTTTTAAATGTAACACCCGGCAAATATGAAATACGGTCATGCTCCTTTTTATCAGATGTCTCAATCGCATTAGAAAGTACCCATATATTATTTTTATAAAGAATGATCCCCTCAAAATTAAACTGCTTATAAGCAGTAGTATCTTGGTCTGCCTGGAATACTGCATATGGATAATAAATTTTATTATTTTCATAGTTTCCCGGTTTCACAAGAAGGATGCGGTTCTTGCACTGACTGTATTTCTGAGTATCATCCGGATAATGATTTGTCAGGATAAACAGCCCCTGATTGGAATCATAATGAATATCATTTGCTTTCTGGTATTCATCTGCTTCATTTGCAATAACAGTAAACTTAGTGCCTCTGCCATTCTGAACTTCATTAAGATTCCCTGTAATAAATTTCATGGTTTCCGGTGTTGCTCTGTTCAATTCTTCCATTAAGATAAATTCATCATTTTTGTAAATATCAATTCCAACATATGTAGTATTTAACTTAGTAAATTTCTGTCCACTGGTATCAAATTTCATTTCAAGTATTCCAGAATCACCGGTTTCATCTTTACAAGTGCAGTAAAGTCGGTCTGCCGTCGCAGCCATTCCAAATACAAAATAATTAATCTCTGAAATTTTTTCATTGTCCCCAATGGTATCTGACACAAATTGGCTTGATTTAAAAATCATACTTTTATAGACCATCTTTCCATTTTCATTTGCATGTGCTTTCGCCAGATACACTGTATTACCTGAGAGAGCCATTGCTGATGCATTTGTATTTCTTGATAAACTTTTAACCTCTGCACCAAGTGTTATTCCACAGCTGATTCGTAATTCCTTTTCTGACATTGTCCCTGCCATATTCATTTCCTCCTGAAATTTATATTTTTTCGAATTTGCAAATTCTACTTGATAAAGAGTTCTTAATTTCAGCGTTGCAAACCTCAAAGAATAAATTTTCCCTTGACAATTTTATACCTGAATTTTTACTCCTGCTTATGCTTACCAAAAAGATTCTCCTTGATTTCTGATAAATCACTTTGTACCTGATGTAAAATCTCTAATTTCTCTGTCAGTTTCTCTATTACAGACTGATAATTTTTTTCCCGTTCTTCCTGTTTCTCATCTCGTTTTTCATTTGATTTCACAATATAAACCAAAAGAAATACCGCCAGCACTGCCCAGATTCCATGCGAAACTGCCACATTCATAACCGTTGTTTCCATAGTTCACCTCCCTCCTCTTAATCTTCTTTTATTACGCATTTTTTCTATATTCCATCCACTAAAAGTCTTTTCTGGTCTTATTATTACCGTTCCAATTTAAGTCACAGTTTTATTCTCTACAATTATTCTACCAATCTCTTTTTACCATATATTTTTTCTCCTCTTATCATTAATTTGAATTTGCAAACTCACTTAATAAAGAGTTTTTTCTCTTCCATTTGTAAACTCACAATTTTTTTCTTTTTTAGTTTCTGATCAGCAGTTTTCTTACTACTTCCCCTAAAAAGGAGGTAGATACCTATGAAAACACTGACAGAACTTATCCAAAATTATCAAAATGGTATCCCAGATTCAGACAGTGAAATTCTCAAACGTATGGAACCGCTTGTGAAAGGATATGCATCCCGGATTCACTGCATGGAACGCGAAGATTCCACACAGGAATTGTATCTTACTCTGTTAAAGACATTGCCATATTTAAGTTCTTCATCCTCAGAAGGTGAATGTATCAGATACATGCAGACCTCTGTCGAAAACAGATATCGTTCCCTTTGCCGCAGTTGTCTTTCCGAACCTGAAAAAGATGATTTTGATTCTTGTTCTGTTTCATTACAGGCTCCCGACAGTTTTGATGACACCTATTATGATGTAACCGCATATATCAACTCTTACCCTTCGGACAGTGTCCAGAGAAAAATTCTGTCCATGTACTTTTATCAGGATAAAAGCGATGCCCAGATTGCTCAGAAACTGAAGCTGTCCCGCCAGTACGTCAATCGGATGAAGAAGAAACTAATTCTCAGATATATTTCCGAAAACAAATAAAAGAAACACCTGCTGACCATAAATTTACAGTCTGCAGGTGTTCCCTTAGTTTTCATAAAATTTCCATTAATGCCATTCCCGTACCGGAAATGCCATTCATAAAAGCCAGATTCAGATATTCTGTCCCAGATATTTTTGCCGGGTGATCCAGTTGAAATAAAAGGCAGTCACATAACGCCTCATATTGCTCCTTCATTTTTTTGTTACCATATTTTCGAAGATACTTCTTCATAATAAGTAAATTCCCGGACATCCCATGACACAGACAAATTTTTTCATCCTGTTCTCCATAAAACAAAGAGTCTGCAGCATTTAACCTGTCTTTTTTAATCTGCATATCCTCAGGAAACAGCTCCTCCAGTTTCATTCGTGAAAGCAGGATTCCCGGCGCCCCATGGCACCATGCATTCATGAAGCTTTCCCCTGAACTCTCTCGTAAATCCTTCCAGTTTCCGGCTTTCTCTGAGTACAGAGAATCCTCATATCTCAGCAAAAGCTGTATTTTATCAGCATATTCCACTTTATGATCACATTCATACAACATTGCATAAGCCATCATAAATCCACTGTTGCCATGAGACATTCCAGCCAGCGGTCCGTCTGTTCCTTTTAATCTCCATCCGTATCCATTTCCGGTTTCCTGTCCTTTCTTCCACAAATCTTTTTCCATATCTGCCGCTATTTCATAATATTTCAGATTTCCGGTTTCTTTATATAACATCACTGCCACTACAATAGCTCCGGCATTTCCGCTCAGATAATCCAGTTGTGAATCTTCTTTCCATACCCTCTCAATAATGCTGAAATGCTTTTCCGCATAAATCATCCACACTCTTTTTCCTGTAAGTTTAAACAGATAAAGATAGGTATATACCACCGAGCTTTCTCCATTTACAATACCTGTCAGAAGATTTTTATCATAAATCTGTTTTTTGTGTATTTCATCTGTATAAGCTTTCAATCTCAAAACAGCAAGATGATAAATTTCTTCTGCACTTGCATTCTTTTCTTCAAAATCATGAAGATATTTTGCAAGAAACAAGACTATCCCGGATATTCCATCATATAAATATATTCCACCTGATCTGAGATTCCAGTGACCATTATCCCAGAATTGCAGACCCGCCCAGCCAGCGCTCTGTTCCCGGATAATTGCTCTGCTGCAGATTCGATGAACTATCTTTCTGATCTGACTGTATATTTTGCGCTCTTTATCTGTGTCATATCCCTTTATCCTGGTCGGAAACATCTTTTTCTTTCCATCAGATGCCTTCAGCATTTCCATGGACAGCCTGATATAATCACACTGACATTCCATATCAGAGTAACTCATCTGCTTCATATGCATTCGCCATGACTCATAAGGAGTACAGGGCAGATATTCTTTATGTTCTCCGCCATTTCCATCATAAACAGATCTGCTGTTCGCATCAATCTCAAAGCAGGGTATATCCATTTCCAGAAGACTCTCAATTTCATAATCATGAATCCCCTTCATAAAAGAAGATTCCCCCTCTTTGTGAATCACATTCAAAAGAGCTTTCCTGCATTCTCTTGACTTCATATAATCCGGATGAAACGAAGCCATAAGATACATTGCATACTGTTGGGTATGCCGCAGTACAACTCTGGAACGTCCGTCAAAAAAGCCGGACAACATCACCTCCACTTTCTTATCTGCCATTGCCACCATGTACGCTCTGCAAAATCCTCTGATAATGCATTCCGTATAATCTGCCGCATTGATAACCTGATCATTTAATCTTACAATGCATTCCTTTATCTGCATTTCCACAGGTTCATATTCTATGTGGATATCAGATGTTTTATCATCCTTTACCACAGGAAGTTTAAACGGTGTTTTTATCTTTTCCTCTGTTCCCATTGCACTTATAAGAACTCCTCTGTTTCCTCTGCCCCATGTGAGAACAGGAAGCATTCCTGTATGTATAACCGAATTTGCCAATTTTATTTCTGTACTTTTGTTTATTTTTTCTTCTACACTACTTCCGTCTTTCTCTGATTGTTGTTTTAAATATCCCGGATATGTCTCCATATCGATAATCACAGGATATTCTCCATGTGCGATAATATTTTCACCATGAAGATCTGTTGCTCCGAGGGCATATCCTAAAAACAGATGTATGCCCATTCTGAAATAATAATGCTCCACCTCACTTTCGTTTTTACAGGGGATATTCTCAATTTTTTCTTCCCACCCATAGGAATCATGAGATAAATACCGTACCATCTTGCAGGAAATTCCTGTTTTTCTACATAAATAGTTATAAAGTTCCTGATATTTTATATTCTTATCAAGACTATGTGGCTTATAGTACAGAATTGTTCCATTATCCAATTCTACCTTCGCCACACTTCGTCCTCCTCTGTGTATATCGCCTTTCGCCATGTAAATTCCCACAGTCCCGGAAAACTTCCTTCCATCACAGAATATTTTTTGTATCTGTTCTTTTTCTGCATAAAGAGATTTCCTGATTTCACATTCTGCTCTCTGGGTAGAGTTATTTTTTAATTCAAGCAGACGTTTTAACTCGGGATATTCCTGCAGTAAAGATTTTATATATGTTGCATTGTTAAGATATTTTTTTTCATAATAATCATATTGTTCTTCAGAAGTATTTCCTTTTAGATTGCCTTTCGCCTTTTGTTCATGAATACTCAATATAAAAATCCGTTCTGATATCGCATTATTATAATGATTAAAGTCTGGCATACCTTTTCTATTTCCTTTAACAACATATTGAAAAAAAAGATCCGTTATGTAAAGTATATGCTTCCACTTCTACTCCATTTTCTTCATAAAACAGTTCTATTTCCTTAAGTTCTTCCTCAATACATCCAATAAATTCTTCTGTCATTTTTTTATCTCTCCTTTAACTTTTACTTAAAATAATAATTACCTGAAAAAAATCAGAATCATATTTAAATGTGATATTTCCATCATATCTTTTTACAAGTCTTTTTACACTTTCAATTCCCCATCCATGACCTTCCGCTTCTAATTTATCTGTTACAAATTTTCCGCGTTTTACATCAGGAATTCTCGTACTTGTATTCCA
>ERZ826051.3401-NODE-3401-length-10590-cov-2.883816_pt1 | contig 10590 bp, 6 predicted proteins | sample MGYA00519928_ERZ826051 | MGnify/ENA primary metagenome ERZ826051 (study PRJEB31778, sample SAMEA3449219) | human gut metagenome | biome: human gut; feature: human-associated habitat; material: faeces | place: United Kingdom | collected 2010/2012 ...
ATGACCGTGGCAACATTGGTAAGAGATACCGCCGTCAGGATGAGATCGGTACTCCGTTCTGTGTAACATATGACTTTGATTCGGAAGAAGACGGAGCTGTTACAGTGCGTGATCGTGATACGATGGAGCAGGAGAGAGTGAAGATCGAAGATTTGAAAGCATACTTCGAGAAAAAATTTGAGTGGTAAGAAGGAAGCAAAGGAACAATGAAACCATCAGAAGAAATCGTCCGTTTTTTTGAGAAAGATCGGTTTGCGGCAGAGACCGGGGCGGTGATAGACGAGATAGACGACCGCTATGCGAGATGCAGTCTGACATTAGAGGCAAAACATAAGAATGCGCTTGGGGCAGTAATGGGAGGCGTTTATTTTACACTTGCCGATTTTGCGTTTGCAGTTGCTTCAAACTGGCAGGGCGATACAATGGTATCATTGAACTCACAGATTGCTTATCTTGGAGCGGCAAAAGGGAATATGTTGATTGCAGAAGCAGTCTGTTTAAAAGACGGCAGGACAACGGCGTATTATGAGATTCGTATCAAGGATGAACTCGGGAATACGGCGGCAGTCGTGAGCACGACAGGTTACAAGCTTACGAAATTGTGAAGAACAGCCGTCGGGTAAAACTTTTTAAAGAATAAAGAGAAAAAATAAAAATTTCCGCGTGGAGAAGATCCATGCGGAAATTTTTGCATTCAGATAAGTTTTGTGCTTTCGAGCTTCTCCGTAAATGCATCATTCAGACGTATGACAGGTTTCCGAAGGAGCAGACCGAGCAATAGTGCGGGGATGAGAAAAAGAGCTAATGTTCCGAGTTCTTTCCAATAAACTGTGCTGTAAAAGCCGGCAATACATTCTCTCATGGCATTCATGCTGTGCGTAAATGGCAGAAGGGGATAGACTTTTTGGAAAAAGTCAGGCGCTACCTCAATAGGGAATGTTCCGCCGCTTCCGGCTACCTGCATAACAAGTAAGACGACGCAGACGGCTTTTCCGAGATCGCCGAATGAAACGGGGAGCGCATAAATGATACTTACATACACGATGCTTGTAAACCATCCGGCGAAAAGGAAGTAAACCGGATGTTGACACTGGATGTTTAAATAAAACAAATCGCCCAGACAGATGAGGCTGCTTTGCAAAAGGCCGATCGCTATAAAAAGTAGACTTCTTCCGATATATGTTTCATGAGGTTTCGGATTAAAAACTCCTGTCAAAGCTTTTCCTGAAACATTGACTTTCAGCATGGCGGCAAGCACAACGCCGCCAACCCACATGGCGAGTGTAGAATAAAAAGGAGCCATTGCCGATCCGTAATTTTCGATCGGGTAGACCGGATGCTCGGAAAGACTGACCGGAGACGCAAGAAAGGCGGCGATTGCTTCCGGTTTTTGCGCCAACAAGTCGGTCAACACGGAAAGTCCGTCACGGTTTGGGTTTAAGAGCGCTTCAGACGCGGATGAAAGTTGTTCAGATACATTACTTAGCAAAGTTGAGGAATCTGAAAGCGAAGTATGGATAAGGGCAAGGTCATCGGAAGCGCTGTTTGTAATATCTGTCAAGTCAGAGGCGCCTTCATTTAATTGTGTTAAAAGAGCGGATACAGAAGATCCGGTGCTGCCTAGACTGCCTGCCAAATTTTCCAGTTGATTTTTAACAGTTGCTTCATAGCTGTCTTTCACTTCCGAAGTGGAAGTCAGGCTCTCTTTAATAAGTCCGTCGATTTCTGTTTTTAAAGAATCCGCATTTTGAACGGCGCCGGTAATTTTTATTCCGGCATTATCAAGCTCGGCTTTTAAATTTGTCTGATGCTCGACGGCAGTCGAAATCTGCTTCAGAATCGGATCGATCACAAGACTAAGGTTTGGGTTTGCGTTTTTTATAGCAGTTAAAGAGTCCGCAAGAGATGTATATCCGTCGATGACAGTTTGTATCCTGTTTGAGACTGCATTAAGGGAAGTGAAAGCGGCATCCGCATCTGTACTGTAGGCGTCAAGTGCGGTTTGGATCGTGGAAGAGACGGATGAATAATAAGTTTCTCCGTCAGATAATGCCTGACTGACTGCGTCAGTTGTGCCGGATAAAGCGGAAGAAAGAGAAGCAATCCCGTTTCCTGCATCTGTCAAGGCGCCAAGGCTTGTCTTTGTTCCGTCTCCGGTATGGGAAAAGATAACAGAAGTCGTATCTAGCATCAAAGAAGCGGCGTCTGTCATATCAGAAAATGCCTGTACAGTTCCGGAAGCAGAATCAAGATCGGCAGAGATTTCTGCAAGCGAAGCAGATAAATTTTCTGCAAGAGATGCATCCCCTTTTTCTGCGGAAACGTCAGCAACAAAACGAAATGCGTCCAGAGCTGTTTTGGAAATTGTCTCTGTGAAGGTTTCGTTAATTTCCTGACGGATTGCATCTGCGCCTTTTTCTGTTACTTTTGGGGCGATGGCGTTCTCCTTTTCGTTGATGCAGTAAGTAATTGTCGGATGTGTCGTTTCAGAAGAAAACAGACTCATCATATCTTTGCTGAATGTTTCAGAAATGACAACAGAAGCATAATATTTTCCGGAACGTACACCGTTAGAAGCGTCCTTGGCATCTGTAAATATCCAGTGAAGCTGTGTGTTTTCACGCAGTGAAGAAATAATGTCATTTCCGAGATTGAGCCGGACCGGAAGCAGTTCGCCGTCATATCCTTTATCAAGACTTGCGACGGCTACTTTTAAATTTCCGGTATTTTTGTACGGATCCCAACTTGCGGCAATATTAAACCATGCATAGAGAGAGGGAACGATAGTAATGCCGAAAATAACGATCAGCGCGATTACGTTTTTTCGGATATTGTGGATGTCGTTTCGCGCAATGCGTATGATATTTTTCATAGTCAGTTTTCCTCCATTTTTCTGAATAATTTCAACATTTCTTCAAATGACATACCGGACAGTTCCTGTTGAGCTGCAAGTTCGTTATGTATGTATTCCACTGTGATCAGCCATGTGGCGATTAAAATAATAGATAAGATCCAAAGAATGAGGAATACAATTTTAGATTCAAGGCTGAACATAAGGATCAGGAAAATGAGCGGAATAGTTAAAATCGCAAAAAATCCAAAACGGATCATTTTGTGATAATTTTTTTCAAAACGCTGTGCTTTCTCGGCAGTTTGGATCTGAAGTTCTTCTTGTGATAAAGAAGCTTTTAGTAAAAGAGAAAGCTGTGCGCTGCGTCTGATATTTCTGTCGGGTGTTTCACCAAGCATTAAATCGGTTTCTGCAAGTTTAATGTCAAAAAGCCGGTTCAGACCTGAAAGCAGAGGTCTGATCCCAAGTCCGATCAGTAAGGAAACGGGAACGAAAAGGAGCAGGATGAGCAGATTGTGTATATAAGTGCTTCCGTACATTCCGGCAATACATTCTCTCATTGCGGAAATACCGTAAGTAAAGGGTAGGAACGGATGGACGTTTTGGAAAAACGCGGGTGTCATTTCTACAGGATATGTGCCGGATGATCCGGGAATCTGAAGGATGACGAGGAGAACACATAATGCTTTCCCGATGTGTTTAAATGAGATTGACAGTGCATAAATAATATTGACATACACAAACGAACAGATCACTCCGGTAAAGATAAGAGCGGCTGGATGCGCGCATTCAATCCCTTTTAGAAAAACATCTCCGATACAGACAATGAATCCTTGCACCATTCCGACCGTGATATACAAAAGCCAGCGTCCGAAATAGAGAGAGGCAGAAGAATATCGAAGCATAGAGCTGTCTTTATCTACTTCTAATTTAAAAATCGCGATGAGGACGATGCCGCCGACCCAAATTGCAAGGTTTGTGTAAAAAGGCGTCATTGCCGAGCCGTAATTAGCTATTTTATAAAAACTCTTTGTTTCTATTTTCACAGGTGAGGACATAAATGCCGATACCGATTGCTTGTCGATTCCTTCTAATGAGAGAAGAGTTTCGTAGATGTCAGAACCGGAAAGGGCATTTAAGTCTGTTTGAATCGTACCGAGATGTTCCTGAACATTTGACAGGGCGGTTTTTGTGCCTTCAAGAGCCGTTACAGTATTTGAAAGTCCGGCGCTCATTTGGTCTAACAGGTTGTCGATCTGATCGGCGGAGGAAGGAACTGTTGTTAGAAGACCGTTCATTTCTCCTGTCAAAGAAGAGAAAGCATCTAATGTCTTGTTTAGCTGCGGCAGAACGTTTTTGTCCAAAACAGCGCGGAGGTCGTGCAGACTGCCGATGTTTGCGGATGTAATTGTGTAAAGCTGTTCCCGGGTAGAAGCGGTTGTGTTGATGGCATTTTGTATTCCTGCATTTCCGGCGCTTAAAGAGAGGATCAGTTCCTGATTATTTGTGTTTTGAGCCTGCAGTCCGGCGATGGCAGAATCCAAATCAGATCCGGGAATGAGTGAGGCGAGCTCTCCTAACTCTTTTAAAATATTTCCGTTTAAGACGGCAGTGGAATTGGAAAAATCCAGTGCGTTTCCGATCGATCCGTTTACCGAGCGGGCGGCAGTTTCAAGATCGGTAAGTCCTGCTGATGCGATATTGTGCGCCTGACCGAGCAAAATTTCTCCTTGTGTCAAAGATGAAGATAGGGATGAAGAAAAGTTTCCTGCGGCAGTACGGGTTTCAGAGAGGATGCGGGAAGATTCGCTTAGAGCCGAAGAACCCGACGAGGCGGCGGATTTTAAAGATGAAGCAGTTGATTTTGCGCGTGTGATCAGGGGGGCAGATTTTTCTGCGGCTGCATTGAAGTTTTCGAGAAGTTGTTTGTAGGCGGCAATGTTTGCATCAGCTTTTTCAAGTGTTTTAGTAATATCGGAATTGACAGATCCAAGTGTTGACGACAAGTCTGACGCAGACTGCTTTAATATGCCGGAAACGGATTCAGAAGCAACCGAAGAGAAGGTGCTGTTGATCTGTTCCTGAATTGCGGCTGCGCCTGTGCCTGTGATTTTAGGAGCAATGGCATTGGCTTTTTCATTTATGTAATAGTCAAGTTTCGGCGTCTGTAAGTCGCCGGATAAAATACTGATCAAAGAGCGGCTGAAATCTTCGGGAATAACAATAGAAGCATAATATTTTCCTGATTTTACTCCGTTGAGAGCCTCTTTTTCCGAAGTGAACGTCCATCCGAGCTGTTTGTTTTCTTTTAGATTTTTGACAATTTCTTTTCCAGCATTGATAGAAAGATTTTCGGAAGATGCTTCTTTATCTAAACAGGCAATAGCGACTTTAATCTTAGACGTATTTCCGTATGGGTCTAAATTGGCTGCGATATTAAACCATGCGTATAGAGAAGGCAGCAGGCATACGCCGATCAGAACAAGAATCGCCGCTTTATTGTGTAAAAGGCGGGAGAGGTCACGCTGAAAAATGTGAAATGATTTTTTCATAATATCAGAACTCCTTATATATTAATAGATACAATGTTGATTTTCTTGATAAAGAGTATTATATTAAGGTAGAAATAGATTTACAACCATTAATAGAAGTGTGAAATGTCGGATAAACGACAATATAACGAAATGTGTTGACACATGTGAAGAGATATTATGACGAGGAGAAAACGATATGGAAAAAAAGACAGACCGCAGGGTGAGAAAAACTAAAAACCAGCTTCGTACGGGACTAGCCCGTCTTATGAAGAAAAAAAATATCGGACAGATTACCGTAAAAGAACTTGTAGATGATGTGGATATTAACCGTTCGACATTTTATCTGCATTATTCGGATATTCCGTCTCTTCTAAAAGAGATAGAAGATGATATGATTGAGGAAATAGAAAGAGCGATTCTGGAGCATCCGATTAAAATCGAGAAAGACACTACATACTTGTTTATAGAAGATTTGTTTCGGGTGTTAAGCGATAACAGAGAGATCGGATGCGCGCTTCTTGGTCCATACGGTGATATTACGTTTATCAGGAGAATTGAAAAATTTTTGGAAGAAAACAGTCGTGATCTTTTGGCGGAACGCTTTCCCGAAAAGTTTGCGGAAATGAAATATTTCTATTCGTTTTGTTTTAACGGATGTCTTGGATTTATTAGAACATGGCTTGAAAACGGGGAAAATATGCCGCCTGAATATGCGGCTCGTCTTACATTTCAAATGGTTGTAAGTTCGCTTGATGCTTTTTATGAAGATGCGAAAGAAAATAAATAAATATTTTGTAAATAATGGTGGAAAAAAAGTGTGTATATATGGTACATTAATATCTGTACAGTTGTAACACTGTACAGTATTAAAATGGTATATAAGGAAGAGAGGAAATTTTATGAAGAGAGAAAAATTCGGCTCCCGCCTTGGATTCATTCTGATTTCGGCAGGGTGTGCGATCGGTCTTGGAAATGTATGGAGGTTTCCTTACATTACCGGGCAGTACGGAGGAGCGGCATTCGTATTGATCTATTTGCTGTTTCTTCTGATACTTGGATTGCCGATCATGGTAATGGAGTTTTCGGTTGGAAGGGCATCAAGAAGCAGCGTTGCGTTATCATTTGACAGATTAGAGCCGCTTGGTACAAAATGGCACTGGTATAAATGGTTCGGCATGGCAGGAAATTATCTGCTTATGATGTTTTACACAACGATCGGCGGATGGCTGCTTTTGTATTTTGTAAAAATGGCAGCGGGAAATTTTAAAGGCTTGGATGCGTCGGGAATCAAAAACGAGTTTGGCGAGCTGATGCAGCAGCCGGGAATTATGATCGTATGTATGATCATTGTTGTGGCAGCCTGCTTTGCGATTTGCAGCATCGGGCTGCAGAAAGGCGTAGAAAAAATCACAAAAGTGATGATGCTTATGCTTCTTGCGCTTATGATCATTCTGGCGGTACGTTCCGTTACTCTTTCAGGGGCAGGCGAAGGACTGGCGTTTTATCTTGTTCCTGACTTTGCCAAAGTAAAAGAAGCGGGACTGATGGAAGTTGTATTTGCGGCAATGGGGCAATCGTTCTTTACATTGAGCCTTGGAATCGGCGCGATCGCGATTTTCGGAAGCTACATAGACCGCTCCAGAAGTCTGACAGGAGAAGCAGTATGCGTAACCGTTCTTGATACATGTGTAGCGCTGCTCTCGGGATTTATTATTTTCCCGGCATGTTTCACATTCAATGTTGACCAGACTTCCGGACCGAGCCTGATCTTCATTACACTGCCAAATATTTTCAACCACATTCCGCTTGGAAGACTCTGGGGAAGCCTTTTCTTCATCTTTATGTCATTTGCGGCATTCTCCACCATCCTGGCTGTATTTGAAAATATTATTTCCTGTGGTATGGAGCTTACCGGCTGGAGCCGAAAAAAATCCAGTCTTGTGAATGCCATCGCTATCATCCTTCTTTCCCTGCCATGCGTTCTCGGTTACAACGTATGGAGCTGGAGCGGATTCGAGGTATTCGGCGGTGCAGTTCTCGACTTTGAGGATTTCCTGGTAAGTAACCTTCTGCTTCCACTTGGTTCTCTTGTGTACCTGCTTTTCTGCGTTTCCAAACGTGGATGGGGCTGGAAAAACTTCACAGAAGAAGCCAACACCGGAAAAGGCCTGAAGATCCAGAAATGGATGCGCGGATACATCACTTATATCCTGCCGCTGATCATTCTGTTTATCTTCTTCTTTGGTCTGTACGATAAGTTTTTTGCATAAAAGATTCCCCCGTACAAATGCATGATGTAAAATATTTATATTCTGCATTTGTATGGGGGATTTTTATATGTAAAACTGATATTCTCATTTCTGTTTCTACGCATCTGAACCCGGAGAATGTTTACTTATGCTCATCATAATCGGACAATATCGCTTTTTTCTGAGCATAATCAATGGTAAGCGTATACTCCATTCCCGGTTCCAGGATTTCGATCTCTCCCAGGTTTGAATCATGTCCCTCTATCATCATGGAAATCACCCGAAAAACTCCCGGAAGCAACCCAATATCCGGCTCACCCACATCCATGGAACCTTCAACCACATTATCATTCCGCAGAAATATAATCATATCCTGTTGGTACTGTTCCGCATTTTTATAAATCATGTGAAGAGTTACGCGGTATTTAGAACGCTCCTCTTCATCCATATCGTCACCGGGCTCCGTAACATATTTCTCATAATAGTCTGCCCGGTCATTAATATCTGTCGTTTCCGAATCCAATTTTTTAGGATCCAGTTTTTTAATTTTCTGATCGTCCTGACCTGGCATATTACATCCGCTGATAAATACTATACAGCATAAAAGCAAAACACTAATTCTTTTTTTCATGGGATTTCCTCCTGCGCTCTTCCACTCTTTTGTAAAATGATTCCGCTTCCTCCAGATAACTTCCTACTTCGTTCTTTTCTATCTGCTTCAGCTTCTTTTTGCAGGTTCGTATGCCGGAACCATTTTTGATCAGAAGCTGAGCCTCGGCTACAAGTACCGGACAGAAAATCATTATGCTGTACGCAACCTTCCCAACTATCTCACGGTCCGCTCCCATAATCTGTGCCAGAGTCGGCGGCCCAAACATTAATATGATCGTTATGGCCGTCATGATCCATAATCTTCTGCGTTTATATTGAAAAAAAATCTCATGAGCTTCATAAATATCTATCATTTTTCTCCTGGCCTCACTTTCTGTAGCCGGAAATTCCTGAAACATGTCATCGTATTTTTCATGCCACTCTTTTTGTTTTTCCTTCCAGTTTGTCATCTTTTCTCCCTCCCATTATTATTCCATTATTCTTCTTACCTTCCAAGCAGCTCCAGCACTTCCTCACGGCTTATCAGAGCCTGGCCGATTCCCTCTCCGCTTAAGATCTCGTCAGCGAGTTCGCGCTTCTTTTCCTGTAGGGCACGGATGCGCTCTTCTATGGTATCTTTCATGAAGAGGCGGTAGACACTGACCACGTTCTGCTGGCCGATGCGGTGGGCGCGGTCTGTGGCCTGATTCTGCACTGCCAGATTCCACCATGGATCGTAATGGATCACGATATCCGCCGCTGTGAGATTCAAACCTGTTCCTCCTGCTTTCAGTGAAATACAGAAAACAGAGGTATCGTCCTCATTAAATGCCTGTACCATCCGCGCCCGTTTTTCTTTGGAAGTGGCTCCTGTCAGCATGTAAAAGGAAATTCCGGCCCTGGAAAGACGAGTGGCCAGCACATCCAGCATGGTAGTAAACTGGGAAAACAGCAGGATCTTATGTCCGCCATTCACTGCATTTCGCACCAGTTCCATGCACATCTCAAGTTTGGAAGAATTCCCCTCATACCCTTCATACACAAGCCCCGGATAACAGCAGATTTGCCGAAGCCTTGTGATCTCTGCAAGGATCTGCAGTTTTGAAGTACGAAATTCCGCATCGGACTGCATTCCAAGCATCAGGCGAAGCCGTTCCGTATGGGCCTCATACAGCTCTTTCTGCTCACTTTCCAACGGGGAAAACATATCTTTTTCCAGCTTATCCGGAAGGTCATTCAGCACATCCTTCTTCAGTCTCCGCAGCACAAAAGGCCGGATCATCTTCTGCAGACGTTCCATGGCATTGGAACTGCTGTACTGCACAGCCGGAAGTTCGATCTCCTTGCGGAATTTCTCATAAGAATACAAAAATCCAGGCATCAGGAAATCAAAAATACTCCACAGCTCACTGAGCCGGTTCTCCACCGGTGTACCAGTTAACGCCAGTCGGAATTCTGACCGGATCTCCTTCACAGCCTTTGCCACCTGGGTTCCATGATTTTTGATATACTGTGCCTCGTCAATGATCTGCACCGCAAAATCCAGTTTCTGATAGGTTTTCAGATCCCGTTTCAGAAGGTCATAGGAAGTGATCAGAACTTCCCGTTCTCCCGCATTTTTTATCAGTGCTTTTCTCTGCCGCACATCCCCTGTCACAACAGTAGCCGGAAGCCCCGGAGCAAAACGTTCGATCTCGCTCATCCAGTTAAACACCAGAGATGCAGGAGTTACCACAAGCGCACGCCGGTTTTCCCCAGGCGCAGATTCCAGGAATTCCGACCAGAGAAATGTGATCACCTGAAGCGTTTTTCCAAGTCCCATGTCGTCTGCAAGAATTCCACCAAACCGATTATGTTTCAGAGTTTTGATCCAGCAAAATCCCTCTTTCTGATAACCACGGAGAATTTTTTCCTGCTCTGGAGGAACCTGAAATTTGTGATCTTCCATTGTCTCCATGTTTCGGATCAGTGCACGGAACCCCCTGTCTTTCTCCACCCTGATCAGATCGCCGCCTTTCAGCTGGCTGTCCAGATACATGGCACGGTAAGCAGGTACCTGGGTCCTGCCTTTTTTCAGTTCACTGTCACTGATCTGCAGGCTGTCTTTTAAAGCAGAAAGCTCCCGGAGCTGGCCATGGGAAACATCCAGAAAGCTGCCATCTTTCAGACGGAAATATTTTTTCCTGCGGTCGTATCTGGAGAGGATGTCAAAAAGCTGTGTCTGATCCATGCCCTCCACATCCATATCCAGATTCAAAAGCCCGGCTGACAGAGAAACACCAAGACGGATGTTTGGCAGTTTTGTTACCCTCATCTGTTTGATGGACTGGGAAATATAGACAGCTGCAACTTTCTGCATGGCGGG
>ERZ826051.3406-NODE-3406-length-10569-cov-2.456819_pt1 | contig 10569 bp, 8 predicted proteins | sample MGYA00519928_ERZ826051 | MGnify/ENA primary metagenome ERZ826051 (study PRJEB31778, sample SAMEA3449219) | human gut metagenome | biome: human gut; feature: human-associated habitat; material: faeces | place: United Kingdom | collected 2010/2012 ...
GGATTATATTCAGGTGCATCCGACCTTTTTATATGAATCGCTTTGGAATCTTTGCTTATTCTTGCTTTTGATAAAATTCCGCCCGAAAAAGAAATTTGACGGGCAGGTGCTTGGCTTATATTTTCTGGGCTATGCGCTTGGGAGAGTCTGGATTGAGGGGCTGCGGACAGACCAGCTGATGTTTGGCCCCTTTGCGGTGAGCCAGCTGCTTTCGGGTGGTTTGATTATCTGCGCGGCGATATTTTTAATCCGGAAGGGCAAGCAGGAAAAGGCGAAGAAGGAATCAGAAAGTTGAGTGAAAATATGGTTTTATTGACAGCAGAAAATATCAGAAAAAGCTACGGTACGCGCGTCATTTTCGATGATATTTCCTTCAGCATCCATGAAGGGGATAAAATCGGGGTTATCGGCGTGAATGGGACGGGGAAATCTACCCTATTGAAGATTATTGCAGGGGTGGATCAGGCGGACAGCGGCTCGATTGTTACCATGAATGGGATGCGTATCGGCTATCTTTCCCAAAGCCCCGTTTTTGTGGATGGCACAACGGTGCTGCAGCAGGTGTTCCGCGGAGAAAATCCGCAGCTTGCTCTGGTGCGGGAATATGAGGAAACGATGGCGGCACTTGCAAAAACGCCTGAGGAGGAAAGGCTTGTGAAGCGGGCGGCGGAGCTTGCGGAAAAAATGGATAAGGCAGAGGCATGGTCTTTGGAGAGCGAGGCGAAAACGATTCTTACCAAGCTTGGCATTTCTGATTTCGGGCAGACGGTGGAAACGCTTTCGGGCGGACAGAAAAAGCGCGTGGCATTGGCGGCGGCACTGATTGCACCTGTGGATTTGCTGATTCTAGATGAGCCGACAAACCATATTGATAATGATACGGTGGATTGGCTGGAAAAGCATTTGGAGAAATATTCCAAGGCGCTCTTGATGGTGACGCATGACAGATATTTCCTTGACCGTGTGGCAAACCGCACACTGGAGCTGGAGCAGGGCAAGCTGTATTCCTATCAGGCGAACTATTCCAAGTTTCTGGAAATGAAGGCAGAGCGCGAGGAGCTGATTGCCGCAGGGGAACGCAAGCGGCAGAATTTTCTGCGGACGGAGCTGGAATGGGTGCGCCGCGGCGCACAGGCGAGAAGCACCAAGCAGAAGGCAAGATTGCAGCGCTTTGAGGAGGTTTCCGCAATCCGTGCGCCGGAGGAAAAGCAGAGCGTGGAGCTTTCCTCTGTCGGCAGCCGTCTGGGAAAAAAGACGATTGAGTTGAGAAACATCTGCAAGGCGTATGACGGGAAAACATATATCAAGGATTTCAGCTACATCATTCTCCGAGATGACCGTGTGGGTATCATCGGGGATAACGGCTGCGGCAAATCTACACTGCTGAACATTATGACCGGAAGGCTGAAGCCTGACAGCGGTGAGGTGGAGATAGGCGAAACGGTGAAAATCGGTGTATTTGCGCAGGAAAACGTGGATATGGACGAGAAGCAGCGTGTGATTGATTACATTCGTGATGAGGCGGAAATTATCCGCACGGCGGACGGACATATCACCGCATCCCAGATGCTTGACCGCTTTCTTTTCCCACCTTCTATGCAGAGAGGCCCGATTTCTGTGCTTTCGGGTGGGGAAAGAAGAAGGCTGTACCTTTGCCGCGTGCTGATGGGCGCGCCAAATATCCTCTTTCTTGATGAACCGACGAACGATCTGGATATTGAAACGCTGATGATTCTGGAGGAATATCTGGAGCATTTCAACGGGGCGGTGGTTGCGGTTTCGCATGACAGATATTTCCTGGATAAAACGATGGGACGGATTTTTGCTTTCCTTGGCAACGGCAGAATAAAGCAATATGAGGGCGGCTATTCCGACTGCAAGGCGGCAAGAGAAAAGGAAACGCCTATTTTCGCTGAAAAGGCAGTTAAGGTGAAAAGGGAGGAACCGCAGAAGGAAAAGGCTCCCATCAAGAAAATGAGCTATAAGGACCAACGGGAATATGATACCATTGGGGACGAAATTGCTGCGTTGGAGGAAAAAATTGCAAAGACGGATGCGGATATGGCAGCCTGTGCGACAGATTTCACCCATTTACAGGAGCTTTCTGCCGAAAAAGAAGCACTGGAGGCGAAGCTTGAGGAACGGATGGAGCGTTGGATGGAGCTGAGCGAGCTAGCAGAGGAAATTGAGAGAAATAAAGCGTAAAAACAGGGTGTCGACTTTGCCGACACCCTTAAAATATTTATTTTTTCGTTTCTTATAGAAGGTCTTCTGCGGTTGCGGAAGAACATCCTGTGGCTGAACCGCTTATTTCTGCTTTTCCTTTCCGAAAAAGATGAACAGAAGAGAGCTGATGAGCAGCATATAAGGATAGAACAGCTTCGGCATGATTTCAAATGCGTTGACGGTTTCGCCCAGACCGGATGCGGCGGCGATGGCAACGAGCATCTGTGCGCCGTAGGGCAGGATGCCTTGGAATACGCAGGAGAAGGTATCCAGAATGGAGGCAGCCTTTCTGCTGCTGATGCCGTAGTCCTTGGACATTTCCTTTGCGATGGGGTTTGCCATAACGATGGCAACGGTATTATTTGCGGTTGCGATATCCATAAGCCCGACCAATAAGCCCATGCCGAGCAGACCGCCCCTTCTGCCCTTAAAGACCTGCTTAATCCAATGCAGGAGAGCGGCAAAGCCGCCGTATTCCTTAATGAGTGCGCAGATAGCGGCAACCAGAATTGCAACCATGCTGGTTTCAAACATCCCTGCGGCACCGGTGCCCATATTGCCAAGCAAATCGGTTGGCGCAATCATGTTGGTTGCAATCATGATAACAGAGCCGCTGATGACACCGATAATCAGCACAAGGAACACATTCAGTCCCACGATGCCGCCAATCAGTACCAGAATATAGGGAATGGTCTGAATCAGGTTATATTTTTCCGCAACAAAGCCGCCATTATAGCTTTTTACAGAAAGAACAAAAATAATGATTACGCTGACAATCGCCGCAGGCAGGGCGATAAAGAAATTTTCCTTAAATTTATCTGTCATTTTACAGCCCTGCCCGTTGCAGGCAGCGATGGTTGTATCCGAAATAAAGGACAGGTTATCCCCGAACATTGCACCGCTCATGACAGAAGCAATGCAAAGAGGCACGAAAAGCCGGATGCCTTTGCAACGGCAATGCCGATGGGGACAATCAGCGTAATTGTGCCGACAGAGGTGCCCATGGCGAGCGATACAAGACAGCTGACGATGAAAAGCACCGCAACCGCGAACTGTGGTGGAATCAGAGAGAGAATGAAGTAGGCAACGCTGTTTGCGGAGGATCTGCCGACAACGCCGACAAAAATCCCTGCCAGCATGAAGATGAGAATCATCGTGATAATATTCGGGTCGCTGATGCCGGTGCCCATAACGGCAAGCTTATCATTGAGCTGCAGGGAACGGTTTTGCAGACAGGCAACAAGCAGGGCAATCAGAAATATGACAACAACAGGGATTTTGTAAAAGCCCATTTCGATGCGCAGGCCATATTCAAACAATATGCCAAGACCTAAATATAAAACAACAAATACGAATATGGGAAGCAATGCCTTCCCGTTTCTCTTTTCCATTTTCTTCTTCCTTTCCATACGATAAAACTACTAAGTTTTTAATTGAGATTCCATTTTTTTACAGCAATCTGCATGATACATTCATAGGCATTTCCCGCTCCTTTGAAAAATCTGTTGTATAACATCCTTTATATCCTAACATATTTTTTTGTTTGCTACAAGGATTGGGTTTTGTACAAAGGAGTTTCTGTTGCAAAAAAGTCACTTTTATAGTAAACTATTCAGAAATATAGAAAACATTTGAGAGATATGGAGAGTGATGACCGTATGGACGGCAGTCCAGTGTTAATTGGCTTATTGATTTTTTTGGTATGTTGTTCTGCGTTTTTTTCCGCATCGGAAACGGCGCTGACTTCCCTGAGCAGGATTCGTCTGCGGAACATGGTGGAGGAAAATGTAAAAAATGCGGATTTGATTATGCGTCTGTTGGAAGACCCGAACCGCTTGCTGAGTTCCATTCTGGTTGGGAATAACTTAGTAAACAACGGCGCGTCTGCCCTGACAACCACATTGGCAATTCAGATTTTCCGCGGCAATTCCGGCGGAGCGGGGATTGCGACCATTGTGATTACCGTTATCATTCTGATTTTCGGGGAAATTACTCCTAAGACGATTGCGGCGCAGAAGGCGGAAAAGGTTGCTCTTGCAGTGGTAAAGATTATTTCCTTCTGTGTGCTGGTGTTCCGTCCTGTGGTTGCAGTGCTGAATGTGGTGACAGGCGGTTTGATTCGTCTTCTGGGATGTAATCCGAATGAAAAAGCACCGCTGATTACAGAGGCAGAGCTGAAAACCATGGTCAATGTCAGCCATGAAGAGGGCGTGCTGGAGCTGGACGAAAGAACAATGATTAACAACGTGTTTGATTTCGGGGATTCCAAGGCGAAGGATGTCATGACACCCAGAACGGATATCGTTGCGGTTCCGTTGGATGTGACCTATGGGGAATACGTCCGTCAGGTGCAGGAGGAGGGTTTTTCCCGTATGCCTGTTTATGGCGAGGACTTGGATGATATTGTCGGTATTCTGTATGTCAAAGATATTTTCTATCTGGATGAAGCGACCTTCTCGGCAGAAAAATATATGAGAGAGCCATACGAAAGCAAGCCTCTGGATGAGCTGCTGGCGGAGCTGAAAAACAGCCGTCTGGCGGTTGCAATCGTTCTGGATGAATATGGCGGCACATCCGGTATGATTACAACAGAGGACATTGTTGAGGAAATTGTCGGAGAAATCGGAGACGAATACGATGATGAGGAAGATGAAATCGAGGTCATCAAGGATAACGAATTCGTGGTGGACGGCAGCACCCGTCTGGAGGATTTCAATGAAATTGTCGGTACCGAGCTGGAAAGCGAGGAAGTGGATACCATTGCAGGGTATATTCTTCAGCTTTTAGGGGATTTTCCGAAAAACGGCGAGGTGATTGAGACGGATGGACTGCGGATTGTGGTTGAGGAAATGGATAAGAATCGTATTGAAAAGGTTCGTGTTTATAAATAAAAAGGAAATGGGGTATCTCCGTTGAGCGGCACCCCGAAGGGCTAGACAAATATTTTTCAGTAAAACAATTTAAGCAACCGAAAGGGCTTATTGTCTGTATATTGCAGACGATAGGCCCTTAAATTTTGCCTTTATTCGGCTTATTCTGCGGCAGTGATGCGTCTCCTCCGGCATTGCCGGTACTGTCGGTTTCTTAAATTCCGATGCAGTATCGTTTGCCTGGCAGCTCTTTTGAGATAGGAAAACACCCCACCTGTGAAACAGTATACTGTCTAACAAATGGGGTGTCTGTAATAGATATCTCAGCTTTTTTTGTATAAAATTACAGCTTTTCGACTTCGTCCATCCAAATGCGGCTGACTGCATCGGTAGGCATTCTCCAGTCACTTCTGGGAGACAGGCACAATGCCCCAACCTTCGGGCCATCGGGCAGACAAGAACGCTTGAACTGCTGAATAAAGAAACGGCGGTAGAAATTCTTGAGCCATTTCAGAAGGGTTGCTCTGTCATATTCACCGGCAAAGGCTTTTTCTGCAAGGAAGAGAATCTTTGCAGGATGATATCCGAAGCGGATAATCTGATAAAGGAAGAAATCGTGCAGCTCATAGGGGCCGACCAAATCCTCGGTTTTCTGGTTGATTTTCCCGTTTTCATCCGGCGGCAGCAGCTCGGGGCTGACAGGGGTATCCAGTACATCCAGCAGAGCGGCGGATGCCTCTGCGTCTACCTCGCCGTTTGTTGCGACCCATTTTACCAGAACACGCACCAGTGTTTTAGGGATGCCGCCATTGACACCATACATGGACATGTGGTCGCCGTTATAGGTTGCCCAACCCAAAGCCAGCTCGGATAAATCGCCTGTGCCAACAACCAGACCATTGTATTTATTTGCCAAATCCATCAGAATCTGGGTGCGTTCACGCGCCTGTGCGTTTTCATAAGTAACATTATGCAGGCTGATATCATGGTCGATATCCTTGAAATGCTGAATGACAGCATCGCGGATAGGAATTTCCTTCATGGTGATGCCAAGACAACGCATCAGCGTCAGGGCGTTTTGATAGGTTCTGTCCGTTGTGCCGAAGCCGGGCATGGTTACGCCGATAACATGGGTGCGGTCAATGCCGAGATAATCACAGGCTTTTGCACAGACTAGCAGTGCCAGCGTGGAATCCAGACCGCCGGAAATGCCAATCACCAGAGAATCGGCATGGGTATGCTCCATACGTCTTGCAAGACCTGTTGTCTGGATGGCGAAAATATTTTTGCAGCGTGCATCCAGCTTTGTGGTTGGGGTGAAGGGGACATTGGACAGGGGTCTGCTCCAGTTGTCCAGTGTGGTGTCCTCTGCCATATCGAAGAAAATCTGGCGGTAGAATTTTTGTGCCTCTGCTTTTTGCAGATGGGTCATGAAAGTGGTGTGCTTTCTGCGCTCGCTCATCAGCATTTCTACGTCGATATCGGCATAAACAAACTGGCTTTCGCGAGAGAAGGACTCTGTTTCCGCGAAAAGCGTACCGTTTTCGTAAATCATGCTGTGTCCGCTGAATACAGCGTCCTGTGTGGATTCGCCTGTGCCTGCGGAGGTGTATACATAAGCGGACAGGCAGCGCGCGGACTGCTGAGACACCAGCTGACGGCGATAGCCGGGCTTGGAGGCAAGCTCATTGCTTGCGGAAAGATTCAGCAGCAGCGTTGCGCCGTACAGGCTCAGATAGGAACTGGGGGGAATGGGTACCCAGAGGTCTTCGCAGATTTCTACGCCGATTTTCAGTGCAGGGAAATCGGCAGCGGCGAAAATCAGGTCTGCGCCGATGGGAACATTCTGCCCTGCATAAGTAATTTCTTCCGTCAAAAGGTCATCCGCAGAGGCAAACCAGCGTTCCTCATAAAATTCGCTATAGTTGGGGATATGTGTTTTGGGAACGATACCCAGAAGCTTACCCCTGTAGAGGGCAACAGCGCAGTTGAACATTTGATTATCCACAGCGATGGGCGCACCAATCAGGAGGAAGATATTCAGTGCTTCTGTTGCTTCTGCAATCTCCTGAATTGCCTGCTCGGCGGTGTGCAGAAGCGGTGCCTGAAAGAACAAATCCGCACAGGTATAGCCTGTAACGGAGAGCTCTGGGAAGGACAGCACGCGCACCTGCTTTGCGGCGGCTGCCTCCACCAGCTTCAAGATTTCCTCTTTATTATAGACACAATCGGCAACCCGCAGCTTCGGTACAGCGGAACCGACCTTTACATAACCATACATATTTTCATCTCTCCTTAGAATTTTCTGAACAGACCGATGACCTTGCCCAAAATGGCAACGTCCTTTACGATAATGGGTGACATAGAGGGGTTTTCCGGCTGCAGGCGGATGAAATCCTTTTCCTTATAGAAGGTTTTGACGGTTGCAAAATCCTCGATTAAGGCAACGACGATATCGCCGTTATTGGCATCCTGCTGTTGGCGAACCAGAATCAAATCCTTATCAAAAATGCCTGCTTCAATCATGCTTTCCCCCTTGACACGGAGCATAAACACGGTGTCATTGTGAATATAATCCACGGGAATCGGGAAGGTATCCTCGATATTTTCCACAGCAAGAATCGGGGTGCCGGCGGTGATATTGCCGACAATCGGCACATTCACAAATTCACGCTGAGGTGCATCAAAGTCGGAATCCAGAATTTCAATGGCTCTGGGCTTGGTTGGGTCGCGGCGAATCAGCCCCTTCTTTTCCAGACGGGACAGATGCCCATGCACCGTTGAGGTGGACTTCAGCCCAACGGCATCACAGATTTCCCGTACCGAAGGGGGATAGCCCTTTTCCCGCACCTCTGCTTTCATATATTCCAGAATTTGTCTTTGCTTTGCGGACAGCTCACTCATATACTCACTCCTTATGATTGTATCCAAATAGATGGGAATTATCAAGTCAGTGGCAGAAATATCCTGCCGAGAAACGGAAATCGCCGGAGTTTCGGTAATTCCCGATGTTGCTTTTCATTATAGCATGGAATTAATACAAAATCAAACCTATGTTCGCAAAAAATGCAAAAAAGTATTGACAAGGAATAGATGTTCGTGTAATATACAAGCATAAAACGAAGAAATGTTCGGAATAAATGGGGGCGAAAGCATGGAAAGAAGAACACAAAGAAGGGTCGTAAGAAAATCCAGAAAAATCAGAAAAAACGTATTTCTGCTGCTGACACTGGCGTTGATTCTCTGCCTGGGAACCTTTGCCATGGGCGCGCAGAAGGGAAGAGAAACAAAAACGTATTATGAGTCTGTGGAGATTCAGAGGGGCGATACGATTTGGGATATCGCGAAGGAATATAAAGCGGAGGGACAGAAAACCGAACAGATGGTTGATGCAATTTGTGAGGTGAACGGGCTGAAAACAGCGAACATACGGACGGGCGAAAATATCATCGTACCGGTGACGAGAAAAATATAAAAAAGGGAAACGCAAAAAACAGAAGGGAGATGAAGGAGCTTCATCTCCCTTCTGTAAATGGGGATAATTCTTAAGAAAATCTTACAGTTTTTAAAATCCGTTGCAAGCGAATTACTTTTTATGATACTATAAAGTCAAGAAGGGCATATTTGCTCCATGCGAATATACTTTGCCTAGACAGGGTAAAAAACTGCATAAAGGAGGTTGAAGAAATGTTTCCATGGATTGTTGTTTTGGCGGTTCTCGGTTTAGTGATGATTTTTGCAGAGATTCTAATGCCGGGGTTTGGTCTGTTTGGCATTTTGGGTACAATCTCCCTTTTCGGTTCGCTTGCGCTGACGTTTAAGATTTACGGATTGATTCTATTTTTAATCATGCTGGTTGCAGTTGTGGTTGTATTTTTTGCAATGGTATTTCTGGCAAAGCAAAGTGGACTGTACAATAAGATTGTATTAAAGGATAAGCAGGAAGCGAAGGACTTTGATGAAAATGCTCTGCAGGGACTGCTGGGACAGACAGGTGTGACACATTCGACGCTGCGTCCCTTTGGCGTGGCAGAGATTGACGGGAAGATGATCGATGTCTGTTCGCAGGGTGATTTTATTGACAGAGACGAAAAGGTGCAGGTTGTGCAAATCACGGGGAAAACTGTGATTGTAAAGGTATGCGAAGCATAAAAGGAGGCGTATGAGATGTTTGAAATTTTTGGTTTTATTATTCCGCTGATTGTCATTCTGGTGATAGTGGGGATTTTCCTGAGCTTTGTTCCCCTGGGGTTATGGATTTCCGCGGTTTCCGCAGGCGTTAGGGTAAATATTTTTTCGCTGGTCGGGATGCGTCTGCGTCGGGTGCGTGCGGATAAGATTATTCGTCCTTTGATTAAGGCGCAGAAGGCAGGGATGAATGTTAACGCAAATCAGCTGGAATCCCATCTGCTTTCCGGCGGTCGTGTGGATAACGTTGTAGATGCTTTGATTGCGGCGCACAGAGCAAATCTGGATCTTTCCTTTGAACGTGCGGCAGCGATTGATCTGGCAGGGCGGAATGTTTTTGAAGCTGTAAAAATGAGCGTCACGCCTAAGATTATCGAAACACCTTGGATTTCTGCCGTTGCGATTGATGGCATCGAGGTGAAGGTGATTGCGAAGGTAACAGTGAGAGCGAATCTGAGCAGACTGGTCGGCGGTGCAGGCGAAGAAACGATTATTGCCAGAGTTGGCGAGGGTATTGTTACAACGGTTGGTTCTTCTCAGAGTCATAAGAGCGTATTGGAAAACCCCGATCTGATTTCCAGAACAGTTTTGTCAAAGGGTCTGGATAACGGTACTGCATTTGAGATTCTGTCTATTGATATTGCAGATGTGGATATTGGCAGAAACATCGGCGCACACCTGCAGATTCAGCAGGCGGAAGCGGACAAGCAGATTGCACAGGCGAAGGCGGAAGAACGCCGCGCGACGGCGATTGCCAAGGAGCAGGAAATGAGAGCGGAAGTGGAACACATGAAGGCAAAGGTTGTGGAAGCAGAAGCAGAGGTTCCTCGTGCGATGGCAGAAGCACTGCGCAGCGGCAATCTGGGCGTGATGGATTATTATCGTATGCAGAATGTGCAGGCGGATACCGCGATGAAGAACAATGTCGGCAATACGGATTTGTCTAAGGTGTTCCATAAGGAGCAGTGCATCGAAACAAAAGACAATTAAAAATGAAATTTCGACAAGGAGAGGGGCAACCCTCTTTTTTGTTATATAATAAAGAAGAAACAGAGAAAAAATCCTAATAAAAGGAAAACGAATAAAATGAGAAAGACGAGACATACTATGACTGCGAGAGATGCTCGCCGAGAAAAAAGAAGGATGACAGGAGGTCATAGTCATGGACAAAAACAATAACAAAACAAACAAAACGGAAAAGAACAACCAGAAGGGCATGAACAGAACAGAATTTGCACAGGAATACAGTATTGATACCGGCAAAAACGAAAAGACAAATAAAACC
>ERZ826051.3412-NODE-3412-length-10552-cov-3.284843_pt1 | contig 10552 bp, 10 predicted proteins | sample MGYA00519928_ERZ826051 | MGnify/ENA primary metagenome ERZ826051 (study PRJEB31778, sample SAMEA3449219) | human gut metagenome | biome: human gut; feature: human-associated habitat; material: faeces | place: United Kingdom | collected 2010/2012 ...
GGGACAACGAAAGTACCGTTGAGACTGTGGTGTTGCTACAAAGGAAGAATATGTAGAAATCCTTGAATTTACGCACTTTGTGGAGTTTTTCAGTTTCAAAAGAATAGGCGAAAATCACAAAGAAAAGAGCCTTGTGAAGAAAGTAACCGTTGTTGTTGCATTAGACCTCGGTACGGGGAACACAAAGAATTCTGAATATGAAAATGAATAGAGAGCTATCAAATAATTGATAGATTATAGGGATACTTGTTAAAAGCGGGTGTCCCTATTTTTTATGGGGCATTCCAGAAATGGAGTGTCTTTTTTATACCAAAATATTAAAAATTCAGGAGGAAAATGAAAATGACAAACACAGCGTTAAGAGCAGAGAATAGCAATTCTCGTACAATTACTTTCAAGAGCAAGGAACACGAAAAATTTTATATGGAATATCTGAAAAAATGCAGATATCAGGATGTTTATCATCAGGCTCTGGTTTATTGCCTGGGTATCGACAGAGACACAAGAAATAATGTGAATAAAATCTATAATTTTAAAACTGGATGTGTAAAAACGGAATCCCTGCAGGAAGGTTGGCAGACCAGTGGAAGTTTACGGATCGTCCGCATGGCATTTAATCTTTACTGCAATGGGACACCAAGTGTCGGAGATTATGAAGCAGAGGAAGATCAGTTAAAAGAGTGTCAGTATTATACCGTAGAAGATCTGTTTTGCTGTGGATATGCCCGGTATTTCTGGGAAGCCATTAAAATCCGTTATCCAGAGTATTGCTTTTACAAAGACTGGGAGGATATGTATGCTGAAAATTAGATTACAGGGTACTTTAAAGGATATTCAATGGTTCCGTCGTATTTTGGAAAAGCATAAAGAATTGGATGTTCTGGAAGTATCGGATGCGTATACGAACAAAGGAACAAGCAAATATTTTCGTGTTTATGTTGAAGTAGAAGAAAAAGAGTAAATCGGAGGAAAGTATATGTGTAAAGTAATTGCTATTGCAAATCAGAAAGGCGGAGTAGCCAAAACAACGACAACAATCAATCTGGGAGCCGGACTGGTGAAGTCAGGGAAAAAAGTAGTCCTGGTAGATGCTGATCCACAGGGGCACTTGACAATGGGATTGGGATTCCCTAAAAATCTCAAGGTAACATTAAAAAGCATGATGGAGAACATTATCATGGGACTGGAATTTGATCCGAAAGAAGCAATTCTGCACCATGAAGAAGGTGTTGACCTAATTCCGTCCAATAAATTGCTTGCCGGAATGGATATGTCTTTATTTACAGTAGAGGACAGAGAAAAGGTGCTGAAAGAGTATCTGGAACTGCTGAAGGATGAGTATGATTATATTCTGATTGACTGTATGCCATCCCTGGGAATGCTGACGCTCAATGCTTTGAGTGCAGCGGACAGTGTTCTGATTCCAGTGCAGCCACAATATTATGCGGCAGATGGACTCATGGAATTACTGAAAGTAGTTAAGGGAATCCATCAGAGGTTCAATCCGGATTTACAGATAGAAGGTATTTTATTCACAATGGATAATTGCCGTTACAATAATGCAAAGAGAAACAAACAGGCAATCAAAACTACATACGGAAGTGACATTAGGATTTTTGAGCAGACGATTCCGAGAACAGAAAGCCTTGCAGAAACAGCATCGGAGGGTGTAAGTATCTTTGCCTATGATGGAAAAAGCAAGGGGGCAGACAGCTATCTGGAACTGGTTCAGGAGGTGTTGAAACATGCGTAGACCGAAAAAAGACATTCAGCTTACCTCTTATGATGAATTACTGGGATTAGAGGAAACACCGGAAAAGAGTATGAACCAGGTTGTGGAAATAGATCTGGCAAAGCTCTATCCCTTTAAAAATCATCCGTTCCATGTAAATGATGATGAAAAAATGGCAGAAACCGTAGAGAGCATTAAAACATACGGTGTTTTGACTCCTGCGCTGGTAAGACCTCGACCAGATGGCGGATATGAGATGATTTCCGGGCATAGAAGAAAAAGAGGCTGTGAACTGTGTGGAAAGACTACATTGCCAGCTCTTGTCCGAAATTATACGGATGATGAAGCGGTCATTATTATGGTCGATTCCAACATTCAGCGTGAAAATCTACTGCCAAGTGAGAAAGCTCATGCCTATAAGATGAAATATGATGCAATGAAGCATCAGGGAAGTAAAGGTGAGAAATATACAGCAGATATGGTTGGGGAAGCTGCCGGGGACAGTGGGAGAACCGTACAGAGGTATATACGTCTGGCGGCATTATCAGATGCTTTGCTGGAATATGTGGACAATAATAAAATTCCTATGATTGTGGGAGAAAAGCTGTCTTATCTGAAGCCAGAGGAACAGGGGTGGCTTCTGGAAGTGATTACCAACAGTAGCATTTTTCCGACAAAACAACAGGCAGAACAGTTAAAAGAATGCAGTGCAAATGGAAAATTAAACCAGAGTTATATCTATGCTGTTTTATTAAAAAAGGAAAGCAGTAAGATCAATGTGACGATTCCGGCAAAGAAAATTGGAAATTATTTTCCGGAGACATATTCTAAAGAACAGATAGAAGAAGTCATTTTTATGCTTTTGGATAAATGGAAAGAAAACAAAGAAGGAGTAGCAGATGCAGAAGATACAGTTTGATTATTTTACGGGGATGGAAGCGGAACAATACAGCTTTTATCGTGTCCCTAAAGTGCTGTTTACCGAACCATGCTTTAAAACTCTTTCTTGTGAAGCAAAGGTATTATACGGTCTGATGCTAGACCGTATGAGCCTGAGCATTAAGAACAGATGGCTGGATTCAGAGGACAGAGTATACATTATTTTCACTGTGGAAGAAATTGCAGAGTTGATGAACTGCGGAACTCAAAAGGCAGTGAAACTGGTAAAAGAGCTGGACAGCAGTAATGGGATTGGATTGATAGAGAAGAAACGTCTGGGACTGGGAAAACCGAATGTTATTTATGTGAAAAATTTTATGATCAGAGAGGTTCCAGATCAAAAGCCGACAGGTAATTGTGCAGATCTGCAATCTGAGCAGGAAGATCATAAAAAAATTGCAGATTTGCAATCGAAACAGAAAAGACATAAGGAATGTGCAGATTTGCAACAAGAAGCAGAAAACAAGGGGAAAACAGGCATTTCTCTGAATTGTGAAAATCATCATTCAGGAGTAGTGAAAACCACAATTCAGGATTATGGGGAATCACAATTCCAGAATAGTGAAAATCACAATTCAAGAATGGTGGAAACCACAAATCCAGAATTTCCAGAATCACAATTCAAAAATAGTGAAAATCATCATTCCAGAATAGTGGAAATCACAAATCCAGAATGTCCGAAATCACAATCTAATAATACTGATATTAACAAGACTGATATTAGTGAAACTGAGATAAATCAATCTTATCCAATCATATCAGGTAATTTCCAAAAGAAAAAAGATGTGATGGAGGAGATGAAAGCATATCGTGAGGTGATCCATGAAAACATAGATTATCAATATCATGCCAAGGAAGATGTAGATGAACTGGTGGAGTTGATGATCGAAGTTATGATGATGCCGGAGGACAGTATGATTCGCATTGCGGGAGTAGAAAAACCAGTTGCTTTGGTAAAAAGCAGGTTTATGAAACTGAACTATTCGCATATCGAATATGTGCTGTTCTGTCTGAACCGGAATACGACCAAGGTTGGGAATATTAAAGCCTATCTTCTGACCGCCCTGTATAATGCCCCGGCAACGATAAACAGTTATTATCAGGCAGAAGTTAATCACGATATGTATGGAGGATAAAGGAACATGAAGAAGATGATTAAAAAAGTGATAGCACCAGTGCTGGTGATTACAGTATTGTTTACAGTATTAAGACCGTTTTGTATCCAGGATGGGAAGTGCAATTATTTCTTGCTGTTACTTCTGATGGGGATACCGTTTGGAATCGGAAAAATGTGTGTCTGGATGGTTCCAAGAGGTTTTGATCTTGGAGGAACACTGGCAGTATGGACAATGAATTTTCTGATCGGAGGATTGATAGGAAGTGTCGTATTGCTGGCAATGATTGGACAGGCAATCATTTATCTTAGTGTTTTCCTGCTCACAGTTATTACAGGAATACATAAAATACCGAGAATAAAATGAAATAGATCTTTTGAAAAGCAGCTAAGACAAAATTAGCTGCTTTTTTTCTGGAAACTTTGCGACAAAATGTCGTAAAGTCGGGATAAATTGCAGGAAAGGAGACACCGTATTGAGCAATCGTGCAATTTCCACAGAACTTATTGAATTGGGAGAACGGATCAGAAAACGCAGGCAGGAAATGAAGTTGTCACAGGAATCTTTTGCGGAAAAAGCAGGTATCAGTGTCAATACGGTCAGCAGGATAGAAGGAGGGCAAACGGCAATGTCTGTTGAGATTTTCAGGAAGATGATTGAGATCCTGGAAACAGATGCCAATATCCTGATGGGAAAAGAGGGGGACGATGCAGAAAAAAGAAAGCAGTTTGAGGAAGTATTTTATCGTATTCAGAAGATGGAATGGAAAGAGCAGAAAATTATTATGCAGACAATAGATTCGCTGATAGACAGTTTTAATGAGTACAGGTGAAATTTCACCATATATGGGGTGTAAAACAAAAAAACTCCCCATATATGCTAAGGATAATAGTTTTTTGTGCTGTTAAAATAGCAAACAGAGAGAAAGAGACAGAAACAAGGAAGGGAGACAGGATTGATGACCAGACAAGAAAATTTAATCTATCGGAAGCAGTGTCCCTATGATGCAATGGGAGACTATTCTGTTTTGATGGAAAATGAAAAGAACATAAAAACGGAAAGAAATGCAAAGAAGTCTGACCGGGACATCAGACGGAAAATAAAATAGAGGATGCTGTAAATTAGCAGAAAGGGCAGTAAGGAAGTTTCAGGCTCTCGTTAAAAAAAACGGGTGTGCCGGAAGCTGTTTTTTACTGCCCTTTTGCCAGTAAAGCAGTAATAATCCTATCCTTTCTGCTGATGGGCTCCTGTTGCCAGTAGGCAGAAAGGTGGTAATTATGCTGACATTGCAGGAATTGAAACAGGTTGTAGGTAACAGGAAAGAAAAAAGAAAGGTTCCGTCCGCCAGGTATTTGAGAGAAAACGATGTGGCAGTTGTAAAGCATAGACTGATAGATGGTGCGGAAATTATTGCGTATCAGACAGGATATGTTTTCTATTGTGCAGGTGATTATGGAACGGTTTTTCCTTTATTTACCTGTCGAGATTATGTATATGAAGCAGGAAGAAAAATAACAGTTGTTAAGGAAGATTTTTTTGATAATCAGCCCTGGTATGTGCGGTTGATATTAGAAGGTGAAGATCGGCTGTGCAGGAACAGGGAGGTACGAGAACATAATAATTGCATTTCATACAGCCATATTTCAGAAGGCTGGTGTGAATTGGTGGATAAAAGGCAGAATATACTTGAAAAACTGATTATAGAAGAAGCTATTGGAGAATTCATGGATCTGCTGACTGACCGGCAGAGACAGGTGATCCATCAAATTTATTTTCAGCAACGGACACAAAGAGAAGTGTCACGGGTGTTTGGAATTACAGAACCGGCAGTATCAAAATGTATTTCACAGGCAAAGCAGAAAATGAGAAGAAATGCAGGCAGACTGATCGGAGTGCTTCAGAAGGGAGAATAAAAGATGCGTGGTAAAAAACCAAAGGAAAGACAACGGTATGTGCTGCGTGTAAATGAAACTCTCGTAGAAGTTACCAGAGACGTATATCTGGCATGGTACCAGTCAAGAAGAAAAGAAAGATACCAGCTTGAAAAAATGCAGAAAAATGGTGTATGCGGAATAGAAAAAGTAGGAGAAACGAGTTACAACAGTTATTTGCATATATTATCACCAGAAGAAATAGTCATCAGGGTGTCAGAAATACAAGAGCTGCAGGAAGCACTGAAATATTTGTCTGAAGAAGAAATGGAATTGATAAGACTATTATTTTTTGAAGAGTACACAGTTAAAAAAACAGCACAGTATTTCGGGTGTTGTACAAAGACAATCAGAAACAGGAAAAACAAAGTATTGCAGAAACTAAAAGACAGGCTGGAAACTTTGTAAGTTTTTGCTGTTTCAAAAAATTTTCTAAAAAAATTTCAAACAGGTTAATTTTTGCCCTTTCACACATGCGGTTAGTGGAGGGGCAAATGTCTATTTTAATTCAAAACAATAAATTCCCTCCTAAAAGTGAACCTTGACAATTTCATATCAGCAGCAAGAGGATACCTGAATTTCCCAGCTACGCATCTGGCGGCGGGCATTCGGTGACAACGTGAAGGGCAATGGATGAGAGGCACCCTTGGCAGGAATGATTACGAATTACCTCTTGCGGCTTAATAGCTCAATCCTGTTTTTATTTAAAAGTCAATCCAAGACATAAGGGAGGTGGTTCCTATGATTGATTCATGCAGGTGTAAGCCTGAACGAAAGTGGAGTAAATTATCGAAGAAAGAGAGGACTCAGTCAAAATGAAAATGCGATTTAAAAGATTCTTGTCAGGATTTATGGCAGTTGCAACTTTGGCGTCTGTTATCGTTCAACCAGTCACGGTTTCTGCTTCTGAATTAGAACCAGAGCCAACTTCATTTGAACAGCAATATCCGGAACTGCAGGATGTGCAGGATACTCTTGATAAAGATGAAATTGTGGAAGCAAAGGATATTGAGATTCCCTATGGAGAAGAATTTGAGGTGGAAGTCGATCTGTCCGGTATAGAGGGCGTGAATGAAAAAAAGGTGAAAGTTTTATTCCATGAAGCAAAGAGTGAAGCCGGTACAGATTTTGACGCACATACACCGGATACCTACAAAGCTGTCTATGCAGTAGATCCAGTCAGCGGTCACCCAGCTTACAGAGTAAGCAGAAACATTACGGTAAAAGAGCCGGAAACAGAAGCACAGACAAAGAGTTCTTCTGAAAATACAGTTGGTGAAGGAAATGCCGGTGAAACAGAAGATTCAGATAATGCGGAGGAAGATGTTGATTCGGACGGGTCAAAAGAGATTGTAACTGATCTTACAGATGGACAGGAAGTAACAACAGATGAAGAATCTGGTCTGACTGTTTCAGAAGTAATGGATCAGGCAGAAAATGAAGGAATTGACTTGTATGAGATGGAGCCGGGTGAAACAGTGACATTTATGGCGGCAGCAGGAAATGCAAGAAGTTCACAACAGGTTTCAGTGACAAGAGGTGCCGAATACCGATATGCGGATTATGGTTATGGAACTTATCTGACGTATCAGTATACCGTAAAATTCGGTAATGTGTCCGCCACAGCTTATTGTGTACAGCCGTCCAAACCGGGACCTGGTACGGGAACATATACAATTAATAAGGTTGGGGATGGCAAAGCACTGGCTAAAGTATGCTACTATGGCACAAAAGCCTCTGGCGATGATGGATTTTTTACAGAAGAAAATGGCTATGGAAACCTGAGTGCAGGAGCCAGATTTATTCTGGTACATCTTGCTGCGTCATATGCGAATGGCAGTTCCGATGCTTTTTCTGGTGCAAACACTACTGCACAGAATCTTGCGAAAAAACTTTATAATTATTGTATTTCTCAGCCAGATATTCCGGATGTGGCAATGTCTTTTTCAGATGCGGATGTGACAGCTTATGTAGATGGCAACAGCCAGAGAACAAAGGAAATCACTTTTAAAGCAGATGAACTGCAGAGTATCACAATGAAACTCCCAAGTGGTGTGAAACTCCATAACGTGACAACCGGAAAGACAAGCAAAGCTGGCGAAGCAGTGGAAATCAGTGGTGGAACCAAGTTTTACTTATCTGCACCTCTTACACAGGTACAGGATGTCGCAGGAAGCTGGTCGGCAACGATGAAAGGCAGTGTAACAAAAGATTATTCTGCATATAAGATCAGTACCGGATCTGGTTCACAGGACTTGGCCCTGGTATTTGGTGAAGGTGTTGATGATGAGAAATATGTGGACTTCAAAGTAACATGGGTACAGTACGCAAGTGTTAAGGTGATTAAAAGAGATGCAAAAGCAGACGCAAAGCTGTCTGGTGCAGTGTTTGGTTTATACAGTGATGCAAACTGTACAAAGCTGATCACAAAGTTACCGGCAACCGATGCGAACGGGGAATCGTCCGTACAGATCATTAAGACACAGGACACTGTATATCTGAAAGAGATTACAGCTCCGACAGGATACCGTATCAATGCAACTGCCTACAATGTAAAACTGGAAGTCAGCAAAACAACGACTGTGACTGTTCCGGATGAAGAACAGATGGGACAGCTGACTGTTTATAAAGAAGGTCAGGTTCTGACAGGTGCAGATGTCACCGAGAATGGAACAACATTTAAGTATGAGAAACGCAGACAGAAAGGTGCGATTTATGATGTGTATGCCGGAGCAGATATTAAAACTGCTTATGGTGCCAAGGTTTACAGCAAGGGTGATCTGGTCAAAGAGAATCTGACAACAGACTCGAATGGGGCAGTCATTCTGAAAAATCTGCATCTTGGTACATATATCGTCAAAGAAAAACAGGCTCCGACCGGATTTTATAATGCCGGGGAAGAAAAGTCTGTCACTCTTTCTTATGCAGGACAGAATGTAGATGTTGTTTTTTCTGAGACAACCTTTACGAATGACAGACAGAAAGCAGAAGTAGTTGTGACAAAGCAGGATAAGGATACAGAAAATCCTCTGGATGGAGGAATTTTTGGACTTTATGCAGCCAGTGACATTAAAAATGCAGATGGAACGGTTGTTGTAAAGAAAGGCACTCTGATTGAGAAAGTGACAACTGGAAATGATGGAATGGCGAAGTTTACCGCAGACCTGCCGCTGGGATTTTCCTATGATGTAAAGGAAGTACAGGCTCCGGAAGGCTATCTGAGAAATGCAGATGATGTATATACGTTTGCGTTTTCTTATACAAACGATAAGGAAGCAAAACTGACATTTAAGCATACCTTCAAAAACGAGCGTGTGACAGCAAAGATTTCTTTACAGAAGCAGGACAAAGAAACAAAGAAGGCAGTTCCACAGGGAGATGCTACTTTAGAAAAGGCAGTCTATGGACTGTATGCCCGTGAGGATATTGTCCATCCGGATGGAGCAACTGGCGTGATCTACAAAGCAGGAGAGCAGGTTGCCACTCTTACAACAGATAAGAATGGACAGGCTTCCGTAGATGGATTATACCTTGGTAATTACTATGTAAAAGAGATTACTCCGCCAACGGGTTACCTGGCAGATGAAGAAGAACATGATCTGGTCTGCAACTACGAGGGTGATCTTGTAGCGGAAGTGAAGCGTGACTGTCTGTCTCTGGAACAGGTGATGAAGCAGCCATTTGAGATTATCAAGGCAGCGAACAACGGAAAGACAGATGCCGATTTACTGAAAGGTGCAGGATTTACCGCTTATCTGGTATCATCCCTGACAGTAAAAGAAGATGGCAGCTATGACTTTGATTCTGTCAAGCCGGTAGTGATAGGGGAAAATGGTGCAACAGAGATCTTTACGGATGAGAAAGGGTATGCCCGCAGTATTGCACTTCCTTATGGAACTTACATCGTCCGTGAAACAACCACGCCACATAATTACACTCCGGTCAATGATTTCATCGTGCAGATTACGGAAAATCATCCGACTACACCGCAGGTATGGAGAGTGCTGCTTGACAAAGAATTTGAAGCGAAGCTGAAGATCATCAAACAGGACGATGAGACAAAGAAAGCAGTGCTTCAGAAGAATACAGAGTTTAAGATTTTTAACCTGGATACAGAAAAGTATGCGTAATATCTTTGTGATGATTACTATTGTTTTGGCATCAGCTCTCTTGATGGCAATTTCTATGTATGCTGTCGGTCAGCAGGAGGATAATCAGAGAAAACTTTCCCACGCACAGGAAGTGGGTTACTATAATCTTACAAATGAACAGGTAGAAACCTTAAAGTCTGATGAAAGAATTGCATACCAAATTCAGGTTAAAATGGGAACAACCTCTGAAATGGATGGTTTTGAGGTTATCCCATATTATGTAAGTGAGCTGTCCGATAAAATTCAAATCGGAGAATTAAAAAGCGGTAAGCTGCCCATACAGGAAAATGAAATCGCAGTACAAGGTGCAATGCTTAAAAAGATGGGCATTGAGGCAAGTGTTGGAAGTCAGTTGATCTTAAAGTTTTATGATGGAAATACAGAAACCTTTACGGTTACAGGTCTTTTGAAAGGTGGGGAAAATGCGAAACAGTTTGCAGCATTTTTCTCACAGAGTTATGCGGAAAGCGGCAGTCAGTTAAAGGACGAACCTTATGAGGTTTATGCAAAGTTGTATGGTGCGACAACAATGCACTCTGAAGATTGCAAGGAAACGATGTACTTAATCGGAAGTGATGCAGGAATTGAGAGAAAATATGTCAGCCCGTCGAAAGCATTTCTGGACTCTTTATCTGTGGATACACAGGATGTTTTAAAATATGGTTTGATAGGTATAGTGATCCT
>ERZ826051.3414-NODE-3414-length-10542-cov-2.452942_pt1 | contig 10542 bp, 13 predicted proteins | sample MGYA00519928_ERZ826051 | MGnify/ENA primary metagenome ERZ826051 (study PRJEB31778, sample SAMEA3449219) | human gut metagenome | biome: human gut; feature: human-associated habitat; material: faeces | place: United Kingdom | collected 2010/2012 ...
TCGCATTTTCCAAAGATGAAGAAATCGCTACACATGATTCTACTGGTGATGCAATGGTTCTCGTTCTTGAAGGAATCGGTCAGTTCACTGTTGATGGCAAAGAATATATTTTACAGGCAGGGGATACCCTCGTTATGCCAGCGAAAAAACCTCATTCTGTTTACGCAAAAGAAGACTTTAAGTGGCTTCTCACTGTTGTATTTCCTTCATAAAGGAATTTTATAGAAGAAAAAGGAGATTAAATTTTATGGAAAACCAAATGTTTTGTTATCAGTGTCAGGAAACTGCCGGATGCAGTGGATGTACCCGCGTTGGAGTCTGTGGAAAACAGCCCGATGTCGCTGCCATGCAGGATTTATTGGTCTATGTTACAAAAGGAATTTCTGCGGTAACTACTACTTTAAGACAGGAAGGAGTAGAGATTCAGCCAGCAGTCAATCACATGATTACACTGAATTTATTTACTACAATTACCAATGCCAACTTTAGCAAAGAAGCAATTATCGCCCGAATTCAGGAAACACTTTCCGAAAAAGATTTGCTCCTTTCTAAACTAACAAATATAGATGCACTCCCAGAAGCAGCTCTCTGGAACGGTTCTGAAAATGAATTTGCCGCCAAAGCTGCAACTGTCGGCATTCTTTCCACAGAAAATGAAGATATCCGAAGCCTTCGTGAATTAATCACTTATGGTTTAAAAGGTCTTTCTGCTTACTCAAAACACGCAAATGTTCTTTTACAGGATAACGAGGAAATTGATGCGTTTATGCAGCGTGCCCTTGCCGCAACTCTCGATGACAGTTTATCTGCTGATGATTTAATCGCTCTTACTTTAGAAACTGGTAAATACGGTGTGGACGGTATGGCTCTCCTTGACAATGCCAATACTTCCACCTACGGAAATCCAGAAATCACAAAGGTAAACATCGGTGTTGGCACCCGTCCAGGCATCCTTGTTTCCGGTCATGACCTTCGTGACCTTGAAATGTTGCTCAAACAGACACAGGTGTGGATGTATACACTCATTCTGAAATGCTTCCAGCACACTATTATCCCGCTTTCAAAAAATATCCAAACTTTGTCGGCAACTATGGAAATGCATGGTGGAAACAAAAAGAGGAATTTGAAAGCTTCCACGGTCCGATTCTCATGACAACAAACTGCATCGTTCCACCAAAGGACAGCTACAAAGACCGGATCTACACCACAGGTGCTACCGGTTATCCAGGCTGCACCCACATCACACCCGGGCCTGACGGCAAAAAAGATTTCTCACAAATCATCAGCCACGCCAAACGCTGTGCAGCTCCAACCGAAATCGAGCATGGTGAAATTGTCGGTGGTTTTGCCCATGATCAGGTGATCGTCCTGGCAGATCAGATCGTAGATGCCGTAAAATCCGGTGCCATCCGTAAATTCGTAGTCATGGCAGGCTGTGACGGCCGGGCAAAATCCCGAAGCTACTACACCGATTTTGCCCAGGCGCTCCCAAAAGACACCGTGATCCTCACCGCAGGCTGTGCAAAATACCGCTACAATAAACTGAATCTGGGAGATATCAACGGCATCCCACGAGTTCTGGATGCAGGCCAGTGCAACGATTCCTATTCCCTTGCAGTGATCGCCATGAAACTTCAGGAAGTTTTTGGCCTTGAGGATATCAATAAGCTTCCGATCATCTACAACATTGCCTGGTATGAGCAGAAAGCCGTGATCGTTCTCCTGGCGCTGCTTTCCCTCGGGGTAAAAAATATTCACCTTGGACCAACACTTCCGGCCTTCCTTTCTCCAAATGTAACCAAAATTCTGGTTAACAATTTTGGTATTGCAGGAATTAGCAGCGTGGAAGAAGATATGGAACTGTTTTTCGGAAAATAATCCCCGATATAAACTGATCATCTGCAATGCTCTTACACCAGTCATTTCTGAACGCAGGTCCCGCACAGGATCTGCGTTCAATTTTTTTGGTATGTTCTCATAAAAACACTTTATCTCCGCCTTCTTTTATGATAAAATATAACCAAGACTTAACCAATAGAAAGAAGGTAGACCTCTATGAAATCACAGCGACTGGACATGATCGAAGAATATGTGCTGGAGCATAAGAACGCTTCTCTCGATACATTATGTGAGAAATTTAACGTATCCAAAAACACCATCAGAAGAGATGTCGACATCCTTCTGAAACGCGGCAGTATCATGAAAGTATACGGTGGTGTCGCAGCACTTGAAACTCCACAGACTCTCCCCCTTCTGTCTTACGAAGAGCGTGGCGGACGTTTTCCTGAAGAAAAGAAAGAAATCTGCCGCCGTGCCGCAGAACTTGTGGCAGAAGACGACACCATCTATATCGATACCGGTACAACCTGTCTGAATCTGGTTGATTTTATTGCGGATAAGCACTGCACGATCCTTACCAACAGCCTGCTTATCTTCAACAAGGCAGCATCCTATCCGAACCTGGATATCATTTCCGTTCCCGGAAGACTGAACCGCAAGACCCTGTCTTTCACAGGCCCTGATATCAACGATTATCTGCAGACTTACAACATTTCCATGGCTTTTATGGCCTGCACAGGCGTAACGATGAAGAGCGGACTCACCAACGCCAGTGCCGAAGAATACATCACAAAGAAAGCCATTGCAGAGAACGCCAACAGCATGATCCTTCTTGCTGACCATTCCAAGTTCGGCCGGATCTCACTTATGACCTATTCTCCAATGGAAAAACTGGACGCCATCGTAACCGACCAGGCACTTCCGGAAGAATACGATAATTTCTGCCAGGAACACGGCATCCGTGTTATGACGATCGACTGATCTTTTCATCATGAGCCGCATACCGTAAGATACGCCAGTCCGGTAGCATACGCACAAAACATACGCACCAAAAAAGTGTATCGGTGACATCCTTTATTTCTGTCACCGATACACTTTTTTATGATCCGCCGCAAAACCATTCAGATATTCAGCCAGGCAAAAACAGTGCACCTGCCAGGAGTTCAGCAGATGCACCGTTTTTGAATATGCTCATCTCATTAGAGGATTTTATCTGAGAGGCAGACTTTACATGGTCTGCCTTACAGTGTCATGGATTTATTTTCGAAGCTTTCTTATGCCTCAGTACTTCCTTCCCATGTGCCGACTTTTCTCTTTCCGGCAGCTTCATCGAACCAGTGTGTTGTAACTGTTTTTGCTCTTGTGAAGAAACGATATCCGTCTTTTCCGAGAACATGCAGATCACCGAAGAAGGAATCTTTATTTCCGGAGAATGGGAAGTATGCGGTCGGAACCGGGATACCTACATTGATTCCTACCATACCGCCGTCTGTCTCCATAGCGAATTTACGGCTGTAATATCCGCTCTGTGTAAAGATACAGGAACCGTTTGCAAATGGGTTGGCATTCATGATCGCAATACCTTCCTCATAATCTTTTACTCGTTTGATGCAGGTTACCGGTCCGAAGATCTCGCGGTTTCCTACTGTCATCTCAGGTGTTACATGATCAAGGATTGTCGGTCCTACGAAGAATCCGTTCTCATATCCCGGAACTACTACATTACGTCCGTCAAGTACAAGCTCTGCGCCCTCATCGATACCTTTCTGGATCCAGTTGCAGATCTTCTCCTTATGGCCTGCATTTACTACAGGACCGAGATCTGTAGCTTCATCATATGCACATCCAAGTTTCATGGCTTCTGCTTTTTTCTTAAGGAGGGAAACAAACTCATCTGCAATACTCTCCTGCACGCATACAACCGGAAGAGCCATACATCTCATACCTGCGCATCCGTATGTAGAGTTGATGATCGCATTAACAGTAGCCTCAAGGTTGCAGTCCTCAAGTACAAGTGCATGGTTCTTTGCCTCACACTGTGCCTGAACACGTTTGCCATGAGCTGCTGCTTTGGAATATACCTGTTTACCAACACCTGTTGTACCTACAAATGTAACAGCCTTTACTCTCTCATCTGTAAGAAGGATATCAGCCTCTACACGGCTGCATGTTACAAGGTTTACAACACCTTTCGGGAATCCACCCTCTGTATAGAACAACTCCATGATTCTCATAGCTGTCAGCGGTGTCTGAGAGCTTGCTTTCAGTACTACTGTATTTCCACATGCGATGGAAAGCGGAACCATCCAGCCCCATGGGATCATTGCAGGGAAGTTCATCGGAACAATACCAGCAGTTACTCCAAGTGGTTTACGATATGTAGCTGTGTCATATCCTGTAGTTACCTGCATTGCAGCATCGCCCTGGATCATTGTCGGAAGTGCACATGCCTCTTCTGTAGGCTCGATCGCTTTCTGAACATCTCCTCTTGCCTCTTTGATGTTCTTTCCAAGCTCTTTTGCGCAAAGTACGGAAAGTTCTTCTTTATGAGCATAAAGAACGTCTCTCCATCTGAACATATACTGCTGTCTCTTTGCAAGAGAAAGTGAGGACCATTCCGGGAATGCAGCCTGTGCGGAAGCGATCGCCTCTTCTACCTCATCCGGTGTACAGCAGGGAACCTGCGCGATCACCTCACCTGTACTGGAATCTGTAACATCCATGTATTTCTCTGCTTTTGACTCTTTCCACTCACCGTTTACACAGTAACCCATTTTCTTGATCTCAGCCATTTTCAAGATACCCCTTTCGTGTTTATCTTTTTATTTTTTCATTGCATAAATTTCTGTCGTTCTCGTTTTGTTCTGGTCACAGATTATCATTTCTTTTTACTTTTGTCAATATAGCATGGTTATATTTTGAGTATATTTTTAAAATTATGTGTTAATTTATTCACATTTTATGGCATTTCAGATATGATGTGTAAGCTCTTGTAATTAGCGTATTTATGGTATAAATCCATGTTCCATCTTTCCATCTTTTTATTCAATATTAATGCAAAAGATACTCATTTTTGTTATTTCCGTAACATGCACCCTGAACACTGCCTGAAACAGCATCCGAAAAACGCACCGTAAATCTGCTGAAATGACCCCTAAAAGTACCAAAAAGCCGTAAAATTCCAGATATATTTCAGTAAGTAAAAAACACATTTGTCTGTGTATTACGTACACGCTTCTTTTTTTGCCCAATCGTCGCATGTCAAGCGGATATTCGCAATCCGCTTCGCTACGCAGCTCTACACCAAATAACTGCTCCGCAGTTTATCAGGACTTGCTTGCACTCCTCCTGATACAAGCAAGCCCCCACCCACAAAACAAAAAAAGACATGCGATAACATATTCTCCATACATTACCTCATGTCTTATCATCATTATAATTTTCTGCGTATTCCGATCACCCGAATATCGTCTGCACCAGTACCATATAAAGCACCGTACCGCCGCCTATACTGAGCAGAGTGCTTTTTTTCCATTTATGCAGTGCCACGATAAACAAAATGGCAATCAGTTCCAGTATCCCATAATGGCCGCTTCCCGGAACATCTTTCAGGCAGTACACCACCAGCAGTCCGATCACTGCATACGGCAGCACTGTCCCCAGATATGTGATCACAGCCGGTGGTTCTTTTCCCTCCGGAAAAATAAGGAAGGGCAGAAAACGTGTTGTCATCGTTCCCAGCACCACTACTGCAACGGTAATAATCTGCTGTGTTATTGTCATCGTCATTTTTTTCTTCCTCCTGCCCTGGCTACGCCCGGATCTTTACATTCGAATTCTTCTCTATGATGGAGATTCTTCTGATCCCTGTATCCTCTCTTTTTGCTGTCTCGCATGATATCGTTTCATTCCCAGGAAACATAAGATAATCGATGCCATAGCCGGAAGAATAAAATTCCCGCTTCCAAAAATCGCCAGGCAGATCACTGAGCATCCAACTCCGATCAGCGCCGGTTTGTGATTCTCTGCCTCTTCCCACTGATTGATAAACATTACCACAAACAATGCTGTCATAACAAAATCAATACCTTTTGTATTGAAATGGATCACATATCCCAGAAGTGCTCCTGCTGTAGCTCCTGTCACCCAGTAAAACTGATTCAGCGCATTTACAAAGAACATAAACCATCCTCTGTCCACATCTTCCGGAGGATCTACGGTACAGTTGACTGTAAATGACTCGTCACACATTCCAAAAATAAGATAAAACTTCTTCCATCCTGTATTCTTATATTTCTCCAGCATGGAAATTCCGTAAAACAGATGTCTTGCATTTACCATCAGTGTCAGAAAGAACGCATACACCGGATTAAATGCTGACAAAAGCAGATTTGCCGTAACAAATTCCATGGACCCCGCATAGATAAAAAAGCTCATACATAATGGATATACAAAGGAAAATCCCTTGCTTCGCATCATAAAACCATAAGACATTCCCAGAAAAAGGAACCCCACGCAGATAGGCAAAGTATACGGAAAGGCTGCCTTAAATGCTTTTTTCTTCATATCTCAGATATTTCCTTTCAGCAATTTCCACGTTATACTTTACTTTTTCCTACTGAAGCTGTCAAGAATATCTGAAAACATTTTTTTGCAAATGTTTTCACCCTGATCACTTCGGTAAAAGCCGTGAAATTTTAATCCAGCGGATAAAAATATCCTCTTCACTACATAGCTCTACGCCTTCCACAATTCACGGTTCTCATCCAATGTAACCAGATCTCCCTCATTGATATCTCTTTCATATAAGAGCCCGTCATCATGTCTCAGACTCATTTCACATCCATCTTCTCTCTCCAGCAGAACAACGGACATAAGTTTTTCCCCTGGCTGGCGTTCTTCGCAGCCAAAATCGATGTCTTCTTCGATTTTCAGCACTTTATACTGCATGCTTTATACTTCCCTCCAGATTTCCTCTACTGCTTTTTCGTATACTTTTAATGTACGCCACCCAAACAATACAAACCGGACAACCTCAATCTTTCCGGGATGTGTTTCACAGAATTCCTTTACTGTCTGCACAGCAATACACGCTGCTTTTTCCAGCGGATAATGATAAACCCCTGTGGAAATGGATGGAAAAGCAATGCTTCTGATTCCGTGCTCCACTGCTACCTGGAGTGAATTATAATACGCATTTTTTAACGCCTCTGCTTCTCCCCGAAGACCGCCCCACCAGATTGGCCCTACTGTATGGATCACATACTTGCATGGCAAATCATAAGCCCCTGTGATCTTCGCTTCGCCTGTTTCACACCCATGTAAAGTACGGCACTCTTCCAGTAATCCAGGACCTGCTGCCCGGTGAATCGCGCCATCTACACCGCCTCCGCCAAGCAGACTGTTATTTGCCGCATTAACAATAGCTTCCACATCTGTAACCTTTGTGATATCCCCCATCACTGTCTGGATCATAGTTTCCATTTCGCTTCCTCCTTCCGAAATCTGCCGCAAAACAAATATTTCACTATGCTCACTACATGCTCATGAATACAATAGAATTCATCTGTGATCTGCATCCTTACGTTTATATTTTATAATTCCTCCAGCAGCACATCACTGACTGCCTCATAGGCATCCTCCAGCGCATCCAGTGCTTCTGTCAGCGTATCCATTTTTCGACTGTCTGCATTGTCTTCTTCATATGCCTCGATCACCTCAGCCATAACATCTTTCAGTTCCTGCAGTGAATTCGCAATATCCTGCAGTTTCTGATCCTTATCTTCTTTTGATGTGATATTTACAATTTTACTCATGGGTATTCCTCTCTTTCGATTTTATTTATTTTTGCTTTCTGCAAAATGTCCGGTAATCTTTTATTTCCAGTTTTTCCAGATATCCGATTCATAGCCGACTGTTGCCTGTTTGCCGTTTCTGACAATCGGAAGCTTCAGAACTTTCTGATTTTCCAGGATTTTCTCTGCACGGTCTTCCTCCGCAATATATTTGATCAGAGCCAGAAGATCCCTGTCTTTACATTTCTCATCGATCAGCTTCTCATATCCGCCCACTGCCTGACACACCGAGGTAAATTCTCCTTTGCTCAGGCCTTTTTCTTTCATATCGACAAACTGATATTTGATTCCGCGCTCCTTGAAATAACGCTCTGCTTTCTTACTGTCAAAGTTCTTTTTTGTTCCAAAAATCTGTATATTCATGTTACCTCCCATTCTGCAAAGATATATGATTTTTTCTCCGCAGTCACTACCTGCATTATACCACATCTATATATAAACCGGACATTCTTATTCCGTTTTGCAGCTCACTCATAGCCACAATCGTTCCTGTTCACTTCACACTTTTCTCGAAAAAAGAAGCCCGGATTTCTCCGGACTTCTTCGTATGTTTCACGTGAAACATTATATTTTTCCAGGTATCTCATCGACTTGCAAGCAGCCGCAGCATACACTCTTTTAATTTATTCTCATCAATCGGCTTTGTAATATGAGCATCCATTCCCGCTTCCGATGATCGGACAATATCTTCCGCAAAAGCATTGGCAGTCAGCGCAATGATCGGGATCTTTGCAGCATCTGGCCGTTTCATATTTCGGATGATACCGCTTGCTTCATATCCATCCATAACCGGCATCATGATATCCATAAGAATCATAGCATACTCTCCCGGCCTGGATTCTTCGAATGCTTTTACTGCCAGTTCCCCGTTTTCTACAAGATTCACATTTATTCCCATATCTTCCAGAATATACTGTAATATCTCCCGGTTCAATGGATTGTCCTCTGTTACCAGAACGCGGACACCTGTAAAATCTCTTTCCACCCTGGAAACTTCTTCTTTTACATGGTGGGCTCTGACCGGCTTTAACGTAATGGAAAACCGGAAGGTACTTCCTTCCCCGATCTGGCTTTCAAGCTCAATGGTTCCGCCCATCATATGTACCAGGCGGTTGCTGATTGCCAGTCCCAGTCCAGTTCCCTGCTGTCCTACCGCAGAACGGTCCACCTGCTCAAAACTTCTGAAAATACGCTGGCGGTCTTCTTCACTGACACCGATGCCGTGATCCTTCACCGCAAACTGTAATTTAGAAAGACCATCAGAAAGCCTTGTTTCCTCTACTGTTAAAGTGATCTCCGTGTGATCCCCGGAATATTTCACTGCGTTGCTTAACAGATTGACCAGGACCTGACTGAGACGTAAAGCATCCCCATAGAACCACTGGTTGACCAAATGGATCTCCTGATGATATTTCTGAGATTTTTCCTCAAACTTAGCTTCCAATAACGGATACAGTTCGCCGATCATCTTATCAAGCTGGAAATCATCTTTTACCAGTTTCATCTTTCCGCTTTCGATCTTTGACATATCCAAAACATCATTTAACAGACCTAACAGATATTTGGAGGATCCTTTTACCTTCTTTAAGCAGTCTAAACGCACTTCCTCTGTCTGCCCTTCTTTTAGAGCGATCTCTGTCATACCAATGATACCGTTCATAGGAGTACGGATCTCATGGGACATACTGGAAAGGAATTCTGTCTTTGACTGGCTTACGCTTTCCGCGATCTTTAACTGTTCTTTTGCAGCTTCCAGTTCTTTCTTATCTTCTGTTATATCACGGAACTGGAATGTATCATATAAACCGTCCTTACTGCGGGTAATCTCCAGTCTGTACCAGCTTTTCATTCTCTCCAGATAAAAATCCGAAGTAAAGGGCTGTTTTCCATCCCAGGAACGATACTTTTTCCACAGCTTCCAGTCTTTTCCCGAACCTACTTTATCCAAAAATATACCTATATCTGTTTTTATGTCATCACCGGTAACGTCAAGCTGCTGTTCAAAGCTTTCTGTTATGTATACAGGATACAGATCTTTACAGCGAAGTATCATTACCGGATCTCCGTTTCCCGGTACACCAAAGGATCCAGAACCGCCTTTAAACACCCCTGCGGCTTCATTCTGTTTTTTGATCTTTAACTGAAAAAAACCGATGAGTAAACACACACCGGCAAACAATTCTACGATCAACAGCAAAAACAGGCCTCTGTGTTCTCCCAACCACACCAGCTGCCCTGTCACATGCTGTATAAAATTATTCATAGGAAATTCCTCCAATACGCATTAATGAAAGCATTTACAGAACTTTTACATTTTATTATAGGTTATTTTTTTCCAGTGTACAGCAGTTTTTCCATATTGTTGTAATACTTTTCTAATGAAAGAAAATGTGGTATCCTTATAAGAGCAGTCTGTTTCATACAGTATTGCCTATTTTTGATCGACAGGAGTGAATATACATGGCATTTGACGGTATTACCATAGCAAACTTAAGATGGGAATTTGCCCATACCATAGAAGGCGGGAAGATCGCAAAGATCGCCCAGCCGGAAAAGGATGAGTTGCTTATTACTATAAAAAACAACAGAGAAAACTACCGGCTGCAGATCTCTGCAAGCGCAAGTCTTCCTCTTATTTATCTTACTGCAAATAATAAGACCAGCCCTCTCACTGCGCCTAATTTCTGTATGCTTTTAAGAAAGCATATTGGCAGCGCCCGCATTGTTTCTGTAAAGCAGCCGGGTCTGGAACGTATTTTAGAGTTTGAGCTGGAACATTTAGATGAGCTGGGGGATCTGTGCAAAAAGCGCCTGATCGTAGAGATCATGGGAAAACACAGTAATATTA
>ERZ826051.3419-NODE-3419-length-10534-cov-4.935013_pt1 | contig 10534 bp, 8 predicted proteins | sample MGYA00519928_ERZ826051 | MGnify/ENA primary metagenome ERZ826051 (study PRJEB31778, sample SAMEA3449219) | human gut metagenome | biome: human gut; feature: human-associated habitat; material: faeces | place: United Kingdom | collected 2010/2012 ...
CATTCAGGGAATTTACTTTTCGAAGAGATGGATGCTTCATTTTAAAAATAAACTGATCCAGGGTAAGCTCCGGATAATAAGAAATCTTGGGTGCAATCTCTGCACCGGTCGTAGTCTGTAATTCTTTCACATAGGCATATTCCGATTCGAGATTGTCATAGATCGCTGTCTTTAAGTCCTGAATGTCCTGCAGCTGATATTCCTGGAGCAGCTGTGTTGTGCCGTCCTCAGTAAGAGAGTCTACAACACAATTGCTGATAGCCTGAAGCGTAGCTTCATGATTCTTTTCAGTGGGAAGCAGCTTGCCACTGATCCATTTACTGATGTAAGAGTCGTCATACTGAACAGCCTTTGCCAGGACACTGTTTTTTAAGTCCGCGACCGACATAAGGTGTTCTAATAAAACACTGAAACGATTTTTGGTCTTCATACTTGTCTGTGATGCAGCTGAAAAAATAATCCGCAGCATCTTCCTCCTTCTCCATATAATTCGCAATACTGAAATTAATGGTATGATATTAGTTTAGGTGCGAGCTGTGAAATCAGCATAGCTGATTTCCCCTAGCGAGCGGAAGAAATTCTGTAAGCTTTGGTAAGCTGATAATCATACAATAGGAAAAATCCTATCAGGTAAGGTCTAGCCAACCGCCTGTACCGAGTCCTTGGAACCGAAATGGTAACATTAGGTTTAAGCGTAGGACAGGGAGCAACAGAGCCGAAACGAAAGTGAAGTGATTGAGCTGGGAAATTATTATGAGGTTGGAAATGGTCGATGTGCTCTATTACACAGCAGACAATACTGTTATGACCGATATGGCAAGGTTATAGCGGCATCCCCCAGTCTGAGAGCTTGGCGAGGTTGATGATAAGTATGTTATCGGAACAGCTGAGATCCTGTCATTTCCTTAAAAAAGGTATGGAAACCAAAACAAAGAAATGCGTTAGGGATTCAAATGAATGGCAGGAAGTCCGACACAGCCATATTATCGCAGAAGTCTGTGAAAGCAGATGGAGAAAAGGGCTGTGCACTTTATAGCTTCAAGAACAAAGAACTATGCAGACAAAAGAGAGCTGATGAACATGGTGAATGAGTTACTTGGAATACAGTATAATATTGCAAAAGCAAACAGAACCGACAGAAAGGTTCAGAATCTTGCAGCCTACATCAATGCGGATACGCTGAGAGCAATCCATAAGACTATGGACAGAAAGAAAGCGTATGGGATTGATAAGGTGACAAAAGAGGATTACGAAAAGAATCTGGAAGAAAATCTCGCAAATCTTGTGAAAAGGATGAAAAACGGAAGCTATCGCCCGAATCCAACAAGGCGTGTTTATATTCCGAAGGAAACAAAAGGCAAAATGAGACCGCTTGGAATTTCCAGTTATGAAGATAAACTGGTGGAAAATGCGATTGCACAGATACTGGAGCAGATTTATGAACCGAAGTTTTATAATGAGAGCTTTGGATTCCGCCCGAACAGGAACTGCCATCAGGCAGTAAGGGAAATCATAGAGATGGTGCAGTATCGAAAGACAAACTATGTGGTAGAAGCAGACATTAAAGGTTTCTTTGATAATGTAGACCATGAATGGCTGATGAAGATGTTGGCACATGATATAGCAGACCGGAAATTTCTTGAGATTATAGATAAATTCCTGAAAGCCGGAGTCATGGAAAATGGCAAATATCTCGACAGCGAACGGGGAACCCCACAGGGAAATGGAGCAAGTCCGATACTTGCAAATATATATCTGCATTATGTATTGGATAACTGGTTTGATGTAATCGTGAAGAGACAGTGTAAAGGAGAGTGTTATCTTATCCGATACTGTGATGATTTTGTCTGTTGTTTTCAGAACCAGTATGAAGCAAAAATATTTAAGCAGAGGCTGGAAGAACGCTTTGCAAAATACGGATTGGAACTGGCAGGAGAAAAGACGAAGATATTGGAATTCGGGAGGTTTGCCAGACACAACAGAAGAGCAAGAGGAGAGAGAAAACCAGATACCTTTGACTTCCTTGGTTTCACGTTTTATTGCGGAATGGACGGAAAGAGAGAGTTTTTCCGTTGTAGGGTAAAGACCAGCAAGAAGAAATTTCGCAGTAAGATAAAAGCAATGAAAGAATGGATAAAGGCACATCGAGCAATGCCATTGGAACTGATATTTAAAACAGTGAATGCAAAATTGCGGGGACATTACCAGTATTATGGAGTGACCGACAATACAAGGGAAGTGAAGAATTTCCTAGTACAGACAAAATGGTTATTGTATAAATGGCTGAATCGGAGAAGCCAGAAAAGAAGTTATACGTCGGATACTTTCTTTAATGGACTGCTTCGAACATTCCCATTGTTAGAACCAAGTATTAAAGTAAGTTTGTTTTATAGATAAAGTATGAAATATAAAGTGAAAAGCCGTATGCGTTAATAGCGCACGTACGGTTTTGTGTAGGGGTATGGGGAGTAATCCCCATATCTACTAGAGAATCGAAGAATAGAAACATTTAAGAGAGAATAACAGCGCTGGTTTACAGAATTTTAAGAGTTTTTTGTAAATCGGGGCTGTTTTTTATTGCCTAAATACGTTACAATGGAAACAGCAATCTTATAAAAACTAATGAAAAACGAAACAAAAAATGAGAAGGGAGCAGATATGTGATGAGCAGAGAAAAAAATGGAAGCCGCGGCACGGTAAAAGCTGTCATTTATCTTCTGATCGTAGTAATCCTTGCTGGAATGGTTGTTTATCTGACGCAGTCGCTGCGGCGGGACCGGGAGCCGGAGATTACGGGGACGTTTATTGACAGTAAGCTGGAGGCGGCGGGGGAGCTGACGTCGGCGAAGATGATTTATAACGGGCTGATTCATTACTCGGACGGGTCGATTCCGTTTCTGACGCAGAAGGCGTTTAATATGACATACCGTGCAGAGGTACGTGCGGGCGTGGATCTCTCGAAGGCGAATACGGAGGTGACGGATTCGGAAGTAACAGTTACACTTCCGGCAGTGGAGATTTTTGATATTTCCATCGACAATGATTCCATCCAGTATTACGATGAGAAGGCAGCGCTTCTGAACTGGGAGCGGAAGGAAGATGCGATGGATGCAATCGCGAGTGCGAAAGAGGATGTAGAGCAGCAGACGAAAGAAATGGACGACCTGGAAACGATGGCACAGGAACAGGCGAAAACACTGATTACCGGAATGCTGTCCGAGATGGTCGGGGACAAGACATTGGTTGTAAAATAGTACATAGACGGGATGCCGGCACTTCTTTTTGGGGATAAAAAAAGGAGGGCCGGTATTTCTTCTGGCAGAAACACCGACATTATGAAAAAGAAAAATCTATATAAATTGGAAAGAATATTAGGTTGGGACAACGGTTGAAAGATAGAGGAAGATGATTTGTTGTCCCTTTGTTTTGATACGTTTAGTATAGTTGTCATATGTGAGGAAAGTGTGAATGGAGTTTGAAGAAACTTTGAAAAGATTTGTGAATGGCGCGGGTGAACATCGGAACATCCAAACGCCCGGATATCGCCGAATTTGCATAGAATTAACTTGAAAGTGAACACTGCTTCATGGTACAATCGTTTGGCATGTGTGAAATATGAGTTACATTTGAGAGGACAAAAACTATGGACTATAAACTGCTGCTGGACACCGCGGTCATGGCGGGAGAAATCCTGCTGGAGAGCGGGGCGGAGACGTGGCGGGTGGAGGATACCATGCTGCGGATGCTGCGCATGTCCGGCCTGAAAACAGCGGATGTACTGGCGCTGACGACCGGCTTTGTGGTAACGCTCGACGACCCGTCGATGGATTCCATGACTGTTATGCGCAGCGTAGAGAGCCGTGCAACGGATCTGAACCGGATCCATGCGGTCAATCAGCTTTCCCGCGATTTCTGCGAAGGAAATATCGACCTGGATGCGCTGTTCCACCGGGTGCGGGATATCTATCGTGCCAAGCCGGAAATTAAAAAAAATCTGCTCGCGATGATGGCGACGACCGCAGGCTTTGCAATCATGTTCGGAGCCGGGTTCTACGAAGTGCTGGCATCTGCACTTGCAGGTTTTATATCAGGAATCGGTGTTTACGGAGGAAAAAAAGCCGGGATGCAGTCGTTTCTTGTGAACTGTATCGGGTCATTTTTGCTGGCGGTCACATCTATTCTCTGTGTTCATTACCTGCCGGGGACCATGGATCTGAACGTCATTATCATTGCATCGATCATGCCCCTCGTACCGGGTGTGGCGATCACGAATGCGGTGTATGATACCCTGCACGGCGACTACATTTCCGGTGCGGCACGGATGCTTGAGGCGTTTGTAACCGCTGCGGCCATCGCAATCGGCGTGGGACTTGGCATGCTGCTGCTCCGTCCGCTGGTGCGGTAGAGAAAACCGATACAGAAAAAAGATGAGGTTAAAGCAAAAATATGAGAATAGCAGGTGAAATCATCCTGAAATCCCTTGGAGCCTGGGTTGCAATCTGGGGATTTTCAAGACTGTTGAACGCACCCAAAAAGCTGGAATGCTACACGGCCGGTGTCGGTATGATCGGCTGGGCGGTCTATCTGATCGTGGAAGTATTCAACGACGGCATTCTGATGAAGAACTTTCTTGCCGCCGTTGCCGTCGCCCTGGTTTCCCAGGCAATGGCGCGTCATTTCAAAGCGCCGGTGATCCTTTTCGTGATCCCGGGCATTCTTCCGATGGTGCCGGGAGCCGGTATGTACCGCATCGTCTACTCGATCGTTATGGGGCCGGAAAACATGGTTGGAACGTATCTTTTAGAGACAGCGACCGCGGCAGGCGCAATTGCCCTTGGAATTTTCCTCGGAGAAGCGCTGCAGAAGGTATTTTTTTACGAATTCCATAGGTGATTTACGAAAAAAGTGAGAAATTTGCCAAAACCAAATTTTTTGCTTTTTTTTGTCGAATTTTATGATATACTTAACAGTGTATGTGCCCTTGGACAAAAGAAGAAATCTATAGGGGCATTTTTAACATCAGTAGACAAGAAGTCCCCCGCTTCTAAAGCGGTGGGATGAATTGTTAAAAGAAACATAACGGCAGTGGCGGGCGGAGAGAAATCGGTATCCTCCACTGACATGAGGTAAGTCACAGTCGAACTATTTTCGACATGTCAGACTCCGTGAAAATACCGACTGTGAGTTGAAACAAGGAAAAAAGAAGAGAAGTAAGTAAAGTGCAGACACAGAACTATGAGGAGCAAAAAATATGAAGTTTGAAGATGATGATTTAAAGGACGGTAAACTTTGGGCTGCCCTGCAAAAAGAGATTGACCGTGACCTGGCGGAAAAGGAGAGCGGTGAAACATTCCAGGAAGAACTGGCAGACATCGAAGACTCCATTGAATTTGAAAGCAAAGAAACAAAAAGCGAAGATCACATCCCGGATGAGACTGCAAATTTAAGTAATCTGCGAAGTGTCCTTGAGGCAACTGAGCGTGCAAAAGACGAAGAAGCGAAGCAGAAAATGAAGCAGACCAAAGTGGAGCCTGTGACGCAGGACATCGAGATTCCGGAATTTACAGAAGAGGAAGAAGAAATCGAAGAGACGCCGGCTGAGACACCGAAGAAAGTCTCACGTGTAAGCCAGACAACCGAAAAACTGGAAGGTCTCGTTGATTTTGATGACGATCCGGCGGAGACAAAAACAGAATCGGAACCGGAAGAAGTGATGGTGGATGATGATCTGATCATCAACGATCCATTCGCAGATGAGGATGATCTGCTGGGAGAAGAGAAAGTGAAAGTGGATGAACCCATGAAACGTCATACCACATTTCGGATTGGCGGTCCGGCAGATTACTTTTTGCTTCCGTCTTCTGAGGAAGAACTGAGCGGGATTCTGAAGATATGCAAAAATGAAGAACTGCCATATTTCATTCTTGGAAATGGAAGTAATCTTCTGGTAAGCGATGAAGGATACAGGGGTGTCATTATTCAGCTTTACAGAAATTATGGTGATATTACAGTAAAAGGAAATGAAATCCATGCAACAGCAGGAGCTCTGCTGTCACAGATCGCGGCGGCAGCCAAAAATGCGTCGCTGACAGGATTTGAGTTCGCCGGAGGAATTCCCGGCACATTAGGCGGTGCAGTTGTCATGAATGCAGGTGCCTATGGCGGTGAAATGAAAGATGTGCTGAAAGAAGTAACTGTTATGACAGCTGCAGGAGAAATTCTCGTACTTCCGGCAGAGAAGCTGGAAATGGGATATCGCACAAGTCTTGTGAAAACAAAAGGATATCTGGTGTTGAGCGCAGTGATCGTTCTTGAACAGGGGAATCAGGAAGCCATAAAAGCAAGAATGAAAGAACTGACAGAACAGAGAGTAAGCAAACAGCCTCTTGAATTTCCAAGTGCGGGAAGCACATTCAAACGTCCTGAAGGGTATTTTGCCGGAAAGCTGATCATGGATGCAGGGCTGAGAGGATACCAGACAGGCGGTGCACAGGTTTCCGAGAAGCACTGTGGGTTTGTGATCAATAAAGATAATGCAACTGCAGCAGATGTGTGCAGACTGCTTAGAGATGTACAGGATAAAGTAAAAGAACAGTTTGGCGTAACTCTTGAACCGGAAGTGAAATTTCTTGGGAAATTTTGATCTGACTGAATCGAAAAAGTACTGTGAACAGAGTGCAAAGACCAATGAGCAACAGATGAAATTAAGAAGTGACGGGAGATAGAAAATGCGTTTTGTAATAGTTACAGGAGTATCGGGAGCAGGAAAAACATCTGCATTGAAAATGCTGGAGGATGCGAAGTATTTTTGTGTAGACAATCTGCCGATCCCTTTACTGGAGAAATTTGCATCACTGATGCCTGAGATACATGGAGAAGATGTGCAGAATGTTGCACTGGGGATTGATGCAAGAAGCGGGCGTTCTCTGGATGAGCTGGAGATTGTACTGGACAGAATGAAAAAGGCAGGGTATGATTTTGAAATCCTGTTTCTGGATGCGCAGGACAGTGTTCTGGTCAAACGTTATAAAGAAACCCGCAGAAGTCATCCTCTTGCAATGGGGGGAAGAGTGGATGATGGAATCCGGATGGAAAGAGAGAAGATGCGTTTTCTGAAAGAGCGTGCGGATTATATCATTGATACCAGCAATCTTCTGACAAGAGAACTGAAACAGGAGATCGACAGGATATTTGTAGATAATCAGGATTTCTGCAATATGATGATTTCTGTACTGTCATTTGGATTTAAATATGGAATACCGGCAGATGCGGATCTCGTGTTTGACGTGCGTTTCCTGCCGAATCCATACTATGTGGACGAACTCAGACCGCTGACAGGGCTGGATGACAGGGTTTTTAATTATGTAATGGATTGTGATATAGCCAGGACATTTGCGGATAAACTGGAAGATATGATCAATTTCCTTATTCCGAATTATGTGAAAGAGGGAAAGACAAATCTGGTGATCGCAATTGGATGTACAGGCGGCAAGCATCGTTCCGTCACGCTGGCAAGAGAACTTTATTCCAGATTGTCTGGAAATACAAAATACGGATTCAGGCTGGAACACAGAGATGCACAGAAAGACCGACTGGTCAGAAAACAGGAAGGATGATAAAGGAGAGATGTCTTTTTCAGGGATGGTGAAGGAAGAACTTTCCAGACAGATTGGATTGGCCAGACATTGCAAAATGGCAGAACTGGCTGCGATTTTATGTTCCTGTGGGAAAATGGAATGTTTTTCAGGGGACAGTAAACTGAAAATCCAGACGGAAAATGAAGCAGTTGCAAGAAAGTGCTTTACATTATTGCAAAAAACATTTAATATAGAAACAAAGATATTTGTACGTGAGAACAGTCACTTGAAACGGGTGAAGGTATATACAATAGAAATAACTGATCCCGAAGAAATCCAGGTAATTTTTCAGGCACTGCGGCTTGTCACGAACAGTATCGACCAGGGTACGCTTGTATTGTCGGATATGCTGGTGGTACAGCAGAATTGCTGCAAACGGGCGTTTATCAGGGGAGCTTTTTTAGCATCCGGTTCAATCAGTGATCCTGAGAAGGGGTATCATTTTGAGATTGTATGTTCTGATGCAAAAAGAGCAGAGCAGCTACAGACGATCATCCGCAGTTTTTCGGTAGATGCCAAAATCGTACAGCGTAAGAAATCACATGTGGTCTATGTGAAAGAAGGTGCGCAGATTGTTGACATGCTTGCTGTTATGGAAGCTAATGTGGCATTGATGGACCTGGAGAACATCCGCATACTGAAGGAGATGAGAAATTCAGTAAACAGAAAAGTAAACTGTGAAACTGCGAATATTAATAAAACCGTAAATGCAGCCGTCAAGCAGATGGAGGATATTAAGCTGGTCCGGCAGAAAATAGGATTTGAGCAGCTTAATGAAGGACTTGCACAGGTTGCTGAACTTCGGATGCAGTATCCGGAAGCTACACTAAAAGAATTAGGAATGATGTTAAGCCCGCAGGTGGGCAAATCGGGAGTCAATCACAGACTGAGAAAGCTGAGTGCAATGGCTGACGAACTGCGGGAGAAACAAGGAGGAGAATTATTATGATCAAAAAACCAATCACCATCAATTTATCCACAGGTCTGGAAGCGCGTCCGGTGGCACAGTTGGTACAGGTGGCTAGTCAGTTCAACAGTGAGATTTATGTAGAGATTGGAAAGAAGCGCGTGAATGCAAAGAGCATTATGGGTATGATGACGCTTGGGCTTGATGCAGGGGAAGAAATTACTTTATCTGCAAATGGTGAGGATGAGGAAGCTGCTATGGCAGGTATTGAGCAGTACTTAAGTAATCAGTGATCAAATAGTATTCAGGATAGAACACATCCGGAAGGGAAGACCGCTTTTCGGATGTGTTTTGTCGTGTATACGACAGCAATCGTTACTGTTCACACACCACTATCCCGCGAGGTGTTTTGGCATGAATATGCCAAAATCCCGAGACATACAAGCCAAAATTCCATTGCCGCAGGCAATCTGGAATGAATTTTGGCTACGTTACTGTGAACGGAGTGAACAGTAACCAGCAATCAATTCCATTGCCATAACAATAACATTAGATTGACCATAAAGATAAAACAGGGTATAATGAGCGAAAAGAGTAGAAATGAGGAGCGTAACAAATGTCAAAATTTCTGAAATTTATTGTACATTTTATAGTGATATGCACCATTGTCTGTGTTGTCGGGCTGGCAGTTCCGCCATTTTTGGGAATTACGACAGAGATTATGGATGATTCCGGCAAAGAAACGAATCTGCCCATGGGATCGGTTACTTATGCAATTCCGGTAAAGAGCAAAGAGGCAGCGGTTGGTGATTCTATTCTGTATCAGACTGATTCTAAAGCATACCGTTATATGATTACGGAAATGGATAAAAAGAATCATATTTTTAAGGTGATAGATTCCAGTGACAAAGATGCAGAACCTGTTGCCGTTGAGGTGAAGGATTACATACCGAAGGTTGTGATCACAATAGGATATGCAGGATATCTCCTTCTTGCAACAGAAAGCATAGAGGGACTTATTATTCTCGGACTTGCCGTCCTTTTCCTGGTAATTCTGTATATAGTTGCGGAACTTCTGAAAAAAGAACCGCAGGATGATTATGATGAAACAGATACAGAACCCGGATATGTTAAGAGCAAGAAGGAACTTAAGAGAGAAGAGAAGGCAAGAGAGAAGCGTTATAAAGAAGAGGAACGCCAGATTAAGAAAGAGGAAAGGGCACGCAGGAAAGGAAAGGCTCCGGAACGAAAGAAAATTAAAACAGGCGGTTTTGTGGATGAAATCTATGAAGATGAGTTGGAACCTGTGAAGCCTGCGCAGCCGGAAACAATTCAGACTGCGACAAGCGAAGCCCATGAACTTCTCAGAAAAGAGATTGCAGCAGCTACGGCGGATGTACCGGTAAAGCAGGAAGAATCTGTACAGACGAAACCGGATGCAGGTGATATACATATGGAGCCTGTTTCCGGAAAGACAGAAGTGATCGTGCCTCAGGTAAAAGAGCAGCTGAAACAGATGATGAATGCTTCGGACAGAAAACCGGTAGAAGCAGAGGAAACAGAAGGAAACGCACAGGAAGAAATCAGGCGTATGGTAATTCCGACATGGTCGGCAGCACAGATTGCCGAGACAGCCAGAAGTCAGGGCGATGCGCCGGATATTGTGAGAGACGATGTTACAAAGGTTACATTATTTGATTATTCCGATATCATTGCGGATGAGAAGCCGGTCTATCCGCAGAAACAGACTGCTGAAGAATAAAATAAGAGATTGAAAAAATATGACGATGAAAAGAACGTGTTTCTTCCTATATATAATTATAGAAGGAACACGTTCTTTTTACTGCAGACAATCCGATCTCCATCATATCGTGAAGTCCTGCGTCAGCAGACCTGCAGATATCGGCCTTGTCGTTCACTATTCCGTAATGTTTCTATATAATAAAGCCATTAGTGTTTCGACAAGTTGATTCTTTTTTGTTTCGACATA
>ERZ826051.3421-NODE-3421-length-10528-cov-17.372577_pt1 | contig 10528 bp, 8 predicted proteins | sample MGYA00519928_ERZ826051 | MGnify/ENA primary metagenome ERZ826051 (study PRJEB31778, sample SAMEA3449219) | human gut metagenome | biome: human gut; feature: human-associated habitat; material: faeces | place: United Kingdom | collected 2010/2012 ...
GGTTCTATTTTTTTACTTGTACTACTTGTATTGTTTATCAATATTTCAAAGAACTAACGTGGCTTCCGCCGCTTCTGCTTTCTTTGCGAAAGCGGATGCAAAGATAAGGACTTTTTCAGATAACCTCCAAACTTTTTTCAAAGTTTTTTTGTTTTTATTTTCTGTGGCCTTCATCTTATAGCAGAATGTCAATCATTAGGCTCTGTCTCTCTAGCAAAGCGGGTGCAAAAGTAGACAACTTATCTATAACATCCAAATATATCTGACTATTTTTTCTAATTATTTTTAGATACCCGTCCTAACTTACTGAATCATAACGATGTTGTAGAACATATTTTTCTTCATATATGTTACATCTATATGAAAACAGGCCGGAAATGACACATTATTATATTACATACGCGCGTGTAGAGCAAATAACAAAAAGATATTCGCAAAGAGAGGGTAAAAAGAGAAGTACTCTTAAAGAAACAAACTAAAAAATAGATTTCTACAGGACAAGAACACATAAAAAAGTGAGAATAGTTATCCGTTATCACTCTACTTTGGTTTATAATTCGCTCCTACTAATCAATAAATAAATTACTATCCTAATTTCAGCATACAGGTGTCTTTCTTTATAAGATATGCCATTTCATAAGCTTTCTTCTTATGTTCAATATTCATTTGCTTAGTAGTTGGCAAGGGCTCACTGCAGTGAACAAATAAGCTATCAGATGTAAGCAAATAAGCTAACGATAGTAAACAAATTCGTTCACTGCAGTGAGCTGTTAAAAGACATTAGGGCTTATCAGAAGAATCACGAGGAATAAACATCTATTATATAAGGCATTGACGTCTATTGCATAGAAGAGTATAAGATAAAAGCGAATAGACAAGCCACTTATTATAAACTGTTTAAGATAGAATCAGGACGAGACAGGGTGAGGGTAACTTTTTACCCTCACCCTACTACCGCACTTACCCTCACACATTGTAACCACGATGAACAAAGGGATTGAGCGAAAGTGTGAGGGTGTGAGGGTAAAAGTGATACAAAAATTTAGTTGAAATGAAATATTAAAAGCATCCATGTTCTATTAAAAAAGAAGGAGCTGCACAGTGCAATGCATTCGTTCTGTTAAAACCTCCGGGATACTCAAACAAAAAGAACCTCCGTCTGTTACATTAGCGATTTAAACATAGTAACCTAAACTTTAAAATTATGGCTAGAGAAAGTGTAAAAATCCTACAAGGTAAATTAGATGTAGAAAGTTTAATTTCACAGTTGAACGCAGCATTGGCTGAAGAGTGGTTGGCATATTACCAATATTGGGTAGGTGCATTAGTAGTGGAAGGCGCCATGCGTGCCGACGTACAAGGTGAGTTCGAGGAACATGCCGAAGAAGAACGTAGACATGCACAGCTGCTTGCCGACCGTATCATCGAGCTGGAAGGGGTTCCGGTACTTGATCCGAAACAATGGTTCGAACTGGCAAGATGCAAATATGATGCTCCGCAAGGCTTCGATTCAGTCAGTTTGCTGAAGGATAATGTTGCTTCCGAACGCTGTGCCATTCTCCGTTATCAGGAAATTGCCGACTTTACTAACGGGAAAGATTTCACCACTTGTGATATCGCCAAACATATTCTTGCCGAAGAGGAAGAACATGAACAAGATTTACAAGATTATCTGACTGACATTGCCAGAATGAAGAAATCATTTCTCGAAAAGTAAATTCTAATTTAATAATGATTAGGTGAGAGAGGGTGCATCCGAAATACAGGATATGCCCTCTTTTATGTAATAGTACGATAAAAACCAAACTATTTTCAAACAAATCAAGAAGAAATCTTTCTTTTTTCGTATTTTTGTCCCAATATGCATGTTTAATCCAAGTAGATAACAACATCAACGAAAAGGAATGAAAGTAATTGATTTAATAAATAACAGTAAAGGTACAGCTTTTTCTTTCGAAATTCTCCCTCCTTTGAAGGGAACCGGAATCGAAAAGCTCTATCAGACAATCGACACTCTTCGAGAATTTGATCCGAAATATATCAATATCACCACGCATCGCAGCGAATATGTCTACAAAGATCTCGGCAACGGGCTCTTTCAGAGAAACCGCCTGAGAAGGCGTCCGGGAACAGTCGCTGTGGCGGCAGCCATTCAGAATAAATATAATATTACTGTGGTTCCTCATATCCTGTGCAGTGGTTTCACGCGTGAGGAGACCGAATATGTATTGCTGGATTTGCAATTTCTGAATATAACAGATTTGCTGGTACTCCGTGGAGACAAGGCTAAACATGAATCGGTATTTACTCCCGAAGGAGACGGATATCATCATGCGATTGAATTGCAGGAGCAGATTAATAATTTCAATAAGGGAATCTTCGTTGACGGTTCGGAGATGAAAGTCACCGCCAGTCCTTTCTCGTATGGTGTGGCGTGTTATCCGGAAAAGCATGAAGAATCTCCTAACATAGAGACAGATCTTTACTGGCTGAAAAAGAAGGTAGAAACTGGTGCAGAGTATGCTGTGACACAATTATTCTACGATAATAAGAAATATTTCGATTTTGTGGAGCAGGCTAAGGCAGCAGGTATCAACATTCCTATCATTCCGGGAATCAAGCCTTTCAAGAAAATCTCCCAACTAAGCATGATCCCCAAAACATTCAAGGTGGATTTACCGGAAGATCTGGTGAAAGAAGCATTGAAATGCAAGAATGATGCGGAAGCCGAACAGGTGGGTGTTGAATGGTGCGTGGCTCAATGCAAGGAGTTGATGGAACACGGAGTTCCGAGCATCCATTTCTATTCTATCGGAGCAGTAGACAGTATCAAGGAAATAGCCAAAATCATTTATTGATATGTTTTTCAGAGACGTAATCGGACAAGAAGAAATCAAGCAACGACTCATTCAGGAAGTGAACGAGGGGCGTATTCCACATGCCCAACTCATTTGCGGTCCCGAGGGAGTTGGTAAAATGCCATTGGCTATCGCATACGCACGCTACATCAGTTGCACCAATCGGGGCGAGGAAGATGCTTGCGGTGTCTGTCCGTCTTGTGTGAAATTCAATAAGCTGGTACATCCGGATGTGCATTTCGTATTCCCCATCGTGAAAAGTGCGAAAGGAAAGAAAGAAGTGTGCGATGATTATATTGCCGATTGGCGGCCATTCGTTATTAACAATCCTTATTTTAACCTCAACCATTGGTTGGGTGAAATGGACGCGGAGAACTCGCAAGCGCTGATTTATGCCAAAGAGAGCGATGAGATCCTGAAGAAGCTCAGTCTGAAATCCAGTGAAGGTGGATTTAAGATTACGATTGTATGGTTGCCGGAGAAAATGCACCCGGTATGCGCCAATAAGTTGCTGAAACTGCTTGAGGAGCCACCCGAAAAGACGATTTTTCTGTTGGTATCCGAAGCTCCGGACATGATTCTGCCTACCATTTTGAGCCGTACTCAACGTATGAATGTGCGGAAAATTGACGAAGCCAGCATCGACCGGGTATTGCAGAGTAAATATCATGTTCAGCCTGCGGATAGCATTTCGATTGCCCATCTGGCAAACGGAAATTTCGTCAAGGCACTCGAAACGATTCATCTGAATGAGGAAAATCAGTTATTCTTCGAGCTCTTCGTCAACCTGATGCGCTTGTCCTATCAACGGAAAATAAAGGAGATGAAGATGTGGAGCGAACAGGTGGCCAGCATGGGACGCGAACGCCAGAAAAACTTTCTGGAATATTGCCAGCGCATGATCCGCGAAAACTTTATCTTTAACCTGCACCAGCGCAACCTGACGTATATGACTATTAACGAACAGAATTTTGCAACTCGCTTTGCACCTTTTGTCAACGAACGTAATGTGATGGGCATCATGGACGAATTAAGCGAAGCTCAGCTACATATAGAACAGAACGTAAATGCTAAAATGGTATTCTTCGACTTCTCACTGAAGATGATCGTACTGTTGAAGCAATAATAAATATATAACTTATGGAATATAAACTTCATAATGGGAGCGGCGGCCTTTGCTGCAAAGGATGTTCCCGACAAGATAAAAAACTGAATACCTACGACTGGCTGGCAGATATACCGGGCAATGCGGAGGAGAGTGACATGGTAGAAGTGCAGTTCAAGAATACCCGGAAGGGATATTTTCGGAACAGCAACAAGATCAAGCTGGAAAAAGGAGATGTAGTTGCCGTAGAAGCAGCTCCGGGTCATGACATCGGAGTAGTTACATTGACGGGCCGGCTCGTTCCGCTGCAAATGAAGAAAGCAAACTTCAAGGCAGACACGGAAATCAAACGTGTCTACCGGAAAGCGAAGCCAGTGGATATGGAGAAGTTCAACGAAGCGAAAGCCAAAGAACATGCTACCATGATCCGTGCACGCCAAATTGCATTAAACCTCAATCTGGATATGAAAATCGGTGACGTGGAGTATCAGGGAGATGGTAATAAGGCTATTTTCTACTACATCGCTGATGAACGGGTAGACTTCCGCCAGTTAATCAAAGTATTGGCCGAAGCTTTCCGCGTACGTATTGAAATGAAACAAATCGGTGCCCGTCAGGAAGCCGGACGTATCGGCGGAATCGGTCCGTGCGGACGCGAGCTCTGCTGTGCCACATGGATGACGAGTTTTGTTTCTGTGTCTACCAGTGCTGCCCGTTTTCAGGACATTTCACTAAATCCGCAAAAACTTGCCGGACAGTGTGCTAAACTGAAATGTTGCCTGAACTATGAGGTAGACTGTTATGTAGAAGCTCAAAAACGACTTCCTTCGAGAGAGATAGAGTTGGAAACAAAGGATGGTACTTTCTATTTCTTCAAGGCGGATATTCTAAGCAATCAGGTTTCTTACTCCACGGATAAGAACTTCCCTGCCAATCTGGTTACAATCAGCGGCAAACGTGCTTTTGAAGTCATCTCCATGAATAAGAAAGGAATGAAACCGGACAGCTTGCTCGAAGAAGAAAAGAAACCGGAACCAAAGAAACCGATCGACTTGCTGGAACAGGAAAGTGTGACCCGCTTCGATCGCAGCCGGAATAATAAAGATGGCGGCAACAACGCTAACCGGAACAATAAAAAGAAGAAGAAGGGAAACAATAATAGTAATAATAACGGCAACCGCCCGCAACAACAAGCGGAAGGCGGAAATCGTCCGCAGCAACCTCAACGGGAGAATGATAACCGCCCGCAGTCGTCAGAAAACGGCAACAGAGGGGAAAGAGATAACCGCCCGAGAAATAACAATAACAACCGGAACAGAGGACAGAATCAGGGACGGAACAACGAAAACAGACGTCCGGAAAGGGGACAGAACCAAGAACGTCCGCAAGGTCAGGAACGTCCACAAGGCCAGGAACGCCCGCAGCAACAAGACCGCCAACGGGAACAGCAAGGACAGGAACGTCAGGAACGCCGTCCTAATCAGGAGCGTCCTTCCAGACCGGAAAGAAATCAGAATCAGGAGAAACTGCCAAATAATGAAAAGCCTACTCAAGAATAGCTTATTTGTTCTATTCAGCGCTTGCTTACTGACAGCCTGCAATGAAAATACGGTGTATCACTCTTATCAATCCCTTCCCGACGAGGGATGGGGAAAGAGTGATACACTCTCTTTTCAGATTCCTATCACCGACAGTATTCCCACTACCCTCCGGCTTTTTGCGGAAGTCCGCAACAGAATAGAATATCCTTATCATGACCTCCATTTATTTATCAGTCAGAATCTACAGGATTCTACCGTATGGCGTACTGATACCATTGCTTTCAGTCTGGCTGACTCTACAGGAAGATGGACGGGACACGGATGGGGAAGCATTTACCAATCGGAAACTTTTATCAAGTCTGTCCTCCCCTTGCGTTCCGGCAACTACACGATTAAAGTGATAAACGGAATGAAAGATGAAAAGCTACAAGGATTGAGCGATGTAGGTATCCGTATTGAAAAACAGTAAAAGTTAAAGCCTTCTGCCACGACCTGCATCAATCCGCAGGAAGATGAACAACAATATCGTAAATCCCCATAAGGAAGAGCCTCCATAGCTAAAGAAAGGCAATGGAATACCAATCACCGGAGTCAACCCCAGTACCATACCGACATTGATAAATAAGTGGAAAAGGAAAATACTGACGACCGAATATCCATAAACCCGGCCAAAATTAGAAGTCTGCCGTTCGGCCAGGAAAATTAATCGCAAAATCAAAATAAGGAAAGCCAGCAGGACAGCAGCTGAACCCACAAAACCTTGTTCTTCACCTACTGTACAAAAAATAAAGTCGGTATCCTGTTCGGGCACGTACTTCAACTTCGTTTGTGTACCATTCAGGAATCCTTTCCCTGTTAGCCCGCCGGAACCAATGGCAATCTTAGATTGGTTCACGTTATATCCGGCACCGGTCAAATCTTCTTCCAAACCAAGCACTACCTTTATACGGACCTGTTGATGAGATTCCAATATATTATCAAATACATAATTACTGGAATACAGGAAGCCGATAGAACCGATTGTAAACAGAGCAATCAGGAAATAGGTACGTTGCCGCTCACTTAATGCCAGATAAATCAGATAGCCTATCACAACAGCGCAAAGCGCCCATTGCACCCAAACCAGACTAAAGTGTACCCAGTATTCCGATATTAAATAGGCTATCAGCAATATGCCCAGACTTCCACCAATGATATTACGGGTAGCAGGCCATTTCTTGCGATATACCCACACCATGCCACCAGCAAATAATAGGATCAATAATAATACGATAAATTCGCCTAACGGCGTAGGGGTATCGGCTATAAATACTTCATCAAAACGGATGCCGACCACAAAGTAGATTACGGCGCATACGCCTGCAAAAAGTACTACTCCCGGCATTCCTTCACGGTAAAGAACTAGGAAAAAGGCGAGATAAACCAATGCAGAACCTGTCTCCCGCTGACCGATAATCAATAACATCGGAAGAAGAATGATGAATCCCAGGATAAAGGCACATTTTTCTTTTTTGATGCTGAATGAATAAGAGTTCATATATTTGGCCAAAGCCAAGGCCGTAGCAAACTTGGCAAACTCGGCAGGTTGCAAGCTAACAGGCCCCATCACCAGCCAGGAGCGTGAGCCTTTTGTGTCCGGTGCTATGAAGATGGTAACGATGAGCAAGAGAATCATCCCCACATATACAATGTACGCGAACATATCATACATACGGTCTTCCAGCATCAACAAAACAAATCCAAGCCCGAAGGAGCAGATAATCCACACAAACTGTTTACCGGCACGGGTTGAAAAATCCAGAAAGTCACGTTCACCATAGTCGTAACTGGCTCCGCAAACGCTGAACCATCCGCCAACAATCAGGAGCAGGTAAATAAAAATCGTTACCCAGTCCAGTGATTTCCACAAACTATCGTTCCTCGTTACCATACAATATCACTCTGTTACTAATTTCTTCCGCTCTTAATTCATTTTCCGGTGATAATTTCCCGTTTATATATTGTTCCATCATCAACGCACCAACCGGCACACCATAAGTAGCTCCCCAACCACCATTCTCCACATAGACGGCAATAGCTATCTTGGGTTTATTCATAGGTGCAAAGCCCATAAATACCGAGTGGTCGTGCCCACGATTCTGTGCAGTACCTGTTTTACCACAGGCCTCCAGCCCCGGAACCATCACGGACAGCATACGACAGGTACCGCCGGTGGCCGCACCACGCATCCCTTCTACCACTGATTCATAATGTCTCTTCTCAATAGTGGTATAACGCGGTACACGATAGATGCTATCCAACTGGTTGTCCTGGATTTCCTTTACAATATGCGGTGTCACGAAATACCCTCTGTTGGCAATCGTCGCTCCCAAGTTGGCTATTTGAAGAGGAGTGGATAGAATTTCTCCCTGTCCGATAGAAATACTAATAACGGTCAGTCCGTTCCAATGTCCGCGATAAGCCTTATCATAGAACTGTGCATTCGGAATCAATCCCCGTTTCTCTCCCGGCAGATCAACTCCCAGCTTGTAGCCAAATCCCTGCGAAACCATGTGGTCTTTCCAGACCGTTATGGCATTCTGCGGTGAACCGTATTTACGGTCGCCGAACATACGGAACAATCCCCAACAGAAATAGGAGTTGCACGAAGTGGCAATGGCAGGAATCAGAGGCAAAGGAGAGCCGTGAGCATGGCAACCTACTGTCAATCTTCCGTAATGGAACCCATGCGAGCAAGGGAATGCCGGACTTTGTTCGGTTATGATTCCTTCTTGCAGGAAGGTCAGTCCCTGTGCTGTTTTAAAAGTAGATCCCGGAGGATACACTCCCATCAAGGCACGATTCAGAAGTGGTTTCGTTATGTCACGTTGCAAGGCCAGATGGTTCTTACCACGCTGACGACCAATCATCAAATGCGGATCGTAATTGGGAGAGGATACCAGACAAAGGATTTCTCCGGTTTCCGGTTCGATAGCTACCACACTTCCGATTTTATTCTTTAATAAACGCTCGCCCAGCATCTGCAAGTCAATATCCAGGCTCAATGTCAGGTTCTTACCGGGAACGGAAGGACGGTCATATTCGCCATCCATATAATGCCCTTGGATACGGCCGTGCGCATCGCGAAGCAGAATTTCAATTCCTTTCACACCACGAAGATACTTTTCATACGATTTTTCGACTCCCAGTTTGCCGACATAGTCACCACGAATGTAGTATCCTTCTTCATCGGCCTCCATTTCTTTTGCGGAGACTTCTCCAATATCCCCTAAAGCATGAGCGGCAGCGTTGTATGTATATTGGCGAATGGTACGCCGTTGAATATAAAAGCCACGGAACTTAAATAGTTTTTCCTGAAAGACACCACATTCTTCTGCCGAAAGTTGCGACATAAACAACTGGTTGGTATAGCGGGAATATCCAGGATTACGGCGACGATCTTTCATGTCGCTCATAATTTTCAGGAACTGCGAACGGGTGATATTCAGCGATTGGCATAAATCGAGGGTATCGAGATTCTCGACTTCCTTCGGCACAATCGTTATGTCATAGGCCGGCTGGTTGAATACCAGCAGTTTGCCGGTCCGGTCATAAATAGCGCCGCGTGAGGGATATTGGATTTTATTCAGAAAAGCGTTACTGTCGGCATTCTTTTTGTAGTCATCAGTCGTGATCTGCAATACAAAAAGACGTATCAGATAAATCAGAACAATGGAGAGAGCAATACCTCCGATTACAAATTTGCGCTTCTCTAAGATATAATCTTTTGCCATCGTTACCTCTTAATCCCTTCTATAGCTATGATACAGGTTACAGTCAGAATAGTGCAAAGGAGCACTCGCAACAATAACAGCCAAATGCTGGTAAATGAGAAGAACTCGATGGAGAGTAATGCCAGACTGTGCACAAAAACACTTGCAGTAGTATATTTTAGAAAAGGACTGATTCCCATCGTCTTGAAAGAGGGAATGAGGCTGTCCGGATTATCACGGGGCATGAACAGACGAAGCAAAGAGGGCCGGAGAAAAGCAAGCAACACGGCAGCCGCTGCATTCATTCCCGGAGTATCGGAAAAAATATCAATGGTCAGTCCGAAGAAGAAAGCCCACAGCATCAGTTCATTGCGGGAAGTGCCGGAGCTGAACTTCAGAATAAAGTAGATATAGAGAAAAGGAGTTGCGTATCCGGCAATATGCACATTATTCAGAATCAGTACCTGAAGAAGCACCAAGCCGATAAACCATCCGATTCTATGTATATAAGTAATTATCATTCTTGCGTCACCTTGTTTTCAAGTTTCTTCTGTTCTTCCTGTCCCGTCCGGGCTATCACGCGAACATCACTCAACTTACCGAAATCAGTAGCCAGCTTAATCTTCAACAGATAGGAAAGTCCGTCATTAGAATCGGACATATCATCCACCGTTCCCACCATGACACCTTCCGGAAAGACAGTCGAGAAACCGCTGGTGACGACCGTATCTCCCAAATTAAACTCTGCATGACGAGGCAGGTCTTTCAGATAAGCATAGCGCGAATCTCCATGTTCCCACTTCAGGTAGCCGAAGTAATCGCTACCGACAATCTTACAACTGATATTCGACTTGCTGTTCAGTACCGAAATCACCACCGAATAAGAAGGGGATGTTTCATAAACAATCCCTACAATTCCATTACCGTCCACGACTCCCATTTCGGAGCGAATGCCGGAAGAAGAGCCTTTATCAAGTGTGATATAATTATCAACGAGATTCAAGCTGTTCTTTATCACATGAGCCTTGAACAGCTCATAATCCGTTTGCGACACCTGCCGAATACTTTTGATAGTCAGAGAATCAAGCTGACGCTCTCTCAATGCTTTCTCCAGATTAGTAATCTGTTGTTCGAGCACCATGTTCCGGTCCATCAGGTCTTCATTGACCGATTTCAGATGAAAATAAGAGGAAACTCCTCCCGAAACTTCATAAACTGCCCCCACAACCGTATTGGCAGAAGTGAAGAATGCACTCTGCTGATAACGGTTGA
>ERZ826051.3424-NODE-3424-length-10523-cov-3.774551_pt1 | contig 10523 bp, 3 predicted proteins | sample MGYA00519928_ERZ826051 | MGnify/ENA primary metagenome ERZ826051 (study PRJEB31778, sample SAMEA3449219) | human gut metagenome | biome: human gut; feature: human-associated habitat; material: faeces | place: United Kingdom | collected 2010/2012 ...
ATATTATAGCGTGTAGAGCAAGGGATGTCGATGTTTTTTGATCAAATTATTTTGGCAACCTATTAAATGTAGGGACAGCAAAAACCACGGCTGCTCTGTACGGGGCGGCCGCCGTTTTCCCTATATCATACGCTGCTTTTCAGTACCGCAAGGATGGGTGTCCTGTTATCGTCGTATTCTGATTTCTTTTAGGGCATTTCAGGACTATCCACAAGGGATACGCTGAACTCCTGTGCGGTTGCGCCCTCCGGCAGCAGCTTTGCCATGACCACCAGCCGCTGATTACCGCTGTTGGCCTTGTCATACTTCCGGCAGCAGGTGGAGAGGGTCAGAACAGTATCTTCCTCGGAGAAAGTCACGCCATCAAAGTCAAGCCAGTTTTTCCGCGCAATCGTCTCAAAGAAGCTGGTCAGATCATCTCCCGTGGGATCAGGCTCAATATAGTCAAAGCCAATATCCGTGACGAACAGCGCGGTGATCTGGAAAATCATGTCCTCACCATCCACAGAGAGATAGATATACGGATGCTCCTTTACAAAGTCTACGTCCATATAACGGTAGAGCTTGGTGAACCGCACACCGTCCGGGTCGCAGTTGCTGGCGGAGTGGCCGAAAATGGTGGTGTTTTTGTCCAGCTTATCCCTGCCGCCGATTTTGTTTTCACAATGGGCATAATAGCAGCCCCACATGGCGTACTCACCGTTTTCATCCAGCTTTAGGTAATAGCCGTTGTCCTCCGCCTGCATCACAGGGTCGTCCACCTCCGCACCTGGGATATACAGCCATGCCACGGTGTCGGGATTCTTCGCTCTGGCTTCCGCCAACTCTGTCTGCCTGTCCACCGAGGGGATAACTTCGCCCGCGAGAGGCGCTGATGGCTGAGGCGCAGATGTGCCGGGAATGTCGATAGGCTCTGTCTCTCTCTGATAGCAGCCCCTGACTGCCGTGGTCATAGCAACGAGAAGGACAACTATGCAGATGATCGGACGAATGATTCTTGTGATTCTTTTCATAATGCTATCTCCTTGCCGCGCTTGGATAGCGGCGCAGCTCAAAATGTCATTGATTTGTTTCTTGTAGCGAAAAGAGAACAGCCCAATCCACAGCGTCCTCATAATAGCTGCCGGTGGCTACATCCACAAACACGCCGGTCTGAGGGTTGCCGTTGGCTTTCATAAAGATAACCTCGATGGTATGGGTTCTGCTGACATTCTCAAAGGTGTAGGACTTCGCCGCGCCAATGCTCTTGCCGTCAATCTTGACGTTGGCGACAGCATAGCCCTTATCCGGAGTGATGGTGAAGGTCTGATCTCTGCCCTCACGGACGCTGACATTGCCGGAGGGAGAAATGGAGCCGCCAGCCCCGGCAGTTGCCTTGATGGTGTAGTAGCTGTAGCCGCTTCCGCCGCCACTGCCGCTTCCGCCTTCATTGCCGCCTGTGCCGCTATTGCCTTCATTGCCGCCTGTGCCGCTATTGCGCAGAATCGTCAGCGTGTAGGTTTTAGCACCGATTCTCACGACAATGTCGGTTGTGCCGCTGTTGGGGATGGCAACGGTTGCGCTGCCGCCGGTGGACAGAGCCTGTCCGTTGATGTTCACGGGCTCGCCGTTTCCAGACACCGCTGTGACTAGCGTAGATGTTGCTCCGCTATCATTTTGCAGCGTATAGGTATAGTTTGTTCCGTTGGCGGTAAAATCGCCGAGCCCCACTGCCAGACCTTCAAAGGTCAGAAGGTCTTTACCGGGCACTGCGGCTCGCACCACTACGCGGGTGCCAAGCCGGGAGAAGGTGACGGTTTCTGTCTGGAAGGTTTCCCCGGAGATGGCACCGCCAATACTGGTCTTTTTCGTTTCCAGAACGGTCCCGGCAGCATCCAGCAGCGTGGCCACCAGCTCTGCGCCAGTCTGAGACTGCAGGCAGTTGTTGCGCAGGGTAATGGCGGCGGTGCTGTGACCGTTGCCGTCGTTCCCCTGTGTCACATCCATCGTCAGCTGCTCTCCGGTGCGAGCCAGTGCGCCGGTCATATGGACGCTGGCCTCGCTGTCACTGCCGTTATACTCCGGCAGGCGCTGATTGCTTCCCGTTCCACCGACCTTGCCTTCCGCCCACGCCTCGGCGTACAGATAGGTACCCACATTGGGGATCTCGGTTTTGCCAATGAATGTCATATACTCACCCAGATCATAGGTCAGATCCAGTGTAAAGGTTCCCTGATCAATGCGGGCGAGGACGCTGTCTTCGGAAATGGTGATTTCATTACCGTTAACCGATACGCCGTTTGTGGTGCAGGCTACCTCTGCAGGTTCGGTATGCAGATCATCCGCATAGAACGCAAGCTTCACCTCGCGGCTCTTTCCGCCGGCCAGCGCGGCGGCAGCGGAATTATAGAGGGTCATGCGCACCGTGCGCTTGCCGGCGCTCTCCGCAATCACTTCCATTTGTGAGATTCCAATGTCGGGATAATCCAGATACACTGTGCCGTTTTCGTGGATGCCGCCGGCGGCGGTGATGGTATAGCCCGGGTCGGTCACGCGGTCCTTCACATGGTGCCAGACGGTAAGGGTGGTGCTTTCATTGGGCAGCAGTTTTTCCGTAAGGGTAGCGGTTTCCCCGCTGCCAAGGCTGACCGTTAGGTTTGTCACATCGTTCAGCCCGGTGTTGCGGATGGTAAAGTGAATGGGTGTCAGGCTGTTCAACGCCAGCGTTGCATAATCCACACCGATCTGTTCCACTGCCACCGCATCGGTGACAAAATCAGAAGTAGCGGTATAGAGGATCGTTTCCTCACCCGGAACGGTCACGCCGCCGATTACCTGCGGGTTTTCATCGTCATACCGGGTGGCCTGAATGGCGGCCTGCACCTGATTGGTGCCGCTGACATAGGCATCAAAGTGGTCAGCCAGCGTGCGATCCGGCAGCTCTGCCAGTTCCAATGGTGCGGACAGAGTGTAGGTATTTGTGGCATAGCGCAGCTTGGCCGCCTTCAAAATGCCGTGATCTACCGCGCCGTTGGCGTCATTGACAGTCTCATTCCAGACGATGGTAAGATCATTGCGGCTGCGATGATCCCCGCTGAGGGAAGCGAAGCGGAAGTCTCCGCCCACGACGGCGTTGCCGCTGCTGGTCAGGGTCGACAGAGAGCCGGGGAAACTGTTGGACATGGTGCCGCTGCCGTCCACAGCCAACAGCTGAATATCGCTGCTGCCGTCTCGGACACTGTGCCAACCGATGACAAATCGGTCATCCCCGCTGCCGAAGTTGGCTGCAACGACCTGGGGGGTTTCGTCAAGATTGCTGTCACAGGTCGCCAACATGGCTGTACCGGGAGTTCCGTCAGCAGCCACGGTACAATAGGCGATCTCGTAGGCGGAGGTATCTCCGGTTCCGCTGCGGTCCAGCGAGTAAACCGCCATAGCGGTTCCGTCGGGCAGCATGGCCGCCTGCAGTGCCTTCACGCTGCCAGTAGCACCGTTATAAAGCATTTTTGCCTTGCTCCAGGTGCCGTTAGTGCTGTCATAGCAACTGTACATGATACAATCTCTGGTCGTGAAGTTCAGCAGGTTGTTGCTGCCCTGCGTACCGGGATCGGGGGTGTAGACGTTGCGCCAGAACACGATGGCTTTGCCGTCGCCGCCCACTGCCGTGGCTGGGGCCAGATCCGGCGTGCCGTCGTTGGTTAGGCGGGTGGATGTCCAGGTTGAGCCGTTACAGACGGACACTACGATCTCCGTGCTGTTCATCAGCAGGTTTTGCTCTTCCAATGTCACGGCATCACCGGCATTTTTACCCGGCAGGTCGGTGCCCATGCGAACCCAAGCCGCCGCCGCAAAGCTGCCAGTGCCGGACAAAGAAACGCTCGTGTCGCCGTAGCCGGGGAACCCTGTGGGAGCGTCAATTTCACTGGAGGGAGTATAGACGCCGCCATTGAGGGTGGAAAAATGCGCCCGGCTGTCGTAAATACTGCTGCTGTTGCCGTCGTTGATGTAGGTCAATACCTTCCCGTCATCGCTGAGCTGTGGATAGGATGTGGGGTTGGCATTGGTCTGGATGTTTTCCAGCCCACTGGTGGAGTTCAGAGAGAACAGCATCATCCGCTGCTGGGGCTGGCCCCAGGTACGGGCATATTGCTCCAGATAGTCCCGGCTTTGGAGCGTTGCACTGCCAGAAGCCACCTGCATTCCGCTCTGGGCCGCTGCCATCCGCAGCGAAGCAAGGCTCAGCCCACTGGTGGCGCTATTCCAGTAGTCGTCGATTGTTTTCCAGTCATTAAAAGTCCTGGTGGCTCCAAGGGTTCCGGAGGCGATCACCGCCTCGTAGGAGATAAACAGGAAGGTTGCCACAAATTTGATTCCCACTTCGCTTTGGATCCCCAGAGCCTGACCATTGATCTGGCGCTTTTTCTCGTCGGCAAGATAGGTGCGGGAAAGGAACTTATTCTGACTGTCCACATCCAAATTGCCGAATAGGCCGATCTTCAGCGCCACGACCGAATAGTCAAAGCCAATACCGCCAAACGCGTGGACATAGGCGTTGATACGCAGCGTGGTCAAAAAGTCATTCACCGCCGTGGCCGTGGGATCGCTCCAGGCAAGATCCTGTCCCTGCTGGCCGTAGCGCACTGCGGTACGGAAATCCAGCTGAATGGCACCACCCAGCTCAAAGGTTGCTGTCAACGGCACAGGACCAGCCATGGCGTTCACGCTGAAGGAGAAGCCCACACCAACGCCGGTGGTAAATCCGCCGCCTACGGTGAAAACCTCCCACTCCTTCTTTTCGGTGTTATAGCGGATTTCCGCTTCGTAAAAGCCCTCCAACTGCAAGTTGAGATCCGTGCTGGTGACATTGTCGGCTATGGAGTTGGTTTTGTAGTCCCCCTTGGGATCATAGGTGCCCTGGGCCATCTGGCTCAGATCCCCGGTCCCGGGCACACCCACTTCCAGGTTCTGCGTCAGCACATTCGCACCCAACGCCACGCCGTCCTCGGAATAGTCCATGTCCTCCATCTCCAGCGTATTGTACCCGGCCCAAATCATGGCACGGAACACGGAGGGATCTTCGCTGGGGGTGATAATCATTTTGAACACGGAAGTGTCCACCGGACCGCTCAGATCATCCAGCCGTCCGGTCAGCACCTTGAGAATGTTACTATCGCCCACTCCGCCAAAGTCGACTTGATTCACTCCACTGGAGGATCCCATCGTCGCCAGAATACCGGTGACGCGGTCATCCTCTGTCACCTTGGGCACTCGGGTCAGATCAACGACCCGGAAGGGCATTATTTTCTCCTGTAGCAGGCTGCCGTTCAGGCGCAGCTGCGTTTTTATACCCACATCCTTGCCGTCAGCGATCCATCCAGAGGTAGTCATGGTGGTCTCGGTGAGAGTCAGATCGTTTTCCGCTACGGGGATGGATGAGAAGGGATACTGCTTGGTACTGCTGCTCTGGGCGGCAGGAATAACGCCGTATTCGTCCGCCAGCTTGAGACTGTAATTCCGCGCGTTGGCAATCTTCTCGCCCCAGAGGAACATGGTGGTGTGCAGTCTTGCTGTTTTAAAGCTGCTGTTAGGTCCAATCTTCCCAGTCGAGCTGCGGACATCCACCTTCTGACCGTTGGCAAGACCGTAATCAACACTTTGCGCCACAATGAAGGGTTTGTTTTCCTCCCCCGCCGGCACGCGCTCCAGAGAGACAACGCCCTCTGCGGTGCGCATTACATCGTCCACGCCCAGCTTGCCGTTGACGGTCAGCAGCAGCGGATAGTACTTGTCGCCGTCAATTGCGCTGATCTCCAGAATGTACTCCAGCTGATCCATAGCGGAAAGCGCCGTGGTGTTGCTCTCGCCCTTTTCGGCCGACCAGAACTGGGTGGAATCCAGATAGACGGTTATATTTCCCGCCGCATCCGTGGTATAGGTGTCGCCGGTGATGCCGCTGACAAGTGCTCCTGCCCTGGAGCCCAGCAGAGCTGTCTGGCAGTAGCCTCCGTTTTTATAAACGCCGCCACGAACGGTCACCGTCTTGTTCGCCAGCGGATCGCCGCCCGGCGTGATGAGCGTCACAGATGCCCGGGCAACTCGCCGAAGGCTGAAGGTATTCAAGGGATAAAGCTGCAGTTTTGTGGCATCCCGCTCGCCGGAACGCAAATTTTCTTTATAGATGGTGCCCAGATAAATATCCGCGCCGGAGCCGGACCGCAGAGACACCTCACTGGCGATTCCGTTGGGTTCGTAAAGCGCCAGCACGCCTTCACTGTTGGTCGTGACCGTTTTGGGCACACCTTTGCCGTCGGTGTATTGCAGCGTAGTTTCCGCTGCAGGCGTCAGCTGGAAGAGATAGAACTTATTTTGCAGCGTTTTCGCTGTCACCTGTACGGCGGCATTCATGCCCGTGGCGGCATGGGTAGCCGTGACGGTTGCGGTGCCGTTGGCCAAGCCGGACAGCGCCATTTTGGTTTCGGGAAGGTAGGAATCAAAGGAGAAGTTTCTGATGTCCTCATACAGTCCGCCCTGCTTGTAGTTGACGGAAATGGCATTGTTGTTGCTGGAGAGCCACCGGATGCCGTCTTTAAAGGAGTTCCATCCGTACTCGTCATAGTTGATGCCTATGTACTCGATCAGCCCCAACTCCTGGCGCAGCTGCAAAATTTCAGCTGTAACGGTGGGCAGGCTGCCGCTGACCTTGGAGGTATTGTCCATGGTCAGCTTAGAAATCGTTTCTCCTTTGTCGTTCTGCACCTTCAGTGCGTCGGCATCGTAGACATACAGGGGGAAGGAGTCGGTGCTGGGAGATTCCTCACCAGGATTCTCCACGCTCAAAACCACTTGATAGGTGTCCTTCAGATTGCCGGCTTTCACACTCTGTAATGACAGGGAGACGCTCCCGGAGGTGCCGGATAGGCGCTCACTGTCCACCACTTTGGTGGTGTTGTCCTCTGTGACCCGGGTGATGGTCAGCGTGGGCTGCAAAGGGGCGCCCTCAGTGGTGTTTTCCACCGACCAGTCGATATTGACGGCACCGTCGGTATCCTTGAGGTAAATGCTCTGGGGCGGTGTCAGCTTGGCTGTGGCAGGTGGTGCCTGCACGATGATCCAAGCAAGTGCCGACAGGCGGACGTCCTCACCGCCGGCATTGGGGTGCGGCATGGAGACCAATACCGTGTAGGCAGGGGTATTGCCGTTGGAGAGCTTGGAGAGCACATTCTCCTCGATCCGCACGCTGTTTTTATCCTTGCCGGCGGTATAAGTCGCAACGGGCTTGCGGCCGCTCAGCGCCGCCTCATTCGCGTAGTTGCCCTCATACAGGTCAATCCTGTAATGGAACTCTTTGTTCGGTGCCATCAGCGCGGCGTTGGAGCTCCACAGCACGGTGGCGGGCTGATTTACCCGCGTCACGATGGACGCGCCGCCGGGAATCACCAGTGCCAGGGAATCGCCTGCCGTCACGGTATAGGGCTTTGACTTGCCCGTCACATCATCGGCAGTGTCCTCAGTCCCGTTGTCCGCCGTAAAGGTAAAGGTGACGGCTCCCACCTTGGTTCCTGTGGTGGCAACAACGCCGGTATCCTCGTTGATGGTGGCAATGAGCGTGTCACTGCTGCTCCATTTGCCGGTGGTGTAGCTGGCCGTCTCACCGCCTGCCCCCAAAACCTCTGCCTTAAGCGTGGGGCGGGTGGTTTTGCCGAGGGAAATCGTATAGTCGGCGTCATTCGCTTCCGGGAAGACCTTCACCGTGTGCGCGGAAACTTTCTTTGCCACCGTGAACTGCCGGGTCATGGGAAGAACATTCACCCAGTCAGGATCGGCTTTCGTGCCCTCGTTGGCCTGCAGCGTCACCGTGTAGGTGCGATCGAAAGCAGAGGGTGCGATTGCATAGTCGCTAATGGTGAAGGCTTCCTTCTCTGTGTCCAGATAGACCTGCAGATGGATTGGTTCACCCGCAGAGTCGTACCTCAGCTCGAGGCGGAACGGGGCTTCCTTCGGGTCTGTGCCTGCCGGGGTGTGATAATTGCTGTATACGGTCTTGTAGACCTGCTCCATGTTGGCGTTCATCGTGAACGATGCCTTGCCGTTGTCGTAGTCGGCGGTCAGTGCGGTGGGAGCGTTACGCATCAAGACGCTCTTCAGCGTAACGTCGGCAATCGAGTTGCTTGGATAGAGTGAGGTATCCAGCGTATGACCGAAAACATCTTCCACACCGGTCATACCATTGACGGTGACCGTGGTGTCATCCGCATCCTGCACTGGGTACCAGAGCATTGCCGTGACGCCGTAGTTGTTCATGGAAAGCTCAGCGGCGCTATACACTTTGCCATTGATGGTCACGGTGGCGTTGCTAAGATTCACGAACTCGTTAAAGGTAACTGTGATGGGCACGTGCTGTCCGCTGGCATAGGTTCCCTCCGGGGCCGTGACGCTTTGAATGGTGGGATTGTCCGTGTCCACCAGCATGGCTGTAACATTGCTGTTCTTGGTGGTGGCCCAGGAATTTTGGATTTCGCCCTGTACACTTTTCATATACAGTCGGAAGGGCAGCCAGTACCGTTGATTCCCTCTGTTTTGCGTGGTAGACTGCAGGGAGATGTTGACCGTTTCGCCCTTGTTAATCGTACAGTTCAGCGCTCTCGTTTTGTCGCTGCTGAGCTCCAGAGATGTTCCATTGAACATGTACTCCGTCAGATAGAACGGGGCATGGGGTTGTGTGTCACTATTATAGCCATACGGCGCAAAGCCATTATAGGTCTCTACATCGGTACTCCAGTTAAACTCGATGCTGGCATCGATTTTGTATGGCTGATAAAATGGGTCGGAGTCGACGGGAAGCACCGAGTTGCGGGCACCCTCCAAAATTCTGATGGTATCGCTTAGCGCAACGAAGTCCTGATTGTTGGCACCTTCGCCGATATTGTATTCATTTGCCAGCAAAGGAATATACATATCCCCCTGTATTGTTTCTGTACTTTCGTATCTTTCCTCATAGTTCGGCGCGCTCACTGATGTTTGTATTGTGGGGGCGTCAACCGTCTTTTTTAGCTTGAGCTGACAGTGGTCGGCATAAGCGGCACCGTCATAGAACACCAGATTTTCCGCATCGTAAAATTCAATCATCCCCAGCAGGTCGCCATAGGAATAAGAACCCTCGAGCCAGTCTGGGTTCCCTCCTTTGGTTGTAACCTTGACAGTGATTTTACAACCATCTAAACTGAAAGTCGAGCCTACGTCATAGGTCAGCTTGTAGGACCCGTCGCCTTGGGCGACCCCACTCGTCTCGCCTATCGAGACCTCCACACCGGTGATATACTCGCTGAGCTGGCCTTTTTGAATGCGGTAGGAAAAGCCGACCGGTTTTCCGCCATATACAGTAAAAGTCCCGGAGCTCCAGCTGTTGGTTGCGAGTTCCCCCAGCGTTTGGCTCATCATGCCGCTCATATCCACCGTCTCAACGCCCTCAGGCTTTGTGGCAGAGGCGGAATACTGCAAACTGATGCCCTGCAGCTCCAGCTGCTCCATCAGGCTGTTGAGATTCTCCAGAGCTTCCCCGGTAAACTCCCTGCCGGAGAAATAGGTGTCCTTGATCCGCTGCAACTCCTGTTCGATTTGGATCATGGTCTTCAAATCGCCCAGCGCCACCGGAGTCCCATCCACGTCGGCTATACGGGTGAGATCCGTGGCGGGATTTTCCAGCAGCTCCATGACAGCCGCCAGTGTCAACACCTGGCCGTCCAGCGTGATGGTTTGATCCACCTTGAAATTGCCGTCTTCATCCAGCAGCCCCAAAGCGTTCAGCATGGAAAGCACCTGGTCGCTGCTATCGCCGGTCAGGGCAGAGACCTGCTCCAAAATCGCCTGATTTTCCTCGGGTGTGTTGCCCAGCGAATCGCTCACCGCTGCAAACGCCGTAGTTGGCAGCAGCGTGAGCGTCATGCACAGGCTCAGCAGCGCCGCTAAAAATCTTTTCTTCATGTTTCCTCATCCTCCTTGGTTTGTTCCTGCTGTTTATTGTTTTTTCTCAATCGTGTGCAAAACACGGTAACGACCACCGCCGCTGCAAAGGAGACGACGGCCACCAGCACATAGCCGCCCACGTCCTCCCGCAGCAGCATCGCGCCGAACACGCCCCATGCGGCTGTCTGCTCCTGCACTGCAAACACATCCGCCGCCTGCATCATCACCGCGAACAGCAGCATACACGCTGCGCTCAGCCCATATATGCCGCGCCACTGCCTCCGGCGGGTGTTTTCCCGCACCCGCTGCTTGACGAGTGCGACTCGTTTTGCGGTATCGTACATTTCGTTTGAACCCCCTTTCCGGTTTGTCTGGAACTGTGATAAAAACCCTTTCACTTATATAGGTACAAAAAATCGAAAAAACTCTCACCCAAAACGCAAAATTTTTCAAAAAAATTTGAGAGCCGCCAAAAAGCAGCTCTCAAGGAGGGAATGTTCGGTTATTTTCTCCGCGATAAGCGGAAAGCGGACAACCTTCCCACCGCCACCAGCAGCACCGGCAGGGCGTAGGCGATGTAC
>ERZ826051.3429-NODE-3429-length-10503-cov-2.412902_pt1 | contig 10503 bp, 6 predicted proteins | sample MGYA00519928_ERZ826051 | MGnify/ENA primary metagenome ERZ826051 (study PRJEB31778, sample SAMEA3449219) | human gut metagenome | biome: human gut; feature: human-associated habitat; material: faeces | place: United Kingdom | collected 2010/2012 ...
TCAGCAGTACAATCAGATGCACTTCCTTATGGTTGCAGGTGATTGCATTTGCTATCTTCGTCAGAAGGATTGTTTTCCCGACCTTCGGCGGTGCAACAATCATCCCTCTTTGCCCTTTGCCGATAGGCGCAATCAGATCAATGATGCGACCGGAAAGTTCTCTCTGCACTGTTTCCAGCTTGAGCTTCTCCTCAGGATAAATGGGTGTCAGCTCCTCGAAATTCGGGCGGTGAATCGCAAGATACGGCGCATCTCCATTGACCGTCTGCACATAAACCAGACCGCCGACCTTTTCGCCTTCTCTGGCAGGGCGCACATTTCCCATCACTCTGTCGCCTGTTTTCAGATTAAATCTGCGAATCTGCGCCGGAGAAACATACACATCATTTGCACCGGGCAGGCAATTTTCCGCACGCAGAAACCCATATCCATCCGGCAGTACCTCCAGAATCCCCTCTCCCAATTCCTCAAAAAACTGCTTTTCCCTTTCCGTATGCTCCTGCGGAGCTTCGGTTTTTTCGTCGAAATTTCTGTGAGAAAAGTCGGAAGCAGCCGACCGAGGTACAGAATCATTTTTCTGCACCTCGGAGGACTGCTCAATTTTCTCAATCAATTCCCTTTTCTTCAAACCGGAAATGGCAGGAATCCCCAGCTCCTTCGCCATTTTTCTCAATTCCACAAGAGTTCTTTTCTCCAAATCGCTCATGCTACACTCCTGTTCTTACTGTGGGATTTTAATTACTGTGCCGGGCGCTAAGGTATCGCTCTCCTTCAGGCCGTTGGCATCCAGAATCTTCTGATATTCCGCGCCATTGCCAAGCTGGCTCTGGGCAATTGTCCACATGGTATCACCGTCTTTTACAGTATATTCCTTCGTGCCAGAGGATGTGGATGCGGTGTCCTTTTTGGTGTCCGTTTTGGTGTCCGCTTTGGTGTCCGCAGTATCAGAATTGCCTGTCGTTTTGGTGTCCTTACCGTCCAGTTTTTCCTGCAGCTGCATATTTTCCAACTGCATATCCTCGTATTTCTGTTTATAATCCTGAGACTGTGTCAGCTGGTTCTGTACCTCCTCCAGCTTACTGCTCAGGCTGACGGTACGGAAAATGAGGAAAATAATCAGCACAACGGCAACCACGCCGAGAATCATCGGCAGCTTTCCTCTGCCTCTGCCGTAATCGTCATAATATTCATCGTCATAGAGGCTGTCGAGGTGCTCCTGCTTTGCGCGCTCCTCAAAATCCATATCCTCATAACGGGGGCGATAATCTCTTTCCTCCATGCCCATATCGTCAAAGGGTTCTCTTTCCTTCTTATGCTTTTTCTTTTTGCCATGATGCTTCGCGGGGGCAGCGGTCTGCAAGGTAACCTCCTCCACGATTTTGGATTTCTTACGCGCGGGCAGCACGCTTACATACTGAATCCCATCATCATAATCATCCTGATTCATTGTATTCCCCTTCGGGGCGGAAGTATGCGCGCTTTCCGCATTTCTTGCGCGGCGGGAAACGTAACGGGTAGGGTCGCCCTCCTGCTGGGGTGCGCGGCTCACCTCGTTAATCTCGTTGCCGACCTGCTGCATCCTCGTCTCTTTGACCTCCTCCACGTCCTCGCGTCTCTGGGGGCGGCGTGCGCGGTAGGCGGTTGCCTCAAGGTCGTCATTCTTGCCCATGAGGGGGTGCGTCTGCATGAGGATATCCACAACCTCCTTCGGCAGGTCGTTATATAAATCCTCATAATAGCCCTTATCTGTTTCGCTCAGACCCTCCGGGCCTGTTTTATTGCCGATTTTATCATCGCTCATGTGATTCCCTCCAAAAAAAATATATCCTTTGAAAATAAAACATTTTCACACAAAAATCGCATTTTATCTAATATATTTTACAGGTTTATTGGCGCAGTGTCAACCAAAGCGGCAAAAATTCAAGAAATTGTAAGAAATTGGGGTGTTCATAAAAAATTCAAAACTTTGGCGGCAATCCCCTCTTTACATCCGGCGCAGGATTGCATATACTATAGTAATAAATTGACCGTTTCCGCATCATGCCCCGCAAAACGGGAAAAAGGGAGTGATAGCATGAAAATAGAACGGATAAGCGAAAATCAGCTGAAGCTGACCCTGACAAAGGCAGATTTAGCGGAAAGAAAAATCAAACTGGAGGATCTGATTTCCCCTTCGGAGCGTACGCAGAAGCTGTTTCGGGATATTATGGAGCAGGCGTTGGATGAGGAGGATTTCATTTCGGAAAACACACCGCTGATGGTAGAGGCGATCCCTTCGGGGGGCGATGGTATCATGATCATCGTGACGAAGGTGAACAATAAAGAGAAACACGCGGACGAGGATTTGCGCCGCTGGAAAAAGAAGCCCATGGATACACTGGCGCATGAGGAGGAAAAAAATTCGGATATTCTGATTTATTCCTTCCCTTCTCTGGATGATGTGATTGGCGTGAGCCTGCGTCTGGATGGCGTGTTCAAGGGCGAAAGCGCGGTTTATAAAAACGATGGGAAGTATTTCCTTGTGATGCAGGGGGATACATACACCACGGAGGAAACCGCAGAGGATGCGGAGCGCATTTTGAAGGAATACGGTCAGAAGCACATCTCCACGCCACTGGCGAAATATTACCTGCTGGAGCATGGGGAAACGCTGCTTGCGGAGCAGGCGATAAAGGCGCTTGCGAAAACCTTCCGCTAAAAAAAATAAGACCTACGGCTGTAGGTCTTTTTTTATTGCAATCGCATGCGCTAAAGGTATTGTCCACTCCTTCGGAGCGTCCAATGTCAAAGAACGCTGCAAAAAAAGAAGCCGAGGCTCCTTAGCATAAGTGCCTCGACTCTTTTATTTTCAGCTAACCTTTAGCGCCAAAAAAAGAGTACCTCTTGCGAGGTACTCTTAGAGATTCTACTTGTTCAGTTAGAATAAGGGTAGCTTATTTGCTGCCGTTCATTGTAGCTGTCTTTGTAGCTGCATCCCATGTGATGTCTGTTACGCCCAGAGCTGTAGCCAGATCTCTCATAGGCAGGAATGTTCTGCCGTCTTTGATCTGTACTGTAGCGGATGCGGGGATTGTGTTACCGTTAACTGTAACAACCTTCTGGCCTGCAACCATAGTGATGATTCTCTGACCATACAGGATTGTTACTGTTCTGGAAGCCTGGTTCCACAGAACGTTGTTGTTGTTGATACCCAGTGCTGTAGCAACTGCTCTTACGGGCAGCATTGTGTAGCCTGCAGCGGAGATGTAAGCGGGTACATCCAGAGCAACCTGTTCTTCACCTGCGATGAGGTATTTTTCGCCAACGGGAACTACTACCTTCTTTGTGAAGGAAGCGTCATCCTGGTCTCTACCAGCTGTGATAACGTTGATGAAGCCTTCTTTTACTGTAGCGTAATCAACTGTGTTTTTGTTGATCTTAGCGCCATCGTTGAAGTCTTTGTCATCAGCTACTGTGTATTTTGTACCAACTGCTGTTGTAGCAAATGCATCAGTTACTTCTTTTCTATCTGCTGTTTCTGTTGTAGCCAGCTCTTCTGCATACATATCAATGTTTGCATTTGTGATCAGCTGCAGATCGTAAGTACCAGCTGCAATGCTTCTGCTCATGTACAGGGAGATATCAGAGATTGTTACTGCTGCGGGTTCGTCGCTAGATTCTGTGTCAACCTTGAAGCCCAGACCCTTCTTAGCTTCTTTGATTTCCAGATCGGACTTATTGTCTACTGTGTAAGTAGCATCATTTTCGAAATCATCATCATCGAATTTGTCGATACCGAATGTAAAGTCCAGATTCTTCTTCCACAGACCTTCTTCAGCTTCCTTAACAACGATGTTTGTAGGAACCTTTGTGTTTCTGTAGTCGATGATCAGGTCATTCTGAGCAGCTTCTACTGTGTAGGGAGCAACAAATTTAGCAATTGTAACTTCCTGCTTTTTATCGAAAGCATCGCCTTCCAGTGTCAGTTTAACATCACCTGTGAAATCGGGTTCTGCAACCAGTTCCAGCTTGAAGGACAGTTCCATAGCGTCATCTTTGTTGTCTGTATCTACAAAGCTTCTTCTTGCGAATTCAAAACCGTCATACTCACCTTTCTTGTATGCTTTTTCAAATTCACCTGCAATAGCTGTTGCAGATGTTGCACCGTTGATTTCTACGTTATCTGTCTTTTTAACTTTAACGTCTGTTACATAAACGCCTTCGGGCAGATCCAGATTGAATGCCTTCTTAACGTCCAGAGAGCTCTTTGCTGTTTCTTTCAGTGTAACTTCCAGAGACAGGTGATCGGAGTCATCTGTGATACCGTCGTTGTTTACGTCAACGCCGCTGTAGATTACGGGTACATCATCGTCTTCATCTACGGACAGAGTTACTGTCTGGTCAACAACCTTAGCTGCTTCTACTGCATCAGCTGTTGCTTTGAAAGTGCCAGCAACACTTGTGTTAGCCAGAGCTTTTACTGTCAGTTTTGCAACTGCACCAACCTTAGCATCAGCTGCATCAATGATGATATCTGCTGCTTTGATTGTCAGTGTATCACCAATGTTAGCATTGTTGATTTTAACGATCAGCTTGTTGTCATCATCACCCTGTCTGATTGTGTAATCAGTTGTATTTGTGTTGCCATACTTCAGTTCGAAACCGGAGCTTACTTTGATTTCGAATTCCTGATCTTTAACAAAGTCACCAGCTGCTGTTTCGATCTTCAGATCTTTTTCCAGTTCTGTTGTTTCTTCTTCAGCAACTTCTGCTACCTTCTTCAGTGTAGCCTTGATGCCTGTATCCTGAACTGTTACAAATGTGATATCATCTGTGGACAGATCCAGGTCATCGGAATCAACCGCTACTGTAGCCTTTGTACCTGCGCTTGTCTTTGTCAGAACAGTTCTCAGAGCAACTTTGATGATGTCATCTTTTGCCAGAACACCTTTGATTGTTACTTCGATTTCATCCTTGTCGTTAATCTTAACACCGTCTACAGTGGGAGGGTAATCTTTTGCTTCGTCATCAACTACACTAACGATATCTGTCAGATTAGTTGTGGATGTTACTACTGCACCAGCGTCTGTAACAAATTTTGCGTTGTCCAGTGTTACTGTGAACTTTGTTTCTGTGTCTGCATTGTCATTTGCTGTGGAATCAGCATCTGTCACCTTCAACTGCAGTTCGGGTGCTTTGAATTTAGGTGCTGTTGTAGTCTGACCAATCCAGTTGGTAGGATTTGCACCTTCTTCTACTTTGTCAGCGTCTGCTTCTGTCAGATCACGAGAGTCAACAACCTTAGCTGTTGCCTTTGCATCCAGAGCAAATGCTGTAGCAGGAACTGTGGAGATAACCATAGCTGCTGCTAATACCATGGAAAGAAATTTTTTCATGGGTCTCATTCCTCCTTTTTTAATTTTGAATGTTCGCTTCGTTTCATAATTATACAACGAAATGCAGTTCATTCCGCCGCCGCCCTTTCCGCCGCCCCTTCCCTTCGGGCCCTTCCGCTTCCTCCACACCCATTCAAGGATTCGGCTTCCGTTTCTTCCGTTCCGGTTTGGTTTCCATTCCTGCGTCAGTTTTACTTTGCATAGCTATCATATCAATAGAATCGGAAATTGGCAAGGGGTTTGCCCGTTTTGTAACAAAACTGAAATATTGCAGCAATATTACAACATGAGACCCCATGAGACTAACGCCGCTTTATCATGAGGGCAGAAAGGAGGTGACGCAAATGAGCACTTTTACAGAAAATTATGATTTTATCAAGCCCGATAACGAAGATTATTATGACATTCAGGATTTCAATGAAAACATGGACGCGATTGATGCACAGCTGGCACAGGCGGAGCAAAAGGCGGCGGCAATTCAGGCAAGCATTGCCACAGCAGAGGAATCCCTCGCCGCTATCAATAAAAAGCTTGGCACGCCCCCCGATGGGCAGAGCATTTCTTCCCTGCTGCAAAACGGCGGCTCGGTGATTCGCTCGATTCAGTATGTGGTATACGCCGCACCGAAAACCCCTTCCTACGGCGGCACATTGACAATTCAGGAGGTTGCACCCGAAAAAACATTCGTTATCACAGAACGATTGAATAACATCTCCGATTCCCTCATCAACTTTTCCTATACGCTGAGCAGCAATGCCATTACCATTAAGCATACCGGCTGTAATGTGGATGTTGTGAAAATCGGCTTCTGGGTTGTGGAGTTTGTGTAAAAAAAAGCAAAAAAAGAAAGTCCTCGAAAGAGGACTTTTTTTAGTGGTTAAGTATGGGGTAGAAAACCATGGTTTTCCTAATGGGAAAAAGTTTTATAGTTGCCTGATAGAAAATACTTTTTCGAAGATTAAAAACGTAGTTTTCCTAATGAGAAAAAGTTTTTTCTATCGGATAAAGTCTACGCCAAAAGATTTGAAAACGCGAGCAGGCCTGTAAGCCGGGTTCTGTTTTTCAGACAGCCATCTATCTTGGTCCGTTGTTGCCAACGGCATCGTGCGACTTTTTCGAGACGGAACGAGCAGCCCCATGGTCTCTGTTTGTCTTGCTTCGGGTGGGGTTTACAGGGACCCGCGACGTTACCGCCGCAGCGGTGGGCTCTTACCCCACCTTTCCATCCTTACCGAAACGCATTCGGCGGTCTATTTCTGTTGCACTATCCTTGGAGTCGCCTCCACCGGCCGTTAGCCGGCACCCTGCTCTGCGAAGCCCGGACTTTCCTCACTCCTACGAGCGCGACTGTCCAACCTACTCACATAATCCAAATTATTATAAAACAACTTCCCCTTCTTGTCAAACCTTAAAGCAGCTGCCGCCGACAAATTCCTTAATCAGCGAATTATTCGGGATTTCAAGCCCCGGCGCAGCAAGGAAATAGCTTAGGAATTTAATCAGCCGCTTTGCCGTGGGATATTCTGGCATGTTTTTTTCAATCGCGAACAGCTGTGGCTCTGCGTATTGTTTGAGGACACAAAGCTCATATAGCGTTGCGGAATTGAACACCGCATCCGCATTCTCCTGAAACGGGAAAATATTATCCTCCTCGCCCTGACGCACCTCGTCCCAGGATTCGATTGTTGTTCTGGCACTTCTGCCGCGGAACTGGAAATCGCGCACAATGCGGCGGATAAGCCTGCTGTCGGAGGTAGAAATGCGGTTGTGGTCGTCTACGTTCAGCTGCGTAATGGCGCTGATGAAAATTTTGAATTTACATTCCGCAGGAATTTCGGGGGTCAGGCGGTCATTTAAGCCATGGATGCCCTCCATGACCAGAATTTCGCCCTCGCCAAGCTGCACAAATTCACCGCTGTGCTCACGCTTGCCCGTCACGAAGTTGTAATAGGGCAGTTCTACTTCTTCCCCCGCGATAATCTGCTTCAAGTCCTGATTGAGCTGCTTCAAATCCAACGCCTCCATGCGCTCGAAGTTCTTCTTGCCGTGCTCATCCAGAGGGGTGTCCTCCCGATTGAGGAAATAATCATCCAGAGAAACCTTGTGCGGCTTCACGCCCAGCGCGCGCAGCTGAATACATAATCTGTTTGCGAAGGAGGTTTTGCCGGAGGAGGAGGGCCCTGCAATCAGCACCACACGCACCTTATCCATCCGCTGATGAATCTGATCTGCGATTTCCGCAATTTTCTTTTCATGCAATGCCTCATTCACGCGAATCAGGTCGCCGAATTTCCCCTCGACAATCGTGCGGTTCAGCTCCGCCACGTTCCGCACCTGCATCAGCTGGCACCAGTGCATCTGCTCCAGAAATACCTTGCTGATTTTTCTGGGCTGCTCCTCCGGCAGAAGATCCCCTGTCTTTGCAGGATCGGGGAAGCGCACCAGAAAGCCTGTTTCAAAGGGCATCAGCGTAAACCATTCCAATGCGCCGACGGAATCCGGCATATACCCGAAGAAATAATCATAGAAGCCATCCAGTTCATAAAGGTTGATATTGGAAGCCGTGCGATAGCGGAACAGCTCCACCTTATCCTGCAAGCCCTGCTCCTTCACGATGGAAATGGCAACCTCTCTGGGGCAGACATGCTTCACAATAGGCGTATCCGCCGCAACATATTCCTTCATGCGTGCCTCAATCTTGGCAAGCAGATCTGCATCCGGCACCTGCTGTGGGCTGCGCAGCTCGCAATAAAGATTGCCCCGCAGGGAATGTTCGATTTCCACGCCTGTCGCTGTCCCCAGCACATCGCGCACCGCCTTCACCAGCAGCAGGGAAATCCCTCTTTCATAAACGCGCACACCCTCCTTATCCCGAAAATCCAAAAAGGTAATATCCTCATCGGTGCGGATGGGGCAAATCAATTCGCGCAGGGAATTCCCCTGCTTTGCCACCAGAATTTTGCCGAAAACCTCGCCCTCAAATTCCTTTGCCAGCTCCCCGAAGGTCATGTCCTTGGGAATCTGCACTTCCTTTCCCATTACATTTACTTTTCTTGTTTCCACTTGTCTTCCCTCCTTACTCTATCGTCCAGAAGGTCTGCCCATCCACCGCGGAGCAGACAACCTCGATATTCCAACCGTTTTCCTTTGCCGCCGCCTGCAATTTTTCCTGCAGAACAGGCACAATCAGCACCTCGCTCGCGTAATGCGTCACATCCGCAACGGCAATGCCCTGCTCGACCGCCTTCTGCGCTTCATGATATTTGATATCCGCCGTCAGGTAGGCATCACAGCCCTTTGCCGCCGCCAGAGAAACAAATTCCACCCCTGCGCCTGTGCAAAGACCGACGCGCTTGATGGGCTTTTCCCCGTCCCCAACCAGACGAATGGCATCCAGACCAAGCCTTTCCTTCAACTGCTTTGCAAAATCCCTGAAGGGGATTGCCTGCGGCAGCTCTCCAATGCGCCCAATGCCCTCCTTTTTCCCTGTCTGCTCCACAGGATAAATGTCATACGCCGCTTCCTCATAGGGGTGTGCCGCAAGCATTGCCTGCACAACGGCGTGTACCTTCTCAGCAGGAACAATCGTTTCCAGACGGATTTCATCCGCCGTTTCCAGTCTGCCCTGCTCACCCAAGAAGGGATTTGTCCCCTCCAGAGGGAGAAAGGTTCCCTTCCCTGCCGCGCCAAAGGTGCAATGGGAATAGGCACCGATATGCCCTGCCCCTGCGCCGCACATGGCATCGCGCACCGCCTGTTCATGCCCCACAGGAACATAAACCACGATTTTCTTCAAGCTCTCCGCCCATGTTTCCTCCAAAATTTCAATATTCTTCAAGCCTGCCAGCTCCGCCAGCACATCATTCGTACCGCCTGCGGCAATGTCCAGATTCGTATGCGCGGAAAAAGCGGCAATGTTATTCTGAATCAGATTAAAAATGCGTTTCCCCAGAAGGGTATCCGCCGTAATGCTTTCGATTTTGCGGAACAGCAGCATCGGGTGATGCGTCACAATCATATCCGCGCCAATGCGCTTTGCTTCCTCCACAACAGGGTCAATCACATCCAGTGCAACCAGAATTTTTTTCACCTCTCGCTCCGGATCACCGATGGCAAGCCCCGGCTTATCCCAGTTCTCCGCCAGCTTTTTCGGTGCGATTTCCTCCATCACACCCATGATATCCTTTACCCTTACAGCTTTTACAGACATTCCAACGCCTCCCTCATCAAAGCCAGCTTCTTCTCCACCTCAGGTAAACGCTTCTGCGCGTTTTCTGTCGGGTTCCCTTTGAGGCTTTCAAACAAACGGCTGTATTTTCCTTCTTCGTGCAGAAGCACCTCTTTTAAAATAGGGTCTTTCTTCTCCAACAGCCTTTTGCCGTATAGATACTCAATCTCCCTGTCATAATGCTCCTCTGCCCTTTCGCACCGCATCAGCACATACGGTTTATTCTCCTCTTTCAGTGTATGCTCCTCTCGGATGGCAAATCCGATTTGATGCAAATATTTTCGCACCGCACCGAAATCGCGCTGCGGCGAAAGCACCAGCTCCGTAAGGCTTGCCGCAACCTCAGGGCTGTCCTGCAAAATATGTACAATCAGCATGCCGCCCATCCCTGCCATAATTGCCGTTTCCGCTTCACCGGGACGCAGAGGGGTTAAGCCGCTGCCAAGGCGCGTTTCAATGACATCCTCCGCACCGTAAAGCGCAATATTTTTCTTGCATTTTTCCAAAGGTCCCTTGCGCACATCGCAGGCGTATGCCTTTTTGATTCTGCCCTGCTTGTATAAATAAATAGGGACATAGCCGTGGTCTGTGCCGATATCCGCAATTCGCTCCTGCGTCACCAGACCTGCGACCATCTCCAATCGTTTTGATAACTCCATAGCCTCGACTCCTTATTTTCAAAAAAAGGGCGCAGCAAATATCTCTATTTGTTTCGCCCTCTTTTGTTCCAATTCTCTTATTCAAGATAATCCTTCAGCTTTTTGCTTCTGCTGGGATGGCGCAGCTTACGCAGAGCCTTTGCTTCAATCTGGCGGATACGCTCTCTGGTAACATTGAATTCCTTACCAACCTCCTCCAGTGTTCTTGCTCTGCCGTCATCCAGACCAAAACGCAGACGCA
>ERZ826051.3430-NODE-3430-length-10502-cov-7.432181_pt1 | contig 10502 bp, 13 predicted proteins | sample MGYA00519928_ERZ826051 | MGnify/ENA primary metagenome ERZ826051 (study PRJEB31778, sample SAMEA3449219) | human gut metagenome | biome: human gut; feature: human-associated habitat; material: faeces | place: United Kingdom | collected 2010/2012 ...
CAGCCGTATTTCCGGGATGAACCAGCATCTTACCAAACCTCTTGAGGAGGCAAAAATTTTGGCTGAGCTTAAAGAGTGTCTGAGCAGGCAGGAAAGCGGCCCTGGCTCTGCTGGATCAGATCAGAAGAAAGGATAAAGACAGGATAATGGAAATATTAAAAGCAAAAGAAACAGATATTGACGATATCGAGAGAATTTATGAACATATTCATGATGAGGAAGAAAATGGAAGAGCTGTGATCGGATGGATCCGGAATGTATATCCGGTGAGAAGGACAGCAGAAGATGCTTTGAGCCGGAATGATCTGTTCGTTATGAAAGAGAAAAATGAAGTTGTGGCAGCAGCAATCATCAATCAGATCCAGGTTGAGGAATATAAATATGCCCGGTGGAGAGTAGAAGCAGAGGACAGTGAAGTTATGGTGCTGCATTGTCTGGCTGTAGAACCTTCAAAGAAGAATAAAGGCTATGGAAAAAAATTTGTGGCATTCTATGAAGATTATGCCAGACGTTGCGGATGCAGTTCACTGCGAATGGATACCAATGCACGGAATACCCGGGCAAGAAAGCTGTACCAGAAGCTTGGATATGAGGAAACAGGGATTGTAAAATGTACGTTTAACGGGATTCCGGATATCCAGCTTGTGTGCCTTGAAAAAGATCTGGATGCAGAGGAAGTTAAGATGAAATGTCCTTATTGCGGTTGCTCGCTTGTTGGTTATAGGCCGATCCCTAAAGAATGTCCAAAGTGTCATAAAAAATTTGAAGAATAAGTTCGCGTTTATCAAGGTGAACATTTAAGTATTAAAAACGGGAGTGAAACAAATGATGACCATTGCACAGATCATGGAAAAGATGATCGCCTTTTCCGAAGGGAATATCCATGACATCACGCACCTGAGCTGCGTGTGGACCTATGCCAAAACCATTGGTGAGCTGGAGGGGCTGGACGCAGACACGCAGTTTATTCTGGAGGTGGCGGCCATCACCCACGATATCGCCTGCCCGCTCTGCCGCAAAAAGTACGGCAACACCAATGGTAAATATCAGGAGCAGGAGGGTGCCCCGCTGGTGCGGGAGTTCTTGGCGGATACCGGCATGACAGCAGAACAGATCGACCGTGTGGCCTATCTGGTAGGGCACCACCATAGCCCGGCGCAGATCGACGGCATTGACTATCAAATTCTGATTGAGGCGGATTATATCGTCAATGCGTCCGAAAGCGGGTACGGTCAGCAGGCAATCCGAACCTTTATGGAACATACGATGAAAACGACAGCAGGTATCCGGCTGACGAAAACAGTGTTTGGAGTGTAAAAATGATTCAGAAGCATTGCTTTGAATGCGGTACGGCATTGATTGAAAAAGAACTGGAAGAAGAGGGCATTGTGCCTTATTGCCCGAAATGCCAGCAATACCGGTTCCCGATGTACAATGTGGCAGTCAGCATGATTGTTGTGGATGAGGAAACCGGGAAAATTCTGCTCATCCAGCAGTACGGCAAGCCCTCTTATATTCTGGTGGCTGGATATGTGAACCGCGGTGAGGCAGAAGAACACGCCGTGGTGCGGGAAGTCCGGGAAGAAACCGGGTTGGAAGTAGAGCACCTCCGGTTCAACCGTACTAAGTTTTTTGAGCCGTCCAACACGCTGATGTGTAACTTTACGGCTTTCGTCAGAACCGCAAAGGCGCTGCATATCAACCACGAAGTGGACCGCTGCAAGTGGTTCACCCCACAGGAAGCCAGAGAAAACATCCGTCCCAACAGCCTTGCAGCGGAATTTTTGAATGCGTATCTGGACGAAGTGGGGAATAAGCCGATGGAGATGTGATTCGTGGCTGTGCCACGGGAATTTTGACGGAAAGTATGGAAAAAAGTTGGTTCGGCCTGTTTCGGTTGACTTTTTTATAAAGAATCGATATATTGATACTATATAGTATCAATAAGTATCAACTGCGAGGTGGGCAGAATGGATGGGGCACAGTTTGCCAAAATGCTTTCAGATAAGCATTTGTTTGAACTCAATCGGATGGAATACAAGTACTCGACTGTCAGCGTCAAAGAATTTGCCGAATTGCTGCGGCAAAACTTTGCGCAGCCTCTGCCGTTGACTGATTTTTCTGGAAATAAGCTGTTTTACCTGCCGAACCTCGCGCAAATTTCAACAAATGGTATGAAGCAGTTGCTCTCTGTCCCTGTCAGTGGACAAAACTTCGGTTTGTCGGCGATGACCGAGGAAATTTATGCTACTTTTCAAATTGAAAGTATCCGCTCGACCCGCAGCAGTATCCGTTATATCCTCGATGGTTATGCCCCTCGTGATGAACAAGAAGCCCGCATCTATGGTATGAAGCGCGGACTGGAGTTTATCGCGAATCGTCAGAATACGATTACCGAGGAGAATCTGCATCACCTATATCAGATCAGCACAGGGGATTATGCCGCCAGAGCAGTCATATTGAAAGACATCTCGCCTGAAAGTGAATTCAGGCGGGACTTTTTGTTTTTTATTGTAAAGGCTGGTTCCTGTTCTTTTGCGGAGATGGCTACACATTAAAGAACTTTGGCCTCATTGGCCGTCAACTGGAAGGTTGCTCCCAGCATAATATGAAAGTTATTGAGATCGCAAATGCCGTCGGATATGAAAATCAAGGCAAGTTTGCGCAGGTATTCGCAGAAACTTATAGCGTCACCCCACTGGAATTCCGCAGTCTGTCTAAATGAATATGGATGTGGGGGGCTGTAACTGGCCATAAGGGATAAAAGCATATCCGCCAGTGTACCGTGTGATGGATTTCACATGATACACTGGCGGCATTTTGTATAAAGAGAACGGATGCAGCAGGCTCCTAGTATCAAATCGTAAAACTGGCATTCAGCATCAGATTGGACTGACAGCGAACATGCTCGGCGGCTTTTAGTTCCCCACGAGCAAGACGAAGTGCCAGCGTAAAGCAATCTTCTGCAATTAAAGACATCGGGATTCCAATAAAAGAGATTGAGGGAATATAGTTGCTCAGGTGATTCCGGTCTTCCATTCGTCCAAAACTGAGAAGTTCGGCCTGCTGCGTAAAAATAAAGTCATTTCGAGCCAGAAGAGGGATCGCACCAAAGGCAAGAGTTGTGTTCATCGTGATCACAAGTTCCGGCTTCTCAGAAAGGTTCAGGATACGTCTTGCTGCGATAGCCCCTCCTTGATAAGAGTTTTCTGTGGAGAAACATTGCTGGAGTGAAATCGGGATTCCCTGCTGATGCAAAATAATCATTAGCTGATTCAGCGTATCATCTTCGGAACAATCAGGCTGAACTCCGGATAGAATGACGATGTTGTGATAGTTTTTTGCGGAGATGATTTGCGCGGCCTGTCGGATGGAATCCTCTGTCTGGCAGGATACGCTGCAGAAATTACGACTTGTGCCATTGAAAAGAATCAACGGCAGCGTGTTTGGCAGTTTTTCCAATGCATTTCGGTCGGATTCGGATTCAGCAACAACAATGGCTGCTGTATATGCGGAAGGTGCAAGGTTCCGGATTCGCATTTCCAATTGACCTCGTTCGTAGAGGCAGAGCAGAAGATTAAAAGGGGTGTCTGTCTGTTGAATCTGTCGTTCCATTGCAGAAGCGAAGAGGTTGACTTCTGCGCTGAGAGAGACAGATGGAAAAAACAGTGCGATGGTAAGCTGAGAAGGGGAAATAACAGACGGCGCATTCAGCTGGTATCCCAAATCACGCGCAGCACAGAGTACTTTTTGGGCAGTTTTATCCGCAACTTTGTGCTCTTTTGCAGTTCCATTCAAAACAAAACTGACAGTCGAGATGGAAACGCCGGCCAGTTTTGCAACATCTTTCATTACAGCCATAAAGAAATACCCCTTTTGCAATGCTTTTTTCTATTTTGCATGAAGAATTAAATTTTGTCAAGAAATTAAAATAACTTTAGCTAAAAATAAAATTTTAATTGACAACCATCAAAAGGGAGTGTATAATATTCGCCGTTGACGTTAGTTACAACTTACTAACTGACGGAATGCATTTATGTTATCTGAAATGATGTTCTATTTTTGGAGGGAACTATGAGAAAGATTTCGCGTCGTAATTTTCTTCTGACCGCAGGTGTGGTCAGTGCCGCCGCTTTGCTGGCCGCTTGCGGCAGCTCCACTTCCTCTGCAAGCAGTGAATCTGCTTCCGAAAGCACGGCTTCTTCTGCGGAAAGTGCAGCTTCCAATGAAGCGGTGGAATATCCCATCACCATCCAGCATGCTTATGGCGAGACGGTCATTGAGGAGAAGCCCGAAAGCATTGTTGCAATTGCATGGGGTAATCCGGATGTGCCTCTGGCTCTGGGTGTCGTGCCCACTGGTGTTTCCAAAACAAACTTCGGCCCGGTCAACGAAGACGGCCTGCTGCCTTGGACTGCTGCCGCATTTGAAAAGCTGGGTGCATCGCCGAATGTCTTCAGTGATACGGACGGCTGGGATTATGAGGCCATCAGTGATTGCGCTCCGGACGTGATTCTGGCTGCTTACTCCGGTTTCTCCGAAGAAGAATATAATATGTTGAGCCAGATCGCTCCGACGGTTGCATATCCCAGCGTTGCATGGTCTACTACTTGGCGCGAAGAAACAATTGTAGATGCTACGGCGATGGGCATGAAGAGTGAAGGTGAAGCTCTGGTGGCTGAGACTGACGCTATGATTCAGAAAAAGTTGGCAGAGTATCCTGCTATTGAGGGCAAGAAGGCAGCCTTCTTCTGGCTGAGTGCTTCGGATCTGAGCACATTCTATATTTACACCACATTGGATCCGCGTGCCGCATTTCTGACGGATCTTGGAATGCCGCTGCCGGATAGTGTTGCCGCACTGGATAACGGGAAGGATTTTGCACTGACAGTCAGTGCGGAGAATGCAAATCAGTTCAGCGATGTGGAAATCATCATCACCTACGGTACAGATGAACTGCTGACCGCGCTTCAGGCTGATCCCCTGCTGAGTGAAATTTCGGCGGTGAAGAACGGTGCTGTGGTTCTGCTGGATTCCTCGGATGATCTGGCTGCTTCCAGCACACCCTCTATCCTGTCGATTCCGTATACGATTGACCGCTATCTGGAAGTCCTGAATGCTGTGGCAGAGAAAGCTGTATGAAGAATGGGCAGCGTGTGATTGGAATCACTCTGCTGGGTATGATCATTTTGGCAGGATGTATGCTGGCTTCCGTAGCATATGGTTCCAATCTTATTCCCATCGGGCAGGTTCTGCAGGCTCTTCAAAATCCAGATTCAGGAACTTTTGAGGCATCGGTCGTCTGGGCTCGTATTCCGCGCACTGTGTTTGGAGTACTGGCGGGAGCCGCACTGGGCGTATCAGGTGCTCTCATGCAGGCTGTGACCCGAAACCCGATTGCTGATCCCAGTGTACTTGGAGTCAATACCGGCGCATCCCTGTTTGTCGTGATTGGAATCGCGTGGATGCACATTACATCCAGCCAGCAATATATCTGGCTGGCCTTTGCAGGTGCGGCCTTGACTGCTGTTTTTGTCTACGGTATCGCATCGGTAGGTTATGGCGGTCCGACTTCGATCAAACTGGCATTGGCTGGCACTGCCACTGGCACGGCTCTTTCTGCCTTAGTCAACACCATTATGCTGCCGGACAGTTCTGTCATGAAAGAATTTCGCTTTTGGCAGGTCGGCAGCATCAGTGGTACAAGCTGGGGGGAGATACGCACCATTCTGCCATATCTTCTGGTGGGTTTTGTACTAGCGGTGATATTGATTCCAGCCTTGAATGCATTGGCTTTGGGTGATGAATTGGCTGCTGGTCTGGGTGTCAATGTGCAACTGGTGCGAGCACTGGCTGCACTGGGCGGTGTGCTGTTGTGTGCAGCCACCACTGCATTGGCAGGACCAATCGGCTTTGTAGGGTTAATGGTGCCGCACTTTGTCCGGTTGACGCTTGGTGCTGACCTTAAAACAGTAATTCCGCTTTCTGCATTATACGGTGCCGCCTTGCTGGTTCTCGCCGATGTGCTTGGCCGTGTTCTGGGCAGCCCTGGTGAACTGGAAGTAGGAATTGTAACGGCTGTTCTGGGAGCACCTGTCTTTATTCTTGTAGCAAAGAAAGCGAAGGTGCGCAGTTTATGAACAAACCGAACATTTCTGTGCGGCAGGGGTTTGCCCAAAGACACCGTCGCTCTGTTCTGGCAGCCGCTGTGCTCATCATTCTGAGCGTTGTTCTGGCTTGTCTGGTGATGACATGCGGCAACACTTACTATTCGTTGGCAGAAGTCTGGAAGATTCTTACCAGTGAAGGGACAAAAGGAGCTGCATTTACCATCAAAACTCTCCGGCTGCCTAAAATGCTCATTGGAATTCTTGCTGGAATCGCATTCGGGGTGTCCGGAAACACATTTCAAACCTTGCTTCGGAATCCACTGGCAAGTCCGGATATTATTGGTGTTACAAGTGGAGCCAGTGCAGCAGCAGTGTTTTGTATTCTGATGCTCAAATGGAGCGGCGGTATCGTATCGCTCGTTGCTGTGTTGGCCGGACTTTTCGTCGCAGCGTTGATTTACCTGCTGGCGCGTGACCGACATGGCTGTTCCGGCAGTCGGATGATCCTGATTGGCATCGGAATGCAGGCTATGCTCAATGCCTTGATTTCATGGATGTTATTGAAAGGCTCTGAATACGATGTTGCCACAGCATTACGATGGCTGCGGGGCAGCTTGAATGGTGTCCAGATGTCAGATGTTCCGGTGCTGAGCATCACAGTTTTGGTAGGTGGCTTCATTTTAATAGTGCTAAATCGAAGCTTGCAGGTTATGCAGTTGGGAGAAGAATACCCCATCACGCTTGGAGCGCCTGTCCAGCGTGTACGGTTGGGCTCCATTCTGTGCGCATTACTTCTTACAGCTGTGGCAACTTCTATCACTGGCCCCATCGCGTCCGTTGCTTTTCTGTCAGGTCCAATCGCATCAAGAATCGTTGGGAAAGGACGTACCAATCTGCTTGCTTCGGCACTGGTAGGTGTGGTTCTAATTCTGGCTTCAGAGCTGGTAGGACAAAATCTCTTTGCAGTGCGATATCCGGTGGGTGTTATCACTGGAATTTTGGGTGCACCATATCTGCTGCTGCTCCTGCTGCAAATCAATAAGAAAGGAGAGCGTGTCTGATGACAGAGCATACATTGCAAACTCAAAATCTCTCTGTGGGCTACGATGAAACCACCATCATTGAAGATTTGAATCTGGAAATCCCGGCTCACAAGGTTAGTGTGATCATTGGAGCGAACGGTTGCGGAAAATCCACCCTGATGAAAACCCTTTCACGGTTGCTGAAGCCCGAAAAAGGACAGGTGGTTCTGGACGGAAAAGCAGTTCACGGTTATCCTTCCACGCAGCTGGCGCAGATGCTTGGACTTCTTCCCCAGTCTCCAACGGTACCGGAGGGAATCACGGTGGCAGATTTGGTCGCACGTGGACGATATCCATACCGGAAGTTCATGCAGAATATGACCAAAGAGGACTATGCCGCAGTTGAGGATGCTCTGGAACGGATGGGAATCACAGAACTGGCCAACCGATGTGTGGATGAGCTTTCTGGCGGTCAGCGGCAGCGAGTGTGGATTGCTCTGGCACTGGCGCAGGAGACAGACATTTTGCTGCTTGATGAGCCGACAACCTATCTGGACATTGCCTATCAGGTGGAAATTCTTGATTTGCTGACAGAGTTAAACCGCAGAAAGGGAACGACCATCGTAATGATTTTGCATGATGTGAACCTTTCTGCACGATATGCGAATCATTTGTTTGCGCTCTGCCGTGGAAAATTGATTGCAGAAGGTAAACCGGCAGATGTCATTACAGAAGAGTTGATGCAAAAGGTGTATCAACTTAATTGCATTGTTATGAAGGATCCACTTTCTGGAGCACCACTCATTGTACCAAAGGGAAAATACTGATAAACCAAATAATTAGGCAAACCTCTCCTGACCATGTGATGGCCGGGAGAGGTATTTTGGGGCCTGTACCTGCCGCACAGGAGGCAACTGAAATTTTCTGAGACGTTCAGTATAACCTTTGAAGTTGATTTCAAGTCAATCCCTTTTTGAAATTTTATAGAAAGACATCCCGTCTGAGGGCAAAGCGAAGGTTTTGCTTTTCAGGCGGGATTTTTTTGCTTTTTGGGACTGTTGTATACAATATATGGACTAAGAGGGTGGGTGACTTGGACTACGAGTCCATAAACTTTTGCTCGAAAGTACGATACACTATTGTCACGGCAGCGGCCCACCTCCGAAAGGGAGCGGGAGCCGCAGCCGGGCGGACCTTGAAAATTGAATATGCAGCTTCAGGTACTTCCAGATAATGATACTTCCGTAATTCGCGGCCCGGTCATAAAGAAGACGGGGTGGCCGAGAGGCCAATGGAGTGGTGCAAATCCAACGCCTGAATGTTTCCCTTTCTCAGGGGTGCCGGGGGCAAATTAAGAGAAACCATACAAAACCTTTTCCAAACGCCGTTCAGGGGAAACCCGGACGGCGTTTTTATCGCAAGGCAAGAAAGCAGCACAATCAAAATTTCCTGCCTGCGATATGTAAGCCAACGATGTTGCTAAGGCATTGAAAAGTTGGCTTGCAATATATATCACCGAAAAGGAGTATGCAAATGAACCGCAGAAATACCAGACAGGTGGACGAACCCACACTGACGACCCTGTGTGCGGTCTGCCGGGGAGCCTTTCAGAGCGCAAAAAGCGTTCAGCAAAGGAGATGTAAGTATGTTGAATTCCAACCTGAACCTCAGCACCCTGCCCGAATGCACCTTTACCTACCAGATCGTGAACAGCGCATTGCTTTTCCCCTGCATGGAATACCAGCGCCTTCTGCACACGGAGAAGGTGGCATCCATCGCGGAGAACTTCTCGGAGTACATTGATCGTAGCAACCGTGACGACCCGGACGGAAAAGAAGAAAAAACAGCCCACCCATGTGCTGGTGGATTCCAACCCGGCCTTTGAAGAACCGTCCATGATTCTTCTGGAACAGATTTTTACGATCGATAAATCCCGCATTGAACGTTTTATGGGCTACGCTACCAAGACCGAGATGCTTCGCATTGATATGGCGTTGCTGGTCAGCCTGGCGTTGAACGTTCTCACCGGGAGCCGCAGCGAATAGCGGACAACCCGTGACCCGTAAGAATGAGGTGATAGCGATGTGACCGGAGGTGAGTGAGCCATGCGAAAGAGTGCTTCTGCGCGCACAGCGGGATGGCATCCGCATTGTATGGGCAACGGGCCGGGATCTGCCGCATTTTGCAACAGTATGGGAAGCACTGCACACCGATATATTTGCACAGAATTTCTATATTGCTCTGAATGGTGCCCTGATCGTGAACTGCGGGATCGGAGCAGAGCAGCGTACGGACGGTTTTGCGGCAGACAACGTGGATCCATTCCTGCAAATTGCCGATGCGTATGATCTGGAAGCGTTAAGTTATACGAGGAACGGCTGCTTCCGGTATGCACAGCCGGGTTTTGAACAGCTGCGGCATTCGGCGATGGGGAAAATGACCTCGGAATGCTGAAAAGCGTCACCCACGGCTATGCCATGGGCAGCAAAAACAGTCCGGGGGAAATTCCGGTTTGGAAAACGCCGCAGCGACCAGCCAGGTCAGCTTTTCAATGGGCGGAGCGGTGTGCTGCTTTTCCAGATAAGGAGTGCCGGACGGCTGACCGCAAGGGCAGGGGAGAGGCCTCTTTTAAGCTGCTGAGGCCGCCGCAAAGAGAGGGGACAAATCTTCGGAAATTTTTACCCCCCTTGACAAGGCCCCAGATAGCTTGTATACTATGCATCATGAACAACGTTCACGTTGAGGTGATCCGATGAATCTAAATGCAACGTCAAAAGCGAATATCCTAAAAACCAGCCGGGAGCTTATCCAGCAAAACGGATGGGCAGGTGTGAACATCCGCTCGGTGGCCGCTGCCTGTGGGGTCTCGGTGGGGTGCATCTACAATTACTTTGCATCCAAGACCGAACTGCTGAGTGCTACAGTGGAAAGCATCTGGAGCGATATCTTCCACCATCCGGAGGACGAAGTGGTTTTTCAAGATACCTTGTCCTGCGTCCGGTGGATGTATCAGCAGCTGGAGGACGGCTGCCAGCGGTATCCGGGCTTTTTTACCCACCATGCGCTGGGCTTTGTCCGGCAGGATACTGCCGACGGCAAACAGCAGATGCAGCGTGCCTGGCGGCACATTCTGGAAGCCCTGTGTGTGGTGCTGCAGAATGATACCAAGATCCGGGTCGACGCCTTCACAGAGGAGTTTACCGTTGAAAAGTTTGCGGAAATACTATTCTCTCTGATGCTGTCTGCCCTGGTGCGGCAGGACTTTGACCCCTCTACCGTGCTGGAGATCGTCCGGCGAGCCATCTACTAAAAAACATCCCACAAAATTGTGGGAGTTTTTTTAGGACGAAAGTGAACAACGTTCAGTATG
>ERZ826051.3433-NODE-3433-length-10493-cov-4.208565_pt1 | contig 10493 bp, 6 predicted proteins | sample MGYA00519928_ERZ826051 | MGnify/ENA primary metagenome ERZ826051 (study PRJEB31778, sample SAMEA3449219) | human gut metagenome | biome: human gut; feature: human-associated habitat; material: faeces | place: United Kingdom | collected 2010/2012 ...
GGTGTGGGAGCTCTGGTCGGTGGTCAACAGCTTCACGCCGCCGTTTTCCAGCGGCAGCGCCACGCAGCACTCCGGCTCCAGAAAGGCGTGCTCCGTCCACGGGGTGTGGAAATGCTGCGTAAGGACGTATTTGGAATGGCGGATGGCCTCCTCGGCATCGCCCCGTGAGACGTGCTTATACGCCTGTACGTTGCTCTCCTCCTCTTCAAAGACCAGCGGCGCATCCGGCGCAGAACTGGCCAATATCATCAACGAAGCCGCCCTGGGCGCTGTGCGCCACCACCGCATGGCCGTTACCCAGTACGACCTGCAGGAAGCCGTGGATACCATCCTGGCCGGTGCCCAGAAAAAGAATAAGATCCTGAGCGACAAAGAAAAGTGCATCGTGGCCTACCACGAAGTCGGCCATGCCATGGTTGCCGCCCTGCAGAGCCATTCCGCCCCCGTGCAGAAGATCACCATTGTGCCGCGCACTTCCGGCGCGCTGGGTTTCACCATGCAGGTAGAGGACGGCGACCACACCCTGATGACCAAGGAAGAGATCCTGGCCAAAATTTCCACCATGACCGGTGGCCGTGCCGCCGAAGAAGTGGTGTTCAACTCCATCACCACCGGCGCATCCAACGATATCGAGCAGGCCACCAAGCTGGCCCGCGCCATGATCACCCGCTACGGCATGACCGACGACTTTGACATGGTTGCCCTGGAAACCGTGAACAACGCCTACCTGGGCGGCGATGCCAGCCTGGCCTGCAGTGAGCGCACAGCCGCCACAGTGGACGACAAGGTCGTGGAAGTCGTCAAGCAGCAGCATGAAAAAGCCAAACAGATGCTGATTGAAAACCGCGGCAAGCTGGACGAGATTGCCAAGTACCTGTACGAGAAAGAAACCATCACCGGCGAAGAGTTTATGCGAATCCTGACCGCTGTTCCCCAGCTGCCCACCGGTGCCGTGGAACAGTAAAGGCAACACCGCACAATTCCCGCCTGACGGCTTAAGCACCGCTCCGGCGGCTGCGACACTTAGAATTGTGCGGTATTGCCTAAAATCTCCGCTCTGCGCGTTTTCTTTGTAAAATAACGGTGCCCCCGCCCTATGCAGTTCATTTACCGCACGGGCGGGGGCGTTTTATTGTAATTCTGTAGGGGCGCACACCATGCACCCATCCGTTTTATATCATCACACTACAGCGCTTTCTCACAAAGCACACCATGTAATAGCGCCATTTTATGGCCAGCCGTTACCCATTTGTAGGGGCCGCTGCTTACCTCTTTCCGAAAAACGCAATAAAAATGCTGTCTTTCTCCACATCAGGGAAAGGCAGCATTCTTCTTTATCCGTTCCGATCTTCGCCGTTGCTGGCAATCACATTTTTATACCATCCAAAGGACTTTTTCCTGTACCATGCCGCCGCCCTGTTCGAGTACCGGGAAAAGCGCCGGTGATCCTGCCGGGCTTTATTTTGCCTGTGCGCCCTCTGGGAAGATGATCTTGTTCACGAAGAAGAAGATCACCATGGAGATGCCGCCGTTGAGCACGGTGGTGCCGATGTTGTAGATGAAGTCCGGCACCAGCAGACCTGCCACGGCAACCCAGATGCAGTTGATGGAGTTGACGATGCAGGTGATGATGCAGAAGGCCAGCACATACCAGCCGATCTGCTTGGCCAGGTTGCCCTTGCTGCGGAACACGAAATTGCGCTGGATGGGGAAGTTGATGCACTCCCCAATGACCATGGCGATCATATAAGCGCAGAAGTAGGGCAGGCCGCCGTGGGCGGCGTCGTAGCCCAGGATATTCCACTTGAAGGTCTCCCCAAACAGGGTGATGTCAATGCCGGGCCAGCCAAAGTCCACCACCGGCAGACTGGCAAAGGCCTTTGGCAAAAACTGCAGCAGCAGGTATTTGAACACGGTGATGAGGTTGGACACGATGACAAAGAGGCCGCCCTCACGCACCCACTTGGCAGCGGCAGGGTGCTTGGCCGCAAAGTTATTCCAGAAGTTCATAGGTTGGCTCCTCTCAGCTGTTTTTCAGGCGTTCTTCCATACGGCTGTTCAGCACCACATTCTTCAGAGCCTCCCAGATCACCCGGAGAATGCCGATGATCCAGAAGCCCTTCAGCTCCATGACGATGCCGTCCACCATGCCCATGCTGATGGCACCATTGGTCATTTTAGCCAAAGCACGCAGGGGCATATTGTACTGGAACAGGATGTTCAGGTCCGGTTTTCCTTTTTTGATGCTGCGGTTCAGCAGGGCACCCAGCACAGCGGCAGCCAGCCAGCCCAGGGGGCTGCGGCCATGGCCCATCTCGCCCAGGGTCATGTTCCGGTCGATGCGGACCTTGCCTTCCGGCAGGGGACGGCCCAGCAGGGCCTCGTACTCTGCATCCGGCACGCTGGCCACCTCTCCGGTCCTGTAGTGGGGCAGGGCCAGCCCGGCATAGGGGTCCGGGGCGTTGGTGCCCTCCACCGTCACCACGGCGGTAAGCCGGATGTCGGCACTGGAGGCACCTACCAGCAGCTGGTAGCTGCCCCCTTCCACCTCCCACCGGTCGGTCTTGACGTTCCAGTAGCGGAAGGCCTTGTCGTCCAGAGGGATGGTAATGGTCTTGCTTTCCCCGGCAGCCAGCTCCACCTTGGCAAAGCCCTTCAGCTCCTTGGCAGGGCGGAAGATCTTTGCGTCAGGCTTTGCCACATACAGCTGCACCACCTCGGCACCGGCACAGCTGCCGGTGTTGGTCACCGTCAGGGTAACGCCCTGGGCGTCGGCCTGCAGGTCCCTGTAGGCAAAACTGGTGTAGCTGAGGCCGTAGCCAAAGGGGAAGGCCGTGGGCACCCCGGCGGTGTCGTAGTAGCGGTAGCCCACATACAGGCTCTCCCGGTATTCCACGGTGCGGCCCTGGCCCCCAAAGTTTTCCCGGGCCGGGGTGTCGGCGTAGCGGCAGGCCCAGGTCTCGGCCAGCTTGCCGCTGGGGTTCTGGGCTCCGGTAAGCACCTCCACCAGGGCACCGGCACCGGCCTGGCCACCCAGGCAGCCGTAGACCAGGGCCTTGCAGTCCTTGACCCACTGGCTTTCCAGGGAGGAGCCGGCACTCAGCAGCACCACCACGTTGGGGTTTACAGCGGCCACGGCAGCCAGCAGGTCCAGCTGGTTCTGGGCCAGCTGCATATCCGCCCGGTCGATGCCCTCGCTCTCCTTGATCTCGTCCAGGCCCATGCACAGCAGCACTACCTTGGCGTTCTTGGCCAGCAGCACGGCCTGGGCCTGCAGGGCCTGGTCCGGCTTGCCCTGGCGGTCAAAGCCCTGGGCGTAGCCCACGCTGTTGAGGCCGCTTTCTGCCAGGCAGTCCAGGAAGGAATCCACCTGGATGGAGTTGACGGCACTGGAACCGGCACCCTGGTACCGGGGGGTCTTGGCAAAGTCGCCGATGACCGCCACCGTTTCCCCCTTGGTCAGGGGCAGCAGGCTGTCCTGGTTCTTCAGCAGCACGATGCTCTGGGCAGCGGCCTGCCGGGCCAGGGCGTGGTGGGCGGCGGCGTCGAACTTGCTGGGGGCAGCGTCCACCGCTGCCTTGGTGGTGAACACCAGTTCCAGCAGCTCCTCCAGCCGGGCGTCCACATCGGCCTCGGTGATCTTGCCGGTCTCCACAGCCTTTACCAGCTCCCGGATGGAGTCGTCGCCCGGGCAGGGCATTTCCAGGGTGGAGCCGTTCTTGACCCCCAGGGCGTGGTCGTTGGAGCCGCCCCAGTCGGTGACCACAGCCCCCTCAAAGCCCCAGTCCTTCCGCAGGATCTCCTGCAGCAGGTGGGCATTCTCGTTGGCGTAGGTGCCGTTGACCAGGTTGTAGGCCGACATGATGGTCTTGGGCTTAGCCTCTTTGACCACCATCTCAAAGCCCGTCAGGTAGATCTCCCGGAAGGTGCGCTCGTCCAGGATGGAATCCGAGGCCATGCGCCGCAGCTCCTGGCTGTTGGCCGCAAAGTGCTTGGGGCAGGCGGCAATGCCGTTTTCCTGGATGCCCCGGACGTAGGCAGCGGCCATTTTGCCGGCCAGATAGGGGTCCTCAGAGAAATACTCAAAGTTCCGGCCGCACAGGGGGCTGCGCTTGATGTTCAGGCCGGGGCCCAGCAGCACCGATACCCCCTGGGCAGCAGCTTCTTCGCCCATGGCCCGGCCCAGAGCCTCACCCAGGGCAGGGTCCCAGCTGTTGGCCACGGTGGCCGAGGTGGGGAAGCAGGTGGCCGGCACACTGGGGTTCAGGCCCAGATGGTCGGCAGCACCAGCCTGCTTGCGGACGCCGTTGGGGCCGTCGGACAGGGTAATGGCCGGGATGCCCTTGCCCGGCAGAGCCCGGGTGGTAAACACCGTCTCGCCCGAGAGCAGCGCACATTTTTGTTCCAGGTTCAAACTGCTGATGATATCTGCATAGTTCATGGCATATTCCTCTTTGCTTTCTCAGGCTCCAAAAGGCCCGCTGTTTTTACGCAGCGGGCCTTTTGGTATCGGTTCAATTCCGGTGCTGCGTCATTTCAGAGTGCAGTGCCTGGTAGGATCAGGCGTTGACTTCCTCTTCCTTGCGCTTGGCATAACCCTTTTTGACCACCAGGACTTCCAGGGCCACCAGAGCAGCCACCAGAACAACGTCCACACCGATCATGACCTTTTCCCAACCGGGCATACCGGGGTTCAGGTTCTCGGGGTAGTAGGCACGGGAGTTTGCCACGGTGTACAGGATGTTCTTGCAGGCCTGCCGTGCAGACACCAGAGCGGTGGCACTGGTGGTGTCGGTCAGGTGGTTGGTCTCGGTGTCGTAGTTCACCAGGCAGAAGTCGCCGCCGTTGCGGATCAGGCGGTCAGCATCCTGGTAACCATAGACGCCGTAGTAGTCGGTCAGCACCATGCCCACAAAGCCCCACTCACCACGGAGGACCTTGTTCAGCAGAGCGTCGCAGTTGCCTGCGTAGGTATTGCCGATGTAGTTGAAGGAGGACATGACGGCGTGGCAGTCAGCTGCCTTGACGCACTCCTCAAAGGGCTTCAGGTAGATCTCACGGATGGCCTGCTCGTTGGACCAGGTGCAGAGCATACCGCAGCGGTTGGTCTCCTGGTCGTTCAGAGCAAAGTGCTTCATGAAGGCGTAGACGCCCTGCTCCTGGGAGCCCAGGATGGCGTTGGAGGCCATTGCGCCGGACAGCACGCCGTCCTCAGAGTAGTACTCGAAGTTACGGCCTGCAAAGGCGGAGCGGTGGATGTTCATAGCCGGTGCGTACCAGCCGGAAACGCCCATATCGTCAGCCATCTTGCCGATGGAGGTACCAAAGTCGTGGGCCAGGTCGGTGTTCCAGGTAGCTGCGATCATCACAGCAGAGGGGAAGCCGATGGAGCCCTGCTTGGTGAAGTTGTTGTTGATGGAGGCAGGGCCGTCGCAGTCAACAGCCTGCACCTTGCCGATGGAATCCACAGCCGCAGACTGGTAGCCGCCCAGAGCAATGAGCTTGTCCATGTCAGCAACGGTGAGCTGATCCAGGAAGGTATCCCACTGGGCGTCGTTGTAGTCCACGCCCACCATGTCCTTCAGCTTCAGGCCGTTCTTGGCACCGGTAGTGGGAGCCACGTCGTCGGCGTTGTTGAAGTCCTCGGGGTTCCAGTTGGAGTTGTTGTAGAAGGTTGCCTTAGCCTCTGCAGGCAGCTCGAAGTCGGCAGGAGCGGCAGTGGCCTCAGCGTAGTTGGCAAAGCCATCGGCACGGGACAGGTAGGTCACATTGCCCTCGGCAAAGTCGAACTTGTTGTCGGCCACCTCCACATCGCTGTCACGCTTGTTGGAAGCGTCGTAGACGATGTCGGAATCCACAGTGTAGGTCTTGGAATCCAGGACGGTGTGGGAGTCGGCGTTGATGCTGATGACGTAATCGCCCTTTTCCAGCACATAGCAGCCCTTGCCGTAGGTGTCGTAGGAGGCCATATCCTCGGCCTGGAAGGTCACGGTGACGTCCTCGGATGCGCCGGGAGCCAGCTCAGAGGTCTTGGCAAAGCCGATGAGGTTTGCAGTGGACTTTTCGATGCCGCCGTTGGTGTAGGGAGGATTGTAGTAGACCTCCACCACTTCCTTGCCGGAAGCAGAGCCGGTGTTGGTGACGGTGACATCCACGGTGATGGTGCCGTCAGCCTCGGTAACGCTGTTGAGGGTCTGGGTGAAGGTGGTGTAGCTCAGGCCGCGGCCGAAGGGATACACCACAGTCTTGTCGTAGTCGATGAGGCCTTCTGCGGCGGCAGTCTCGTAGAACTTGTAGCCCACGTAGATGCCTTCCACATAATTCACGAAAGCAGGGATGGTGTCAGCGCCAAAGGAGCTGGCCTTGAACTCATCCATGTTGGTGTAGTTGAAGTTGCCAAAGTTGTTGGCAGTGGGGGTCTGGGTCAGGTCGTACACAAAGGTATCAATGGTACGGCCGGAGGGGTTCACATCGCCGCAGAGGATGGAGCCCAGAGCATTGAAGCCGCTCTGGCCGGTGCCGGCGCACCAGACAACGCTCTTGATCTGGCTGTAGTCCTTGACCCAGCCCAGCTCCATGGCGTTGGCACCGTTGTAGACCACCACGACCTTGTCAAAGTTCTTGCAGACCAGGTCGATCATGTCCTTCTCGGTCTTGGACAGCTGCAGGTAGTGGTCGCCGGGCTCAAAGTCGTTGTAGCTGTGGCCAGCGTCGTAGGTGACCTGGGACACATCGGTGGGCAGGTCGGCACCCTCGCCGCCCACACGGGTGATGACCACCATGGCGGTATCAGAGAAGGCCTTGGCGTTGTTCATCATCTCGTCGGTGTACTGTGCAGCCTCCGGCTCCGGCAGGGTCCAGTCCTGAGAGAACATCCCCACCACCGGGCGGTCAGCACGGTAGGAGGTGTAGAAGTCGGAGAGCTCGGTATTCAGCTCAAAGCCGGCGTTCTTCAGGCCCTCCAGCAGGGTGACGGTGGGGTAAGCGTCGGACAGAGCACCGGAACCGGTGCCGCCGTAGCAGGGGTTGGTGGAAGCCCAGCCAAAAACGTTCAGCTTGCTGTTCTTGGCCATGGGCAGGGTGCCGTCGTTATCCAGCAGGACGATGCCCTCATCGGCAATGTTCTCGCACAGCTGGGTAGCGGTGGCCACGTTCTCCTCGCTGACCTTACCGCCGCCGGTGGCCAGGGTCGCCATGGTGTACATGGGGCCGGTAAGGATCAGGTTTACGGTAATGGCCAGTGCCAGCACCAGGCCCAGGCCTGCCTGCCAGCGGATCATATACTTTTTGGCCTTGCTCTGCTTGCGGCAAGCGATCATGACTGCGATCAGCAGAACTGCCACGACACCAAAGCCGATCAACTGCGATTTGATCGAGTTGAGGACCTTGATGACGTCATCCATATTGATGGACAACATAATTTTCTCCTCCTTAGTTCCTTCGTTTGGGTGGTCCATGGGCAGAGGGTACGCCCCTGCCAGCTTGATTTTATGATATCAGAAGCGCAACGAAAATTTTCAATTTCTTCATAAATTGTCGTTTCTGATGCACGATTTGCAAAAGTTTCAAAATGGTTTCAATTTTTATTGTGCTTGTGCACAAATAAGCCCCATAGGTTTTTGTGCAGGCTGCCAGAGGGTAAAAAAGCACCTGCAGCCCTTCCGCCGGGCCTTGGGGCCGGGGTGGGAAGGGCGCAGATGCTTTCTAGGGCCGATCATTTGTTTTCGGGCAGAGGGAACAGGATCCGCAGGGTGCACCAATTGTTCTCCCAATGGAGGGTCATGCTGCCCCCATGCTGCTGGGCGGCGGTGCGGAGGCTTTTCAGGTCCGGGTCCTGGAGCGGCAGGCCGTCGGGGCCCAGCTCCGGCGGTGTCTCGGTGTAGTGCTCGAACCGCAGCATCACAAAGCCCCCCTGGGCGTACACCGCCACCTTTACCAGCCGCTTTTCCGGGTCCGGCTGGGCCCGGGCGGCGGCAATGGCGTTGTCCAGGGCCACCCCCACGATGGTGCACAGCTCCCGGATGGTCAAAAACCCCAGCATCCGGCCATCGGCCACGCAGGTGATGTTGATGTTCTCCTGCTGGCACTCCATGGTCTTGGCAGTCAGAATGGTATCCAGCACCGGGTTGCCGGTCTTATTCTCCGCCTCGTATTGGCGGATGTTTTCCTCAATGGCCTCCAGGGCAGCGTTCTGCTTGGCCTGGTCCTGTTCCTGCCGGATAATGGCCAGCTGGAGCTTCAGCTCATGGTACCGCCGATTGATGAGCTTGACCCCCTCCTTGCTGCGCTTGTACTGCTCGTACTGCCGATGCAGCACCTTATCCATGGCGGCCAGCTCGTTGTGGAGGGCGTTTTCTCGCAGCTGCTCATGCTGCACTGCCAGCACCAGCACCCCGGAAAAATCCACCAGGGTGCGGATGGAAAAGACGCTCATGTTGATCTCGCTGCCCGGCAAAAAGCCCAGATTGCTCACCGCAAAGGCGGTCAGCGCCAGCATCACCGCTGTCAGGGCCGCACTGCCGCTGATCTGCAGATGCTCTGTAGGCTGGGGGAGTTTGTGCTGGAGCCCACTGAGGACCCCGAACACCACCCCATACACCACCCCCAGCAGCACCAGGGACAAGGGGTGGACCGGGCTCCGGCTGGGCCAGAGGTAGCAGTGGAACTGCCACTCGATGCTGGCGGCAAACTCTGCCACGATAAAGGCCCGGGCACAGTGATACCCGGCCTCCAGCAGGGTGATGCTCCAGGTGCCCCACAAATATAGGTAGGAGAGGCCAATGGCCGTGACCATGCAGGGGATCCAAAAAGGCCCCGGCACATTGTCTGTCAGCCCCAAAAAGACTGACAGCACCACCGCCCACACCAGGGTAATAGCCGCCGTGGCCCTCCGGGAGAACCGGGCCACCAGCCCCGGGGTAAACAACAGCACCGCCAGGCACTCGGCCAGGGCGGTGTACAGCCGGGGGATATCCGGCAGTGCCATCAGGACCCCTCCCCTCCAATGTAATCGGTAAGGGCCGCCAGAAAGCTCTTGCGCTTGGGGCGGCTCACCTGCAGCTCGTAGGGGCCCACCTCTACGGTGTTCTGTTGCACCCCACGGACCTGGACCAGGTTTACCAGATAACCGCTGTTGCACCGGGCAAAGGGGCAGGCAGCCAGCTTTTCTTCAAAGGTCTTGAGCGCACCCGGGGCCGAAAAATCCCCCTCGTCAGTGTAAAAGTGGACCCGATGGCCCTCACTTTCCAGGTAGTAGATGCTGGCGGTATCCAGCCGCCGCAGGCCGCCCTCCACCGGCACGGTCAGGTAGCGCTTTGCCCGTTTTTCCAACCGGGAAACTGCCTTGAGCAGCTGCTGCGAAAAGGCGAAGTAGGGCACCGGCTTCAGCACATAGTCCAGCGCTCCCACCGAGTAGCCCCGGATGGCATACTGCGCCATGTTGGTGATGAAGATCAGGATCACCTCTGCATCCATCTGCCGGATGCGCTCTGCCGTGGTCATGCCGTCCAGATGTTTCATCTCCACATCCAGAAAAATAATATCGTAGACCGCGCGGTAGTCGTCCAGAATGTCCACCCCGTCCGCAAAGAGCGTTACTTCAAATTCTGTCCCGTACTGCCGGGTATACCGCCGGACATACTCCTGCAATACCCCCTGTACCTCCGCGTCATCCTCTACGATCGCCACCCGGATCATGACCGCACCTCCCTTACCACACCTTTGTGGAATTATTACGGCTCCATTATAGCGCAATCACGGCGGGTTTGCCAAGTCCCTGCACCGTCTGTTTCTGAAATCGTGAAATAGCTCCCAAAAACGGATTTGAATCAGGAGATGACGAACTCTCAGCTTGTCGCACGCGTTTCCAGCAGGGTTTGGGGCAGGCACGCCCCAACAAGACCGCGTTTGCGAAGCAACGAACGCCCCAGTGGGGCGTTTGAGTGGCAGCCCGGTCTTGCGCAAGCAAGATGGAGGGGCTTTGCCCCGACAAGGGCTACTTCAAAACGTGGGCGCGTTGCAGAAGTGCAGTCCCGGAGGGGCACAACATTTTCAAGAATTGAAAATCTGCGGCCACGGGACGGTTCTTGCTCTGTCATTGCCATTGTAGTTGTAGTCATCTTGTGATACAATATCTCTGACAGGAGGTGTTTTTCCATGATGCAGACATTCGTCCGCCCATCCCGCGACCTGCGCAACCATTACGCTGAAATTTCGGATATGCTCAAAGACCACGACCATGTGATCATCACAAATCATGGCCGTGGGGAATCCGTTCTCATCAACATTGAGGACTATGCCAAGTACGAGGAGTTCCTGCACCAGCGCTATGTTGCCGAGGCACTCACCAAGGCAAAACAGCAGGCGGCTGACCCCAGCACGCAGTGGGCAGACCACGAAAGTGTATGGGAGACGCTCCATGAACAGTATGACGTATAAAATCAAATATCTGCCCCTTGCTGTGCAGGACCTGAACGATATCGCCCGGTATCTGT
>ERZ826051.3439-NODE-3439-length-10475-cov-5.324568_pt1 | contig 10475 bp, 8 predicted proteins | sample MGYA00519928_ERZ826051 | MGnify/ENA primary metagenome ERZ826051 (study PRJEB31778, sample SAMEA3449219) | human gut metagenome | biome: human gut; feature: human-associated habitat; material: faeces | place: United Kingdom | collected 2010/2012 ...
GATTGGTGTCAACGATCATCATCATGTTAAAATATCCCTGTACGATGGTCTGGGAGATATCAAGAATGTTTACATTATTGTCTGCAAGATAAGTACAAACCTTTGCAATAATTCCTACGGTATCGTTTCCTACTACTGTGATGATTGTCTTTTTCATAAGTTCTTTGTCCTTTCTACACTGTAATTACTTCTGATATGCAATCCCTCTGTGCCACCTGAATTCTGAAATCACGCGACTTATAAGGGTTGTCACCTAAGGTTACTTCTGAACAGACGGTTTCATATGCCAGTTCCTCATAGTTATTTTCCCTGCTCAGATGTCCAAGGAAAATCCCTTTCATATTGTCATGCAGCAGCCTGCATAAAAGCCTGCCTGCATTCTCATTGGAAAGATGTCCCCTGTCTCCAAGGATTCTCTGTTTCAGATAATAGGGATATTTTCCAACCTGCAGCATACGGATGTCATGATTTGCTTCCAGAAGAAGCGCATCCAGATTCTGCAGATTACCGACTATGTACTCATTATATTTTCCAAGGTCTGTAGCAATCCCCACAGAATGCTCTCCACACTCTACCCGGTATCCTACGGGCTGTGCAGCATCATGAGGGATCGTAAAAGGATTCACTGTCAGATCATTAATCTCAAAAGGCTCATCTTCGTGTATCTCACGAAAAATCCCTTCCGGCATTTTTCCAAGATTCATGTGAGATAAAGCTTCCACAGTTCCTTCTGTCGCATAAACCGGTATCTGATGTTTCCTTGCGATCACGCCCAGACCTTTGATATGATCCGAATGTTCATGTGTAATCAAGATACCATCAATATCTTTTCCTGTCAATTCCAGAGAATTCAATCCCTGTTCTACTCTTTTTCCGCTGATGCCTACATCCACCAGAAGATGGGTATTATCTGAGCCCACATAAATACAGTTTCCGCTGCTTCCGCTGGCAATGCTACAAAGTCTCATATTTTCTGATTCCTTCCTCAATCTGCCGTCTGGTCTGTGCAAAATCTCCGTTATTTACCACAACATAGTCTGCATTTTCCCGAAAAAAAGTCTCCGGTGCCTGACTGGCAATGATACTGACTGATTTCTCTCTTGTATAACCGCGGTTCTCCATCAGTCTCCTGATACGGATCTCTTCATCCGTATGAATATACCATATCGTATCGCAAAACTCCTGATAATGATCTTCCAGAAGGAGTGCAGCTTCCACCACACATATCTTCTGTTCCTGCTGTTTCTTTACAGCTAACTGCTCTCTGATGTACTGTTTCACAGCCGGATGGATGATCTGGTTTAATTTCTCCAGAAGCTCTGGATGTGAAAATACTACATCCGAAACCTGTCTGCGGTCAATAGTTTTATCATTTTTTATGATTTGTCTTCCAAATAGTGCAATCACCGGTTCATAACAGGACTGCCCCGGCTCCATCACCAGATGCCCGATCTCATCTGCTTTCATCACATATGCCTGATACTTTTCTTCAAGAAAATCAAGCACTGTACTTTTTCCGGCACCCACTCCGCCGGTAATTCCTATTGTTATCATCATCACTTCGCCTCATACCAGTTATTACCCTGATGCATATCGACTTCCAGTTCTACGGAAAGCTTTGCGGCACCTTTCATCTCTTCTTCAAGAATAGCAGAAACCTGCGGGATTTCCTCTTTACAGGTCTCTATCAGAAGTTCATCGTGTACCTGAAGTACAAGACGGGATTTAAGATTCTCATCCTTTAATCGTCTGTACACACGGTTCATTGCAATTTTAATGATATCCGCTGCAGTTCCCTGTATTGGAGAGTTCATGGCTACTCGCTCCCCAAAAGACCTCTGCATAAAATTACCGGATTTCAGTTCCGGGATCGGCCTGCGTCTGCCAAACATGGTAGTCACATATCCTTTTTCTTTTCCCTCTTCCACCAGTCCGTCAAGAAATCCTTTGATCTTTGGATAAGTTTCAAAATATCTTTCAATATATTCTGCTGCTTCTTTTCGTGTGATACTTAAATCCTGGCTGAGCCCAAAGGAACTGATCCCATAAACGATTCCAAAATTTACTGCCTTGGCATTTCTCCTCTGCAGATCTGTCACCTCATTAAAGGGCACATGGAATACCTCTGATGCTGTATGTCTGTGGATATCCTGGGCTTCTTTATATGCCTGGATCAGTTTCTCATCCCCTGACATATGCGCCAGAACGCGAAGCTCGATCTGGGAATAGTCCGCATCCAGAAATACATATCCCTCTTCCGGAACAAATACCTTACGGATCAGTCTTCCAAGCTCCATTCTTACAGGGATATTCTGAAGATTCGGCTCTGTGCTGCTGATCCTTCCTGTTGCTGTAATTGTCTGGTTAAAAGTAGAATGAATCCTGCCGTCCTCTGCGATCTCACCAACAAGCCCGTCTGCATAAGTAGATTTCAGTTTCGCAAGCTGACGGTACTCCAGAATATCCTTTACAATGGGATACTCCGGTGCAAGCTTTTCCAGAATATCTGCCGCTGTGGAATAACCTGTCTTTGTTTTCTTTCCACCCTTAAGGCCAAGCTTTTCAAACAGGATCACTCCCATCTGTTTCGGAGAATTGATATTAAACTCTTCCCCTGCCTGCTGCCAGATCTGCTTCTCCAGTTCTCCAATACGTACACTTAGTTTCTCACCGTAGCTTTTCAGTTCTTCACTCTTCACGCTGATTCCCCATTTTTCCATGGAATCAAGAGTAAAGATCAGCGGAAGCTCAATCTGTGTATATACATTCCACATACCTGTATCACGCAGTGCTTCACACATGGGTTTCCGGCAGGCAAGTGCTGTATAGGCCATGTAGCAGGCCCATGCTGTAAGCCCCTCTGCACTCTCCTCCCATGCTTTTTCCACTGTTTTCTTTCCAAGAAGTTCCTCTCTTGCAGGCAGGATACGACCATTCAGATATTCCTTTGCCATATCATCGTAAGTATAGGAGGATTTCAGAGGATTCAGCAGATATGCAGCCACACCTGCATCAAATACAGCCATCGGATCATCAGATTTTATATGCTTGAGTAATGCCTTTACATCCAATGCACATACACATTTTTTATCATATTTCAGAGTACTGTCTGTATTGACATCAGATATCTCATTTTCCGGATCCTTCTTCACATCATCTGTATTAGATTTCATAATGTTCTCTGTGTTGGATTCAGATACTTTATGAAGGAGCCCTTCCAATTTTCCGCAGAGATAACCTTCTGTGATCATCCCTTCTACAGGAATATAATAAATTTCCTCTTCATTCAGCGCAAGTCCTGCACCAAATACCCTGCCATTCTCTGTAACCAGAGAAACACCCGCTGTCTTTCCTGCTTCCGCTTTCGCAAACAGCGCTTCACAGCCTGCCAGGTCTGCACATGTGAAAAACTCCTGTTCCAGCGTATCTTCCTGTACTGCTGCAGAGTCAAAACGGTTAAGCAGATTCTTAAATTCCAGCTGTCTGCAGAGAAGGAAAGCTTCTTTTGTATAAAGATTTCCCAGTTTTGCCTTTTCATACGAAAACTCTATGGGACTGTCCGTACAGATCGTAGCCAGAGCCTTACTCATCTGCGCCATATCATAATGTTCTCTCATTGATTCCCTGGCTCTGTTTGGCTTCAGCTCTTCCAAATGTTCATGAGCATTCTCAATACTTCCATACTCCACAATAATCTTTGTGGCAGTCTTCTCACCTACTCCCGGGATTCCCGGAATATTGTCAGCACTGTCACCCATCAGAGCCTTTAACTCAATGATCTGGGGAGGTGTCACCTGATATTTCTCGATCACCTGCTGTGCATGATAATCCTCTATGGTGGTCTTGCCCCTTACAGTCTTTGGCAAACGGATCATAACCTTATCTGTCGCAAGCTGAAGCAGATCTCTGTCACCGGAAAGGATTGTCGCATCCATTCCTGCCGCTTCGCTTTTCCTGGCCAGAGTTCCCAGAATATCATCCGCTTCGTAGCCTTCTTTTGTCACAACATTCACACCCATTGCAGTAAGCATTTCTTTAATCAGCGGTACCTGCTCTCTCAGTTCTTCAGGCATGGGTTTACGTGTTCCCTTGTATGCTTCAAACATCTTATGGCGGAAAGTCGGTGCCTTCAGGTCAAATGCCACTGTCAGATACTGAGGCTTCTCTTCCTCGATCGTCCGAAGAAGGATATTCAGAAAACCATATACTGCCCCTGTGTGTTTTCCTTCTGAATTTGTAAGATCCGGCAGACCATAAAAAGCTCTGTTCAGAATACTGTGTCCGTCAATCAGTAATATTTTTTCGCTCATAAAATCCTCCAGTGTCTTTATAGAATGTAATTCGTCTCCATCATTACAAAAATCAATATTGCCGCAATCGTAGCGATCAGAAGGCATATACTTACTCCAAACATCAGCCAACTGGCTTTCTTCTTGCGGATATATCTTCTGGATTTCCGGATATCCTGTTCCAGCAGTTTTTTGAAATCCAGAACCGAATCGCTGCTGTCATCATCAAGCTGCTGTGTTACCTCATGTACAATAAAATATGTTTCCAGTTCATCATAACAGGAAGAACAATTCTGTACATGATCGAGAAACTCTTCCAGTTCATTTAGTGGAAGATCATGTTTAATATAACTACTCACCATTCCTTCTGCAGTTCGGCAATCCATCTTCATTCCCTTCTTTCTTCCAAAAAACATCCAGGATGCTGCGTTCACTATTACGAATTATAACCGAACCGGAGTTAATTGGCAAGGAAAAGCAGCAGAAGCTCAAATCGCCTCTGCTGCTTTCATTGCTGTTCACTCAGTTTTCAGTGACATAACCAAATTTCCGGATTGCCTGCGGCAATGGACTTTTGGCTTGTATATCTTGAGAAAATATCACTTCTGCAGATTCACTTTCCCGGAAGATGTATCTGCATCAGCTTCTGTACTGTTTTCGGATTCTGCATTGTTCTCAGACTTTGTATTACTTTCAGATTCTGCCACTACAGTGGGAGCCTGTACAGGTGCATTCAGGATCTTCATAAATTCCTCACCTGTAATTGTCTCATGCTCATACAGATATTTTGCAAGTTCATGGAGCTTTCCGATATTGTCCTGAAGGATTTTCAGTGCTTTCTGGTGTTCCATCCTGACAAGCTCCACAACCTTCTTATCCAGAAGAGTCTGTGTCTCAAAAGAACAGCTTAAGCTGGAGTCTCCGCCCAGATACTGATTTGTCACATTCTCCATGGCAACCATATCGAAGTCTTCACTCATACCATATCTGGAGATCATTGCTCTTGCAAGCTTAGTCGCCTGTTCGATATCATTGGATGCTCCGGTTGTAATAGAGTGGAAGATCAGTTCCTCAGCGGCACGACCGCCTGTAAAGGTCGCTATCTTATTTGCAAGTTCTTCCTTTGTCATCAGATAATGATCTCCGTCATCCACCTGCATGGTATATCCGAGTGCTCCTGATGTACGCGGAATAATAGTGATCTTGTGGACCGGTGCAGATTCGGTCTGCTTTGCTGCAACCAGCGCATGTCCGATTTCATGATAAGCAACTATCAGTTTTTCTTTATTGGAAAGAACTCTGTTCTTCTTCTGATATCCTGCGATAACTACCTCAATACTCTCCTCAAAATCTGCCTGAGTGGCAAATTTTCTGCCGTCACGTACTGCACGAAGTGCTGCTTCATTGACAATATTTGCAAGTTCTGCACCGGAAGCTCCGGCTGCAGCTTTCGCAATCTCATCAAAACGTACGGAATCTGCAATCTTAATCTTCTTTGCATGGACTTTAAGGATTTCCTCACGTCCTTTTAAATCCGGAAGTTCAACAGGAATACGTCTGTCAAAACGTCCGGGACGAAGAAGTGCGGGATCAAGGGAATCCGGTCTGTTGGTTGCCGCAAGGATCACAACACCTTTGGAGCCGTCAAAACCATCCATCTCTGTAAGCAGCTGGTTCAGAGTCTGCTCGCGCTCATCATTGCCGCCTGTAAATCCGGCACCATCACGTTTCTTGCCAATTGTGTCGATCTCATCGATAAATACAATACATGGAGCTTTCTCATTCGCCTGTTTGAAAAGATCACGCACCTTGGCAGCGCCCATACCAACAAACATTTCCACGAATTCAGAACCGGAAATGGAGAAGAAGGGAACGTCCGCTTCACCAGCGACTGCCTTGGCAAGCAGGGTTTTACCGGTTCCGGGAGGGCCTACGAGCAGTGCGCCTTTGGGCATTGTTGCGCCGATTGCACGGTATTTTTCAGGGTTATGCAAAAAGTCTACGATTTCGGTCAGAAGCTCTTTTGCCTCATCTTCACCTGCTACATCAGAAAACTTGATGCCGGTGGAGGATTTGACATAAACCTTGGCGTTGCTCTTGCCGAACGACATCGCGCCGCCGGGACCTCCGGTCATGCTGTTGGTCATCTTTTTAAAGAGCAGCTGGCCTAAAAAGATGAAAATAATAGTAGGCAGGATAAAACCGATCAGCATATTCATCAGAGGGGACTGCTGAGTCGGAATCTCGCTGGTCAGATCCGCACCGGAGGAAGTGATCTTATCGATCAATTCGCTGTCGGTGTTGATCAGACCGGTCTTGCAGACCTGAGTTTTGCCATCCTGTTTGAGGGTGTAATAAATGATAGAATCCTGAACGTCGAACTGGACCTCCTGAATCTGTTTGCTGTCGATACCTTTTAAAAAGTCACTGTAGGTCGTTTCCCTGATGCTTCGTTCCATGATCCCCGGAAGAACAAAAATATTAAGCAGGAACATAACGATCAGAGCGACGACGGCATACGTGGCAAGCACTTGTTTTGGTTTTTTGTCATCGGGATTGGTTGTCATAGGTGTCTCCATTCTGTGCGCTGTCTGCACGGCACGGACATGTCGGGATGTCCGGGAAAAATAGTGTCTTAAAAACGTTTCAGATTAAGTTTATTATGCGTCCGGCCTGGGAAATTTACAAGAAAAGAATTGAAAAGAAATTCTAAAAGAAATATAAACTGAAAAGGAATCGGAGAGGGTATCATGTTCTTATGTGCATCTGAAAACAGGAGAACAAAAAAACACCGTCCCCGAAAGTCAAGCTTTCAAAAACAGTGTTTCTTAGTGCACCGCCAGGGGCTCGAACCCTGGACACCCTGATTAAGAGTCAGGTGCTCTACCAACTGAGCTAGCGGTGCATTTTCTTTTGTTTCGCTGAATCTCTGTATCGCTCAGCGACAAGATATATTATATGGCATGGATCGAGTTTTGACAAGTGTTTTTTGAAGAAAATTTAAGAAAAATATGCATAAAAAATGAAATATAAAAACGAGGTAATGCAGCAAAATAAATAAATAAGTCGAAAAAACGATAGACACGAATATGAAAAAAAGAATATAACAGGAAATAACTATAAAAATCAGAAAAGGCAGAAAATTTAAAACGGGTCAAAAATTGGAATGATTGCCGTGCTTTTTTGCAAAACGCTTTTCCTGGTGGCGGCTTTGGAACGGATATGGTAGAATAAACTGAATTGCGCATGCGAGGCAGAATCTTAGATTCTTATCTGCCAAATGGAGACAAAATGCAAAAGAAAACAACAACGTTGATTTATGGAACAGGGAACGCCGGGAAGCTCGATTTGATGCGCCATTACCTGAGCACGCTGCAGGAGATTCGCCTGCTCGGTTTAAAGGATTTGCCATTTTGCTGGGGAGAGATAGAAGAATGTGGGAAGGACCCGCTGGAGAATGCGCGGCAGAAAGCCCTCGCATATTACCGAATCTGCGGGCAGCCGGTTTTTTCACAGGATAGCGGTCTTTATATAGAAGGACTGCCCAAGGAGCGTCAGCCGGGCGTGCATGTACGGCGGGTAAACGGTGTCAACCTGACGGATGAGCAGATGCGGAAATATTATAAGAAGATTGCCGCAGAGCTTGGCGGGCGGTGCGTCGCACAGTATCAGAACGCGATTTGCCTGGTTTTTTCTGAGAATGAAATTTACGAAGCCAGAGGCGGTGCGCTGAACTGGAAAAAATTCTGGCTGATGACAGAGGAGCGGCCACAGCGGATGGAAGGCTTTCCTCTGGATGCGATCTGTGCAGATTACCGGACAGGCAGACACTTTTATGATGGAGAAGCTACAATGCCGGAGGAAGAGGGCGATGGCGTGCGCGATTTTTTCCGGAATGCATTAAAGCAGCACGAAATGAGGATGGGCAAATGGATATGACAGAAAAATTATATGATGTGAATGCGTATCTGACAGAATTTGATGCGGCGGTCGTAAGCTGCCAGGTGTTGAAGGAAGGCACGGAGCGAGACGTGAATGGTCAGCTGGAAGTTGGCGAAGCAGCGCGACCGGATGCGCCACTCTGGGAGGTTGCTCTGGATCGAACAGCCTTTTATCCGGAGGGCGGCGGTCAGCCCTGCGATTTCGGTGTACTCGGCGGCGCCCGGGTGACAGATGTACAGGAAAAGGACGGCATAATTTTCCATTTGTGCAGCGCCCCGCTGGAGGTTGGAAGCTGCGTGCATGGAACCATTGACTGGGACAGAAGGCTGATGCATATGCGGGAGCATTCCGGAGAACATATCATTTCCGGTATCATCTGCCATACCCACGGCTATTCGAATATCGGCTTCCATATGGGAAAGGACTGCGTGACGATCGATTTTTCGGGACCGCTGACGGCAGAACAGATTCAGGAGGCGGAAGACCTGGCGAACCAGAAGGTACTGGAGAATATAGAAATTCTGGCGGAGTATCCGGACAAGGAGACCCTTGCAACACTGGATTACCGCAGTAAAAAAGAGCTGACCGGGGCGATCCGCATCGTTACGATTCCGGGTGCGGATGTGTGCGCCTGCTGTGGAACGCATGTGAAATACACAGGTGAGGTCGGACCTATCAAGGTCATTTCTGCAGAGCATGCAAAGGGTGGAAGCCGTCTGGATATTCTGATCGGGGAAAAAGCGCTGGCAGATTATAAGTGCCGATTCGAAAACACGCAGAAAATCTCGGCATTGCTGTCTGTAAAGCCGGAGCAGACCGCGCAGGCAGCCCAAAAGCTGCTGCAGACGGTGGCTGATCTAAAACAGGAGCTCGGCGCGTTAAAGCTGCGCCTGCTGGAAGAAAAGGTGGATGCCGTAGAGACCGGAAGCAGCGCCTGCGTGCTGTTTGAGCAGGGACTGAGCACAGTAGACGTCCGTAAGCTGGCGGATAAGCTGGCACAGAAGGTCTTATTTGCAGCAGTGTTTAATGGCAGCGATACAGATGGTTATCAGTATGTGATCTGCGCATCTGACCGGGATGTTTCGGCGTTTGGCAAGGCGTTCAACAAGGCACTTTGCGGGCGCGGCGGCGGGAAAAATCCAATGATCCAGGGACAGGTAAAAGCAGAGCAGAAAGCAATTTGGGAATACCTGACAAAAGGAGGAGTTTTGCAGGATGGAAAATAAAGACAGAAAGCTGGTATTTTTTGATATTGACGGAACTCTGGTCGATGGACCGACCCATCAGATTCCGCAGAGTGCAGTGGAGGCGATCCGTAAACTTCGCGAAAATGGACACCTGGCATTTATCAATACGGGACGGACGTTGGTGAGCATTGAGCCGAGAATCCGCGAAATCGGATTTGACGGCCTGGTATGTGGCTGCGGAACACATATTTATTATGAAGGAGAAACGTTGTTTAGCCACAGCATTTTGCATGAAAAATGTACGGAAATCGTATATGAGCTGCGCAGACTCGGCATCCCGACATTTTTTGAAGCGGAGGAGCATGTGTATTATGACAGCCGCTGTATGAGTCCGGAGCTTGGCAATTCGGTTTCCAATTTTAAGAGTCTGAACTGCTCTGTGCCGGACATGCCGGAGCGGCCAGAGGACAGTGATGTGGTATTTGATAAATTTTTCTGTCTGCTTCGTCTGGATGATCCGGTGGATAAGCTGAGAAGCTTTATCGGAGATGAATTTACTGCAGTGCCCCAGGGAGAGCATTATCTGGAAATCGTTCCGACAGGCTGCAGCAAGGCGGAGGGGATCCACATTTTACAGAAAAAACTGGGAATCCCCAAGGACAACTGTTATGCCATTGGGGACTCTGAAAACGATATTCCGATGCTGGAGGCTGTGCCCCACAGCATTGCGATGGGCGTCTGCTCCAAAACGATCCTGCCGTATTGCAGCTACCGGACCACGCCGGTTCTGGAGGACGGAATCGCGAACGCGTTAAAGCACTACGGGCTGATTTAAGCCGTCTACGCGGGTGCGATTGTACTGCGTGGAATGGTAACGGGTACTGGATGCCTGATACGGGATGAGATCCTCCTGTAGATTTTTAATGAAAGGATGATAAAAAAAGACGGGAAGAAAATCCTGTCTTTTTTTGTTCTGAGTGCTTATAGGTTCATAAATAAAACCCTTTCGTTTGCCATAGGCTCCTCCCACTACCTTTAGGTGGTGGGAGGAGCCTTG
>ERZ826051.3443-NODE-3443-length-10465-cov-3.216523_pt1 | contig 10465 bp, 6 predicted proteins | sample MGYA00519928_ERZ826051 | MGnify/ENA primary metagenome ERZ826051 (study PRJEB31778, sample SAMEA3449219) | human gut metagenome | biome: human gut; feature: human-associated habitat; material: faeces | place: United Kingdom | collected 2010/2012 ...
TTATCGTTTAAATGCATTTTGGCTCGTAACTGTGAAGGTACTGAACAGTTACGAAATAAAATAAATCAGAAAGTACAGAGAAAATTATATGGACGCATTAAAATATGTATCACAGATTCTTGACGATGCGGATTCCTGGGAAACCATGATGTTTCTCTATGATGCTGCCCTTCGCCAGATGTCCACAAAAATTGACATTTTGAATGAGGAATTTATTCACATTCATAATTACAATCCAATCGAACACGTGAAGTCCCGGATCAAAGAACCGAAAAGTATCGTCAAAAAATTAAAACGCCACGGTCACGAAGTGACTCTGGAGAATATGTTAAAGTATATCACCGACATCGCCGGTATTCGTATCATCTGTTCCTTTACCCAGGATATTTACCGGATTGCTGATATGCTGGCAAAGCAGTCGGATCTGCGCGTTGTGGAACTTACCGACTACATCACTCACCCGAAAGTCAGCGGATACCGTAGCTATCACATGCTGGTGGCCGTCCCGGTACATCTGTCAGACCGTGTGGTGGATATCATCGTAGAAGTACAGATTCGAACCATCGCCCAGGACTTCTGGGCCAGCCTGGAGCATAAGATTTACTACAAGTTCGAGGGCAGCGCACCGGAATATATCAGCAAAGATCTCCGTGCCTGCGCAGAATTTGTAGCTGAACTGGATGATAAGATGCTTTCCCTGAACGAAGCGATCCAAAGTGAGGCACTTCGCAAAGCAGAGAAGCCGGATTCAAAAAAAGAGGAGTAACTGTTAAAAAACAGTTACTCCTCTTTACACAGACAGCAAACAAAAATTCCCCTCTAACATGAGGAGTGCCCGGATACCTCTCGATACCCGGGCTATTATTATGAAAAAATTCTATGTGTAATGAACCCATTACAAACTTTTTTGAGATGTTCCTTTCGGAACTGTATTTATCATATCAATAGTTTATGAATAATTTATGAACGTAATATGAACTTATAGTTAATTTGCACAATTCAATTTTATTTTTATTTTATTTTTATAACATTTTACACTGTTTTTTCATTTTTACTTTTCCTGTTCTTGTGCTGATTCATCAAATTATTCTGTTATTTCTTTTCATCCCTCCGACATCTTAGCCAAAAATAGAATTCCATATATTTTTACACCAGCTTACTATCCTGTCAAAGAACCCTTTGACCTGTTCCTGGTTAATGTTCAGATCCAGGCTCTCCAGCTTGTTGTACAGATCTTTCGCCTGCTCTTTCAGGGAATCCACATCCAGATCCAGGCTGCTGATTTTCTCCATCAGACTTACAATCTTCTGCTTATCCTCATCAGACAACTGAATATTCATCTCTTTTGCTGCATCGTCTACGACAGCTTCTATTTCTTCCGGATCAGACAGGTCCTGAGAGACGACAGCTTCTTTTACTGCACCTACCAGTTCCTCCGCCTGCTCTTTATCCCCGATAGCTTCACCCAGATCACTGGTGGTTACCAGTTCTTCTGTAGCCGCATCTGCATTCTCTGCCTTCAGGGTCTCGCCGGTCATATTACTGTAAGCTTCCATTGCACCTACCAGCGCCGCTGTTCCGGAGATATTAAACGGTCCAGCCACACGTACATCCGCATCGGTGACGCCTGCAGTTGCCAGCGCATTCTGATACATACCTGTGGTACAGTAAGTAATATTACTGGTTGTCACTTTAATTCCATTTCCTTTATCCTTTTTTTCAATAAGAACAGAAGAAAGTGCTCTGGTTCCGATCACACTGGAATCCAGATAAGAATCCAGATATTTGTGTTCATCCGCATTCGTTACAGTAATTACCTGATAGCTGCTCAGATCCGCTTCATTAATCTCCAGCAGACTCAGTACTGTGGATTTTTCTGTTTCATTCAGATCCGCTCCCAGCGCCAGATACGGTGCATCAATCTGATCTGCTTTTGCACTCAGTGGTGACATCAGGCTTCCCATTACCGTTACCATCGCCAACATTCCCGCCATTATTTTCTTTATCTTCATCTCTGTTACCTCTCTTTTTCTTTATATACTTTCAGAATCTTTTCAGTCTTCTCCCGACTGATACTCCGTAGTATAACACACTTTTCTTCCATGATGCAGATATTCATAAATCTTTTCCTGTTCATTCATAAAATCTTCACAACTTCAACACGATTTTCTCACAATTCCCGGATATACTATAACCATAAAATAATTAATAGAAATTATTTTATAACTTTTCTTTTTCATATGTCGATGAAAATCGACACTCCTTCCTTTAAAAATAAAAATGAAAGAAAGCACTGTTTCGCCAACGGTGCTTTTTTTCATGCCCTTTTCCCCCGCTTTTCCACCGCTGCCATGCGCATCACGCAAGGGCGGACGAGCGGCGGCGAGGCGTCCCCTCTATTTACACAATTCATCCGTCAACCGCGCAAACTCCTGTAAATTCAATGCCTCCCCACGAATCGTAAGCGGCCAGCCGCAGGCTGTGATTGCAGCCTCAATCTCCTCTTTCGAAAAATGCAGCAGCTCCGAATTTTTCAGTCCGTTCGCCAGCGTCTTCCGTCTCTGATTAAACGACGCCCGAATAATGGAGAACATCAACTTCTCATCCTTCGTCTCCACCGGCATCACCTCATGACGCGTCAACCGGATCACCGCACTTCCAACCTTCGGCCGCGGCATAAAACAGTTCGGCGGCACATTCGCCACAATATACGGCTCCGCATAATACTGCACCGCCAGCGACAGCGCCCCGTAATCCTTCGATCCCGGCCCCGTCTGCATCCGGTCCGCAACCTCCTTCTGAACCATAACCGTAATCGAATCCACCGGCACATGATTCTCAAATAATCCCATAATAATCGGCGTCGTAATATAATACGGAAGATTCGCCACAACCTTGATCGGCCGTCCGTTGTTCTTCTCCTTCGCCAGCGCCGCCAGATCCACCTTCAAAACATCATTGTTGATAACCTCAACATTATCATAATCCGACAGCGTATCCTCCAGAATCGGGATCAGATTCTTGTCAATTTCCACCGCACACACACTCCGCGCAGCATACGCAAGATACTGCGTCAGCGTACCGATACCAGGTCCGATTTCCACAACAAAATCGTCCGGTCCGATACCTGCAGCGGCTACAATCTTATCCAGCACATGTGGATCGATCAGAAAATTCTGACCATACTTTTTCTGAAATACAAAGCCGTACTTCTGCAGTACGGCTATTGTATTCTGCGGCTCCCCGAGCCACGGTTTTACTTTCTCCATAAATTCTCCATGTATTTAGAACTCAAAGTCTTTCTCGTAAAGAATCACGCGGTCATCCGCATCGGTATGCTTTCTGGACATGCGTCTTCCGAATTTACGGGTTCCCTTTTCTGCATGGGCGATGGCACGATCCACCATATCTTTGACCTGTGAAATCGTCATCGGCTCGCCCTCCTTCTGATTGTTGCCAATCTGTGTATACAGAGCAAGCACACCCATCTCGTCCATCTTGTATCCATTCTCACGCGCATACGTGCGGGCAAACGTAACCAGCTCGTCGTTCGTGAAAACAGGAATCGAAATGACCGTCTCAAACTTCTTCGCAAAATCAGGGTAATTCCGCAGAAGACCTCTCATGCTGACCTTCTCATCCTCGATGATCAGAACCAGACTGTCGGTACGGAAATCCATTGCCTGCGACAGCTTCTCGATCGTCTCCGGGTACATCAGACCGGCACGCTCGATCAGGAGGAAACCTCCCGCCAGCTTTGAAACAATCTGCGCACAGTCCTTTTTGTTCAGAACAGATGCATCCAGACGGGCCATCTTCGTTGCCGGAAGTTTTAAGTCAGCACAGATTGCACGGACGAGATCCTCCGACAGCTTCGTTTTTCCAGTACCGTATCCGCCCATAATGGCAATGTTTCCATGACGGGAAGTACGGTCGCCTGCGTAATGATAAACACCATGCATTGCATCCAGAATCTGGATATCCATGCCTGGAACTTTCGCAAAGTAAGTAAACAGCGCTTTCTGCTCATCACTCAGCTTATCCGGCTGGGTGTCGTTCAGGATGCGGAGTCTTGCCTCCTCCGGCGTCTCCTCGCGGAGCACCTCTTCAATCGATTTCGCAACAGTTCCTTCCGGAATGTTGTCGCGGATCAGCTGAACGGTGGCATCCGTTGTTTTTTCGATGCTCATGTTGATCGTCGCATCGGATACGCGCTCACGCTTTGGCTCGGTCGGAACTTCGATTTCGATTTCCTCCGGGGTAATCTCGATCGGCTGGGTTCCTGCCGGCTCAAACGGATCGGCTGGCTCAGTCTCGGCCGGGGTTTCCGGCTCTGTTTCGCTTTCCGGCTCATCAGCAGGTTCTGCTTCCGCAGTTTCCGGCTCGTCCGGCAGTTCGATTTCCGATGCTTTTTCAGCTTCCTGCACTTCTGCGTTCAGCGCTGCCTGAAGTTCACTAAAATCGATGGTCGGCCGTGTCTCCTCTGCCGGTTTCAGATCCGGGATGACAACCGTTGCATCCATGGACGGCGTCTCCGCCGGTTCTACGGTTTCCTCAATTTCGGCTTCCGCCTGAGCCTTCTCGGCTGCTTCTGTTTCAGCTTCCACTGCTGGTTCTGTAACTTCTGCTTCTTCGATTTCAGCCTCGGCTGCCGGTTCTATAATCTCTTCGATCTCAGCTTCATCCATCGGCTCTGCAGCTTCTTCGGTTTCAGCCTCATCCGCCGGTTCTGTGATCTCTTCGGTTTCCGCTTCATCTGCCGGTTCTGTGATCTCTTCGGTTTCCGCTTCATCTGCCGGTTCTGCTGCTTCTTCCGGCTCAGCTTCCGCCTGCGGCTCCTCTGCCGCTTCCCGTGCCTCTGCCTCGGACTCCGGATCCATCGGCTGCTCTGCGGTTTCGGCTTCTGCTGCCGGTTCCACTGGCTCTTCTGCTTCTTCCTCCGCAACTTCCTCCGACAGGTTTGCTGCGGTCTCCTGGAACAGTGCTTCAAGGTCCGGCTCTTCGTATTTCTTCTCCGGCTTCGGTGCTTTCGGCATTACCGGCTCGGCTTTTTCCTTCGGTTTTGGCCGCGGTCTTGTCTTGATCGTCGTGTTGGCATCCGGGGATACCTCTACGTTTACATCAAGCTGCTCCGGCTCCAGATCTTTTACTTCGTACTGTACCGGCTCTTCGCTTGTCTCTTCCTCGACTGCCGTCTCTTCCTGTTTCTTTCCGCGGAAGGAGAAGACATCGCGGATGCTCTTTGCAAGCTCTGCGTGAAGATCGATCGTATTTCCAAGGTACGTCGGCGTGCTGTCTGCATACGCCTGCTCTTCCGGAATCTCCTCGATCGGCTCCTCTGTCTGCTGCAGTGCTTCGTACTCCTGCACCTGCTCTGCATCTGCCTCGGCCTGCTGTGTTTTCTCATATGCTTCGTACGGCGAACCGGCTTCTTTTTCTTCTTCACCGGCCACATACTGGCTCATCACACCGCCGTTTACCGGTTTTACTTCCGGCGTCTCTGCCGGCTCTTTCGTCGCAGCCATTTCACCGGCTCCGCTCTCTCCGGCTAACCGCACTTTAAGTGCTTCCGGATCCTCGGACGGCTCTTCATTCTTTTTGTAGTCAAAACGATGCTCGTATTTGATCTGCTGGGACGGTGACAGCGGCTCGTACTTCATTTTCAGATCTATTGCCTTTGTTACATATTTGCCCTCGCTGAACCACAGGATCAGCTCATCACAGGCATCGATGCATTTCTGCGTCTCTCCGGCTTTGCTGTAAAGGTTTGCCAGTTCATATGCCCATCTCTCGGTAAATTCCCGCTCTTTGTATTCCTCCAGAAGGGAAATCTGCTCCTCAAGCGGCGCTTTCTGTCCTCTTAAAATCTTGTATTTCAGCAGATACCGGGAATTATCGTGACGTGCGACTGCTTCAAACTCGTTGTAAAAGTCAATCGCCTCATCAAAGTCTTTCATTTTTACGGAGACCTCTACCAGGCGATACAGAATGCCCTTTCCGATGGAGGAACGGTCATACGCCATCAGCAGAATCTTCTTCGCCTCCGGATATCGTTTGTTCGCCTCATAGACATCCGCTACCATGCCGAGCGTGCGCAGACTCTTGACACGCCGCCAGTCAACGGCTTCTACAACTGCAAGTGCCCCCTCATAGTCCTCTTTTTTTACCAGACTGTTCAGCTCTTCCAGCCGGCTTTGATATTCAGCTTTATCCAATCTTTTCACCTCAATACATTTCAGATTGTTTTAGTTCATAGACACGAACAGTGTACCACACTCCCCGTAGAATGTCAAAAGAATGCCTGTTTTGCAGGCATTTTTCGGGATGCAAATCCTTCCAGCGGGCATCAAAAAAGAACACCCGCCCCTCCGGTTTTTCCCGGAAAAGCAGGTGTCCCCTAACTACTTATATTTGATTCCGATTACTTTCTGACAGTAATCTTGTCCAGATGCCAGATATCATCTACATACTGCTGGATGGTACGGTCGGATGTGAATTTGCCGCTGTGTGCGGTATTCAGGATCGCGCTTCTTGCCCATGCAGAAGTATTTCTGTATTTATCCTCAACACGCTCCTGTGCTGCCGCATAGGACTTGAAGTCTGCCAGGGTAAAGTACATATCCGGGCGCGGAGCATTCTTCGGTGTGAGCAGGGAGTCATACAGATCACGGAACATCATGGTGTCGCCGTTTGAGTATCTTCCGCTGATCAGATCCATCACTACGTTGTGGATGTCCTGATCGTGGATGAAGTAGCTCATCGGATCGTAGGTGTAGTTGTTCTCATATTCGATAACCTGATCTGCGGAAAGTCCGAAGATAAAGGCGTTCTCCTTTCCAACTTCCTCAACGATCTCTACGTTTGCACCGTCCATGGTTCCAAGAGTCAGGGCACCGTTCAGCATGAACTTCATGTTACCGGTACCGGAAGCCTCTTTACTTGCTGTGGAAATCTGCTCGGAAACATCAGCAGCGGCAAAGATCAGCTCTGCGTTGCTGACACGATAATCCTCGATAAATACAACTTTGATCTTTCCTTTGATGGTCGGATCGTTGTTTACGACATCCCCAACGGAATTGATCAGTTTGATGATCGCTTTTGCACGCTCATAGCCTGCGGAAGCTTTTGCTCCAAAGATGAAGGTTCTTGGGTAGAACGGCATATCCGGGTTCTTTTTCAGACGGTCATACAGATACATGATATGAAGAATGTTCATAAACTGGCGTTTGTACTCATGCAGACGTTTTACCTGAACATCAAAAATGGAGTTCGGATCTACATCAATGCCGTTATGCTCTTTGATGTATTTTGCCAGGCGAACTTTATTTTTGTATTTAATCTCCATAAATTCCTTCTGTGCCTGTGTATCATCTGCAAGCTCAGCGATCTTTTTGATCTTCGGAAGATCGGTAATCCAGCCATTTCCGGCATACTCAGTTACCCAGTCAGCCAGAAGCGGATTTCCGTGAAGCAGGAAACGACGCTGTGTAATACCGTTCGTCTTATTGTTGAACTTCTCCGGAGTCATTTCGTAGAAGTCTTTTAAGGTCTGTTTTTTCAGGATCTCGGTATGAAGCTTTGCAACACCGTTGACAGAATATCCGCCTACGATAGCCAGACGAGCCATATGAACCTGTCCGTCATAGATCACTGCCATCTGGCGGACTTTTTCCTCATCACCCGGGTACTGCTCTCTTACCTGGATCAGGAAGCGGCGGTTGATCTCTTCTACGATCTGATAGATACGCGGAAGAAGTCTGGAGAACAGGTCAACCGGCCATTTTTCAAGTGCCTCTGCCATAATCGTATGGTTGGTGTATGCGCAGGTCTTTGTCGTAATCTCCCATGCCTCATCCCATCCAAGGCCTTCCACATCCATCAGGATTCGCATCAGCTCCGGAACAGCTACGGTTGGGTGGGTATCATTCAGCTGGAAGGTAACCTTCTCATACAGCTTCGTGATATCATCGTGCTGTTTTTTATATTTTGCAACTGCTCTCTGTACACTTGCAGAAATAAAGAAATACTGCTGTTTCAGACGCAGCTCTTTTCCTTCGTAATGATTGTCGTTCGGATACAGAACCTCTACGATGGTTTTTGCAAGATTTTCCTGCTCAACGGCTTTGTGGTAATCACCCTTGTCAAAGGAATCCAGTGAGAAATCCTGAATGGCCTCTGCATCCCAGATAGTCAGTGTGTTTACAACATCGTTGTCGTATCCTACGATCGGCATGTCGTAAGGAATTGCATTGACAGACTGGTAATCCTTCTGCACAAAGTTTACGCGTCCGGTAGCCTCATCGTACTCCTGCGCCACATATCCGCCGAATTTTACCTCTTTTGCATACTCCGGACGTTTCAGCTCGAATGGATAGCCGTTTTTCAGCCAGTTATCCGGTACTTCTACCTGATAACCGTCGCGAATCTGCTGTTTGAACATACCGTACTTGTAACGGATACCGCAGCCGTACGCCGGATATCCAAGAGTAGCCAGAGAATCCAGAAAGCATGCTGCCAGACGGCCAAGGCCGCCGTTTCCAAGAGCCGGATCTCTCTCCTGATCCTCCAGAAGGTTCAGGTTCAGTCCCATTTCCTCGAGAGCTTCCTGTACCTGTTTATATGCAGTCAGGTTGATCAGGTTATTTCCAAGTGCACGGCCCATCAGGAATTCCATGGACATATAGTACAGAATCTTCGGATCCTGTTCTTCCATTGCCTTCTGGGTTTTCAGCCAGTTATCAATAATAACATCTTTTACTGCATAGCAGACTGCCTGATAAATTTCCTGCTGGGAAGCATCTTCCAGGTTCTTTCTGTACAGCATTTTTACATTTTCTTTCACACTGTTCTTAAAAGTTTCTTTTTTGAACTCGGCGTTTAACATCTGCGTCCTCCTTAATAGCAGTCTGCGAGCGGAGAGCTTGTTTTTCTCCCCGCTCGCAGGCCAATTTCATATTAATGATCGTCGTGAAAACACATCCAAAAATAATCTTAGATACGTTCTACTGCCATGGTAACCTTTTCGGAGTTGATATTCCACTCCTTCTCATAGCCCTTTGTCTCTCCGGTCACGATATCTTCTGCCAGAACTTCAGATTTAATTTCATCACCATGGTTTTTCATGATGTCTACAATCTTATCGTTGTCTTTTGCGTATACACGGATCTTGTCCATAACCTCAAAGCCTGCCTCTTTACGCATAGTCTGGATTTTGCTTACCAGCTCACGTACGAAGCCTTCTTCGATCAGTTCCGGAGTCAGATTGGTATCCAGAACAACAGTGATTGTATGGTCGGATTCGGAAACATAGCCTTCCATCTGTGCCATGTCGATCAGCAAATCCTCCTCTAATAATACAATTTCCTGTCCATCGATGTCAAGTTTAAGTTCGCCGGTGCTCTTCAGCTCTGCCATTGCCTTGTTTCCATCGAGCTCGGACAGTACGGTTTTGATCTTGTTCAGGAGTTTTCCGTATTTTGGTCCTACGGTACGCATCTGCGGTTTGAAGCTGTAGCTGATGAAATCTGCGATGTCATCTTTGAATACAACTTCTTTGACATTCAGCTCGTCCTCGATGATCTCTTTGTAGAATTCGGAAAGCTGGAACTCGCTCTTAACATACATCGTTCCGATCGGCTGACGGTTCTTGATATTGGCGGTGTTTCTTGCGGCACGTCCCATAACGACGATCTCCAGCAGGTCGGCCATATCCTCTTCCATCTTCGGATCGATCCAGTTCTCATGTACCTCCGGGAAGTCACACAGGTGGATACTTTCCGGTGCACTTGCATCGATGCTCTTTACGAGGTTCTGATAAATATCCTCTGTCATGAACGGAATCATCGGAGCTGCTGCTTTTGCAACGGTCACCAGTGCGGTGTACAGAGTCATGTAAGCATTGATCTTATCCTGCTCCATGCCTTTTGCCCAGAAACGTTCACGGGAACGGCGTACATACCAGTTACTCATATCGTCCACGAAGGACTGCAGTGCTTTTGCTGCTTCCGGAATCCGGTAATTTTCCAGGTTGTCGTCTACTGCTTTTACAGTGGATTCCAGACGGGACAGCAGCCATTTATCCATAACAGCCAGTTTTTCATACTCCAGACTGTATTTTGTTGCATCGAAGTTGTCGATGTTTGCATACAGAACAAAGAATGCGTAGGTGTTCCACAGGGTTCCCATGAACTTTCTCTGTCCTTCCACGACCGTCTTGCCTGCGAAACGGCTCGGCAGCCACGGAGCGCTGCTGGTGTAGAAGTACCAGCGGATCGCATCGGCACCGTAGGTCTGCAGTGCGTCAAACGGATCTACCGCATTTCCTTTGGATTTACTCATCTTCTGTCCGTTCTCATCCTGTACCAGACCAAGAACGATAACGTTCTCGTACGGTGCTTTGTTGAACAGCAGAGTGGAAATTGCAAGCAGGGAGTAGAACCATCCACGTGTCTGGTCTACAGCCTCG
>ERZ826051.3448-NODE-3448-length-10458-cov-2.426896_pt1 | contig 10458 bp, 8 predicted proteins | sample MGYA00519928_ERZ826051 | MGnify/ENA primary metagenome ERZ826051 (study PRJEB31778, sample SAMEA3449219) | human gut metagenome | biome: human gut; feature: human-associated habitat; material: faeces | place: United Kingdom | collected 2010/2012 ...
ATTATGATATTGTAATTGGTGCTATGGCAGATGATCAGATTTACAATTTTGTTTCTGATTATATTGATGGAACTATTACAAGAGAGCAGTTCTGGGTTCTTGCGAAATTCAAATATCCAACTCATCAAATTGCATTCTGTACGAAAGATGCATTAAAATGTCTGGAATACAGGGATTGTGAGGTGCTTTAATGGTAGGACTCGGACGGGAAGATAAGAAAGATAATGACCTGTTTTACACTTGTAGTCTGATTGATTATATTTCGCGGAAAACGAAGAATATTCGCGCAGATGTAGTAAATCAATTAGGCAGAAAACGTCTGGAGAAAATTTATGATCTGGCAGATGTGTATCATTGTGATAATATTGATCAGGTTAGTGAAGATTTTATTGCAGAGGCACACATACCAATAGGGACGTTCGATAATGTAAAGGAATGCAAATATTCAATTCCTTCTCATTGGGATATTGGAAAAGTATATAAACGCTTGATAAAACAAGTAGCTGCCAGCGAGAAAATTGAGATAGTTGATGCGCTGATCAAGGTTTATAATTCTTTTATCAGCGAAAAAATAGATGATTATAACAGTAGTGTTTACTATGAAAATCCATCTTATATTTATGAAAGCTACAGAGAAAATAAGATGTTATAAAACAATGGGTGAAGGATGCTGGTATGAAAAAGGAGTATACCAGTATGGAAGAAAAAGTTGTAAAAATATTAAATGAAATGTCAGAATACCTTTCTATTGCACAGATGAAAAAGCTTCAGGAAGTAATGCTAAAAGTATGCGCAGAGAATGAAGCTGATAAAGTAGAGATTCCAAACAAAGATTTTCTGGAAATGTTTCTGGATGCCAAGAAAATAGAGGGATGTTCAGAAAGAACCTTGCAGTATTATCGGGTAACAGTGGAGCATTTGCTTTCCCAGATGGGAAATTCTGTGCGGAAAGTTACAACCGAAGAGATACGGACATACCTGGCTGATTATCAGAAAAACAGCAACTGTTCTAATGTTACCATTGATAACATTAGAAGAAATATATCAAGTTTTTTTTCATGGCTTGAGGAAGAAGATTATATTCTGAAAAGTCCAATGAGAAGGATACATAAAATTAAAACAAAGACAGTGGTAAAGAATACGATTTCCGATGAAAGTATCGAAAAACTGAGAGATTATTGCACAGAAATCAGGGATCTGGCCATTATTGATCTGCTGTATTCCACAGGAATCCGAGTTGGAGAACTGGTTAATTTGAATATAGATGATATTGATTTGGAAGGCAGGGAGTGTATTGTATATGGAAAAGGTGATAAGGAACGCAGAGTATATTTTGACGCCAAGGCAAAGGTACATCTGAAAGAATATATTGAAGGTCGAAAAGACGAAAATAAAGCATTATTTGTGACCCTAGATGCGCCATATGACAGATTGAAAATCAGTGGAGTAGAAATAAGATTACGTCAGTTAGGCAGAAAATTGGATTTGGAAAAAATACACCCGCATAAGTTCAAACGGACTATGGCAACCAGAGCTATTGATAAAGGAATGCCTATTGAACAGGTGCAAAAAATACTTGGACATTCACAAATTGACACAACTATGCAGTATGCAATGGTTAATCAGAACAATGTAAAAACATCTCATCAAAAGTACATGAGTTAATATTACAGTATTTAGATGAGGCTGTGAACGCCCGATTTGTCGAGATGTTTGGTGATGCTGTAGATAATCCTATGGGATGGGAAAAGAAGCAACTTCAAGAGATTGTTACTGATGATTGTACTATATCATATGGCATTGTACAGACCGGAAATGACCAAGAAGAGGGAGTGCCAGTATTCAGACCTGTTGATATTGTCAATAGAATTCCCAAGTTGGAAGAGTTAAAAAGAACTACTGAAGAAATATCCAATAAATACAAGAGAACGATATTAAAAGGTCATGAAATGCTTATAACAGTTCGAGCTAATATCGCTGATACTTGTATTGTTGGAAAAGAATTCAAAGGATGCAATGTTGGAAGAGGTATTGTCCCTATTAGAACTCAAGAGAACATTATGGTGTTAGAATTCTTAAAATATCTTATGGATAGCAAGCATTTGAATGACGATATTAAAAGTAAAGCCAAGGGCATTACTTTGATTCAGTTGAATATGAAAGATTTGAGAGAAGTAGAGCTTATTGTTCCACCTATTGAACAGCAAAAGGCATTTGTGGAGTTTGCGGAACAAGTCAACAAATCTAAATTGTATAAAATTTCAACCCTACAATTCCCCTGTATCCCAGGGTGAAAACACATAAGATTCGGGAGGTGTCAGTATGACTAATTTTGATTTCCTGAAAAATGAACCAAAGTTTAAAGATTTTGCAGATGTAGCAATCTCCGCGGAAAGGATTTTTCAGTTTGATTATGCGGCATCTGTGCTTAACTGCAGACGGGCAATGGAATTTGCTGTCAAATGGATGTATTCTGTGGACAGTGCCCTTGTCATGCCATGGGATGACAGACTGGTTAGTCTGATGAGTACAGATGAATTCAGGGATATTATTGATGCAGATCTTTTGAAACGTATGGAATTTATACGCAAAACAGGTAATTTTGCAGCCCATACCGGTCAGAAAGTAAAGAAGGAACAGGCAGAATTGTGTCTGCAAAATCTATATATTTTTCTGGATTTTGTTGCTTATTGTTACGCAGATCATTACACTGTCAGCAATTATGATTCTACATTACTGCAGGAAAATTCTGCTCATACAGCGGATCAGTCAGTTAGTCAGCCGGTCGGCGATCAGGCTGGTCAGTCAGAAACGGATCTGAAACTGGAACAATTGTTAAAGGAAAATGCTGCCCTGAGGGAAGAACTGACCGCCCGTCGTGAAGAACAGCAGCAGACATACGTGACTAAACCACTGGATATTTCAGAATATGAAACCCGAAAGATTTACATTGATTCTATGTTGCAGGATGCCGGATGGACTGAGGGACAGAACTGGATGAATGAATACAGAATTCCGGGTATGCCAAATAAGTCACAGGTCGGATATGCAGATTATGTTCTCCTTGGTGATGATGGTAAGATCCTGGCTGTGATAGAAGCCAAGAGAACCTGTGCAGATGTGGCAAAGGGCAGGCAGCAGGCGAAGCTATATGCTGATCTGATTGAGCAGAAACAAGGCAGAAGACCGGTAGTATTTCTCACCAATGGTTTTGATGTCCGTATCTGTGATAACCAGTATCCGGAGAGAAAAATTGCAGCAATTTATTCCAAACGGGATCTGGAAAAATTGTTTAATCTCAGACAGATGCGCTCAGGTTTGGGACAGATTTCCATAGACAAAAACATAGCAGGACGATATTATCAGGAGGCTGCGATTAAGGCAGTCTGTGACAGTTTTGACACCAGAAATCGCAGAAAAGCTCTCCTTGTTATGGCTACAGGTTCGGGAAAGACACGTACAGTTATTGCACTTTGCAAGGTATTGTCAGAGCAGGGATGGGTAAAAAATATTCTTTTCCTGGCAGATCGTAATTCACTGGTAACACAAGCTAAGCGAAGCTTTGTCAATTTGCTGCCGGATTTATCTGTTACAAATTTGTGCGAAGAGAAAGATAACTATGCAGCTCATTGTGTTTTTTCTACTTATCAGACCATGATAAACTATATAGATACGATTCAGGACAAAGAGGGAAAATTGTTTACCTGCGGACATTTTGATTTGGTGATCTGTGATGAAGCACATCGTTCCATTTACAATAAATACAGGGATATTTTTAATTATTTTGATGCTCCGCTGATTGGGCTGACAGCTACTCCAAAAGATGAAATTGACAAAAATACCTATGAAATCTTTGAACTGGAGAACGGTGTTCCTACTTATGGCTATGAGCTTGCGCAGGCAGTAAAGGATGGTTATCTGGTTGACTTTATGTCTGTGGAGACTACGCTGAAATTTATAGAGCATGGAATAGTATATGATGAATTATCTCCGGAAGATAAGGAAGCCTATGAGGATACCTTTGAGGATGAAAACGGTGAAATGCCGGACAGTATTGGCTCAGCAGCATTAAATGAATGGCTTTTTAATGAGGACACCATAAAGAAGGTTTTACATATCCTGATGACGAACGGATTAAAGATAGATTATGGAAACAAGATTGGAAAGACCATTATTTTTGCGAAAAATCACCGTCATGCAGAGAAAATATATGAGGTGTTCGGAAAAGAATATCCACATCTGACAGGATATGCCATGGTGATTGATAATCGCCTGAAATATGCACAGAGTGCGATTGATGAGTTTTCGGATTCAAAGAAGCTTCCTCAGATAGCAATCTCTGTAGATATGCTGGATACGGGAATTGATGTGCCGGAAGTTTTGAATCTGGTATTTTTCAAAAAGGTTATGAGTAAGGCGAAATTCTGGCAGATGATCGGGCGAGGTACCCGTTTGTGCCCGGCCCTGATGGATGGAGAGGATAAGCAGAAATTCTATATTTTTGATTTCTGTGGAAATTTTGAGTTCTTCCGCATGAATAAAGGACGTGCCACTGCAAATATGATCGCACTTCAGGGAGCAATTTTTCAACTGGAATTTGAGATTGCCTATAAATTGCAGGGAGCCGCTTATCAGACAGAACGATTGATTACCTATCGTAAATCTCTGGTAGAGCATATGGTTGGAAAGGTGCAGGAGTTAAACCGAGAAAATTTTGCGGTGCGTCAGCACTTAAAATATGTGGATATTTATGCTGCTGAAGAAAATTATAAGGTTCTTACTTATGAGGACACTTTGGCAGTGCGGGATGAATTATCTCCATTGATTAGACCTGAAAATGATGATGCGAAAGCTTTGCGTTTTGATGCTCTTCTGTATGGAATTGAACTGGCGTATCTGGCAGAAAAGAAATATGGACGTGGTCGAAAGGATCTGCTGAAGAAGGTTTCTGCACTGGCAGGGATTTCTAACATTCCGGAGATTATGATGCAGGCAGAACTGATAGACAAGATTCTTCATGGAGGATATCTGGACAATGCAGGGATTCCTGAATTTGAGCATATCAGAGAAAATCTCCGCGATCTGATGAAATATATTCCGGATGCAGACAGAATGATCTATGACACAAACTTTGATGATGAGATTCTCAACATGGAGTGGAAGGATTCAGAACTGGAAAATGATGATCTGAAAAATTATAAGGCAAAAGCTGAATATTATGTACGTCAACATCAGGACAATGCCGTGATAGCGAAGCTAAAAACCAATATTCCTTTAGACAGTAATGACGTAAGAACACTGGAAAAAATTCTGTGGAGCGAAGTGGGAACTAAGCAGGATTATGAGGCAGAATACGGACAAAAACCACTTGGAGAATTTGTGCGTGAGATTGTAGGACTTGACATGAATGTTGCTAAGGCTGCCTTTGCACAATATCTGGATGATACCTGCCTGGACAGCAGACAGATTTATTTTGTGAATCAGATTGTGGAATATATTGTACATAATGGGATGCTGAAGGATCTCTCGGTTCTTCAGGAATCACCTTTTACGGACCAGGGCAGTATTGTGGACATATTTACGGATTTAAATGTATGGCTGGGAATCAGAAAAACCATAGAGCAGGTTAATGCTAATGCCATTGCTGCGTAAATTTGTCAGTAGATCAGAACGAAAGTGCTTGTCGACGAGATAAACCTTGGATATTCAATATTGTGGTAAAATAAACTTTGGAAAGGCGGTATATGGATGAAGTGGGCAGATGGTAAGATACGATGCTGCTGGGCAAATCCGAAAAATGAGCGGTATATCCGTTATCACGATGAGGAGTGGGGCATTCCGGTGCATGATGACCGGAAGCTCTTTGAAATGCTGATATTGGAGTGCTTTCAGGCGGGTCTGTCCTGGGAATGTGTTCTGAACAAGCGAGATGCCTTTCGCGTGGCTTTTGACAATTTTAATCCGGAGAAAGTCAGCGCTTACACTGAGGACAAGCTGGAAGCACTGCGGAGTAATCCCGGCATCATACGAAACCGCCTGAAAATACAGGCTGCCGTTACCAATGCATGGGCATTCCTGGAAATTCAGAAGGAGTATGGCAGCTTTTCGGACTATATCTGGCATTGGACAGATGGCAAAGTAGTCTGTGAAACTGGACGGACAAGTTCGGAACTGTCTGACCGTATATCAAAAGATTTGAAAAAACGTGGTATGAAGTTCGTGGGGACAACGGTCATCTATGCCTATTTACAGGCAGTAGGAGTTCTCTGTTCTCATGAGCAGGGCTGCTTTTTGGCAAATCAGAAAGCTGAGCATCATAATAGTTATTTATAAGACTTTTATTTCCTGATTTTTATCCATCCTGTGTGAAGCAGATATACACCTGCCGGAATCAGGGAAAGCATGTGTATATTTGTGCAGCTGCCTGTTTCTGCATATGTCGGCAGAATGAGTGTATGAAATGCAAGATAAAGGTATGCGCCTGCAGCAATGAGATTACACAGAAAAAAACTCCAGCCGAAGATACCGGAAATAGAAGCTGTAAGAATGATGACCAGCGTCAGGGGATCAGGAACAAAGGGAAGATGAATAAAATCAAATTCAGGTTTCAGGGAAAGAAATGCGAGCACTGCGTAAAGAAAAAGCACTGCATTTAATGAACTCATGATCTTAAACGGTAAACTGTAAAAAGGTGTAACAGGGCAGTTGGGCCATAGTTCAACATCCAGTTTCTGTGCAAGCTGGGTTGCTGACTTTGTAAAGGTTATATTTGTCATTACAACAGCTTTATCGCAGTCGTAGAAGTTTGCACCTGCATAGGCTTCCTGAACGGCTTTATTTCCAACGGGATGGGTGTAATATTTACATTGTATCCCGTATTTTTTTCGATGTTTGAAAGCAATGATATCGATTCCCTGATCTCCGGAGCTTTGGGTTACTTTTATTTTAGAAAAATGCTTTCGCTTTAGTATCTTTGCACATTGATATTCAAATTCATATCCATCCATGTGTTGAGTCTCCTGTATTATATAAAATGTATAGCAGTCTGCAGCAAAATAAGAATACCATGTTTGATGATAAAGAACAAGTGTTTTGCGAAGAAAAGAAGAATGGGTTATTGTTTACTGGCTGGTTTACTGGTTGCGTTACTGAGACGTTACCGAGAATGGAATAAACAGTAACGAAAATGGTTACTCTTTGCGGGAATTGTGTTATAATAGTCTTTGATTTATTGTTGCTGAAAAAAGTGAACAGTTTATAGCGAGCCTATTAAATGCATTATTTACGAGGACTGCTATAGTAATTATACAAAACCGTAAGAGGGGGAGGAACATTTGAAAAATTTTGAAGAAATTATGTCGGAACGAAAAAACCGTATAGAAGCCAGAAAGGACGAGCTGATCCGCAGGAGTCTGCTGTCTGAAGAATTTCTGGAAATGATCCAGAAAAATAAAAGGCCTTTTGATCTGCTGATGTCTTACTATCAGTGTGCTGTCATGGAGATTGAGACAAAATTCAGAGTGCTGAATCAGGAGTATTCCCTGGAATATGATAAAAATCCTATCGAGGGTATTAAAACCAGAATTAAATCTTATGACAGTATTGTGCGGAAAATACGCAGAAAAAATATTCCCATGTCTTTAACTGCTATAGAAGAAAATATCAAGGATATCGCAGGTGTCCGGGTAATCTGTTCTTTTCCGGAGGATATCTATGAGCTGGCAGACAGCTTTCTGCGTCAGGATGATATTGTACTGATCGAGAAAAAAGATTATATAAAAAATCCAAAACCCAGTGGTTATAGAAGCCTGCATCTGATCGTGCAGGTGCCTATCTTTCTGCAGAAAAACAAAAAAATGGTAAATGTGGAAGTCCAGTTTCGAACTATTGCCATGGATTTCTGGGCAAGTCTGGAACATAAGCTTCGCTATAAAAAAGATATCCCAGCAGATCAGGCACAGCAATTGCAGGAGGAGCTTCTGGCGTGTGCCGCCCAGAGTGCTCAGTTGGATAACCGGATGCAGGAAATTCGTAATCAACTGGTCAGCAGAGCTGATAAGGAGAATCAATCCTGAGAAAGTTCCTTATTTCAGGAACTTCCTCAATAATTTTTCATAAATTTTTCTATATGGCTGGTATCTCATTGGCAGATCCAGCCATGTTTTTTTGTCTACAATACTCTTATAGTGGGAGAAGGTATGAAAACCGTCTTTGCCATGGTAGGAACCCATTCCGCTTTCACCAAAGCCGCCAAATCCCATTTCACTGGTTGCCAGGTGGATGATGGTGTCATTGACACATCCGCCTCCGAATCCACAGCGGGAAGTAACTTTTTCCGCAGCTTCTTTGTCGGAGGTGAAGATATATAGTGCCAGAGGATGTGCCATGGAGTTGACCTTTTCGATGGCCTCATCCAGGGAATCATAGGTCAGCACAGGAAGCACAGGACCGAAGATTTCCTCCTGCATTACTGCATCCCCGAAGGTTACATTATCCATAACAGTAGGAGCAATCTGAAGAGCTCCCGGATTGTTGTCACCGCCGCAGACTACCTTGCTGGGATCGATCAGATTGCAGATACGAGTAAAGTGCTTTTCATTAATAATTTTCCCATAATTCTTATTATTCAGAGGTGTGGAACCAAACTGTTTCCTGATCTGTTTCTGGATCTGTCGGATCAGTTCATCCTTGATTTCTCTGTCGCAGTAAATATAATCAGGTGCTACACAGGTCTGACCACAGTTGAGATATTTTCCAAATACAATTCTTCTGGCTGCAAGTTTCAGGTTGGCACTTTTCTCTACAATGCAGGGGCTTTTACCGCCCAGCTCCAGGGTAACCGGGGTCAGATGTACAGATGCTTTTGCCATTACTTCCCTGCCAACATGCTGGCTTCCCGTAAAGAAAATATAGTCAAAATGTTCATTGAGAAGAGTGTTATTTTCCGCACGTCCGCCGTTTACCACAGCCACATACTGGGGATCAAAACATTCGGTGATAATGGTTTCAATCACCCGGCTGGTGTGAGGAGAGTAGGCACTTGGTTTCAGTACAACTGTATTTCCGGCTGCAATCGCATCGATCAGCGGATCAATGGTGAGCAGGAAAGGATAATTCCATGGGCTCATAACCAGGACAACACCATAAGGAGATGGCTTCTTATAACTTCTGGAAGCGAACTGGGCAAGGGGAGTCAGTACTGTTTTTTCTTTTGCATAGGAAGGTGTATGGCGGATCATGTAGCTGAGTTCTGAGAGCACAAGTCCCACTTCACACATATAGGATTCAAAGTTACTTTTTCCAAGGTCACGTTTCAGTGCTTCATTGATCAGTGATTCATATTTCTGAATACAGGTCTTTAATTTTTTTAAGGCATCCAGCCTTTTTTCTACCGGTAAAGTGGCACCTGTGTAAAAATAGCTGCGTTGTTTCTGAACGATTTCTTTAATTTCTGTTTCTGTCATAATACATTATTTCCTTATATAATATAGATATCAGGTAACTATTGAGAGTCTGCAGGTTCCTGTATTTTGATATTTTTATAAAAAACGCTTTGCAGGATAGAAGAATATTAACAGTTACTTCTCAGCTTCTGAGGTATTTTCCTTGGAAGTCAGAGACATCAGCATGTAATAAAATTTCTCCAGTTCGGAAGCATCCATAAGCTTCGGCACAGGATACAGAGGATTGGCCTCTTTATCTGCATAATGGGAAAGCTTGGGGATATCTGTTTCCTGAATTTCTTTTACAATATTTACGATTCCAAATCGCTCTTTCATCTCTTCAATTGCCTGGATAAAAAGCTCTGCTGCTTCATGGTCCGGCGTATTTTTGTCAAGTCCTGCTGCAATGGCAAGTCTGTGGAGCTTTTTGTCAATGCAGGAGCCATATTCCCGAAGTACCAGCGGTAGCAGAATGGCATTGGCAAGTCCATGGGGAACGTTGTACTGTCCACCCAGAGAGTGAGCCACTGCATGAACATATCCTACATAGGATTTGGTAAAAGCACAGCCTGCGTAGAAGGAGGCGTGGAGCATATTTCGTCTTGCCTGAATATTATCGCCATGCTCATAGGCAATGTCTATATTTTCAAAAATCAGTTTTACCGCTTTTAATGCATCCCTGCGTGTATCAATGGTGGTGGAATTGCCGATATATGCCTCCACTGCGTGAGTCAGGGCATCCATACCTGTAGTTGTGGTGATAAATGGGGGCAGGCTTAAGGTAACCTTGGGATCCAGCACTGCATAGCGGGGAATCAGCGGGAAATCGTTGATTGCGTATTTATATCTGGTGTCTGCATCTGTGATCACAGCGGCGAGAGTGGTCTCACTTCCTGTTCCGGCAGTGGTTGGAACTGCCATGAGAAGGGGAAGCTTCTTATGTACCTTCAGGATTCCCTTCATCTGAGCCAGAGACTGATTGAGTTTGACCGCACAGGCACCGACTGCCTTGGCA
>ERZ826051.3453-NODE-3453-length-10445-cov-3.535804_pt1 | contig 10445 bp, 6 predicted proteins | sample MGYA00519928_ERZ826051 | MGnify/ENA primary metagenome ERZ826051 (study PRJEB31778, sample SAMEA3449219) | human gut metagenome | biome: human gut; feature: human-associated habitat; material: faeces | place: United Kingdom | collected 2010/2012 ...
GTATGTGACAATTCCTGACCGTAAGGAGGCTATCAGATACTGCATGGAGAATGCCAAGGATGGTGATATCATAGTACTTGCAGGAAAGGGACATGAGGATTATCAGGAAATTAAAGGAAAGAAATATCCTATGGATGAACGTGTCCTGATCGCAGATATTCTTGCTGGTAAATAGGTAGCGGGTCAAACAGGAATAAGTTCATGATATATGTTGATATAATAATTGATATTTCCAGTGATAAACTGGACCGGAGTTTTCAATATCGTGTACCGGAAAGGCTGGAGAAGACAATAAAGGCAGGGATGGTGGCAGCCATCCCTTTTGGAAATGCCGGCCGGGTGTGTAAAGGATATGTGATCGGATTGTCAGATAAACCGAAAATTGCTCCCGAAAAGATTAAAGAAATCAGTGAAATCTGCAGTGGAGAAGAGACTACGGAATCCAGACTGATCGCCCTGGCAGCCTGGATGAGAGAAAATTATGGTTCCACCATGATCCAGGCTCTCAGGACAGTACTTCCTATCCAGGAGAAAATCAAGGCAAAAGAGAAAAAATATATATGCCTGGATATTTCCGAAGAGGCGGGAACGCAGTTGCTGAAAGAACTTGAACAAACAAGGTTTAAAGCCAGAACAAGACTTCTGAGGGAACTTCTGGAGAAAAAAAGACTGGATTATACACATGCGGCGAAAGAACTGGGGACAACTTCTGCTGTTGTAAAGAAATTTCAGGAGCAGGGGATTATCCGCATAGAATATGATGAGATAATGAGAACTTCACTGAATACAGGTGATATTTCCGGAGAAAGGCGAATGCCGCTTACAGATGAACAGGAAGCGGCAGTAAAACAGATACAGAGAGAGTGGAAAAACCCATCGCCGAAGCCTGTACTGATCGAGGGAGTGACAGGGAGCGGGAAAACCCAGGTGTATATAAAGCTGATCGAGCAGACGCTTTCTCAGGGAAAAGAAGCAATCGTGCTGATCCCGGAGATTGCTCTGACATATCAGACGGTACGCAGATTTTATGCCAGATTTGGGGATAAAGTATCAGTCATCAATTCCAAACAGTCTCAGGGAGAACGCTATGATCAGTTTAAACGTGCGAAAAAGGGAGAAGTCCAGGTGATGATCGGTCCCAGATCTGCGCTGTTTACGCCATTTGCCAGTCTGGGACTGATCATTATTGATGAAGAACATGAACCAAGCTATAAAAGTGAAAGCACACCCCGTTATCATGCAAGGGAAACTGCAATCCGGAGAGCTGTTTTAGAACATGCAAATGTGGTAATGGGTTCAGCTACTCCATCAGTGGAAGCCTACAGTAAGGCAATGAATGGGGAATATAGTCTGGTCAGGCTGACAACAAGATATGGAAGCAGACCTCTGCCCCGGGTTTCTATCGTAGACCTGCGTGAGGAATTAAAAGCAGGAAACAGGTCTGTACTGAGCAGAGAACTCCGGCAAAAGATGAAAGGCCGGTTTGAGAAAAAAGAACAGGTAATGCTTTTTCTGAACAGAAGAGGATACGCAGGTTTTGTATCCTGCCGGTCCTGTGGACATGTGATGAAGTGTCCGCATTGTGATGTTTCTCTTTCGGAGCATAATAATGAAAGGCTTTTATGTCATTACTGTGGATATGAGACAGGAAAACCCCGGATATGCCCGGTGTGTGGATCGCCTTATATTGGCGGATTTAAGGCAGGAACACAGCAGATCGAGAAGGTAGTGCGGGAAGATTTTCCAGAAGTCAGGACTCTCAGAATGGATTTTGATACAACAAGAACCAAGGGCAGCTATGAAAAGATCCTTGCAGCTTTTGCAGCTCATGAGGCAGATATACTGATCGGAACACAGATGATCGTTAAGGGGCATGATTTTCCGGATGTCACACTCATGGGAATAGTAGCAGCGGATCTTTCGCTGAATGCAGAGGATTATCGATGTGCGGAACGTACCTTTCAGCTTCTCTGTCAGGCAGTCGGCCGGGGAGGACGGGGGGAAAAACCGGGAGAGGCAGTGATCCAGACCTATCATCCGGATCATTACAGTATTCAGGCGGCGGCAGTGCAGGATTATCAGGCATTCTATGAGGAAGAGATGAGTTACCGTATGCTTCTGGATTATCCGCCTGCGGCACATATGCTGGCAGTTCTGGGTTCAGGTCCGGAAGATGAGAAACTGGTTCAGGCCATGTATTATCTGAAACTTTATATAGAAAGGATATACAGAGAAAATGACCTGCATATCATTGGCCCGGCATATGCGTCAGTTGGAAAAGTTAAGGATATTTACAGACAGGTTATCTATTTAAAACATAAAGATCATAAAACGCTGGTACATATCAAAGACCAGCTGGAGAAATACATAGAGATAAATTCCGGTTTCCGGAAAATATACATACAATTTGATTTCAGTTAATTATGGCAGATTTTTTCAAAATCTCATTACTGAAGTAATCTGCTGCAGAAGGGAAAACCGGAAGGCAGTAATTTCTGAAATCGTGATATAACAATAATCAAGATATCAGGTTAGGGGCAAAATATCTTTTGATCCTAACATCATAATCAAAGAAGAGGAGAATAAAGAAATGGCACTTAGAAAAATCAGATTACAGGGCGACGAAGTACTTGCAAAGGTCAGCAGACCGGTAGAAAAAATGACACCACGTATTCATGATCTGATCGGGGATATGCTTGAAACCATGTATGATGCAATGGGAGTTGGCCTCGCTGCACCACAGGTAGGTATGCTGAAGCGTATTGTTGTGATCGATATAGGAGAGGGTCCTATCGTGCTGATCAATCCTGAAATCCTTGAAACATCAGGCGAACAGACTGGTGATGAAGGATGCTTAAGTGTACCTGGAATGGCTGGTCAGGTAACACGTCCGAACTATGTAAAGGTAAAAGCTCTGGATGAGGATATGAATGAAGTAGAATATGAAGGGGAAGGTCTTCTTGCGCGTGCTTTCTGCCATGAGATCGATCATCTGGACGGACATATGTATACAGAACTGGTAGAAGGAGAACTTCATCAGGTTTCCTATGATGAGGATGAGGAGTGATAATCAAATGAAGATAGTATTTATGGGAACACCGGATTTCGCAGTGCCGTCGTTACATGCACTGACAGAAGCCGGATATGCGGTGGCAGCAGTGGTGACTCAGCCTGACAAACCCAAAGGGAGAGGTAAGACATTATTGCCAACACCTGTAAAAGAAGAAGCCGTTATGCACGATATTCCGGTATATCAGCCGGAGAAAGTGAGAAATAACCCTGAATTTCTGGAGATTCTGAAAGAAATCAATCCTGAGATCATAGTTGTTGCTGCATATGGACAGATTATTCCAAAAGAAATCCTGGAGCTTCCGAAATTTGGATGTATCAATATTCATGCGTCTCTTCTTCCGAAATACAGAGGAGCAGCGCCTATCCAGCAGGCTGTGATCGACGGGGAAAAAGTATCAGGTGTAACGATCCAGCAGATGGGAGAAGGTCTTGATACCGGTGATATGATCTCTAAGATAGTGATTCCGATCTCTCCGACAGAAACAGGTGGAAGCCTGTTTGGAAAACTTGCGCAGGCCGGTGCGGATCTGCTGATCAAGACGCTTCCGTCTATTGAGCAGGGAACCGCGGAGTTTGAAAAACAGCCGGAGGAGAGTCCTACACCTTATGCGGCTATGATCACCAAACAGATGGGACTGATGGATTTCAGAAAATCTGCAGAAGAACTGGAACGCCTTGTACGCGGCCTGAATCCATGGCCAAGTGCTTATACATTTCTTAATGGAAAAACTCTGAAAGTGTGGAAATGTAAAGTCAGCACTGAGAAAACAGATGCTGTTCCGGGAACAATCTTCCTGGCAGATAAAGAGGGGATCCATACAGCATGTGGAGAAGGAGTGCTGATTCTTACAGAGGTACAGCTGGAAGGTAAGAAGCGTATGGAAACAGAAGCCTTTCTCCGGGGATATCACATTGAAAATGGAATTGTTTTTACAGATCATAAGGAGTGATTAGATGTACGGATATTATTATTTTGATCCTACGTATTTACTGCTCGTTATCGGAATGGTGCTGTCTTTACTGGCATCTGCAAAGGTAAAGAGTACGTTTTCTGTTTACAGCAGAGTGCGCAGTGCATCGGGGCTTACAGGTGCCGATGCTGCCAGACGGATTCTTCGTATGTCGGGAATTACGGATGTTACGGTAGTACCCATATCCGGCAGCCTGACAGACCACTATGATCCGGGAAGTAAGAAACTGGCACTTTCCCAGGATGTATATGATAAAACATCGGTGGCTGCGATCGGAGTGGCTGCGCATGAATGTGGACATGCTATTCAGCATGCGACTAACTATGTGCCATTGAATCTTCGCTCTGCGATTGTGCCTGTTGCAAACATCGGTTCCACACTTTCCTGGCCATTGTTTCTGGCAGGACTGATTTTCTCAATCCGTCCACTGCTGACTGTTGGAATCATTTTGTTTACATTTGCGGTTCTTTTTCAGCTTGTAACTCTTCCGGTAGAATTTAATGCATCTTCAAGAGCATTGAAAATGCTTGGAAGTTCAGGAATGCTTGGAGCTGATGAGGTAAAAGGTGCAAGAAAAGTCCTTACAGCAGCGGCACTCACCTATGTTGCAGCACTTGCTTCATCAATTCTGCAGCTTTTAAGACTGATCATACTTGCCGGAGGAAGAGACCGTGACTAATGGAATAAATACAAGAGAACTGATATTGCAGATATTACTGGAAATCGAGGAAGAGGGAAAACACAGCCATATCGCTATCCGCAATGCTCTTTCCAAATATCAGTTCCTTCCAAGACAGGAGAGAGCTTTTATTACCAGAGTCTGCGAAGGAACACTGGAATATCGTATTTTAATAGATTATATTATTGATTCATATTCAAAAGTATCTGTAGATAAAATGAAGCCTGTGATCAGGGAAATCCTGAGAAGTGCAGTTTATCAGATCAGGTTTATGGACAGTGTGCCGGACAGCGCAGTGTGTAATGAAGCGGTGAAGCTGGCACAGAGAAAAGGCTTTTACAGCCTGAAACCTTTTGTAAACGGTGTTCTTCGTACGATTGCCAGAGAGTGGAAAAATCTGAAACTTCCTTCAAGGGAAGAAAATCCGGTCAGATATCTGTCTGTCAGATATTCTATGCCGGAAACACTGGTAAACCGTTGGCTTGAGGATTACGGGGAAGAAAAAACAGAAAAGATCCTTACAGATTTTCTCACTGAGAAACCGATCACAGTACGCTGCAGAACTCATAAATATCCACAGAAAGAGATTTATGAGAGCCTGGTCGATCAGGGAGTGGAAGTGAAACCTGCACCTTATCTTCCCTATGCATATGAAATTTCAAATTATAACCATATTCTTGCACTGGATGCATTTATACAGGGGAAAATCCAGGTGCAGGATGTAAGCTCCATGCTGGTGGCAGAAATTGCAGATCCGCAAAAAGGGGATTATGTGATAGATATGTGCGCAGCACCTGGTGGAAAGAGTCTCCATGTTGCAGATAAAATGGGAGATTACGGAACAGTAGATGCACGCGATATCAGCCAGTACAAAGTGGATATGATCGAAGAGAATATTCACAGAACAGACTGCATTAATGTGCAGGCTCATGTGATGGATGCTACGGTATTTGATGTAGATTCAGAACTCAAGGCAGATGTCGTTCTGGCAGATGTCCCATGTTCCGGATATGGAGTAATTGGAAAGAAGCCGGAGATCAAATACAGGGTGACAGCACAGAAGCAGGAAGAGATTGTAATCCTTCAGAGAACAATCCTTGACAATGCGGCAGAATATGTGAAACCGGGCGGAGTGCTGGTATTTAGTACCTGTACTATCGCAAAGGAAGAGAATGAAGAGAACATGTTGTGGTTTATGAATAATCATCCGTTCAAACTGGAGAGTATTGATCCGTATCTTCCGGAAGAACTGCATTCTGAGACAACAGCTCTGGGTTATCTTCAGCTTCTGCCGGGAGTACACAAAACAGATGGCTTCTTTATTGCAAAATTCAGGAGAAAATAAGTAATGACAGACATTAAGTCAATGACGATCGACGAATTAAAGAAACTGATGACCACTCTGGGAGATAAGCCTTTTCGTGCGAAGCAGATTTACAGCTGGCTGCATGAACACCTTGTTACTTCTTATGATGAGATGACCAATCTTTCCAAAAGCCTGAGGGAAAAACTGAAAGAATATCCTGTCACAGCACTGAAGATGGTAAAGGTACAGACATCCCGGATTGACGGTACACAGAAGTATCTGTTCCGTCTCAGTGATGGAAATGTGATAGAGAGTGTTCTCATGCGGTATAAACATGGAAATTCTGTCTGTATTTCTTCTCAGGTGGGATGCCGCATGGGATGCAGATTCTGTGCATCTACCATAGGAGGACTGACCAGATGTCTTCTCCCGTCAGAAATGCTGGATCAGATATACAGGATACAGGCTCTGACAGGAGAAAGAGTTTCCAATGTTGTGGTCATGGGAACGGGGGAACCTCTTGATAATTATGAAAATCTTCTCAGGTTTATACATATCCTGACAGAAGACGGAGGACTTCATATCAGTCAGAGAAACCTGACTGTATCTACCTGTGGGCTGGTTCCGAAGATTTATGACCTTGCAAAAGAAAAGCTTCAGATGACACTTGCACTTTCCCTTCACGCACCTAATGATGTGAAGCGACGGGAACTGATGCCGATCGCAAACAAATACAGCATGGATGAGGTTCTGGAAGCCTGCCGTTATTATTTTAAAGAAACCGGGCGCAGGATCACATTTGAATACAGTCTGGTAGCCGGAGTTAATGACAGCGATGAGGATGCAAGGGAACTTTCCGGCAGAATCAGAGATATGAACTGCCATGTAAATCTGATCCCGGTAAACCCTATTAAGGAACGTTCCTTTGTGCGTTCAACAAGACAGGCTGTGGAGAATTTCAAAATAAAACTTGAAAAATGTGGAATAAATGTTACTATTAGAAGAGAAATGGGCAGTGATATTGATGGTGCCTGTGGACAGTTAAGAAAAAGTTATATGGAAAAAACAGAAAGCGAGAAGTGACATGAGGATATATTCAGCTACTGATGTCGGGCAAAAGCGGAAGATGAACCAGGATTATGTGTTCGCAACTGCTGACCCGGTTGGAAATCTTCCGAATCTGTTTGTTGTTGCAGATGGTATGGGTGGTCATAATGCAGGTGATTATGCATCCTCTCATGCGGTTACATCTATGGTGGAGGAAATCCGGCAGGATGCGGATTTTAATCCGGTAAAGGTAATCCGTCATGCCATTGAATGTGTAAATACCGAGATTCTTACCCAGGCACAGCAGGATGAGAAACTCAGAGGAATGGGAACAACGATAGTGGCAGCTACTATCGTAGGACATTACGCTTATGTGGCAAATGTAGGTGACAGCAGACTTTATGTGATCGGAGAGAATATTCAGCAGATAACAAGGGATCACTCACTGGTGCAGGAGATGGTAAGAATGGGAGAACTTGACCCTGAACAGGCAAGGAAGCATCCGAAGAAAAATATCATTACAAGAGCACTTGGAGCAGAGAAAACAGTGGATATTGATTTCTTTGATTTGAAACTGGAACCCGGAGATGTAGTTTTGATGTGTTCGGACGGGCTCAGCAATATGGTTGAGGACAGCCAGCTGAGGGAAATCATTTCTGACACATCTACAAATCTGGATGAAAAAGGCAGGATACTTATAAGAGAAGCAAATCGCAATGGCGGCAAGGATAATATTGCAATTGTATTGGTAGAACCATTCGCAGACGAGGTGAAAGCATGTTAAAAACGGGAACGATCATAGCAGAACGTTATGAGATATTAGGAAAAATTGGTACCGGCGGAATGGCGGACGTATATAAGGCAATGGACCATAAACTGAACCGTTTTGTGGCAGTTAAGGTTCTGAAGCCGGAATTCAGGGAAGATGCAACTTTTGTAAAGAAATTCAGAAGTGAAGCGCAGGCAGCAGCAGGTCTTACCCATCCAAACATAGTAAATGTATTTGATGTAGGCGATGATGAGGGTGTTTATTATATCGTAATGGAGCTGATCGAGGGAATCACTCTTAAGGAGTATATTGCCAAGAAAGGGAAGCTTTCCATCAAGGAAGCCACAAGTATTGCCATTCAGGTGTCCATGGGACTGGAAGCTGCACATAATCATGGAATTGTTCATCGTGATGTGAAACCTCAGAATATCATTATTTCTACAGATGGTAAGGTAAAGGTCACAGACTTTGGAATCGCAAGAGCGGCTTCTTCCAATACGATCAGCTCCAATGTGATGGGATCTGTACATTACAGTTCACCTGAGCAGGTCCGGGGCGGATACAGTGATGAGAAGAGTGACATCTATTCTCTTGGTATCACTCTTTATGAGATGGTCACAGGAAGAGTTCCTTTTGACGGAGATACGACAGTTGCAATTGCGATCAAGCATCTTCAGGAAGAAATGGTACCGCCAAGTGTATATACCGAAAATCTCCCATACAGTCTGGAGCAGATCATTCTGAAATGTACACAGAAGAGTGTTGGGCGCCGTTACGAAAAAATGGAAGATGTGATCGCCGATCTGAAGCATTCCCTGATCGATCCGCAGGGTAATTTTGTTACTTTATCCTCAGTAGATAATGAGGCTAAGACAGTTGTTATTTCAGATGAAGAGCTGGGAGAAATCAAGAGTACTCCACGTACCTCTTCACAGAAGCCGGAAGTAGATGATCTGGAAGAGGAAATCTATGATACAGATTATGACCAGGATGATGATGATTACGAGGAAGCTCCAAAACGCAAAAAATCCGCCAAGAAGAAAAAAGGTCCTAACACAGCAGTTACGATCGTTGCCCTTCTGGCAGGAGCTGCAGTTTTAGTCGGTGCAATTTTTGTAATCGGTAAGGTATCGGGTATCATAGGAAGTAATGGAACGGAAAATACACAGAAGACAGAGCAGGAAACTGCTTCAGCAGACCAGGATGGAATGGTAGCAGTTCCGAATCTGGTAGGTAAGACAGAGGATGAGGCTGCTGCACTTCTGGAAGAAGAAAAACTTGGTAAACAGATGATCGGAGAGGAGAACTCCACACAGGAAAAGGGAAGAATTTCTTCTCAGGATATCCCGGCGGAAACCAAGGTAGAGCAGTATACAACAATCAAATATCATATCAGCAAGGGACAGCAGGAAATTACAATTCCGGAACTTTCAGGTCAGACAGGTGTGGATGCACAGCAGACTCTCGAGGATATGGGACTTACTGTAACTGTACAGAAAGAATATAGTGAGGCTGATGACAGCGGATGGCCGCTTGTCGAACCAGGATATGTGATGAGCGTATCTCCGGAAACAGGCACAAGCATGACAGCAGGAGACTCTGTTACACTGACTGTCAGTCGTGGTCTGGATCATGGTGATACTGCACAGATTCCGAATGTAGTAGGAATGACAAAGAATGAGGCACTTACAGCACTTGGCAAATGGGTGGATATCCAGGTTACAGAGCAGCAGAGTGCAGAGGTACCGGCTGGTCAGGTTATTTCTCAGGATCCGTCAGCAGTTTCAGAGGATGATGACACTGCATATGGCGATCCGGATGAACCAATGGCTATTGTAGTGAGCTGTGGAGACCAGGCACCGTCAGATACAACAGCAGCAGACACAACAACGGATACGGCTGCAGCAGACAATACGGCTCAGCAGAATACCGCAGCTGCAAATGGGGAAGTATGGAAATGTACACAGACTTTGAATACTCCGAATGGATATCAGGGCGGAGCAATTCGTCTGGAACTGATCCAGGAGGCAAATGGTGAGACTACTTCAACGAAAGTGGTTGACGGAGAGACAATTACTTTCCCATATACTCTGGATATCACAGGTGTTCCGGGTGTAAGTGAAGGAACCTTATATGTATCAGAGCTGATCAATGGAAATTTCCAGCAGCTGGGATCTTATCCGCTGACTTTCAAGAAGGCAGAGTAATCCATGCAGGGAAAGATCATTAAGGGAATTGCAGGATTCTATTATGTTTACGGAGAAGATGATGCACTTTATGAATGCAAAGCCAAGGGTATTTTCCGTAAGGACAACCAGAAACCTCTGGTTGGTGATAATGTAGAGATCACAATATTGGATGAAGCAGAACGGAGGGGGAATCTGATCAGGATTCTTCCCCGTAAGAATTCCCTGATCCGTCCGGCAGTTGCCAATGTGGATCAGGCATTTGTGATTTTTGCGATGGAAGATCCAAAGCCGAATTTTATGCTTCTGGATCGTTTCCTTATCATGATGGAGCAGGCAGGTATCCCGGCAATCATATGCTTTAACAAAAAGGACCTTGTCTCAGAAAAGGAAACACAGGAACTTTATCAGACAT
>ERZ826051.3454-NODE-3454-length-10439-cov-8.831760_pt1 | contig 10439 bp, 10 predicted proteins | sample MGYA00519928_ERZ826051 | MGnify/ENA primary metagenome ERZ826051 (study PRJEB31778, sample SAMEA3449219) | human gut metagenome | biome: human gut; feature: human-associated habitat; material: faeces | place: United Kingdom | collected 2010/2012 ...
AAGCAAATCAGGATCTTATAGATGTTGTCGCCTGTGATTTTGTCGGCTTCAATGGCCTGCTTCTTTGCCCGGGCATCCATCAGTCCATTTTCCACCTCTTCGGTTTTATCGTACATCTTATAAAGGCGGTCGTCAAGGTCAGATTTTCGGGCGATAAAGTGCCGGTCGTCCGGGTCAAGGCTGTCGATCTCCTCCATAAGCCGGGATTTTGTGGAGTAGTGCTGCCGTAGCTGCTTCTCATAGGCGGCGATCTCCTGCTCAATGGCAGTGGTATCTACCTTCATGTGTAGACCTTAGTCTTTTCTGCTGCCATTTCCAGCACCTCCCATTCGTACCGTCTTGTTCGGAATAGACTTTGCAAGCAAAGTCGTGTGCCAAAGGGCGCTGCTCTCGCCTGTCGGCTCGGTCAAGCGCTTCAAAATGCAACGCATTTTGAGGTCGCCACTGGCGACCCGCGCCCCTTTGGATTCTCCGTTCACATTGTCCTACGGACGATGTGATTTTATTGTTGTAGCGATTCGCTTCATCCCGGTTTCGTCCCGGTTTGCAGAATGCCCTTGCAATCCGAAAGGAGCCGTGCTATAATGCCGCTGTAATTGAATCAGAAATCTTCAGGGCAGGGTGCGATTCCCTACCGGTGGTACAGCCCACGAGCCGTAAGGCATGATTCGGTGAAACTCCGAAGCCGACAGTACAGTCTGGATGAAAGAAGATATCAAGTGCAGAACCCGTACGGTCCTGCGCTTGTGGAGGCTGCTCTGGGATGCGTTTGCATTCTGGAGCTTTCTTTTTTGCACAAGGATCCCTTGTGTTTTTTCGGCTTGCCCTGAACGTTTTTGTTCAGGGCTTTTTCTTTTGGAGGCAACACGATGAACGACAAAGACTATATGCGTCTGGCTTTGCAGCTTGCAAAAAAGGGCTGCGGGTGGACATCGCCCAACCCGATGGTGGGTGCCGTGGTCGTAAAAGAGGGCAGGATCATCGGACAGGGCTGGCACCAGAAATACGGTCAGGCTCATGCGGAGCGCAATGCGCTGGCATCCTGCACCGAAGATCCGCAGGGAGCGACCATGTATGTGACATTGGAGCCGTGCTGCCATTACGGAAAGCAGCCGCCCTGCGTGGATGCGATTCTGGACGCGGGCATTCACCGGGTGGTCGTGGGTTCTGCTGACCCGAATCCGCTGGTGGCTGGAAAAGGAATTGCAATCCTGCGCGCACACGGCATAGATGTGACCGAAAATGTTCTGCAAGAGGAATGCGATGCGCTGAACAAGGTGTTCTTCCACTATATCACCACAAAACGCCCCTTCGTTTCCATGAAATACGCCATGACGATGGACGGAAAAATCGCCACATACACAGGCGCTTCCAAATGGATCACCGGGGAAATTGCCCGGAATCATGTTCAACGGCAGCGACACCGATTCCGCGGCATTATGGTGGGAGTCGGAACCATTCTGGCAGATAACCCGCTGCTGACCTGCCGGATAGAGGGTGGCCGTGATCCTGTCCGGATCATCTGTGATACACATTTGCGGACACCGCTGCAATCACAGGTGGTCATGACCGCCAAACAGGTTCCGACCATTCTTGCGACCTGCTGCGGCGACCCGGAGAAGCAGGCGGCATATCAACAGACCGGGTGCCGAGTCCTTTGTCTGGAAGAGCAATGCGGTCATGTGAATCTTCCGCAGCTGATGGAACAGCTGGGGCAGGAGCAGATCGACAGCATTCTGCTGGAAGGCGGCGGAACCTTGAACTGGTCTGCACTGGAAAGCGGCATCGTGCAGCAGGTACAGGCTTACATTGCCCCGAAGCTGTTCGGAGGAAGGGATGCCAAAGCACCCATTGAGGGTGCAGGTGTCCCGCTTCCGGATGCTGCATTCCGCCTGAAGAACAGCCGATTGGAACAGCTTGGCAAAGATTTCCTGATCGAAAGTGAGGTGGAGTACCCGTGTTTACCGGAATCGTGGAAGAAGTCGGAACAATAAAATCCATCAATCGGGGACAGCATTCTGCTGTACTGACTGTTCGTGCAAAAACGGTTCTGGAAGGAACCAGGATCGGCGACAGCATCGCCGTCAACGGCATCTGCCTGACCGTCAGGCAGCTCTTCCCGGATAGCTTTGCTGCGGATGTCATGCACGAGACCTTGAACCGCTCTGCACTTGCACAGCTCACCGTTGGAAGTGCTGTCAATCTGGAACGTGCCATGCCGGCCAACGGACGTTTTGGCGGACACATCGTAGCAGGCCATGTGGATGGGATCGGACGTATTGCCAATATCCGAAAAGACGATACGGCCATCTGGTACACCATTCATGCAGATCCCACGATACTTCGCTATGTCGTTGAAAAAGGCTCTATCACAATAGACGGTATCAGCCTGACCGTGGCTGCGGTGGAACCTACGGGCTTTTCCGTGTCCACGATACCGCACACCATCTGTCAGACGAACCTGCACCAGCGGCACAAAGGAGATTTTGTCAATTTGGAAACCGACGTTATCGGAAAATATATCGAGAAGCTGCTTCCATCAGAAGCACCAAAGCAAAACACGCTCACAAAAGAAATGCTGCTGCGCTGCGGCTTTTAAGGAGAGTTTAGGATGAACTTCAATACCATTCCCGAAGCTTTGCAAGACCTGAAACAAGGAAAAATCATTCTGGTAACGGATGACCCCGACCGTGAAAACGAGGGGGACTTCATCTGTGCTGCCGAATTTGCCACCACCGAAAACATCAACTTTATGGCGACCCACGGCAAAGGTCTGATCTGTATGCCGATGTCCGAGGCTTTCGTCCAGAAGCTGCAATTTCCGCAGATGGTGCAGCATAACACCGACAACCATGAAACGGCATTTACGGTGTCCATCGACCACGTTTCTACTTCTACGGGCATTTCTGCCGCAGAGCGTTCCATTACGGCGATGGCTTGTGTGGACGATCACGCAAAAGCAGAAGATTTCCGCAGACCGGGCCATATGTTCCCCCTTCTGGCAAAAAAGAACGGTGTGTTGGAGCGCAACGGTCACACGGAAGCAACCGTTGACCTGTGCCGTCTGGCAGGGCTGAAAGAATGCGGCCTGTGCTGCGAGATCATGCGGGAGGATGGCACGATGATGCGCACCGCTGAACTGGCAAAGCTGGCAGAGCGTTTCCAGATCAAATTCATCACCATCCGTGATTTACAGGAGTACCGCAAGTGTCACGATAAACTGGTCGATCAGGTGACGGCGGTGAACCTGCCCACCAAGTATGGCACCTTCAGAGCTTATGGTTTTGTGAGCCGCCTGAACGGAGAGCATCACATTGCACTGGTAAAAGGTGACATTGGCGATGGAAAGGATATTCTGTGCCGCGTCCACTCGGAATGCCTGACAGGAGATACATTTGGCTCTTTGCGTTGTGACTGCGGCCAGCAGCTGGCCGCTGCCATGACGCAGATTGAAAAAGAAGGCCGGGGTATCCTGCTCTATATGCGGCAGGAAGGCCGGGGCATCGGTCTGATCAACAAACTGCGTGCCTATGAACTTCAGGAGCAGGGCATGGATACGCTGGAAGCCAATCTCGCTCTGGGGTTCCATGGAGATGAACGGGAGTATTATCTCGGCGCGCAGATCCTCCGGGAACTTGGCGTAAAAAGCCTGCGCCTGCTTACCAATAACCCGGACAAAGTATATCAGCTCTCCGAGTTTGGGCTGGAGATCTCCGAGCGCGTACCCATTCAGATGACGGCGACCCCGTATGACCTGTTTTACCTGAAAACGAAGCAGGCACGGATGGGACATCTTCTGGAATATTAACAACGAAAGAGGTATTTAAAAATGAAAACATTTGAAGGCAAGCTGGTTTCTCAGAACATCAAGGTCGGTATCGTAGCTGCCCGCTTCAACGAATTTATCACGTCCAAACTTCTGAGCGGAGCAATGGATGGTCTGCTCCGGCACGATGTGCAGGACGCTGATATTCATGTTGCATGGGTTCCAGGTGCTTTTGAGATCCCACTGGTTGCCTCTAAAATGGCAAAAAGCGGAAAGTATGATGCTGTGATCTGCCTTGGTGCAGTGATTCGCGGTTCTACCAGCCATTACGACTATGTGTGCAATGAGGTTTCCAAAGGCATTGCCACGGTCTCGCTGGAAAGCGGGGTTCCCGTCCTCTTTGGTGTTCTGACCACCGAAAACATCGAACAGGCCATCGAGCGGGCAGGCACCAAAGCAGGTAATAAAGGCTATGACTGTGCAGTCAGTGCCATCGAGATGGTAAACCTGCTCCGGGAAATGGATACCGCCGCAGAGTAAAATACACGCAGGAGTTTGCCATGATCGTTATAAAGACCCGACAGCCTGACCCGGAATTGGAGCAGAAGATCCGGATGCTTCTGGAACGAGAGCACATCGAGGCAGAGCAAATATCCATTGATTCATGGGAGAAGTTGGTTCTTCCGGAGCTTACACTGGATGGAACAACCCACGAAGTGTCGTGCAACGGCAGAAAAGTCTCCCTTACACGACTGGAGTTCGATTTGCTGCTGATGCTTGCCTCCCACGAAGGACAAATCTTCTCAAAAGAAGAGCTTTTCCGTGCTGTGTGGGGACAAAACTGTGACGACACCTTAAAGGTCGTGGCAAATACCGTTTCCAATCTGCGAAAGAAGCTGGCCGGCTGCGGTAGCTTTATCCGCACTACCCACGGCGGCTATGCTTTTGTAAGCCAAAAGGAGAACGACCCGGCATGACCAAGATCTTATTTATTTGTCTCGGAAATATCTGCCGAAGCCCGATGGCGGAGTATGTGATGAAAGACCTTACGTCCAAGGCAGGACTATCCGAGCAATTTGAAATCGCATCAGCCGCCACCAGTGCATGGGAAATCGGAAATCCGGTCTATCCTCCTGCACGGCAGAAGCTGGCAGAACATGGCATCGACTGCAACGGCAAGACCGCCCGGCAGATGACCCGGCTGGATTATGCACGGTATGATCATCTGATTGGCATGGACGAAAGTAATCTGTGCGACATCCTGCGGCTTGTCGGCGGAGACCCACAGCATAAAGTCTCGCTGCTGATGGCGCATACGGATCATCCCCGTGAAGTGGCAGACCCATGGTTCACGGGAGATTTTGAAGCCACATGGCAGGATATACTGGAAGGATGCACGGCATTGCTTGAGGAACTGCGATCATAACAGATTATCATAAAAACGGACGGATGTCTGCCAGTTGACAGACATCCGTCTATTTTTTTATTTCAAATCATCTTAAAATACTTCAGTGCCTCCCGGATGGCTTTTTCCTTCTCCGGCGGGCACTTGAACTGCTTGGGGTTCTCAGCCTTAGGCTTGTTGTAGTTCTGCCGCTCCTTGATGCCGCACTTGCGCTTGACCTGTGCAATATAGAGGTTGCTCACGTTCAGACCGGTGTGCTCCTTGACGTACTCCCGGATCTCTTCATAGGTAGCCTTGGTCTCCGCAGCAGTCACGTCCAACTCATCCATCTTCAGGTCCACCGTGATCTTCTGGTAGACATCTAGTTTGGACAATGCACATACCGTCTCGACATGCTCGCTGTGCGGGAACATATCCACCGGGGTGCTGCTCTCCACGCGGTAACCCTTTTTCGTCAGCAGGGCGAGGTCACGGGCCAGCGTTTCCGGGTTGCAGCTGACGTAGACCACCCGCTTCGGGGCCATGCGGGCCACGCTGTCAAGGAACTGCGGGGTGGAGCCTTCCCGCGGCGGGTCCATGAAGATCACGTCCGCACGTTCCCCGGCTGCGGCGGCTTCGCTGATCCAGCGGGTAGCGTCGGCGGCAAAGAAGCGGGCATTCTTCACGCCGTTGTGCTTTGCGTTGCCGATGGCATCCTGCACAGCGTCGCGGTTCAGCTCCACACCCACCACCTGTTTTGCGTGGTCGGCAGCCGTCAGGCCGATCGTACCGATGCCGCAGTAGGCGTCCAGCACCACTTCTTTCCCGGTGAGATGCGCCGCTTCCACAGCCAGACCGTACAGCACCTCGGTCTGGCTGTGGTTGATCTGGTAAAAGCTGCGGGGGCTGAGGGCATAGGTCTTGCCGCAGAGGGTATCCAGAATATACCCCTTGCCATACAGCACCTTTTCCGCATCACCCAGCACGACGCTGGTCTTGCGGGGGTTCACGTTCTGCACCACGGTGGTCACGGTCACGCCCCGCTTCTCGGCTTCTGCCAGCAGGGCCCGCACGAAGTTCTTGGCTCCGGGCAGCACGGCCTGCGCAGTGACCAGCACCACCATCACCTGCCCGGTGGCCACGCCCCGGCGCAACAGGCAGTGGCGCACAAGGCCGGTGCCCTTGTCCTCATTATAGGGCTGGTAGCGGCAGGCGATGGCCGCCGCCCGCACGGCCTCCATGGTCTTGTCCAGCACCGGGTCCTGCAGCAGGCAGCGTTCCACCGGCAGCACCTTGTGACTGTTCGCTGCGTAGATGCCGGAGGTGAGTTTTCCACCCCAGCCGGTGGTAAAGGTGGAAATCACCTTGTTGCGGTAATGGTAAGGGTTTTCCATGTCGCGGATGGCGTTCACCGGGCCGTATTTGCCCAGCAGCTTTTTCACGGTGGCTTCCTTCTGCTTCAGCTGTTCGGCATAGTCCAGCCCCAGCAGCGGGCAGCCGCCGCAGTTCTTGGCTCTCAGCTTGCAATCCATCTTTCTCTCTCCTTTTACCCGTAGGGGTCATACAGATCATATTCCTCGGCCTCCAGGTGCTTTTCCTCCAGCACCTTCATGGCCTGTTCCAGTTCGCTCTGCCCGCAGCCGCTCTCGCTGACCAGCGCCCGCACGGCTGCGGCAAGGTCCCCGCCAAAGAGGGTGTCCAGCCGTTCGCGCATGCTCCACACATGATAGGCGCGCCGGGTGATGGCCGGGGTATAGGTGTTGTGGTTGCCGTCCTTGCCGCTTTTCACCCAGCCTTTCTCCTCCAGCCGGTAAAGAAAGTTGAGCACAGTCGCCGGAGCCCAGCCCTTTGCGCGCAGCTTTTCGTCGATATCCCGCCGGGTCGCGGGCGCACGGCAGGCCCACACCGCCAGCATCACCTGCTCCTCTGCCGCCGAAAGGGGCTTCAATCGGTCCGGAATGCCATACATGGGGGCGATCTCTCCTTTATGAGTAAAAAACTTGATTTTACATTTGTCTCAGATGCTGCCATTATAGCAAAAATCAGGAGAAAGGACAAGAGCAGAAAACCCAGCAGTCATGCGGCTCTTCACTATCTGTTTTACAAATGTCTCTGAAAATGTCCTCTGCACGGGGACATTTGTGCGCTTCGTGCGCCCGCCCGGGCTTTGACGGCTCAACTTTGTGCAAAGATGCTCTTGTTTTGCACCCCTCAAAACCATTATACTACGGACAAATCCAGAGCACAACGCCCGAACGGGCCGTCAGATAGAGGAAAAGGAGAGAACAGGTCATGGCACGAGTTTATAATTTCAGCGCAGGTCCCAGCATGTTGCCCGAAAAGGTGCTCAAGCAGGCTCAGGCAGAGCTGCTCGAATACGGCGGCAGCGGCCAGAGCGTGATGGAGATGAGCCACCGCAGCAAGTGGTTCGACGCCATCATCAAGGACACCGAGGCCACCCTGCGCCGCGTGATGAACATCCCCGACAACTACAAGGTGGGCTTCTTCCAGGGCGGTGCCACCCAGCAGTTTGCCATGGTGCCGCTGAACTTCATGACCACCGGCAAGGCGGACTACATCGTCACCGGCAACTTCTCCAACCTGGCCGCCAAGGAAGCCGCCAAGTTCGGCGAGGCCAACATCGTGGCATCCAGCAAGGACAAGAACTTCACCTACATCCCGGATGTGAACGCCATCCCTTACAATAAGGATGCCAGCTATATCCACATCTGCCAGAACAACACCATCTTCGGCACCCAGTACGTCGAGGTGCCCCAGGTGGAGGGCGTGCCGCTGGTGGCGGACATGAGCTCCATGATCCTCTCGAAGCCCGTGGATGTGACCAAGTACGGCTGCATCTACTTCGGTGTGCAGAAGAACGTGGCCCCCGCCGGCATGGCCATTGCCATCGTCCGGGACGACCTGCTGGGCCATGCCGCCGACAATGTGCCCACCATGATGAATTACACCACCCTGCTGAACAAGGACAGCATGTACAACACCCCGCCGTGCTGGTGCATCTACATGACCGGCTTGGTCATGGATTACCTTGAGCATGAGGTGGGCGGCCTTGAAAACATGAAGAAGATCAACGCCGCCAAGGCAAAGGTGCTGTACGATTATCTGGACGGGCAGGACTTTTACCGCAACCCGGTGCAGAAGGAATACCGCAGCATGATGAATGTGACCTTCACCAGCCCCGACGCCGACACCGACAAGGCGTTCTGTGCCGCGGCCACCGAGGCAGGCTTCGTCAACCTGAAGGGTCACCGTCTGGTGGGCGGTATGCGTGCGTCCATCTACAACGCCATGCCTGCCGAAGGCATCGACAAGCTGTTCGACTTTATGGAGAAGTTCCGCAGGGAGCATTGAGCTGCTGCACAGCAGGGGTCGGGTGTGTCCGGCCCGCGGCACTGTGGCAGCCACCCGTGAGAGGGTCACTGCGTAAGGCTGAGGGCCGGGCATGCCCGGCCCCTACGGCGCAAAATAAGGGGAACAGGGAGTAACGATATATGTATACTATCAAAACATTGAACGCCATTTCGCCGGTGGGTCTGGCCAAGCTGCCCGCCAACCAGTTTGAGATCGACAACGAGGCCGCTGCACCGCAGGGCATTCTGGTGCGCAGCGCCGATATGCACGATGCCCCGCTGCCCGACAGCCTGCTGGCCATCGCCCGCGCAGGTGCCGGTACGAACAACATTCCCGTGGAGGACTGCACGAACAAGGGCATCGTCGTGTTCAACACGCCGGGCGCCAACGCCAACGCCGTGGCCGAGCTCGTCGTCGGTGCGCTGGTCGCGGGCAGCCGCAATCTGGTGGATGCCGTGAACTGGGCGCAGACCCTCAAGGGGCGCGACACCATCGCCAAGGATGTGGAAAAGGGCAAAAAAGTATTTGTCGGCCCTGAGCTGCGCGGCAAGACGCTGGGCGTCATTGGTCTGGGTGCCATCGGCGCCCGGGTGGCCAATGCCGCCGTGGCGCTGGGCATGGAGGTTTTGGGCTATGACCCCTACATTTCGATCGATGCCGCATGGAGCCTCTCCCGCAGTGTGCAGCACTGTGTCACGCTGGGCGATATGCTGCCCCGCTGCGACTACCTGACCATCCATGTCCCCTACCTGCCCACGACCCGCCACACAATCAACGCCCAGACGCTGGCCATGTGCAAGGACGGTGTCCGTGTGCTGAACTATGCCCGCGGGGAGCTGGTGGACAACGCCGCCCTGCTGGACGCGCTGAACAGCGGCAAGGTCGCGCAGTATTTCTGCGACTTCCCCACCGAGGAGCTGCTGGGCGTCAAGGGCGTCTGCTGCACGCCGCATCTGGGTGCCAGCACGCCGGAAAGCGAGACGAACTGCGCCGTGATGGCCGCCGCCGAGCTGAGCGACTACCTGAAAAACGGCAACATCGCCCACAGCGTCAACCTGCCGGATGTCAGCCAGCCGCGTGTGGGAGGCCGCCGCATCTGCATCATCCACAAGAACGCCCCGGGCGCGATCTCGGCCATCACGAGCATTTTGACCGAAGCGCACCTGAACATTGAAAACATGGTGAACAAGGGCAAAAAGGATGTCGCCTATACCCTGCTGGACGTGACGGGCAATGTCACTGATGACCTCGCCGTCAAGCTGGGTGCGATTGAGCCCGCCATCCGCGTGCGCGTGCTGTAAAAGCATCAACTTTGCGAAATCTCCCCTGCTGAACCAATCAGCAGGGGCTTTTTTGTGGATGATAACCATGAAATAGAATGAATCGCTCGCGGAGACGCGGGCGGTTTTTGTTCTCTTTGCCCAAAAACCAAACAAAACGGAACAATCGCCCGAATACGGCTTTTTTTGCGGTGGGTTTTATGGTAGAATCAATGAGAACTCAAAAAATGCAGGGGGAGGGCCGCAGCATGACCAACGCGCCGAAAACCGTATTAGCCATCCATGACCTGCCGGGCTTTGGCCGGGCGGCGCTGTCGGTCATCGTGCCGGTGCTCTCGACGCTGGGCGTGCAGACCGTGGCACTGCCTACGGCGGTGCTGTCCACCCACACGGGGGGCTTAGGCACCCCGGCTAAGCTGGCCAACCCCGGCTACGGCCCCGCGGCACTGGAACATTATCATCGGCTGGGCGTGAAATTTGACTGCATCTACTCGGGCTATCTGGCGGACGCCGCGCAGGCAAAGCTCGTAGAACAGGCGTTTGAGCTGTGGCCCCGCGCGTTCAAGGTCGTGGACCCGGTGCTGGGTGACGGAGGGCGGCTGTACAGCGGCCTGGGGGCCGACATGGTGCCCGCTAT
>ERZ826051.3463-NODE-3463-length-10419-cov-3.671555_pt1 | contig 10419 bp, 10 predicted proteins | sample MGYA00519928_ERZ826051 | MGnify/ENA primary metagenome ERZ826051 (study PRJEB31778, sample SAMEA3449219) | human gut metagenome | biome: human gut; feature: human-associated habitat; material: faeces | place: United Kingdom | collected 2010/2012 ...
CCTTGATCTCCTCCTCATTGGGGTCGGTTTTTTCGCGGAAAAGGGCTAGCGCATTCATGATAAAGCCGGGGTTGCAGAAGCCGCACTGCTCGGCCCCCTGGTCAGCGATGAACGCGCCGAACTCAGCGGCTTCCTCCTGCAGGCCCTCCAGCGTGGTAACGTTGCGGCCATCCACCCGCGCCGCCAATACAGAGCAGGAAAGCACCGGCTTTTCGTCCAAAAACACGGTGCACAGCCCGCAGTTGGCGGTTTCGCACCCGCGCTTGACGCTTTTGCAGCCTAAAGAGCGCACCAGATCAATCAGCAGGGTATCGGGGGCAATCTCAGCAGCTGTTTTTTTATGGTTCAACGTAAAATGAATTTGCATCAGAGCACCTCCAGGTTCCCCAGTGCCTGTACGGCACGCTTGACAAGCACCCCCACCAGATGGGTGCGGTAGGCGGCACTGCCGCGCAGGTTGCTGCCGGTGGGCACCGCAGCCTGTACGGCGGCGGGCAGCTCATCCGGGGCGGCCGTGGGGCAGACAAGCATGGCTTTCATGGGGCGTGCACCGATGGCAAAGCGGTAGGCTCCATCCGCCGTGCGTGCAGCAGCGCAGGTCAAAATCGGGAAGTCCGTCTGGGTGGCCCGCACAGACTGGTAATGCACGGCAAGCCCCGGCGTCTTTTTTATGTAAACATGGGTCAAAATATCACGGTCATAGGGCAGGGCGGCAAACTGTGCAATGGGCATCCGGCCTGCTTTGTACAGCTCCACATCGCAGTCCAGCGCCAGCAGTAGCGTTAATACGTCTGAAAAGCAAAACCGCCCGTACACGCTGCCGCCCACGGTGGCGCAGTTGCGGAACTGCACGCCGACAATGTGGCGCACAGCCTCCCGCACAGCCCCCGCGGTGTAGGCGTTCAGGGCGGCGTTCGTTTCCAGATCGCGCAGCGTTGCCATAGCGCCGATGATGATCTCGGTGTCAGTCTCCTCGATCGTATCCAGCCCCAAGGCCGACAGGTCGATAGCCGTGCCGACATTGATTTTTTCCATCTTGAGCCAGAGCATACCGCCCAGCACGCGGTTGGGCTTTTTCTGGTTCAGCTGCCATGCCTCCTCCAGCGTGGCGGGGCGGGCATATTCGCGTATCGTCATCATGGGTCAATCTCCGTTTTTTTCTGTTTTGGGCGAAAAAATCACACTTTTCGTGGATAGGTACTTTTATTCTACCATAAAATCTGGTATAATACCGTTGTTGTTTTAAAAATACAACGATATTTTTTATTGTATGAGGGAAAAAGATCCATGAAAATGACCAAAATGACCGCCCTGCTGCTGGCCGCCGCCATGGCGCTGACCGCCTGCGGCAGCACCGCCGCCGTAAGCAGCGAGGCCGCCGCCTCCGCCGCCGCTGCACCCGAGGTCACCGCCAGCCCCGAGGAGGCTGCCGTTGAACCCGCTGCCGCCGAGACCGCCGTCACCTACCCGCTGACCGTCACCGACCAGCTGGGCCGCGAGGTCACCATCGAGACCGAGCCCAAGACGCTGGCCAGCGGCTACTACATCTCCACCAGCCTGCTCATCGCCCTCGGCGTGCAGGACGAGCTGGTCGGTGTCGAGGCCAAGGCCGACAAGCGCACGATCTACAGCCTCTCCGCCCCCGAGCTGCAGAGCCTGCCCAGCATCGGCACCGCCAAGGAGTTTGACCTTGAGGGCTGCGCCGCGCTGACCCCCGACCTTGTCATCGTGCCCGCCAAGCTGAAGGATTCCATCCCCCAGATGGAGGAACTGGGCCTGACCGTGCTGGCCGTCAAGCCGGAGGATCAGGACAAGCTGTACGGCGCCATCGACCTGCTGGCTCAGGCCACCAACACCGTTGCCCGCGGTGAGGAGCTGAAGTCCGCGATCGAGGACAACCTGCTCAGCCTGCGCGAGGCCATCGGCGATGCCGAGGCCCCCACCGTCTACATGGCCGGCAACAGCTCTGTGCTGCAGACCGCCGGCCCCGCCATGTACCAGAACTATATGATCGAGAACGCCGGCGGTCTCAACGCTGCCGCCAGTGTTGAGGACACCTACTGGGCCGATGTCTCCTATGAGCAGGTGCTGGACTGGGACCCCGACTACATCATTCTGGCGTCCGATGCCGACTATGATGTCGATTCCGTCCTGAACGATGCCGCGCTGGCCGACTGCACCGCCGTCAAGGAGGGTCATGTCTACCAGCTGCCCCACGCCATCGAGGCTGTGGACTCCCCCGTGCCCGGCAGCTTTCTGGGCAGCGTCTATCTGGGCAGCGTGCTGCATCCAGAGCAGGTGAGCGAGCAGTTCTACCATGACTGCGCCGATGCGTTCTACACGACCTACTACGGCTTCACCCCTGCCTCCTATGAATAACCGCAAGCGCACGGCGCTGTGCCTTCTGGGCGCAGCGCTCTGCGTTTTTATGACTTTTGGTGCGGCCCTTGCGCTGGGCCGCTACCCCATAACACCGGCGGCGCTGCTGGCCGGCGATGCCATGGCGGTGCGCACCTTCACCGTGCTGCGGCTGCCCCGCGCCGTTATGGCTCTGATCGGCGGCTTTGGACTGGGGGCGGCCGGCTTTGTCTACCAGACCGTATTCCGCAACCCGCTGGCAAGCCCCGACATCATCGGCGTTTCCTCGGGGGCCAGTGTCGGCGCGGCGTTCGCCATCCTGTTCGTTTCGTCAGGGGCGCTGTCCACCACGGTCTGTGCCTTTGCGGGCGGGCTGGCGGCGGTGTTCCTCTCGCTGGGGCTGGCCGCTGCCGCGCCGGGGCGCAGCAAAATGTCGCTGGTGCTGGCGGGCATCGCCGTCCACGCGCTGGCCCAGACGCTGCTGATGCTGCTCAAGCTGACCGCCGACCCCGAGAAGGAGCTGGCCAGCATCGAGTATTGGATCATGGGCAGTCTGGCCGCCGTGACCCGCAGCCGGGTGTGGTTCCCGGTGCCGGTCGTGCTTGTCTGCTGCGCAGCGATCTTTGCGCTGCACCGGCAGGCGCTGCTGCTCTCGATCGAGGAGGGCGAGGCCCGGCTGCTCGGCGTGCGGGTGGGCGCGATGCGCCTGCTGCTGCTGACGCTTGCCACCATGACGGTCGCTGCCGTTGTCAGCGTGACGGGGCTTATCAGCTTTGTCGGGCTGCTGGCCCCCCACAGCGCCCGGCTGCTGGCGGGGCACAACCGGCGCTCGGCCTGCCTGCTGAGCGGGCTGCTGGGCAGCGCCCTGCTGCTGGCAGCCGACACGCTGGCCAAGACGGCAGCCTCCACCGAGCTGCCGGTCAGCATCTTTACCTCGCTGCTGGGCGTGCCGTTTCTGCTTTATCTGATCCTGCGGCCGGGGAGGGATGCGTCATGATGCCACAAACCACGCCCCCGCCCGTGGGGCTTTGCGTGCAGGACCTCACCGTACGGTACGGCACAGCGGCCGTGCTGCGAGGGGTCAGCTTTTCTGTCCCGGTGCCCGGGCAGCTGATCGGGCTGCTGGGGGTAAACGGCAGCGGCAAGACCACGCTGCTCAAGGCGGCCGCCGGGCTGCTGCCCCACACCGGGCAGTGCCTTCTGGACGGCGTCCCGCTGGAGAGTCTGTCCACCCGCAGGCTTGCGCAGACCGTCAGCTATATCCCGCAGCAGAGCGGCATCTCGGTCTCGCTCTCGGCGCGGGAGGTCGTGCTTATGGGCTTCAACCCGCGGCTGGGGGTCCTGCAAAGCCCCACCGCCGCCATGCGCGCCGCTGCGGACGAGGCCCTGCGCACCGTAGGTCTGGCCAACAAGGCCGGGCAGGACTACCTGACGCTGAGCGGCGGCGAGAAGCAGCTCTGTATTCTGGCGCGCACGATTGCCGAGGATGCGCCGCTGCTTTTGCTGGACGAGCCGGACAGTGCGCTTGACCTTGCGAACCGCAGCCGGATGACCGCGCTGCTGGCGCAGCTGGTCCACACCGGCGGCAAGACCGCGCTGGTCTGCCTGCACGACCCCGCGCTGGCGCTGGACAGCTGTGATATACTGGTGGTATTGCAGGGCGGCGGGGTCGCGGCGGTGCTGCACCCCAAAACCGACCCGCCTGCCGTGCTGCAGGCAGCCCTTGCCGCCGTGTACGGCCCGCTGGAGCTGCTGCCCGTTACCGACTGCCGGGGCCGACGCCGTCTGGCCCTGCTGCCGCTGTGAGGTGATACCATGAAACCTGCTTTGCGCGTGATGCTCTGCGATGACGCAGGCGAGCGCTTTTTTGGCGAGGGGCCCTGCCGCCTGCTCCATCTGATCGAGGAGACCGGCTCGCTGCGCAGCGCAGCGGCGCAGATGGGGCTTTCCTACTCCAAGGCACTGCGGCTTGTGCAGCACGCCGAAAAAGAACTGGGCTTTGCCCTGACCTGCAAGACCATCGGCGGGCGGGGCGGCGGCGGCAGCACCCTGACCGCCGAGGCCCGCCAATTTTTAGAAAGGTATGAGGCCTACCGTGATGCCTGTGTACAGACCAGCCGCGAGCTCTATTCTGCGTTCTTTCCGGGCCAGCGGTAAGCGCCACTTGCTGCTGACCGGCGGGCGCGGCAGCGGCAAAACAACGCTGCTGCGCGCACTTATGCCATCCCTTTGCCCCGATGCCCCGATGCTTCTCACCGCTGCCGTCCCGGGCAGATGGGTCGAGATGCGCGATACAGCCGCCGGGGCAGCGGCGGTCATTGGCCGGTTTGATGCCGCCCTGCCCCCCGGTGAAAACCGGATGCGCCCCGTGCCGGCCGGCTTTGCCGCCGTGGGGCTGCCCGCCCTGCAGCGGATGGCGGCGGCCGGCGGCTGGGCCGTGCTGGACGAGCTTGGCTATCTGGAGAGCGGCTGCGCGGATTTTCAACAAAGCGTGCTGGATATGTTGAAAGTCTGCCGCGTTCTCGCAGTCGTCCGCAAGCAGGACACCCCGTTCCTGCGCGCGCTCTGCGCCGACCCGGACGCCTTTGTGTACGATCTGGACTGCCCTGTGCCGCCGCTGGGCTGCATCGTCATGGCCTCGGGGCTGGGGCGGCGGTTCGGCGGCAACAAGCTGATGGCCGAGCTGAACGGCCGGCCGCTGGCTGCCCATGCGCTGGCGCTGGCCGCCGCGCCGGTGTTTGCCGGGCGCATTGCCGTGACCCGCTCAGCCGAGGTCGAGGCCCTCTGCCGTGCAGGGGGCTTCCCCGTGCTGCGCCATGCCGAGCCGCGCCGCAGCGATACGGTGCGCCTTGGCCTGACCGCGCTGCTGGCGCAGCAGCCCGACCTGCAGGGGTGTGTGTTTCTGCCGGGGGACCAGCCCTGCCTGACCCGCCAGACGCTGGAGGCGCTGGCGATCGGTGCCGCGCCGGACACGATCCGGCGGCCGGCCGCACCCGACGGCACACCGGGCAGCCCTGTGCTGTTCGGTCGGGATTATTTTGCTGCCCTCCTTCACCTGCCGCAGGGCTGCGGCGGCAGCGCCGTGCTGCGCGCCCACCCGCAGGCGATCCGCCTGCTGCCCACCCCCGCCGCCGAGCTGCGGGACATCGACACCCGCAGCGACCTTGAGGCGCTGCGCGGGGGCAAGGGGTAAATGCCGTATTTTTGCTTTATCGCCCGCCGTTTTTCCACAAAGAAGCGCCCCGGATGTTGAAACTCTCAGCATCCGGGGCGCATCTTTATTCTTATTCTTTTTCCGGCAGAGGGATCACGGTGTTGTCCCGCTCGGTATAGCTGCCGCCGCCCATGTGGGGGCGGACAAAGGGGACGCCGCCACGGACATAGAAGGTGTTCTCCTCTATCCGCGCGTCCGGGTTTTCGGAGGGGCTGATCGTGCCGCCCAGATCGTCATAGCTGACATTGCGGCGGAAGGTGTTGTGAATGGCCTCCTGCAGGCAGAACATCACGCAGCCGCCCTCGTTCATGCGGCTGTAGTTGTGCTCGTACACCGTGCCGTCGCCGGAGTCCGCATCGTAAGCCATGCCGTCCTGATTGAGGCGGGTGTCAACGGCTTCGTTATAGCGGAACAACGCGTCCTTGCACTTCCACGGCCAGATGGCGGCCGCCACCTTGCCCAGACGGTTGCCCGGCTCGCTGTAGATGCGGTCGTTCATCTCGCAGGCAACGGAATCCGCCGTGTTGTGCTCGACCAGCGGGCGCAGCGCGTACATGACGGTGATGCCGTCACCGCCGGCCGCCTTGACATAGTTGTCGCGGATGACAATGTTCTCATGCCCGTATGCTGCAAAGGGCTTTTCGTCCAGCGCCGCGCCCTGAAACTGTGCATGCGCGTAGGTATAGCCCACGGCGATGCCCCAGCGGCTGACATGCGCGACATAGCAGCCCTCGACCAGAATATCCCCGAAGCGCGCCGCGCCGGTGGCGGCCTCGTTCTGCGGGCGCAGGGCGGTCATATAGATACCGCCGTTGTTCATGTGTTTGTCATACACATTGCCGTTTACATCATGCACCAGCAGGCCTTGCAGCGTGATGCCGCGGCGGATGCCCTTATCCCTGGCAACCACAGCCACGCCGGTGCGCTGCATCTTGTCGGCCTGAGAGTAACGCTCCCCGATCACAGCCTCGGCGCGGTTGGTGATCTCCAGATCGCGCACCGTGACATAGGCGGCATCATACAGCAGCACGGCGGAGGAAACATAGCCGTGATGCACATGGGTGGGCGAGTCCAGCGCACACCCATAGTCCTGATACCAGATGCCCTGTCCGTCGGCGGCGATGCAGGGGGCGCAGCCTTCACCATAAGCGCCGATGGTGATGGGGCTGCCCTCGGTGCCGCTGCACTGCAGCTGCAGAAACTGCTTTTCAAAGCGGCAGCCGCGCCTCAGCAGGACGGTGTCGCCCGGTGCCAGCGCAAGGCGGTTCACCGCAAACAGCGTGGCAAAGGCACGATCCTCATGCAGGCCGTCATTCTCGTCCTTGCCGGTCAGCGGGTTCACATAATATGTCTTGCACAAGGGCCTCGTACACCTCCTCCCGCATACGCTTTTCAATGATCTGGCGCGATTCCTCGTAGGAGAAGCTGTCCCCGAAATAGCGGGTGAACAGATCGCGGTTCGCGTCATACCACGCGCGGGTCTGCGCCTCGGTAAAATCAGGGCAGACGCCGAGCGCGCGAATCTTCCCGCACGGCTCGACAAAGTCCAGCTTAAAGCGGGTCAGCTCATACTGCAGGTAGGCGGGCGCAGAATAATAGCGCACGCCGTACACCATCGTGCCGTCTGCCTTACAGCGGGCGGCCGCAGCATTTTTGGCGGCGCGGCGCTTTTCCAGCGCGGCAGGGGTGTCGTCCTCGACCAGCCCAAGGCGCTTGGCCAGCGTCAGGCAGCCCTGCGCATAGCGCCATTCCGCCGGGGTCAAACAATAGGTCTGCTCCATCACTTGACTGCACCCGTAATGCCGTTGGCAAAGCTCTTCTGCAGGCAGAGGAAGATGATGGCGGTGGGCAGCGTGCAGATCAGAACGCCCAGCATCAGCATACCGTAGTCAACGCTGTAGCCGCTCTTGAGGTTGGCGACCAGCATCGGCATCGTGATGGAGCTGTTGTTCTGGAATACGATCTTCGGCCAAAGGTAGCTGTTCCATGCGTTCATGAAGGTAACGGTCATGGCAGCGCCGTAGGTCGAGCGCATGATGGGGATGAACATCCGGAAGAAGATGCCGATTTCGCTCAGGCCCTCCAGCCGCGCGGCCTCGATGATGTCATTGGGGAAGCTGCGCGCGGCCTGACGGAACAGCATGATCATGAACGGGGTCGAGATGGACGGCAGCACAAAGGCCGCCCAGCTGTTGACAAGGCCCCAGCCGGAGATCATCTTGAACAGCGGGATCATGATGGCGACAAACGGCAGCATCATGGCCAGCAGCAGAACGCTCATGAGAATATCCTTCGCCTTATCGTGATAGATCTCAAAGCCGTAGCCTGCGATGGAGCAGACCAGCAGCGTGATGAAGGTCATCAAAATCGCATTGCGGAAGGAGTTTGTCATGGCAAGCGCCAGATTCTGGTTGGCGACCAGCGCCTTGAAGTTCTCGATCAGATAGGTGCCGGGGATCAGCTTGCCGCGGATAACATCAATGCTGGGGTTCGTAGCGCCGCACAGCATGTAGTACAGCGGGAACACCGACAGGAAGCTTGCCAAAATCAGGATGGCGTGGGTCAGAATCTTTTTGCCCTTAGTCACGCTTGTCACCTACTTTCATCTGGATCGCGGACAGCACGGCCACTACAACAAGGATAAACACCGACAGGGCCGCCGCATAGTTGAACTTGGGCGTCTCCACAAAGGAGATATTGTAGATATAATGCGTCAGCGTCATGGTCGCCTTGCCGGGGCCGCCCGCCGTCAGGTTGACCGATTCGTCAAACAGCTGCAGCGTGCCGGAGGTGGACATGATGGCGGTCAGCAGAATCGTGGGCTTGAGCAGGGGGATCGTCAGGTGGATGAACTGCTGCAGCGGGGAGGCACCGTCAATGCGGGCCGCCTCATAGATCGAGTAATCAATGTTCTGCAGGCCGGCCAGATAGAACACCATGTTGTAGCCCGTCCAGCGCCAGACCAGCGCAATGACGATGACCCAGCGCGCGGCCCATGCGTTCTGGAACCAATCCACTGTGGGGATGCCCACGGTGGACAGCACCCGGTTGACAAGGCCATCGTTGGCAAACAGCGACTTGAAGATCATGGAGTAGGAAACCAGCGAGGTTGCACACGGCAGGAAGATCATGGTGCGGTAGATGCCCTTGCCCTTCAGATCGGGGCTGTTGAGCAGCTGCGCCAAAATCAGCGCCAGAATCAGCATGATGGGCACCTGAATCACAAAGTAAAATACCGTGTTGAACAGGCACTGCTGGAAGGTGGCATCCTTTAAAATGCGCGCGTAGTTTGCAAAACCCGCGGGCTGTACATTGCTGCCCATACCCTTCTGGAACGAGAGGATCAGCGCCTGTACCATGGGATAGAAGCAGAATATAAATATCAGGATCGTAGCAGGCAGCAGAAACGCCCAGCCGATCAGGTTGCGTTTTTGCTCCATATCAAGTCCTTTTTTCTTCATCGTAGTGTCTCCTATTTTGCCGCAAAAGCAAGGGCGCGGCTTGCAGCGGACGTATCAGATGCAAACCGTGCCCTTGGCAAATTCTCAGTTGTAACCGGACACAGTGTGTGTCATGTTTTGCTTAGCCAGCGATATTGAACTCCACGGTATCCTGGGCGTTCTGCATCTCGCTGTCAATGTCGGCGTTGTTCTGGACGATGTTGGTGACGGCATCGGTCAGGGCGCTGCGCACGTCAGAGTAGTAAGCGCCGCAGTCGAATGCGGGAACCTTGCCTGCAAACTCAACGATGTCCTTGTAAACGGTCTGGCCGCCGTAGAACTCGGAGGGCTGGTTGTAGACATCGCTCTCGGCAGCGGGCAGGTAGCTGGCGATCGCACCGGCGTTGGGCAGCAGATCGTCATACAGCTCGACGCTGGAACCGAAGGTGCTCTTCAGGAAGTCGTAAGCCAGCTCGGTGTTCTTGCAGTTGGAGGAAACGGCCCAGCTTGCGCCGCCGCAGTTTGCGTAGTTGGTGGCACCGTCGATACCGTCCAGCTTGGGCATATTCACGATAGCCCACTTGCCGGACTGATCCGCGGCAGCCTGCACGCTGGACATGATCCAGCAGCCGTTGATGACGCCGGCAGCCTTGCCGTCATTCATGGAAGCAATGTACTGGTCCCAGTCGGTGTACTCGGCCAGAATGCCCTTGTCGACCATGTCCTTGTAGACGGTCAGGGACTCTTTCAGCGCGGCATTGTCGGCGATCTTGACCTCGCCGTCCACCACGGGGGAGGCACCGGCAGACTGCATCATCTCGATGATCAGTTCGGAACCGCCGGAGGAGGTCAGCATCGGCACGCCGTTGGCGTCCACGACCTTCTGCGCCTTCTCCTCGAACTCGCTCCAGGTCAGATCCTTGAAGTCGTCGACGGTCAGACCGGCATTCTCGATCATATCGGAACGAACCGCCATGACGGAAGCGCCGTTGTCGAAGGGCAGACCGTAGTGGTGGCCATCGACGGTAGAATCAGCCAGCTTGCCGCCGGAGAACTTGTCCCAATCCAAGCCGGAGTCGGTCAGGTCGGTGTAGATGCCGGGGAAGTTGGCGACCATCTTGTGGAAGGAGTAGTCCTGCATCAGGAAGATGTCGGGCAGGGTGCTGTAATCCTCGCTGGTGGCAGCGGTGATCAGCTTGGTCTCGATGTCGTTGTAGACATTCTCCTCAATGTTCAGCTTGAAGTTGGGGTGATCCTTCTGGTAGATAGCCTCCGCCTGCTTCAGGGCGTCCTCCCCCTGGCGGATCTCCTCGGTGAGGACCTTTAGGTACTGTAACTCCCCCTGGGCCCCCTTCAGCTTTTCCTTGTCCGGGAGAGGGCCGTACTTCCCGGCCTCCCCCTCCAGGG
>ERZ826051.3466-NODE-3466-length-10411-cov-4.089320_pt1 | contig 10411 bp, 10 predicted proteins | sample MGYA00519928_ERZ826051 | MGnify/ENA primary metagenome ERZ826051 (study PRJEB31778, sample SAMEA3449219) | human gut metagenome | biome: human gut; feature: human-associated habitat; material: faeces | place: United Kingdom | collected 2010/2012 ...
ACATCGGGGCGGCGATTCGTGTTGGCCAGGATGTACCCGGCGGCGCTCACGTACTTACCGTCATCCTCGGCCACCGCAAACTGCGGGATACCGCCGCGGCCTGCATAATAGTGGTGGTACAGCTCCGGCCGGTTGATGAGCGGCAGACGCATATCAAAATTGGCGTTGATAAAATCGATGATCGCCTGATCTTCGCCCAGGCGGGCCAGGCGGAACGTTACCTCAGACAATGGCCGAACCTCCCGTGACCGGCAGCGTTACGCCGGTGATGAAGCCTGCCTCGTCGGAGAGCAGGAACGCCATGGCCGGGACCACATCGGCGGGGGTCGCGTTGCGGCCCATCGGGTTTTCCTCGGCGGCGGCCTGCACGATCAGGTCGGGGGTGTCCTTCAAGAAATTCGTTTCCATCATACTGGGGGCCACGCAGTTGACCGTGATGCCGAAGCGGGCATATTCGACAGCCAGACTCTTGACAAGGCCGCCGATGGCGCTCTTGGCCATGACATAGGCGGCGGTGTTCTTGGGCGGGCAGCCGATGGTGTAGCTGGTCTGGATGAACAGCACGCGGCCGAATTTTGCCTTGGCCATGGCAGGCAGCACGGCGCGGCACAGACGCACGGCGCTGTGGACCTGAATCTCCAGATCGCGGTCAAAGCGAGTCTGGTCAAACGCCTTGAACTTGGCATTGACCACGGGCAGGGCGGGCAGATGGATGAAATGGGTCGGCGCAGGGGCGGACGATGCCAGCACCTGCACAAAGGTGTCCACCTTGGCACGGTCGGACAGGTCCACATCAAAGGGGCGCACCTGTCCGGGGAAGCGGGCGCAGAGGTCAGCCAGCTTTTCCAGATCGCCGCAGCCCTGGGCCAGCACAGTCGTGTCTGCGGGGGCATCGGTCAGCAGCCGCTCGATCAATGCGCGGCCCACATCGCTGGTGGCACCGGTGATAAGATAGGTATAAGCCATGATTTTCTCCTTACAGTTGCAGGGGCGGCAGGGGGGCTATTTCGCCAGCCCGGCCTTGATGACGCCGCGTGTCACGCGCTTGCCGTCCTGATTCGTGATAACAGCCTTGATCTCGGCCTCGCTGCCGATCTCACTGACCGAGACAACGGTCCCCTTGACGGTCAGCGTGTCCCCGATGAAGATGGGCTTGGCAAATTTACACTCAACGCCGTGGAGCAGGCAATGCTCGCCGGGCAGGTAAACGCCTGCCAGTGTCGAAAAGAAGCTGGCGCCCAGCATGCCGTAGACGACCCGGCCGGGAAAACCGCGGCCCTTGGCATAGTCGGCATCCATGTGAATGGGGGAGACATCCCCGGTGATGGTGCAGAATGCGTCCATCATCTCCGGCGTGACCGTGACGGTGAACTCCTCGCTCAGGCCGGGGGTCATTTCCGCCAGCGTGTAGTGGTTCATGGCAGACTCCTTTGTATCATTGGAAAAAGGCGGCAAAATTGCCGCCATGAAAGTATGCAAAAGTTATGTGGGGGCAGATGTCTGCATCCGCCTGCGGGATCACACCATCCGTGCGACGAGATCCAGCAGATCGCCGACATCCTTCAGGCCGCGGACATCCGCCAGCTTGAACTTGATGTTGAACTTCTTCTCGATGGCGGTCAGCAGGTTGATCTGCTCCAGACTGTCCCAGTCCTCAATATCGTCCGCGCAGGTGCTGCGGTTGATCTCAAGGGAGTCATCGTCAAAATTATCGCGGAAAATATCCTGTACCGCGCTCAGAATTTCCTGTTCGCTCATAATAATAGCTCCTTTATATATATGGTAGATGCCTATACTATACCATAAAAAGGGTGCGGACGCAAGAATCAAAGTCCGTAATCCTCCAGCCGCTGCTGCAGCTCGGCCTCGTTTGCAAGATAGACGCCCTGCTGCAGGGCCAGCACATCGCTTTCGGGCAGCAGGTGTGTGTAGATCTCCTCATAGGTGGCCAGCGGGCCGGTGCCCTCGGCTGTATACAGGGCCGGGTGGCCGGCGCAGTCCCGCAGCAGGTAGCGGGGCGGGGCAGCCTGCGGCTGCCCGCGCACAAGCCATGCCAGCCCCGCCGCCAGGCAGAGCACCGCAGCCGCCGCCAGCAGTGCGAGATATACCCCGCGCGGGCTGATTTGTCTGTTTTGCATAATAATTCCCCCTTGCACGGTTAGTATGGCCGCCATGACAGACAAAAACACCGAAAGTTGTGAATTTTGCGTCCGATACTGTACTTTTGCTGCCGTTTTGTGGTATAATCCATTCTATAGCATTGTGCATTTTCGTGTTACGGCGTAAGGCCGTATCTTTTATATGGACCAAAGGAGGCGGTTCCCATAGAACCCAAGCAGCAGCGCCATATCTCTACAGATGGCGTAAAAACGACCGCAGGTGCCACCGGTCAGCCCGGCGCACCCCAGAACAACCAGAACAAAAAGAAAAAGCCGAAAAAGCGCCGCAGCATCATTGGTATGATCCTAAGCTTTATCGGCTGTATGCTCTGCCTGTGTATCATGGCGGGCAGCGTAGGCGGCGTGCTGCTGTCCATGTATATCGTGCAGGTCACGGCGGATGATGCCGAGACGCTCGATCTGGACAACCAGAAAAACCGCCAGACGTCGATCATCTACGACATCAACGGCAACGAGTACGCCTCGCTCTCCCGCAACGAGAACCGTATCTGGCGCGAGCTCTCCGCTATGCCGGAGAATCTGCAGAACGCGGTCATCGCCATCGAGGACAAGAACTTCTGGACCGAGCCCGGCATCAACCTCAAGGGTACGATCGGCGCTGCGCTGAACGCCTTCACCGGCAACCGCATCTGGGGCACGAACCGCGGTGCGTCCACGCTGGAGCAGCAGCTCATCAAGAACCTGACCGGCGATAGCGAGCAGGACAACATGCGTAAGGTGCGCGAGATCTTCCGTGCGCTGGGTCTGGACAACAAGTACAGCAAGGAGACCATCCTTGAGGCATACCTCAATACGATCCCGCTGACCGGCATCGTCCACGGCATGGAGGCCGGCTCGCTCGAGTATTTCGGCAAGCATGTCGAGGATCTGACCCTGGCCGAGTGCGCGACGCTCGCCTCCATCACGAAGAACCCGACGAAGTACAACCCCGCCACGAACCCAGAGGAGCTCATCAAGCGCCGCAACCACGTGCTGTATGAGATGTACACCCAGGGGTATATCACCGAGGCCGAGTTCAACGCCGCCAAGGCCGAGACCATCACCCTGACCGAAAGCTCGGCCATGGCTGAGAACGCGACCCGCTCCTCGAGCAACTCCTGGTTCACCGATGCCCTGTACACCCAGCTGCTGAGCCAGCTGCAGGAGGACCTGAACTACACCGCCGACGAGGCGAAGGAGCTGATCTTCTCCGGCGGTCTGCGCATCTACTCCACCGTTGACCCCAAGGTGCAGGAGGGCGTCGAAAAGACGATGTACAATGAGGACGACCTCATCCCCGCCCTGTGGCACGAGGAGCCCGTCTGCCTGCGCGATTATCCCGCAGATTCCAGCAGCTGGGACGAAGTCCAGTACGACGACGCCACCGGTCTGCCCATCACGAAGGACGGCTATGCGGTCTACGGGCAGGAGGCCATCCCCGTCTACGCGGACGAGGAAGGCACGACGCTGAAAATGGGTACCTCCACCGACCCCGATTACCCCAACGACACCACCGTCTACCTCTGCGTGTATGAAAAAGTCCGCACCCAGGCCGCTATGGCAATCGTGGACTACAGCGGCAACATTCTGGGTATCGGCGGCGGCATCGGCGAGAAGAAGTACGATTTGGGCTTCAACCGCGCGACCTCCCCGCACCAGACTGGTTCTACGATGAAACCCATCGGTGCCTACGCGCTGGCGCTGGACTACAAGCTGATCAACTATTCCTCTCAGATCCTGGACTCCCCGTACTACTCGGTGGAGGACAAGAAGGTCCTGAAGGATGAGTATATCGGCAAAATGAGCCCCTATTCCGAGGCGGCCCAGTCCCGCAGCGATGTCTGGCGCGCCTGGCCCACCAACTACGGCGGTGCAGGCGGTCAGGGCAACCCGATGCTCGTCTACGACGCATTGCAGCAGTCTTACAACACGGTGGCTGTCTGGGTCGGCGATATGGTCGGCGTGGACTACCTGTACAACTTTGTCCATGACACGCTGGAATGCAGCTATATCAACGCCGAGAACGATATGGACCTCGGACCGCTGGTCCTGGGCTCCCAGAGCAGCGGCCTGACTGTGGTGCAGCTGGCCGGTGCGTACACGATGTTCAACACCGGTACATTCACGACACCGCACTACTATACCGAGATCACCGATTACCAGGGCAACATGATCCTGGACAACAACAAGTATATCAACACGACTCAGGCCATCAGCGCGGACACGGCGTACATCATGAACCGCATGATGTGGAATGTCCTGCACAGCAGAAAGGGTACTGCCTACGGCAAAGCCCCCGACGGCGAGATGGACTCTGTGGCCAAGACCGGTACGACGAGCAACTACAAGGACTACACCTTTGCCGGTCTGACGCCGTACTACGTGACCGCCATCTGGTGGGGCTGTGACCGCCCGACCGAGATGGACAAGCTGGGCAAAGCGGGCGGCAGCGGCAAGCCCATCCAGCTGGCATGGAAATACCTGATGGAGGACCTGCAGGCAGACCTGCCGGTCAAGGAATTCGCCAAGGGTGAGAATGTCGTTGAAAAACGGTTCGACACCTCCACGGGTGCCATCGTCTCCGGCGGCGGCGCCGTGGGCTACTATACCGAGGATAACCTCCCCGACAGCAGCTATACCGTCACAAGTGAGGAAGACCCCTTTGCCGCACTGGCACAGGCCGCCGCAGAGGCAGCGGCAGGGGCTGAATAAAAGCCTTCCCCCAAGGGGGAAGGTGGCGCGAAGCGCCGGATGAGGGGCGCGTTTGCCGCAGCGACCCATTCCCGGGCAATAGAGGCAAAGCTGCCCCTCATCAGTCACCTTCGGTGACAGCTTCCCCCGCGGGGGAAGCCTTTATAAAAAACCACCCCAACCGCAAAACGGCTGGGGTGGTTTGTTTTTGTACGGAATACAGTTGTACTCGCACAAAAGATGCTGGCTTTTAACGGCTGTGTGCTGTGCAATCTGACAAAATGCACAAAAACCGACCCAAAAGGCTTGCAACCTGCCCGTTGGCGTGGTATCATGGGACACATTGAGAAACACTTGTACACAAGGGGGAAACACAATGGCCGAGAGGCGTTTTCTGCTGGTAGATGCGGATGTTCTGCCGGAGGTTTTTGTCAAGGTGCTGCAGGCCAAGGAGCTGCTGGCCTCGGGTGCGGTGAGCAATATCTCCGCCGCGGCCAAGCAGGCAGGCATATCACGCAGTGCTTTCTATAAATATAAGGATACGGTGTTTGACGCCGAGACCGGGCGCGAGTCCATCACCGTTGTGGCTACGCTGCTCGACAAGACCGGCGCGCTGCAGAGCCTGCTCTCGGGCATTTCGGCGGCGGGTGCCTCGATCGTCACCATCACCCAGTCCCGCCCGGAGAACGGCGCAGCCCAGGTCGAGGTCACAGTCCGCACCGGCACGATGCAGATGCCGGTGGACGAGATGCTGACCCGCCTGTCCCACCAGCCCTGCGTGGTGGAGATCCACCGCGGGGCATGATGCAGGGGCGAGGCACGCCTCGCCCGCTGCCCTGCCAAAGCTGCGCTGCGGCGGGAAAGCTGGGGGCCGGATATGCCCGGCATATACAGGATACCAAGTGTAAGAACAGGGGAAGATAGAATGGCTAAAATTGCAATTATGGGCTTTGGCACGGTCGGCTCCGGCGTGCTGGAGGTCTGCCGCCGCAATGCGGCATCCATCGCCCGCCGTGCCGGTGAGCCGGTAGAGGTCAAGTACATCCTCGATGTGCGGGATTTCTCCGATTCCCCGGACGCGGCGCTGTTTACAAAGTCAATCGACACCATCCTGAATGACCCGGAGGTCCGGGTCGTGGTCGAGACGATCGGCGGCACAAAATTTGCCTACCCGTATGTGCGGCAGTGTCTGGAAAGCGGCCGCAGCGTCTGCACCTCCAACAAGGAGATGGTCGCTACCTACGGCGCCGAGCTGCTTGCCCTTGCCAAGGCGCACAATGCGGCGTTCCTGTTTGAGGCCAGCGTCGGCGGCGGCACCCCGATCATCACCCCGATGCACCAGTGCCTGGCCGCCAACCATATCAGCCAGATCCGCGGCATCGTCAACGGCACCACGAACTTCATGCTCACCAAGATGAAGCGCGAGAACATGGGCTTTGACGAGGCGCTCAAGATCGCCCAGCAGCTCGGCTATGCCGAGACGAAGGACCCCGGCGATGATGTGGACGGCCGCGATGCCTGCCGCAAGATCGCCATTCTGGCCAGCCTTGCCTGCGGACACCATGTCTACCCCGACAATATCCCGGCACGCGGCATCCGTGACATCACGGTGGCCGACATCAAGGCCGCGGAAAAGCTCGACAGCGCCATCAAGCTCATCGCCTGGTATGACGAGGGCGAGAACGGGAATATGGCCGCCGGCGTGGAGCCGATGCTCGTCTCCAACGCAAACCAGCTTGCAGGCGTGGATGATGTGTTCAATGCCGTGCTGATGAAGGGCGATATGCTCGGCGATGTGGTCTTTTACGGCAAGGGCGCGGGCAAGCTGCCCACCGCCAGCGCCGTGGTGGCCGATGTGGTGGATGCCCTCAAGAACGGCTCCAAGGTCCACGACAGCCTGTTCTGGCAGCCTGCGGAGCCGGTGGAGGGGATGCTCACCGACCCGGCTCCCGCCGCATATTATGTGCGTGCAGCGGGCGTTGCTCCCGCCGTGGTGGAAGCCATCTACGGCAGGGGCCGTGTGGTGGATGAGCACTTTGACGGCTGCTCCTATCTGGTGGAGCAGGCCGACGCAAAGGCCATGGCCGAGGCAGCCCGCAAGGTGGAGACCGTGGGCGGCAGCGTGAAGCTGGTGCTGAAAAAGCTGCCCGAGGAAGCATGAGAAAAGGGGACGGACGATGAAGATCAAAGTTTCTGTTCCGGCCACCAGCGCCAACGTAGGCTCCGGCTTCGACGCGCTGGGTCTGGCCGTGACCCTGTACAACACCGTGACCTTTGAGGAGAGCGATAAGCTGGACATCTCTGCGGCAGACGGCACCCGCATCCCCCGCAACGAGAGCAATCTGGTGTACCGCTCGGCCAAGGGCCTGTTCGACAAGGTGGGCAAGAAGATCCCGCCCCTGAAGATCGTGCAGACCAACCCCATCCCCATGGCCCGGGGCCTGGGTTCCTCCTCGGCCTGCATCATCGCGGGCCTGCTGGGCGCGAACCGGATGCTGGGCGATGTGCTCAACACCCAGGAGCTGCTGACGCTGGCCACGGCCATTGAGGGCCACCCCGACAACGTGGCCCCGGCCCTGCTGGGCGGTTTGACCAGCAGCGTCTTTGAGGACGGCGTGGTCTACTCCGTCAAGCGGGATATGGACCAGAGCCTCTGCTTTGCGGCCATCGTGCCGGACTACAAGCTGCTGACGGAGGCCGCCCGCGCGGCCCTGCCCAAGCAGGTGGCCCACAAGGATGCCGTGTATAACCTGTCCCGGGCCGCGCTGGTGCCTGCCGCCTTCTGTGAGGGCCGGCATGACCTGCTGGGCATTGCCACCGAGGATAAGCTCCACCAGCCCTACCGGATGCCCCTGATGCCCGGTTCCCGGGAGGTGTTCGCGCTGGCAAAGCAGTGCGGGGCAAAGGCCGTGTATGTATCGGGTGCCGGTTCCACCGTGATGGCGGTGGCCGAGCGCGCGGAGGCTGAGCGCTTTTATGCCGGGCTGCGTGCCGGGCTGGAAACGCTGGAAGGCCTGGACGGATGTGAAGCATTTACACTGTTAGAGCTGGATGCAGATAATACCGGCGCAACTGTGGAATGATATAAATTGGGAGAAACTAGAGGAGAGTGACAAACTATGGCGTTGATCGTACAGAAGTTCGGCGGTTCTTCGGTGAAGGACCGGAACCGTATCTTCAACGTGGCCCGCATCGTGGCCAACACCCACAAGGCGGGCAATGACGTGGTGGTGGTGGTGTCTGCACAGGGCGACACCACCGACGACCTGATCGCAAAGGCTGCTGAGATCACCCACAACCCTTCGGCCCGTGAGATGGATATGCTGCTGGCCGCCGGTGAGGAGATCAGCATCGCGCTGCTGGCCATGGCTCTGAACGAGCTGGGCTGCCACGCCACCAGCCTGACGGGCTGGCAGGCGGGCTTCCGCACGGACCGTGCCTACACCAAGGCACGCATCACCCGCATGGAGACCGAGCGCATTTCCTCCGAGCTGGAGCGCAACCGCGTGGTGGTCGTGGCAGGCTTCCAGGGCCTGAACAAGCTGGATGATATCACCACCCTGGGCCGCGGCGGCTCTGATACCAGCGCCGTGGCCATTGCAGCGGCCCTGCACGCAGACCGCTGCCAGATCTACACCGATGTGGAAGGCGTTTACACCGCAGACCCCCGCAAGGTGCGCAACACCCGCAAGCTGGAAGAGATCACCTTTGACGAGATGCTGGAGCTGGCCTCTCTGGGTGCGCAGGTGCTGAACAACCGCAGCGTGGAGCTGGCAAAGAAGTATAATGTGGAGCTGGAAGTGCTGTCCAGCCTGAATCCCGTGCCCGGTACGGTGGTCAAGGAGGTTACAAAAGACATGGAAGGTATGCTGATCAAGGGTGTTGCAAAGGACACCGATGTTGCCGTTATCACGATCCTGAACGTTCCCGATGAGCCGGGCACCAGCTTCAAGATCTTTGGTCTGCTGGCCCAGAAGAACATCAACGTGGATATCATCCTGCAGTCCACCGGCCGCGACGGCAAGAAGGATATCTCCTTCACCTGCGCCGAGGGCGAGGCTGAGACCGCCATGCGCGTGCTCAAGGAGAGCGGCAAGTTCAAGGATGCCACCTGCGACGAGACCTGCGCAAAGGTCTCCATCGTGGGTGCCGGTATGCAGAGCCACAGCGGCGTTGCCTCCAAGATGTTCGAGGCTCTGTCCAACAACAACATCAACATCAAGATGATCTCCACCAGTGAGATCAAGATCTCCTGCATCATCGACCGTGAGGACGCCGACAAGGCTGTCAGCTCCATCCACGAGATGCTGTTCGAGTAAGACGTGGCTTCAAAGCCGCCGTGCCGTGCGTCCTGCGCCGGTGCGGCGGCTTTTTGCGTACACAATTTTTTTACAGCCCCTGCCGTTTACACCCAGATAAAAGGGGTGTATAATATTATTATGTGCCTGTATCCAGGGCGAACGTCAAAAACAGGAAGGAAGCTGCATCATGGAGCAAAATCGACCCGCACCCCGCCGCGCTCTGTCGCCGAAAGAACGCCGCCGGAGACACCGTATCCGCCTCGTGCGCAACTGGACGGTCTTTCTGCTCAGCTGCGGCGCGGTCATGGCTGTGATGACCGGCGGCATCCTCTGGCTGCTGCCCAGGGCCTATGCCCTCATCGCACCGCCGACGGCCTTCGAGGCCCGGGAGTATGAGGGCGGCGCGGAGACGGACCTTTCGGATAAGCGCCTCATGCTGGTGAATGCAAACCTTCCCCTGACGGAAGAGCCGACGCCGGAGCTGGCTGTGGCCGATGATGCCACCGGCGTTTCGCTGGAAGCCGAGGCTGCCGCAGCCTACCGCGAAATGGCCGAGGCCGCAAGGCAGGATGAGATCGAGCTGGTGCTGACGGCAGGGTATCAGGATGCCGCCGCCCGCCAGAGCGCCTATGAGGCCGCGGTCCAGAGCTACCGGGAGTCCGGCTGCTCGGAGGAAGAGGCCGCTGCCAGGGCTGCGACCGTTCAGCCTGCGCCGGAGGCCAGCGAATATGCCACCGGCTACGGTGCCGACATCCTCGCGGCAGACAGCATGGAGAAGGACACCGGCTTCGCGGACACCCGTGCCTATGAGTGGCTGGAAGCCTATGCCGCAGAGCACGGCTTCATCCTGCGCTGGCCGCAGGAGCGTCAGGCCGCCACCGGCATGGTGTTTGAGCCGTGGCACTGGCGGTATGTGGGCAGGGACAACGCCCTCGCCATCCGCGCCTCCGGCCTCTCGCTGGAAGAGTATCTGGCGCTGGAACAAACGAAATAATACAAAAGGACGATAGAACATTGAGACGATCCCAAATCGCACCCGGCGTCCACCTCTCGTATGACGCCGCACAGAAATTCAACCGCTGCCGCATCAGCATCCACTTCGCGTTCCCGGCCCGCCGCGAGACGGCCACGGCCCACGCGCTGCTGCCGCTGGTGATGGAGAGGGGCTATGCCGACTGCCCCGACATGACCCAGATGACCAAAAAGCTGGCCCGCCTCTACGGTGCCGACCTGACCGTGGACGCCCGCCCCATGGGCTGC
>ERZ826051.3469-NODE-3469-length-10403-cov-2.979320_pt1 | contig 10403 bp, 10 predicted proteins | sample MGYA00519928_ERZ826051 | MGnify/ENA primary metagenome ERZ826051 (study PRJEB31778, sample SAMEA3449219) | human gut metagenome | biome: human gut; feature: human-associated habitat; material: faeces | place: United Kingdom | collected 2010/2012 ...
ACGTACTATGTTTTAGGCAGTGTGATGGGGCCGCATCCTTATCCGGAAATAGTTCGTGATTTTCAGCGTGTAATAGGAAAAGAAGTAAAAGAACAGATGCTGGCTAAAGAGGGGCGTTTACCCGATATTGTGATGGCCTGTGTCGGCGGCGGTTCTAATGCGATGGGTTTATTTTATGATTTTATTTCTGAGACGGATGTTCAGCTCATTGGCGTTGAAGCTGCAGGGCGCGGCATTGAAACGGAAGAGACTGCGGCTACGATTAATCGTGGTAGCCTGGGAATTTTTCACGGGATGAAATCGTATTTTATGCAGGATAAGTATGGTCAGATAGCACCGGTGTATTCAATTTCAGCTGGACTTGATTATCCGGGGATCGGACCTGAACATGCACATTTATATGATACCGGACGTGCCAGCTATGTAGCCATTACAGACACTGAAGCAGTACGGGCATTCAGTTATTTATCTGAAACGGAAGGAATTATCCCTGCTATCGAAAGTGCGCATGCGCTGGCTTATGCGATGAAGGTTGCGCCTGAAATGTCAAAGGAGAAAATCATTGTCGTCAATTTGTCTGGACGTGGAGATAAAGATGTAGCGGCGATTGCCAGATATATGGGGGTAGATTTACATGAGTAAAATAAGGCAGGCTTTTAAAAATAAAAAGAAATGCTTCATCCCGTTTATTACAGGAGGAGATCCCAATCTTGAAGTTAGCAAAGAACTGATATTGGCAATGGCCGCCGCAGGTGCCGATATTATTGAAATAGGCATACCTTTTTCTGATCCTGTTGCAGAAGGAGAAGTTATTCAGCGGGCCAATGTCAGAGCGTTAAATGCAGGTACTACTACGGATAAGCTTTTTGATATGCTTGCAGAAGTACGAAATGTCACTCAGGTACCGCTGGTATTTTTAACTTATGTCAATCCGATTTTTATTTACGGAACTGAGCGGTTTATGGAAAAATGCCGTCAGCTGGAAATTGATGGCGTTATCGTACCTGATTTGCCTTATGAAGAAAAAAATGAGTTGCTTTCTAATTGCAGGAAATACGATGTTGATCTTATTTCACTGATAGCTCCAACGTCTGATGACCGTATTCAAATGATCGCCAGAGAGGCCATGGGGTATATTTATGTTGTTTCTTCATTGGGAGTTACAGGTATCCGCAGTAATATAACTACAGATATTGGAGCGATAGTCAAACGTATTCGTGAAGTCACCGATACTCCTGTTGCAGTAGGGTTTGGGATCGCTACGCTGGAACAGGCTGAAAAAATGGCTGGGCTAAGTGATGGAGCGATAGTTGGCAGCGCGATTGTGAAGATTGTTGAGCAATATGGAAAAGCTGCCGCAGGGCCGGTAAAAAAATATGTTGAAGAGATGGTTGCTGCAGTGAGAAAAGCGTAAAGAAAAGAATCTGCCAAGAGCGAAAAGCTTGCGGCAGTTTTTTATGAAAAGAGTACAAATTTTTTATAAAGGTTGCTGCAGTAAGTGGTATTGCCGACTGACTTTTGCTATAATATTAAATTATGATATTTCTCAGATAAAATTAGTTAGGAGGCTTCAAAATTGCAGCAAAGTCAAAGTAAACAGCAGGTAGGAGGCATATTAGGATTTATAGAGCGTATCGGTAATAAAATACCGGATATTACGATTCTTTTCATCAGTGCCTTTATTTTGGTTTGTGTAGTGTCGGCAGTTTTAGCGCAGATACATTTCAATTATGTGCATCCGGCGACCGGCAGGCCTATCGAAATAACTAATATGCTCAGCGGTAAGGCGCTAGTTGATTTAATGAGTAAAATGGTCACTAATTATGCAAATTTCCCACCGCTAAGTATGGTTATCGTAGCAACACTTGGTATTGGTATTGCCGATGGGTCTGGTTACATTAATACAGGGTTGAAAAAGATACTTTCTATAACACCTAAAGTTCTGATCACACCGGTAGTTATTCTGGTAGGGATGCTCAGTCATTTGGGGCCCGACTCTGGTTATGTCATCATTATCCCGATAGCCGCTTATATGTTTTATGCAGTAGGTAAGCATCCTTTAGCAGGTATTGCTGCTTCTTTTGCAGGTATTGCCGGCGCGTTTGCTGCCAACTATACGCCTTCGGCTATTGATCCTGTTATTCAGGGGTTTACTCAAAGTGCGGCCCAGATTATTGATCCGGGATATCAGGTAAACGTATTATGCAACTATTTTTATGCGTTTGCTTCTACGTTTATAGTTATTGGTGCTTGCTGGTGGGTAACGGAAAAGATTACTAACCCATGGCTTTGGAAGGCTTGTCCGCTTGATGACGATCTGGACTTGGGCAACGAAAATAACAGCTCGATTACGCCTTCGGAGAACAGGGCTTTTAAAATAGCTACAGCAGTATTGCTGTTGATGTTGACCGGGCTTGCCGCAGCACTGTATCCGGCAGATTCTATCCTGCGTGCTCCTGATGGCGTTATTGCCAGCTTTAAGGCTCCGATAATGCAGTCGATAGTGTCGCTGATTTTTATTTTTGCAGCTTTAGTTGGCTTAGTATATGGTATTGCCTGCGGTAAATTCAAATCGCCTAAAGATGTTACGGCGGCAATGGAAGAGATTACGAAAACTTTAGTGCAGCTGATCGTATTTTATTTTTTTGCTGCTCAATTCCTATATGCGTTTGGTGCATCGAACATGGGAGCACTGATTGCTGTATCCGGTGCAGAATTCTTAAAATCATTGAATTTACCGCCGCAGGTAACTGTTTTCGGTATTATTGTTTTTGTTGCTCTGCTTAATCTTATAATTACCTCTGCTTCAGCAAAATGGGCTATTCTGGCTCCGATATTTGTGCCGATGCTGATGGCGGTAGGAATTGCGCCTGAACTGACACAAGTTGCTTTCCGAGTCAGTGATTCTGCGGTCAATGTTGTAACACCAATGTTTGCTTTTTATCCTTTAATAATTCTGTATTGCCAGAAATATGTAAAAAATGCTGGTATTGGTACATTAAGTTCTATGATGCTGCCGTATACTATAGCATTATTGGTTTCTCTTACCTTTATGCTATACTTATTCTGGTGGCTGGATATACCACTGGGGTTCCAGGCAGATTATGTTTATCCGAGACGGTTTTAACGATCAGTAAGGGGGCAGAAGAATGCAGACACGTTTATTAGAACGTTTTTTACGTTATGTAGCAGTAACAAGTCAAAGCGATGCTTCTCAGGCAGTAGTTCCTTCTACAGAAGGTCAGAGAAGTTTAGCTGAATTATTAAAAAAAGATCTTGCTGAACTGGGCTTAGTTAATCTTGAGATCAGTGAATATTCTGTTCTTACAGGTAAACTTCCGGCTAATTTACCAGCCGGAAGCGGTGAACAAGTTCCGGCGGTTGGTTTTGTTGCTCATTTAGACACTGTGGATGTTAATCTTTCAGCTGATATCAAACCGCAGGTGGTACGGTCTTATAGCGGCGGGGATATTTGTCTGAATGAAAAAAAGGGGATTTATCTTCGCGAGGCAGAACATCCAGAATTATTAAAATATAAAGGTCAGGATATAGTTTGCACTGATGGTACAAGTGTATTGGGCGCTGATAACAAGGCTGCCATAGCAAATGTAGTGGTTGCATTGGAAACTTTGGTGCAAAATAAAGACCTGCAGCACGGAGATATCTATGTAGCCTTTGTCCCTGATGAAGAATGTGGATTGCGCGGAGCAAAGAAAATGGATTTCAGTAAATTTCCGGTAGCTTTTGCTTATACTATTGACTGTTGTGAATTGGGCGAAGTTGTTTATGAAACTTTCAATGCCGGCAGTGCGGTAGTAAAAATCAAAGGTGTAAGTGCACATCCTATGTCGGCGAAAGGGGTAATGGTAAATCCAACTCTGGTTGCTGTTGACTTGATAAACAGCTTTGACAGGATGCAGACACCGGAGCATACAGAAGGAACGGAAGGTTACATCTGGGCGAAGTCTATTATTTCCAATCAAAGCGAGGCCGTAGTTCAGCTGGATATACGCGATCATAATAAAAATACCTATGAGGCTAGAAAACATCTGATAAAAACAAATGTTGAATCTTTGCAGAAGCTATATCCTCGTGCAGAAATAGTATGTACTATAACGGATACTTATGGAAATATTGCAGATGCTGTCAATGATGAGAATAGAAAATGTATAGATTATATTTATACGGCGATGTCAGAGCTGGGAATAAAACCAAATACTATTGCCATGCGCGGTGGTACTGATGGTTCCTATATTTCTACGCAGGGAATTTTAACGCCAAACTATTTTACCGGAGGACATAATTTCCATTCTAACTGTGAATTTTTACCACTGCTGGCATTAGAAAAATCCTGTCAGATGACATTGAAGCTGATTGAATTGATTGCTAAAGGTTAAGTTATTCAGAATGCCTTCCCTTAAAGATTTTAAGGGAAGGCATTCTGAGTTTCACAAAGAAATAACCAACTGGAAGACAGGAATATGTTATAATTTGTATGATAAAGTAATGATGTGGGAGGCAATATGAACATTGGTGCGCGTTTGGAAGCGATTGGAAGATTAGTTCCTCAGAACGTAAGCATAGCAGATATAGGAACAGATCATGCATATCTGCCGACATGGCTGGCAGAGCGTGGAGTGATTATCAAAGCAGTTGCTGGTGATATTACTGAGGGTCCCTGTGCTGCTGCACGTAATACAGTTGCTATGTATGGCATGAATGATAAAGTAGAAGTAAGGATGGGTAATGGTTTAAGCATTATAGAGCCTGGTGAAACAGATGTTATTATAATTGCGGGTATGGGTGCCGGTACAATGATTGAAATCCTTGAAGCTTCCAGGGACACTGCAAAGGAAGCCAGAAAACTGATATTGCAGCCGATGGCTGGAGCATCCTCTTTAAGGCGTTGGGCCAATGCCAACGGCTGGCGTATTGATGATGAAGTTCTTGTTGAAGAAGGACGGCATCATTGTTCTGGAACGTGGCGCTGAGGCTGCTTTCACCGCCTTGGAATGTGAAATAGGGCCACGCTTGCTGGAACAAAGGCCGCCGCTTTTCAAAAAACATTTTGCTAAAGTATGCGGTCAATATCAAAAGATGCTGCTGAATATGTGCCGCAGTGCAGAAGCAAGGCAAAGTGAAAAATATCAGGAAATATACACTTTATTGCAGGAACTGGAGGGATTAGGCGATGGAAGCTACAGTAAATGATATCATTAAAGTAATGGATGGCATAGCTCCGCCTAATTTAGCAGAACCTTGGGATAATGTTGGATTGTTGGTTGGGCGCAGTAGTAATACGGTAAAAAAACTTATGGTTGCTTTAGATGTATCACCTGAAGTAGTAGAGCAGGCCGTTGAACATAAAGTACAAATGCTTGTAACACATCATCCGGTTATTTTTGATCCAATAAAAAAGATGACCGACAGGAGCTGGCAGCATAAATTACTTCTAGATTGTGCTGAAAATAAAATTGCTGTTTATAGTGCACATACCAGCCTTGATAGTGTATTGGGCGGTGTTAATGATGTTTTGGCAGAGAAAATTGGGTTGCTGCATACTGAAGTTTTAGTTCCTGCTGCCGGTGGAGAAGCAGGTTTAGGACGGGTTGGATGTTTACATGAGCCGATGACTCTGCAGGAGTTCAGTGAAAAAATTAAAACCGTCTTAAAGTTAGACAATATAATTGCAGGTGACGCTGGACGCAGGGTAAGCAAGGTTGCTGTATGTGGTGGAGCAGGTGCTGAATTCATTGATGAGGCACTGGCTGCCGGAGCAGATACCTTTGTGACTGGAGATGTGAAATATCATACTGCACAGAACGCAGTATACAGCGGCTTGAATATAATTGATGCTACACATCAGGGAACTGAATTACCTATGATAAATACGCTTGCTGACAGAATTGCACTGCGTCTAACGTCAAGCGGATTCAATGCTCAGGTTTTGGTAGCGAAGGAAAGCAAAATTTTGCAATACCTGTAAACGGTATGCTTTAGAGGATGGTGACAAATATGATCAGTGATTTTAAGGCTGGCACTAAAGTGTGTCAAGCTGTATTGCTGCGTGTGCAGAAAATTGGTAATTCGTCTAATGGCGGTGTGTTTGCGCGCGGTTTACTGGAAGATAACAGCGGCAAAATGCCGTTTATTGTTTTTGAAGCTGGCATTGTAGATAAGATGAGGTCTATGGAAGGTCCTAAAGTAATGATGGTTGGCGGCATGGTAGATATTAATAAATTTTCTAATGATATGACGCTGCAGCTGGTTTTACAACGGATGGAAGAGATTATGCCAGAAGATGATATTACCCATTTGCTGCCTAATGGTGATTTTGATCATCAGGAATATGAAAATAAGCTGCAAAAACTTATCAAAGGAGTTATGACCCCGGGAATAAGATTGATTTTGGAAAATATTTTCAGCGGGACTTTATATGATAAATTTTTGATCAATCCGGCGGGAATGCGTTTACATCATGCTTATATCGGAGGTTTGCTGCAGCATTCTGTTGATGTTGCCGGTATTGCTCAGTCGTTGGCAGATCGTATTGGTGGCGTGGATAAGGATTTGATCGTTGCAGGAGCATTGCTGCATGATATTGGCAAGATTAGAGAAATTTCTTCGGATATAGGTTTTCCATATACGATGGAAGGAAGATTGCTGGGGCATGTGTCTATGTCGGCGGTGATGGTGCAGGAGGCAGCTGGCAAGGCAAAAGTAACAGGACCTAAGCTGCAGCAGCTGTTGCATATTGTTTTATCACACCATGGTGAACAGGAAAAAGGTTCGCCGGTTGCATGTGCAACGAAAGAAAGCTTTATTGTGCATTATGCTGATGAAATTGATGCGATTATGAATCAGTTCAGTAAAAATGAAGGAAAAAATCCTTGGGAATACAATAAAATGCTGCAGCGTTTTTTATTGCATGAAGCTTGACTAAATAATCTCTATGTGTTAAATTAACAAACGATATGAGTGCGAAAGATGATCGCGGTGATGCTTAGGCGTTAACGAGGAAAGTCCGAGCTCCACAGGGCAGAATGCCGGATAACGTCCGGCGAGGGTGACCTCAGGGATAGTGCCACAGAAATGTGTACCGCCTGCTATGCAGGTAAGGGTGGAACGGTGCGGTAAGAGCGCACCAGCGGTCGGGTAACCGGCCGGCTAGGTAAACCCCATTCGGAGCAAGACCAAATAGGGGAGGGATGAAGCGGCCCGCTGAACCTTCCGGGTTGTGTCGCTGGAGCCTGCGAGTAATTACAGGCCTAGATAAATGATCATCACCGCTTTGCGGAACAGAACTCGGCTTATTGAGCACTCGTATTCTTGGATATTAAGCTGCCTGTTTCAGGCAGCTTTTCTTTTTTCTAAAAATTCACATAATCACTTCATTTTAATTTCAAAATAGTGATATAATATAAAAGTATTCTAAATTGACGGTGAGGGTAAATTAATGAAACATATTTCTTTTGTCGTGCCTGTTTTTAATGAAGAGGCCAATCTCAGGGAATTTTACCAACGGCTGACAGATATTATGTCGGCACTGCCATACGAATACGATCTTACTTTTGTTGACGATGGTTCTAAAGACAGCAGTGCTGTGATTTTGGCGGAATTGGTCCGCAATGATGAGCGAGTACAGGCTTATTTGCTTTCTCGTAATTACGGACATCAGCTGGCACTGACCTGCGGTTTGGATTATGCTGATGGTGATGCTGTTATTACAATGGATGGAGATTTGCAGCATCCGCCTGAATTAGTTCCGGACTTACTGAGGCTGTGGGAAGATGGAAATGAAATTGTCCAGACGATCCGCCTAAGTACAGAGAATGTTTCGTTTATGAAACGTTTTTCGTCAGCAGTTTACTACAAACTCATCAATATCATGTCTAAAGTGGAAATCACTCCCGGAGGCAGCGATTTCAGGCTTATGGACCAAAAAGCTGTGGAGGCTTTTCGTCTGTATCGTGAAAGAGCGCGCTTTATCAGAGGGCTTATCAATACCTTAGGATTTAAGGTCGCTAAGGTTGAATTTGTGGCTCCGCCGCGTTTTGCGGGACAATCAAAGTACAGTCTGCGTAAAATGCTGCATTTTGCATTGGATGGGATTACTTCTTTTTCAAATCTGCCATTGCGCTGGGCCTTTTACTGCGGCGTGTTCTGTGGGCTTTGCAGCCTGATGGTTTTGGGGCATGTTTTCTATGTTAAATATGTTATTGACGATGCTGTACCAGGTTGGGCGACAATGACCGCCAGTGTCTTGTTTTTGGGAGGTATTCAATTAGTAGGCATTGGTATTTTGGGAGAGTATATCGGACGTGTTTTTGAAGAAGTTAAGCAGAGACCGCTGTATCTTGTAGGACGTCATCTCGGAAAAAAGTAAGATAGTTTTACAATATTGTAAGTTTATGTTATAATTATTTACAGTTGAGAAAGGATGTGCGGTGCTTGCTGAAAAAAAAGCTGTTATGTGTAGTATTGACAATGATGTTTTGTTTTATGAACATTGCGACTGCCTTGGCGTCTTTTGAACGTGGTGACGAAGGGCAAGAAGTCATTGATATTCAAAAACGTCTGGTAGAATTACAATATAAAGTATCTAATGTTGACGGTAAATTTGGTCCTGAAACAGAAGCTGCTGTAAAGCAGTTCCAAACAGATAAAAGTTTGGAGGTAGACGGAATTATCGGCAATGATACTTATCGTGCATTGATGCAGAAAGACATGCCTCCTAATCGTTCCGGTCGCAGTGCTGCAGTGCGTAGTGTCATTCGAGCAGCATACAGCGTTCTGGGAACGCCTTATGTTTTTGGCGGTACCAGTACTTATGGCTTTGATTGTTCAGGTTTTACTCAATATGCTTTTGCACGTGCAGGAATCAGCATTCCCCGTATGGCTGACAGCCAGTTATATTATGGCCGTCAGATTTCCATGAGCGAACTGCGTCCGGGAGATTTGATTTTCTTTTCTACCTATGAACCAGGTGCTTCTCATTGCGGTATTTATCTTGGCGATGGCAAATTTATCCATGCCGGCACCAGCACAGGCGTGGTTGTGGCTGATGCGTTCACAGGTTACTGGGGCGAACGTTATTACGGAGCCTGCCGCGTTTTATAAAAATATAACTTTCAGCAGACAAGTTTTCTTGTCTGCTTTTTTTATGAGAAAAACGAGACTGAAAATGTATTTATTTGTCATAAATCTGTTTAAGTTGTAATATTTTTGTGAAAGCAGTATAAAAACAGGCTTTTTAAAGAAAACTATTGTATAATAATAAGCAAGAATAGTTATGAGGTGATTAGTATGGATATTCAAAAAGTTTTAATTGCCGACGACGAAAAGCATATTCGCGAGATTCTTAAGATGTATTGCGAAAAAGAAGGCTTTGATGTTATCGAAGCAGCTGATGGTGCCGAGGCGATTTTAAAAGTACAATCTGAGAAGCCGGATATTCTTATTTTGGATATTATGATGCCAGTCATGGACGGTTTGGAGGTTTGCAAGCAAGTACGCAAAATGTCTGATCTACCTATTATTATGCTGACGGCTAAAGATGAAGATGATGATCGTATTTTAGGGTTGGAGATCGGTGCGGATGATTATATTACGAAGCCTTTTAATAGCCGTGAGGTAGTTGCCCGTATAAAAGCGGTTCTGCGACGTGCTGGAGCCCAGGAAAAACAGGAAGGTCGTTCGCGGGTAGAATATGACGGGTTGACAATTGATATGGAAGAGTATCAGGTGGTTGCTTTTGGTCAGAAAATGACCTTTACTGCTAAAGAAATGGAATTACTCTGGTGCTTGGCAACCAATCCTGGTAAGGCTTTTTCTCGAAACCAGCTGTTGGAAACCATTTGGGGTTATTCTTATTATGGTGATACACGAACTGTGGATACGCACATCAAACGTATTCGCCAAAAACTAAACATTCCAGAAAATTCTAAATGGGATATTACCACTATTTGGGGTGTTGGTTATAAATTTGAGGTGAAGAGTGAATAAGTCTTTAAGTACCCGGCTTATGTACAGCTTCATGGCTTTGATCGTAGTTATTGTAGTCGGCGTGACAGCGGGTATTTCTTACCTTATCGCCGACTATTTTTTTAAGATTAAAGAGCAGGAGCTGGCGCAAAAAGGTAATGAAATGGCTGAAACCATTGAATATTTTATGCTGCGTGATACTGATCGAACAACGCTGCACCGCTATATAGTTGCTGTAGACAGGCTGGTTGGAGCACGTATTTGGCTTTTTGACAATAAATATGATCTTTTGGCTGCTTCTTTGGTTAATACTGATGAAGATGCAGATGGTAACAAATTGATCCGCAATTATAATTCGAAAGAGGGAACCGAGCTCTTAGGAAAAGAGATAAAAGGTGGCAATTTATCTACTAAAGTAC
>ERZ826051.3472-NODE-3472-length-10398-cov-3.089916_pt1 | contig 10398 bp, 9 predicted proteins | sample MGYA00519928_ERZ826051 | MGnify/ENA primary metagenome ERZ826051 (study PRJEB31778, sample SAMEA3449219) | human gut metagenome | biome: human gut; feature: human-associated habitat; material: faeces | place: United Kingdom | collected 2010/2012 ...
TTCTGTTTTTATTTTGCCTGATACAAAGACGGAAACAAAACCTTATTTTGCAAATGTTTAAAAATCCCCGCATTTTTGCCCGGGTAGAATTACTCGTCTATCTGCTCATACTGATCGCCCCGGTCGGTATGTATATTACAACTGCCAGAAAGGAAAACTGGGTAAAGAAAGCAGATGTTTCGGCAAAAGAAACTTACACAAAACTTGCGGAAATTCCGATGGATCCGCTCTATCATTTTGACAGCCTGACCGAACCGCTTGCAAACGGAAACCGCGCCCCAGAAGCGAAAATAACAAGAAGTTCTATGTATTCTTCTGTGACAAACAGCGCTTACTCCGACTTGTATTATGACGTGCTGAATACACCGATCCGAATCAATAACCGGATCGCGCTGCTTACTTCCGATAATCCGTTCATGCTTCATCTTCTTGGCGTTCGGTATATCGAGACAGAAAAAGATCATATTCCCGCCGGGTATACGCCTCTGTATTCTTCGGCAAAAGACACGGTGGTCGCAGAGAATAAACACGTGCTTCCGAATGTTTATTTTACATCGGATACAATCTCTGAAAAAGAGTTTGACCGTTTCAATCAAATCGAACAGTTGGAAGCGATTTCCCGCAAAACCATAATAGAAAACACTTCCACTGATACGGACAGCGACGTTTACCTCCCCGGAAAGTTTATCACTCCTTTTGCCCCGAAACTGTCGGCAGACGGCAAACTTCCCGATAGTTTGACTATCAAAAAGACTGCCGATAAGTATGACATAATCTCAAAATGTCAACAATCGTTGACATTTTATGTTGAAAATACAGGTTTTGGCAACATTTTGTTGCTTTCTTTCCAGGTGGATAATAAAACGATCGATCCTGTTGTCATCGACATTAACAACATACGCAATAAGCTTTCGGGACTATTTGCGCCTTACCCAAACGGAAACAATACGTTTCACTATCAGTTTTCAGCGGACAGTGACTCGGGTATGACAAAACTAAAGGTTACTTTTCCAAAGGGTCATTTCACTGTCAGCAACGTACAGTGGCATTTATGTAATAAACATATTTTCGACGACAAGAACACAATTACAAAAGCGGTCTGTGACAGCAGAACCGAACGCAGCGCCTTCCTTTCAGGCACGACTGTTTTTTCCGGAAGCATCCATGCAGAAAGCAACGGGGTTCTCGCGTCTGCGATTCCGCGGCAAAACGGACTTGAGCTTTACATCGACGGCAGACGCACAGATATTATCCGCGTAAATAAAGCTTTTGCAGGAGCACATATCGAAAAGGGGACTCATAAGATCGAATTTCGATTTTCTCCTCCCGGAAAACAAATCGGCTGTATCATCAGCCTGATATCTCTGTTGTGCTATTTAAGTTACCTGATTTTTACATTTGGAGTCTTTACTTCAAGAAAAACACAAAATATTACAACGGCTCACCATAAAAACGCGCTGTAAGAAATTCACTATAATCATTATAAGAAAGAGGGAACTGACTTTGAAACGAATTTACTTAAGCAAAGAACTGCTCACTTACATCATTACCGGAGGAATCACAACCGGAGTTAATTACATGTTATACGGACTTTTTCTATTTTTTCACGTTCCGTATATTGCATCTAACAGTATCGCATGGACAGGCGCGGTTATCGCCGCCTATGTTCTGAACAGAAAATGGGTCTTTCGGTCAAACAGACGGATTCCCGAAGAGTTTTTCTCCTTTGCTGCTCTACGATTTATCACACTGCTCGTCGAAAGCGTTCTGCTTTGGCTTGCCGTCGATCAATTATCACTTTCTTTGATCGGCTCAAAATTAATCGTAAGCGTCGTAACCGTGATCGGAAACTATGCGCTCTGCAAATACCGCGTTTTCAAAACTGCCGCTCATGGGCAGGATCAAAATATGATCAGAAAGGAGCTGCTGCCATATGACAATCAAAAATAATCCTGCTGACGATGTGATCAGCATTATCGTTCCGTGTTTTAATGAGGAGAGCGTTCTCCCCGCTTTTTACAGCGCGGTTTCAGACGCCGCATCCTCGATCGAAGGCGCTGTCTGCGAATTTCTTTTTATAGATGACGGAAGTTCTGACCGAACGGCAGAGATCCTTCAGCATTTTACAGAGAAAGACGAGCGTGTCCGTTTTCTTACATTTTCCAGAAACTTCGGAAAAGAAGCCGCCATGTACGCCGGACTTCAAAATGCATCGGGAGACTACTGTGTATTTATGGACGCCGATCTGCAGCATCCGCCCGCTCTGCTTAAAAACATGTATCACGCTGTCAAATACGAAGGATACGACTGCTGTGCAGGACTTAGAGAGGACCGAACCGGAGAAAATCCGATCCGCACGTTCTTATCCCGCTCTTTCTATCACTTGATCGGGAACGCATGTCATCTCGATATGGGAGACGGAAAAGGTGATTTCCGAATGATGAACAGAGCTATGACGGACTCTATTTTGGAACTCAAAGAATACAACCGCTATATGAAAGGGATCTTCTCTTTCGTTGGATTTGATACAAAATGGATTCCGTTTCACAACACTGAGCGCGCCGCAGGAAAAACAAAATGGAATTTCCGCTCTCTGTTCCGCTATGCAATGGACGGAATGTTATCATTTTCTTCCGCCCCCGCTTCCCTGCCCGGCTTCATCGGCATGTTTCTCCTGATCGCCGCCGTTGTCACAGGACTTGTTTCCGTTTTCACCGGACATAAAGCAAACTGGATCCTTCTGCTTGTCTGCCTGATCCTCGCGTTGAACGGCATACAGATGATCTTCCTGTCACTGCTCGGACAATATATGTCGAAAGATTATATGGAAAGCAAGAAACGACCGATCTATATTATAAAAAAGAAAGGGGGGTTTTAACCCCTCCTTTTCTATTTGAATACATCTGTATATTACTTTTTGATCATTCTGTTCCGGTAAATATTTCTATTTTAGAATCAGGAACTTCCAGTCCCCAATTATCCCATCCAACAAAATTATTACGTGCAAATAATTCTATTTTGTCCTGCTGTGGAAACATTTTTGTAATTCCTTTAATAACCTCTATCGGTTTCTCACTGTGCTTTCCTCTGGGAACTGCAACCATCTGGCGAACATTTCTCGCACCTCTCGGTTGGGGAATCTTCCCTTTCTTAAAAACTAAAACAAATTCTGTTTGACTTAATGTATATCTTCCCGGATTATGAATCATCTTATCCCAAACAAACGCTACCGTTTTATATTCAAACCCCCAGGCTTCTCCCAATTCAACGGAATTCGCTAACTGTGGTCCGGTTGTCCACATAAACAGTATACAATCATCATCTGCTATTGACTTTACATCAAGTGTTTTAAGCTGTTTCAATTTTAACGTAGGATACTTAAATCCTGCAGAACTAAGAAAAATTTTTTTCTCAAATCCTATATTTTCACCCTTAATTGTCGTTTTATCATACTGCATCTTTCCTCCGTAATCCCATGGAGGATCGGCATAAATCACCTGATATTTCTTATTAGGCAATGTAGGATATAATTCCTCTAACGGATTTATTTTCTTTCTTTCTTTTGCCTGCTTACTATATAAAGAATATGCCGTAACACTCTCGGCATTACTATTGCTTTTCATTTTCCCAAAACTCCCTTTCACTTTTTCACTTCATAAGTTTATAATATAAAATTTATTTAGTCAATACATGTGTTACTTAAAAGCCGTTGTTTTATATACATCAAAATCTTATTGTAATAACAACGAAAAATGAGGAGCAAACATATGATTACTCAAAAATTTGGACAACGAATAAAATTTCTAAGAAACGAACGCGGTATAAGTCAGGAGAAATTTGCTTTATCCATAGATATGGATCGCACGTATTACGCCTCCGTTGAAAGCGGCAAACGCAATATATCCATTAATAACATCGAAAAAATAGCAAAGGGTTTTAATGTTTCTTTGGAAGAATTATTCAAAGATTTATAAGGAGAGTTATAAGGAGAGTTATAATGGCAAAAAAAGAATTAAAAAATCGAGATAATTGGCAAACAGCTTCCGGCCCCGGCGGTTTGGCCGGCACTGCTGAAAAGAATTTATACAAAGTATTTGAAAAAGCTTTCAAAGATACCGTTTATAAAATTTCATATCATCCTAAAGATTTGAAGCATTTATATGAAGATGTCGCCTTACCCGCTGATGTTCTTGAGCAAATTTTCTGTCCCGATGAAAAGGCCATGAAAAATGCCAAAAGACGGGGATGGGGCGTTTCTCCTGATTTTTCTATTACAAATACTTTGACCGGAAAAATACTTTTTGGTGAAATAAAACGCCAAGATGGCTGGGTAGAAGGCAAAAAACCAAGCGCCGGGCGGGGCAACGCTCATGAACGCATGTGCAAATTATTTACTCCCGGCCTAATCAAAGCATACAGACAAATCGGAGGTATTACCGATCCCGATATTTTACCTTTTTGGGTCGTATTAGAAGGCGATATTACGCGCGATCCAAAACGAAACCGGGAGATTGCTTTTTGGTTTGATAAATATGATAAAAATTTCTTTATGTGGCGTCCTAATATGTCGGACGATGATCTAATCGAACATTTCAATAACTATCTCAAACCACATCTTGATTAAATAAACACAGCCACCCGGGATAAATTGCAACTGAATTTATCCCGGGCGGCCTTTACTTTCTGCTTATTTTCTCCTTTTCTACGACAGCTCTAAGTTTCCTGTATAAAGCTGATAATACGTTCCTTTCTGTGACAGCAACTCATCATGTGTTCCACGTTCGATAATACGTCCGTGTTCCAGCACCATGATCGCATCGCTGTTTCGGATCGTCGAAAGTCTGTGGGCGATTACAAATACTGTACGCCCTTTCATAAGGTTATCCATACCTTTTTGAACGATACTTTCTGTTCTTGTGTCAATAGACGATGTCGCTTCATCCAGGATCAGTACCGGCGGATCGGCAATGGCAGCTCTTGCGATCGCAAGAAGCTGACGCTGTCCTTGAGACAGTTCTTCTCCGTCTCCGCTCAAGCGCGTCTCATAACCTTTCGGAAGCATTCTGATGAATCCGTCTGCATGAGCCAGCTCTGCTGCCTTATAAACTTCCTCATCTGTCGCATCCAGTTTCCCGTAACGAATGTTTTCCATAATCGTTCCTGTAAACAAATGTGTATCTTGAAGAACGATACCAAGCGATCTTCGCAGATCAGCCTTTTTAATCTTGTTTATATTAATATCATCATAACGGATCTTTCCGTCCTGAACATCATAGAAACGATTGATCAGGTTTGTGATCGTTGTCTTTCCCGCTCCCGTCGAACCGACAAAAGCAAGTTTTTGTCCCGGCTTCGCGTACAGAGTCAGATCATGAAGCACCATGTGGTCTTCCGTATATCCGAACGTCATATCATAAAATCTCACGTCGCCTTTCAGCTCCGTATATGTCACTGTGCCGTCTGCCTGATGCGGATGTTTCCATGCCCACATGCCTGTTCTTTCTTTACACTCCGTAAGATTTCCCTGTGCATCCTTCTTTGCGTTTACAAGAGTAACATATCCTTCGTCTACTTCCGGCTCTTCATCCATCATATTAAAAATACGTTCCGCACCTGCAAGAGCCATGATGATTGAGTTAAACTGCTGGGCAATCTGCATAAACGGCTGAGTAAAGCTCTTCGTAAACTGAAGATAAGACGCCATCACGCCAAGCGTAATGTTTCCGATGCCGAGTACCGAAAGCGCGCCGCCCAGTACAGCAGTCAAAACGAACTGTAAGTTTCCCATATTTCCGATAACCGGACCCATGATACTTGCAAACGTATGTGCCTTTGATGAACTGACGAACAGACTTTCATTCAGCTGATCGAATTCTTCTTCCGAAATCCGTTCATGGTTAAATACTTTCACGACCCGCTGTCCCGTCATACGCTCTTCCACAAATCCCGTGATATTTGCCAGATCAAGCTGCTGCCGTACAAAGTATTTTCCGCTGTTTCCTCCGACCATTCTCGCAACAGCCGTCATCACCCCGATCATCACAACGGCGAGAACTGTCAGGATCGGACTTAAAACAAGCATCGCAATAAATGTGACTACGATCGTAAGAGCCGACATAAGCACCTGCGGGATCGACTGATTGATCATCTGACGAAGCGTATCCGTATCGTTTGTATAAAGGCTCATGATCGAACCGTTTGTATTCCGGTCAAAATAACGGATCGGCAGTTTCTGCATATGTTCAAACATCTCGTCGCGGACACGTTTCAGCACGCCCTGCCCGATCACGACCATAAGTCTCGTGTAAATGAAGGAGGCAATTACTCCGCTCAAGAAAATACATGCCAATATACCAAGCGCCTGATACAGTTCTGTGTAATCCGGACTTTTTTGCCCGATCAGCGGGATAATATAATCATCCAGCAGAAACTTCAGCGACAATGAGACCGAGATCGTCGCAATCGAACTGACAAGAATACAGATCAGTACGATAATAAACTGTACTTTATATGTTTTCGTCACATATCCGAGTAGACGTTTTGCTGTTTTTAATGTATTTTTATTCAACGACGGTTTTGTCGGTTTCTTTTCTTTACTCACTGTCCTTTCCTCCTTTCATCTGTGATTCATATACTTCCCTGTAAATCGCATTCGTTTTCAGCAATTCCTCCGATGTTCCGATTCCGCTGATCTCTCCTTTGTCCATTACGATAATAACGTCCGCATCCTCTACCGAAGAAACTCTCTGCGCAATGATGATCCGTGTCGTATCCGGAATCTCTTCTCTGAAAGCCTGACGAATCAGCGCGTCTGTTTTCGTATCTACCGCGCTTGTCGAGTCGTCCAGAATAAGGATCTTCGGCTTTTTCAAAAGCGCCCTTGCAATACAAAGTCTCTGCTTCTGACCGCCTGACACATTATTTCCGCCTTCTACGATCATCGTCTCATATTGATTCGGAAACTCTCTGATAAATCCGTCCGCCTGCGCCAGCTTACATACGCGTTCTACTTCCGCATCACTTGCAGTTTCATCACCCCAACGGATGTTCTCATAGATACTTCCTGTAAAAAGTACATTTTTCTGAAGAACGACAGACACCTGATCCCGCAAAGCTTTCAAATTATAATCCCGCACGTCTGTTCCGCCGACTTTCACTGTTCCCGACGTCACATCATACAGTCTCGGGATCAACTGCACGAGCGTTGACTTAGCGCTTCCCGTACCGCCGATGATTCCGACGATCTGACCGCTCTTTATATGAAGGTTTACATCTTTCAACGAAAGATTGCCTCCCTCTCCCGCATAACTGAAGTTCACATGTTCAAATTCGATATCTCCGTTTGTAACTTCCGTAACTGCATCCGCTTTGTCTTCCATTTCCGGTACTTCATCCAAAACTTCGTTGATACGTTCCGTAGACGCTTCCGCGATCATGATCATAACGAATACAAACGACACCATCATAAGAGACGTCAGTATCTGAAGTGCATAGACGATCACACTTGTCAGCTCTCCTGTAAGCATATCTCCGCTTATGATACTTTCGCCGCCGATCAGCACCATTGCAAGAACGACTATATACATAGTAAACTGCATCGTCGGAGAGTTCCAGGCAACGATTTTCTCTGCTTTTGTAAAAAGCCGGAATACAATACCCGAGATCTTTCCGAATTTTTCAACTTCATGGTCTTCCCGAACGTACGCTTTCACGACGCGGGCTGCGTTGACGTTTTCCTGAACGACATTATTCAATTCGTCATATTCGTCAAACACCTTGATAAAATGCGGGTGCGCTTTCTTTGCGATAAAGATCAAAAGTCCTCCCAAAACCGGAATCGTGATCAACATCATAAATGCGATCGCAGGACTGATCGTCACCGTCATGATCAGGGACATCACGATCATGATCGGCGCTCTTGCGAGCAGACGGATCGTAAACATATACGCCATCTGTACATTCGTAATGTCGGTCGTCAGTCTTGTCACAAGACCCGGCGTTGAAAAATGATCGATATTACCGAATGAAAAATCTTGTATTTTATAAAAAATATCATGTCTTAAATTTTTAGCATATCCCGAAGACGCTACCGCCGCAAGCTGACCTGCCTTCGCTCCGAAAAAAAGCGCCACGACCGCAAGCAGTACGAGCAAAGCGCCCAGCTTTATGATATATGCCATATCTCCGTTCATGATCCCCACATCAATAATCTTCGCCATCAAAAGCGGAATGAGAACTTCCACAAACACTTCCGCGGCTACAAGAACAGGTGTCAGAAACGATTGTTTCTTATACTCGCGCACTGAGCGCAGTAATTTTTTATCCATCTTTTCTATTAGCTCCTCTCTCTACTATTGATTTTTGTTTACATGCTGCTTTCTTTCCCCCGAACTGTTTCCCTCCCGGCACAGTTTCCTTTGATCGGCTTTGATCACACTGCGCCGGCTGCCGCCGTCTTTTGTTTTTCGGTACAGCATTTTTCATCTTCAAACAAATTGGCGGAAATCAGTTCCAGCGTTTCTATACAAACCGCCATTTTTTCATCAGGTATCCCCTGACGGATGATTTTTTCCGTACGATCAATGTTCATCAATACATGTTCTCTGACTTTTTCCGCTTTCTCTGTCGGCACGATCTTTTTCAGCCGCGCATCCCGGTCTTCTGCTTTCCGCAAAATAAATCCGTTTTTTTCTAAAAGCTGTAAGATTCCCGTCGCTGTGGATCTCCGGATCTGAAATTCCGCCTCAACATCCTTCTGGTAAATATCCCTGCTCATTGACTGAAGCAATATGTAATGAAGTACATGCCTTTGCATATTTGTCAAAGAATCCTCTTCCTCATGACAATTCATTCTCCGCTTCAGTTGATGCGAGATCCGATTGATGATCTTTCCTACGTCACACCGCTCTTCCATAATCCATCCTCTTCTCTTTCTGATTTCCGTATCCGCATTTTTCGTATTGACTTTTCCTTTTTTACGAAGTCGTTTGACCTCTGTATTATGCACAAAATTATAATAGTTCGGGTGCTAACAATATAGTATATGTAGCAAAATTTTTAATGTCAATCCTTTTTTCTGTATTATTTTTCAATTTTCTGTATTATTTTATAATTTATACTATTTTGACGAATTTTTTACTATTTCGCACAATAAAGTATGGCATTTTCACGAATAGAATTGTATAATAAAGGGGAGTAAATTATAAGGGAGGACTCAAGCATGAAACAAAATAATATGTTAGCCATGATCTTGGCCGGTGGACGCGGTTCCCGTCTTCATGACCTGACCCAGAAAGTCGCCAAACCGGCTGTTTCATACGGCGGAAAATATCGGATTATTGATTTTCCACTCAGCAACTGTGCCAACAGCGGAATCGACGTTGTAGGCGTATTGACTCAGTACGAATCCATTCTTCTCAACAGCTATGTAGCTGCCGGAAGACGTTGGGGATTGGACGCGAAAGACAGCGGCGTCTATGTACTCCCGCCCCGTGAAAAATCAGATGCCAATCTTGATGTTTACCGTGGAACTGCCGATGCGATTTCACAAAACATAGACTTTATCGACACGTATTCTCCGGAATATCTTCTTATTCTCTCCGGCGACCATATTTACAAAATGAACTATGCAAGGATGCTCGCATTCCACAAAGAGAGTAAAGCCGACGCGACAATCGCAGTCATTGAAGTTCCGATGAAAGAAGCGAGCCGATTCGGTATCATGAACACCGATGAAACAGGACGCATCGTAGAATTTGAAGAGAAGCCACTCGTTGCTTCCTCTAATAACGTATCTATCGGTGTTTATGTAATCAGAAGACGCCATTTAATTGAGATTCTTGAGCGTTGTGCAAGAGAAGACAGACATGACTTTGTACAGGATGTACTTGTTCGTTACAGAAATGTTCGTAAGATTTACGGTTACAAACTCGATACATACTGGAGAAATATTGCAACAGTAGATTCCTATTTTAAGACAAACATGGACTTCCTTAAGAAAGACGTAAGAGATTACTTCTTCAAACAGTATCCAGACGTATACTCTAAAGTAGATGACCTTCCGCCGGCAAAATACAATACAGGAGCAGAAGTAAAGAACAGTATTATTTCCTCTGGATGTATTGTTAACGGTAAGGTTGAAAACTCTATTATCTTTAAAGATGTATACATTGGAAACAACTGTACTATCAAGAACTCCATCATTTTGAATGATGTATATATTGGAGATGACTCCTATATTGAGAACTGTATCGTAGAGAGCAGAGATACTCTCCGTCCAGGAACGAACTACGTCGGAACCGATGATGAGGTTAAGATAGTAATTGAGAAGAATGTACGGTACATTCTGTAATTAGTAACAACATTATTGGGAGGACAGGTCATGCAGATTACCGATAT
>ERZ826051.3476-NODE-3476-length-10383-cov-24.057320_pt1 | contig 10383 bp, 11 predicted proteins | sample MGYA00519928_ERZ826051 | MGnify/ENA primary metagenome ERZ826051 (study PRJEB31778, sample SAMEA3449219) | human gut metagenome | biome: human gut; feature: human-associated habitat; material: faeces | place: United Kingdom | collected 2010/2012 ...
CATCCTTCGATCATCTGCCTGAGCTCCATGATTTCATTCTTGCCTTCTTCCATTTTCCGGTTGTTTTTAGTTCGATACTGTTCTTGTCTTTCTTCGCCTGCAAAGTTTTGGAAAATCAGAAGGCGAACATAGGGTTGACGGATACCGCCAGCCCCATATTTTGTTAGTAAACCAGTCTGTATCAATGATGTATTTTTGATGATTTTTTATTAATTCCGATATATCTCCAAAGAAAAACTCGTCTCTTCGGGGTAAAAAGACTATCTTTGTAACATATTCATTTTAGATGGAATGGCAATATTCGACGACTATAAGAAATATGGCGCATGTTCCGTTTCCCCGTCATTGTTATGGGAATACGACCTGTCGGACTTCGATTGGTGGAAGTCACGGAAGATTGTCGTGCAGCGAATTCTGGAAAGGGGATGGCTGGAGGACTACTACACCGGGTTCAATCTTTATGGGGGCATTGAAGGGTTCCGGGAAATCATCAAGGAAATCCCTTTCCTCTCACCACGGGACATGAACTTTGCCTGTATTGTTTTTGACTTGAAAAAGGAAGACTTGAAATGCTACACACGGAAACTGTCGAGGGAACGACTCTTGAACTCTTGAGAAGATTGCAATCCGAGAGTATGCTGGATTCTTTCTGTCTTGCGGGAGAAATCGCCCTTGCTTTATATCTTGGGCATCGGAAGTCGATAGATCTTGACCTTTTCACTCCTTACCCGTTTGATGTTCTTCTGCTAAAGGATTTTCTTGAGACAAAATATGGTTTCCGCACAGATTTTCTGGAAAAGAATACGCTGAAAGGAAGTATAAACGGAGTTAAGATAGACTGTATCACGCATGCTTATGAACGTCTGGGAAATCCCTGCATGGAAGATGGCATCAGATTGTACGCTTTGGAAGATATCGTAGCCATGAAACTGTCTGCTATCGCTGACAATGATTCTCGCCTAAAGGATTTCATAGACATCGCTTTCCTTTCCACACGGCTCTCTTTTTATTCCATGTTGAAATGTTATGAACATAAGTTCCCAAAATCCAATGTTATAAGACCGATATTGCGAGGACGAGATATTAAAAAATACGGTTATGAATTTGCAGACCAGTACATTATTGCAACATTTCCTTCTCGGAAATATAATATAGATGAATATCAGTCTCTTAAATCATATTTTTTAAGCTTTGGTATTGAAAAATTGGAACAAACAGGTAAGGAGTATATTATTAATGGAGAAATTGTAAAAGCGAGAAAGAAAACAAACAACAAATGGTTTGAGACGCAAGATAGCATCAGTTATTGGGACGAATTTTCGAAGCCAAAAATTGTATGGGGAAATCTTAACACATTTGGGAGTTATGCTATTGCTCCTGAAAATATGTTCATCAATGCCCCTGCATGTATGATTGTACCTGGCAATACCTATTTATTGGCCGTGCTTAATTCTAAAATAGCAGATTATTATCTTCGCACTCTTGGAGTTGTGCGTAATGGTGGATTTTTTGAATACAAACCGATGTTTGTAGAACAAATTCCTATACCCAAAATCACAACAGAAAAAGCAAAACAAATAGACAATATATTATCTTCATCATTATCGATGGAAGATAAAGATGTTAAAATAGAAGAGATTATAGAGGGTATATACGGACTCTCACGAGAAGAAATTACTTTTCTCCATAATCTATAAACCCTATATACATCTGCTCTTCTATTGATAAATGATACAAGTCAAAAATGAACTTGTCAATTCTTTTTGCTTTATTTACAGAATATTCCATTTGAATATCCTGCACGAGTTTGTTGATCATACATTCATCTGTATCATTAATTTTTAATATAGATATTTCATCCATGAAAATTTTACTTAATTCTCTTGTCTTTCCTTGCAATTCAGGGAATCTATCTGCAAAACAGAATTTAAAAAGAGAAGAATTGAAAAAAGCCGTCAGATATTCAAGGTGAGTTCCTGTGATAATGAAACACTTTTGATTTGTCATCACTCCACTTCTATCATAAACAAACGGCAAGAATTTTGTCATATTAGGGTATATGATTTTTGGCTTCGAAAATTCGTCCAAATATGCGCAGTTACGTAGATTGTATGCAGTATCTCCTTGATCTGCTCGTGGCTCTATCTTATCCCAGTATTTATCAAGGTGTTGTTTTATTGCAGGGTAGTCTTCGATATGAATACGTTCAAGGTCACCTTTAATCCCGTTATGGGTATTTATTATCCATAAATTAGCCCATTCATACCCATATCTACATACATCCCTGCCACGAAGAATCGGTCGTATAAGTTCAGCCGTTCTGACACGTTCATCCTCATCAATGCAATTTGCAAGAATTTCATCGCGTTTTTCTGATGTAATGATAAACGCATCGTTACATCCGGTTAAAACACCTCTATATATTTCTACATCCCATTCTTTAAGAGGCACTCCAACGGATTCAACCTTACATTTAATTCTTTGCTCAATATCACTTAGTATTGTCCAAGACTCTTTACTAAATGATGATTTTTGAAGATGTGTCTCAACATAATCGCTCCTATTTTTCCAGCAAAAAAGTATTAATAAAACGGCATAACGTATTCCTGTCCACTTTACAAATCTTAGCTATTTTTCGCCGTGATATACCTTCTTTCAAAAGTTCGGCAATTAAATTCTTTTTCGGATATAGTTTGTACTTGGACTCATCTGTTTTTCTACCCACCGGGCGACCCAAGACAACTCCTTCTGCTTTTTTACGGGCTAACGCCTCTTTCGTTCGCTGACTGATTAAATTTCGTTCAATTTCAGCCGATAAACCGAACGCAAAAGCAAGTACCTTACTTTGAATATCTTCTCCAAGTCGATAGTTATCTTTGATGGTCCAAACACGACATTCCTTTGTCATACAGATATTCAGAATTTCCATAATCATAAAGAGATTCCTACCAAGCCTCGACAATTCACTGCAAATGATAATATCATCTTTACATACTTTGCCAAGTAAACGCCCAAGTTGACGTTTACTGTAGTTCTTTGTACCACTGATAGTTTCTTCTATCCAATCGTTAATTACTATATTCTGTTTTTCGCAGAAATTATTTATCTCAAACCGTTGGTTTTCAACGGTCTGTTTGTCACTACTGACACGAATGTAACCGTATATCATAATCTTTAATTAATATTGTTCTTAAATCCTCGCTATATTACAGAATAAAATATCCCAATGGAATTACAACTCCATCGGGATAAATAAACAAATAAAACTGATTTTCAACTCTTTCTATAGTATCGACGTCTTACAGTCTTGGCTATTCGTGAAGCATAAAGCAAACATCTTCTCTGGTACGCTTCTTCTTCCTCGTCAGGTCTTCGGCCATCCCAAGGCAAATCGGAGGTTGAGCCTCCGCCACCGGAGGAAATCGGTACAGGTTGGCCACCGATGAGCGCATCGGCAACGGCAAAAATCAGGTTACATACTGATGGTACTGCCAATTGCCCAAGCAGTGTATTCAATTCCGATTCCAAACTTTCGTTTGTGTCCGAAAGGGATTTGTTCTCCCGTTTCAGTTGATAAAGCTCCCCATAATCTACCAATACATTTCGCTGTGCTGCTTCAATTTGCCGTGCCGCATCATTTCTATACAGGGATTCTATCTTGCGGACAATTTCGGTAAACAGTTTGGCTATATACAGGTTCTGACGCTCGACCCATTTGTCCGTACCGAACAAGGGTACTTTCTCTGTAATTTGCGGTGGCATGAAATCGACCTTGTGGTTGCGGAACGGCTGGACAACCGAACGGGCTTTTGTCACATCTGCGGTCAATCGCTCAAGTTCCTGTTCCTTTATGTGGAGTTTGTCGGTCTTGTCTTCAAGTTTGGTCTGATACTCGGCAATGAGTTTCTGTATATCAGCTTTCTGCGCTTCATATCTGTCGAGCGTAATCTTGCCGGAAACCAGTTCCTTTTCCGCCTCTTCAAGTTGCAGCCTATAACTGAAAATCCTTGATTCCAGATTCCGCATCATGGATTGAAGTCCCTTGACGGCTTTCTCCGCCTGTTTCGCCTCTTTAGTCAACTTGCGGATATAATCTCGCTTGTTCAGATGCTGCACGTTGCGCCCGTCAATACTGTCTCCGCGTTCAAGGCCGTATTTACTGCCGACATCTTCATATAGTGAAGTGTGCATTTCTTTCAATATCCTTCCATATTCATAGCGGTCTTTCCCGAACTTTGCCGACCACATCACACACTCCCGTCCGCTCTTGGGGCGGATGCCTACCGGAACAATCAGGGTATGAATATGCGGACTGCTCTCGTCAAGATGCACCTGAAAACCGACAATGTTTTCCCGTCCGTATCTGTTGGCACACCAGTCATAGACATCCTTCGCCCAATTCTCGATTTCCTCGCAACGGTGCAGATGGCTGTTGTCCGCACTTTTCTCCAAATAGACGGACTGATTCCCGAAAGCCATTTCAAGCGTCCGGTCATGGTTTCCTCCGAAGACAAACTTAGCGCAACAGTTCGGCTGGATCTTGCTGTTCGACTTGAACGGCTTCCAGTTTAATTCGTCCAACCGTTCTTGCAAACGGACTTCAAGCGGTTTCTCCTGATAACCTAACGGATAAACTTTCCCGTCAGAACCAATCTCGAAGTTAAGTTTCATTCTGGTCTTGTCGTAATGGTTGGTCGGATCCTGATTCTTCCTGTCAATCTTGTCCTCGTTCCAACGCCTTTCATTCTCATTTGCCTCTGCCGTGCCGAATGACTTTCCGGCTTCGACATGCATGGCTTGTTTTATATCTGTATTCATATAGGGTATTCTTTTGATAAATGATTAATGTCTGAGCTTGCTCACTCCGAACCGGATTCTGCCGGATGCCGGAGGAACTTTATTGCTGTCAGGCAAAAAGTCCTTATTGTGTTATGGACTTTCTATAAATCCACGGAACAAGTTCCTTTACTATTCAATAAGTTCCAGATCCAGTTCATCAATGAGCAACTGTAAAGCAGGGTTACACTTTATCATCAGTTGAAGTATTTGACGTTTGGTCAGCGAAAAGAGAAAGAAGTCTGCAATATCCAATCCTTGGCTGCGTTGTTCTTCAGTCGCTGTCCGTTCTAAAATATCAGAGACAGCAACCTTTTTACAAACATCTAATAACAAAGCAGACTTTGCTTTCCATTGTTCAGTAGCCCCTAAATCCGGGATAAGTGTAACCTCCCTGTTTTTAAGAACCTGCATAGCCTCACTATTGAAGCAGCCATTCTTTCCGCCTGTGGCCAGCCATATATAATCGGGAATAAAATGGCTCATGATTACAGCGGTCTTCTCACTCTCGACAAGCATCACAGGATAAGAGGTTGAATTCTTCAATAAATGCTCCCCAAACAGACATTGCTTCAAATGAAAATCCTGTAACTTTAATTCGGTGTGCCCAGCTGACAAAAGCCTGAGGCTCTTTAACCCGATGTCCTGTCTTTACATTATAACACATTATCTTGCCGGTTCTTACCTGCCCATTTATATCTATCTGCCAAAAAACTGTTGAACCTCCCCATTTTGCAGATGTCCCAACATGATATAACTGGAATAAGCGCACAGTTTCTTCCTCTCCAAACACGTTACATAGATACTTATACAAAGGGTTGATTTCATAGTGAGACAGGCTTCTATCCACAAAAGATGACGGTATGTATGAAGGAGCAATGCAAACAGGACTCTTCTCAATAGACTTATATATAGCAGCGCGGAATGGTTCACCCACACTTTGATCTCGTGCCAATACATCAGGATTATCCTTGAAATATTCTTTGAGTGTATAATGATAGCCACAGCTATTCTCGTGGTCACACTTACCGACATTGTCAGGAAAGGCAATCTCTCCTTCTGCATCGACATATTTGACAAAGCATCGGGTTTTTCCACAACTCGGACAACTAATCTTGCTGCCGTATTTGTATTTCTGCAAATGAAACCTGTATTCACTCATGGTTATCCGAATTGATTTGAGTTGCACTCTGCACTTTTGCACTTTGCGAGGATTGCACGGTATCTTGACTGGATGAAAGTGCAATAGTGCAAGGTGCATCCGTATTTTCTGTCATAAGTTTACGATAGACTCCATGCTGAAGTTTTTCTATAACAGGCTGCTGAAGCCGGCACAATTGGTCAAGCGCATAATAGACGGTACGTCGGGACATATCAACTTTTCTACCAGCAATAACAGCATCCCCAGAGGTAAACCTATCTTCCAACAGTGAAAGCCAGGCTTCTTTCGTTTCACCAATACTATTTATAACAATGGCTTCCTGAATCCTCTTATATGTTTCCTCATAATAATCAATCATACGGATTGCAGCTTTCACAGAATCCAACTCCACATATTGCATATCACCACTATCAGTAGCCCATTTCATTACCTGAAACAATAGGGCAAGGCGTGCTACATGCCCGTTGAGTTTCATCTTGCGACTTTCAACATCGGCATCGTCCTCAATAGCGTTTACAGCATCGATAATTCCATTATACCATCCGTAAAAGCATTCTTCAGCATCGTCAGACATTGTAAGAATACGGGGATTTAACGTTGTACCTTTATCATCAAGAATACAAGGGATGCTGAAGATTCTGTTGATAATTGTCCTCCATTGGCTCATAATATCAGGACGAGGAGCGTTTCTTTCCTCTCGTCTCCATCCGGATATTTTTCTGTTCTTTGGATAGACAAACAGAAAACGGTCAAGCAATCCATTAGCAAAGAACTCTGTACGGAAAACTTCCTGCAACATATTTGTCTGTATCGAGCCTATGACATTAATACATGGATTCTTGATTAGAATCGGACGTGATTCGGACTTGCGGATAACCTTTAACGGCTGTCCGCTATACGCTGTCAGCAAATCTTCAATGAGATTATTCTTGCTATTGTACCTCTTTACCGAATTGAATAAAGCCAAAATTTCATCGACTACCAATGTTATCCCACGTTGATTATGCTGATGAATATTCAACATCGCCTCTGGAGTAGAATCGTAGGCTTTTTGAGCAGCCGTTCTTCCCCGTCATTCCCGTGCTTGCTGACAGACATGGCTCTTTCATATTCATCACATTCCTCGTTATATTTTTCATGCAGCCGGTCATCATACTCATTAATCGGCTTATATATAAAACCGAGAGGAGGAGTTTTCCCAAGTCCCGGACGCCCGACCAACATCATATAAAGGGATGGGCAAGTTTTCCACTCGCCCTTTATACGGATATGACAAGAGTTGCCTATTGCGGTAGCAACAGCAGAAAGAATAATAGAAACAGTATATTCTACATTGAAATTTTCGTATTTGGCAAGATTAAGGATAATCTCCTGTATCTTGTCTGGAAAAGCATCCAACGGAAGACCTGTTTCAGGAATACTTTCCACTTCGGAGCGAAGCATATTGGTCAAATGCAGATTATCAAACATAGCCACCTCCTTCCTGTTTAGGCAATTCATTACCTATAGCGAAGGCCTCATAATGAAAGTGGCGCAGAAAACGGTCTACATCTTCTTGCGTGTACCAATACTTGTCACCTTCGCGTGAGTAGCCGAGATAACCGTTGTCACGCAACTTTTTCAGATACTTCTCTTTGATGTTCAGTTTTTCCATCAAAGACTTGTTGTCATAGAGACAGCACCCACCTGTCTTACTTGGAGATGGTAATTGCAACTGTTTCTCTACTATGCCGAGAATCTTCTCAAGTAATTCCCGTTCGCATAGATTTTTCTCTCCATCTAATTTCTTAACCATAGTTTTTCGTATTATGGCTTAACCTTCCTGATGCACACTCGGACTGTAAGCCGGGTTCATGTTATGGCACGACTGTGCACATCGACCATAACGGCAGCGAAATTAGAGAGTCCTTAGCACTTAGGAAGTTAGAACAAATTAGGCTAATGAATTAGAATGAAGTTAGGATTGTATTAGATAATATTAGAATTAGAGACTAAAGCATTGATTATAAACAAGAAGAGCAGCCAGACAGCTACTCAAAAAACTTGTCGATTTCCTTTGATTTAGCAGGAACGGCAAGGTCTTTCCTATTCGACCGGGACTGCCCCAAATCAGGCATTTCAAACAAGTTGCTCAGTTCTGTATCGGGAAAGACTCCCAATCTGCCGAATTTCCAGAATGACTTCTCGTCCATATCAGAATATACGGGCTTATCTCCACAATATATCCGACCACACATATATGCAAGCAGAACTTTGGAATCATTCCACTTATAATGGGAACCTTTTTCGCTCATATAACCAGCCTCTATCGCTTTCGCAAAAACTTTCACAGCCAGTTCCGTATTCAACATTCCTGTCAAGACAACAGCCCCTTCGTCACCTACTGACTGTTCCTCCGAAACAGAGGAATTGCCATTTTGCACCTTTATTTTCCCCTTATTTCCCTCTTTCAGCATTTCAGCGCAAAAGGCAAGAGCCGCACCTGAAATCAATGTTATAATAGTGCCCCAAAACGTTGTAGAGCCAGTATTGTCTCCATCAATCGGATTTATCACACCGATTCCGACAAGCAATAGTGTACCGGCAAACAAGGTAATTGCACTTGACCAAAGAATCAGCCTTGCATATCTTTTGAAAGCAAAGGACAATGCAAGCACGATAATACAGAGACCTATAACCAAGAATATTATTTGTAGCATAAATATTTCACGTTATATAGAAACAAAAACTAATTATCTCAACACCATAAATTTTAAAAATCATATTATTTCAAGCGGAGTTAACTCGTCTTTCAGTCGGGCTACTTCAGCAGACAAAGTTTCCGGCAAGAAACGGGCATAGACTTTCTCTGTGACATCCGTACTTCCATGACCGAGCAATCGGCTGACTACAGACATTGACAATCCCTTATTCAGGGCAAAAACCGCAAACGAATGTCTGGCTACATGCATTGAAAGACTGAAAGGTAACCCAATCTGCTCTCCCACGACCGCTAACGACTGATTGATACATTTAGTCGCATTATTACGTGCCTTATAAAGTGCTTCCGCATCATCCAAATCCAAAGTTTCCTTCACAAGGTCAAATACATACCGGCATCCTGCACGTTTTTCCTGCCATTGTTGCAATATGCGCAATGCAGGTTCAGTCAGAGGGATCACATGACGTTTGTTTGTCTTTATCATAATCTTCCGTAACTCTTTCCGGGCAAAATCGATATGCTTCCATTGCAGGGTCATCACATCCACCACACGAAGTCCGCAAGCATGAAACGCAAAGAAAAACATTTCAAGAAATTCTTTTCTACGTAGCTCCTGACAAGTCTTGTAATATTCTAAAAGAGCAAACATCTGTTCTTTGGTCAGGCTCTTTCCGTCAAACTCAGCCTCTTCCTCTGAAAGTGAAACTTTTGTAACGATCCGCATATCCTGAATCCTTGCATTCACGGCCGGATCTATCATGCTCATTTCACTCGCGTATGCACACGCTTTCAATATCGGAGTCAAAGCATGATTGATTGTCGCATCGCTATTCTGTTTGATTTCCTTGCGCCAAACAATATAACTATCCAGAAGTTTCGGTGTCATATCGCCCACATATATTGCGTCCGACCGATATGTGCCTTGTCGGGTTGCACGTAAAAAAGTCTGGAAAATGTTCATGCAACTCTTTCCGTTTTCATATCGGCTTCTACCGATTCTGTTCCTCGAATAATCCGAAGAAAGGCGTTCCAATGTGAACTCCACAAAATCTTTTCCCTGATCACGACGTGCCAGAGGCTTGTCTGCAAGAAAACCAGAAACGACATCCGCTGTAATTTGGTTCGGATGCTTTTCGTTATACTCGGCAAGTTGCGAATCTATGCGTTCGACACGTGCAAGCAGAAGCTGGTTCAGCCGTTTGAACTCACCACCATAGCTTGCACGGATTTCACCCCGTCCCTGATTGCCGTTCTGATTCCAGTCTGCAACCTTGACAAAAACATTTGTTGTCTTACGGATTATCTGTCTATTCCAAGTATATTCCAACTCGACAGGATAGGCTTTATCTTTATCAACCTCTTTTGGTGTACGAAGTCGATATTTGCCCAACGGATATAATCTTTTCGGTCTTCCCATATATCTTCCTCCTTTCAGTAATATTCCTGAGGAGAAACAAAGATATGGAATTTTAGACAAATAAACTCCGTTTTTGAGAAGAAAAACCGCAATTTAGACAAATAAACCACACCATACAACGCCCTAAAACACCAGTGCGACAAACAAATATTGTTGTTTATCGCACTGATATTTAATTATTTAACCTACCAAAAGACTCCTAATATTCTTCCTCGTTGAAAAAGAAATCCTCTTTGCTCGGATAATCCGGCCAAATATCTTCTATAC
>ERZ826051.3477-NODE-3477-length-10372-cov-15.686440_pt1 | contig 10372 bp, 9 predicted proteins | sample MGYA00519928_ERZ826051 | MGnify/ENA primary metagenome ERZ826051 (study PRJEB31778, sample SAMEA3449219) | human gut metagenome | biome: human gut; feature: human-associated habitat; material: faeces | place: United Kingdom | collected 2010/2012 ...
CCATCGGCAAGACCATCACCATCGACGACCTGTTCCGCGACGGCTACAAGAGCGTGTTCATCGGTGCCGGTCTGTGGAAGGCCAACGCCATGCACATCAAGGGTGAGGCTCTGGGCAACGTGGCCTTTGGCATCGACTATCTGGCCAACTCCAAGGCCTTCCGGCTGGGGGATGACATCGCCGTGATCGGCGTGGGCAACTCGGCCATGGACTGCGCCCGCACCGCCATCCGCAACGGTGCCCGCCATGTCACCTGCTATGCCCGCCGGGATGAGAGCTGCATCAGCGCCTCTGAGTACGAGGTCAGCTATGCCAAGCTCGAGGGCGTGGGCTTCCGCTTCCGCAAGGCCCCGGTGGAGATCCGGGAGAACGGCCTGATCTGCCGCGACACGGTCAAGAACGAAGAGGGCAAGTTCGTGCAGGTAGAGGGCAGCGAGACCTTCTACCCCCACACCGGTGTCATCGTCTCGGTGAGCCAGGGCTCGGAGAGCAACCTCGTCAAGACCACCACCGGCATCGAGACCAACCAGAAGGGCCTGCTGACCGTCAGCGAGGACGGCAGCACCACCCGCGAGGGCGTGTTTGCCGGCGGCGATGCCGTTATGGGTGCCCGTACCGTGGTCGAGGCCGTGGCCATTGCCAAGCAGGTGGCCGAATCCATGGACAAGTACATGAAGAGCCTGCCTGCAGATACGACCCCCGATCCCTACGCCGACATCCCCACCTTCCAGACCCCCACCTCAGACGTTCTGGGCAAACAGGAAGTCAAATAATGCTTTTCCCGCCCGGCTGGTCTGTCCCGCCGGGCGTTTTATTTCTCATCGGTTTTCATTTGATTTCCAATTTGTAAATTTTGCGCCCATTTATCCATCTTTGCCGTTTCTTAGTTGACCCCATTTTCCGTTTTCCAGTATACTATTCATATATCCGCCTGTGTTTTGTACACTGCGGAAATATTTTCTCGAAAGGTCGGTGGACATTATTCTCAAGGCATCCATCCCCAAACTGCGGGAAAAATTATTGGAAGCGCTTCAGGCGGTGCTGCCCATCGTGGCCATCGTGCTGGTGCTCTGCTTCTCCATTGCTCCCGTCTCCCCCAGCATCCTGCTCTGCTTCCTGCTGGGCGCGGCTATGATCATTGTGGGCATCATGTTCTTTACGCTGGGCGCGGAGATGAGCATGAGCCCCATGGGCGAGCGGGTGGGCGCAATGCTCACCAAAAGCCGGAGCGTGCCGCTCATCATCGGTGTCGGCTTTCTGCTGGGCTTTCTCATCACCATCTCGGAGCCCGACTTACAGGTATTGGCCAATCAGGTGCCCTCCATCCCCAACATGACCCTCATCCTCTCGGTGGCGGCAGGCGTGGGGCTGTTTCTCGTGGTCGCCTTCCTGCGTATGCTGCTGGGCATTGCCCTGCCCAAGCTGCTGGTGGTGTTCTACGGGCTCATCTTTGTGCTGGCCGCCTTTGTGCCAAAGGAATTTCTTTCCGTGGCCTTTGATTCCGGCGGCGTGACCACCGGTCCCATCACCGTTCCCTTTATCATGGCGCTGGGTGTCGGCGTGGCCGCCATCCGTTCCGACCGCCATGCCGCGGACGACAGCTTTGGTCTGGTGGCGCTCTGCTCCATCGGCCCCATTCTGGCGGTGCTCATTCTGGGCATTGCGTTCCAGGCCAGCGACAGCACCTACGTTCCGCCCATCCTGCCCAACGTCAGCGATTCCGTGGAGCTGTGGCAGCTCTTCCACGAGGGCCTGCCCACCTACATCAAGGAGATTGCCACCTCCCTGTTGCCCATCATCGCCATGTTCGGCGTGTTCCAGCTGGCTGCCCTCAAGCTCGACCGGCGGACGCTGGGCCGCATCGGCGTGGGCCTTGCCTATACTTATATCGGTCTTGTGCTATTCCTCGCAGGCGCAAACATCGGCTTTATGCCTGCCGGTAATTATCTGGGTCAGGTGCTGGCAGGCCAGAGCTTCCGCTGGCTGCTGGTGCCCATCGGGATGCTCATCGGCTACTTCATCGTCAAGGCCGAGCCCGCCGTCTATGTGCTGAACAAGCAGGTCGAGGAAGTGACCGACGGTGCCATCTCCGCCAGCACCATGGGCGCAGCCCTCTCGGCAGGCGTTTCCCTCTCGGTGGGTCTTGCCATGGTGCGGGTGCTCACCGGCATCTCCATCCTGTGGTTCCTCATCCCGGGCTACGCCTTTGCCATCGGCATCTCCTTCGTGGTGCCCAAGCTCTACACCGCCATCGCCTTTGACGCAGGCGGCGTTGCTTCCGGCCCCATGACGGCCACCTTCCTGCTGCCGCTGGCACAGGGTGCCTGTGTAGCTGTGGGCGGCAATATCGTCACCGATGCCTTCGGCGTGGTGGCCATGGTCGCCATGACCCCCCTCATCACGGTGCAGCTCATGGGTCTGATGGCCCAGCTCAAGCAGCGCAGAGCCCGGCAGGCACAGCCTGTGTCCACCGCCGCGCTGGCCTTTGCCGACCTGCCGGATGATGCCATCATCGAGCTGTAAGGAGGTCCTGCTGTGAATACTTTATACTGGCTCGTCACCATCACCGACCGCCACTCCACCGATGCCTTTCTGGCCCTTTACGAGGAGCACGGCATCACGGTCAGCCTGCGCACGGTGGGTGCAGGCACGGCGGTGCGGGAGACCCTTTCCACCCTGGGGCTGGAGCAGACCGAAAAGGCCGTGCTCTTTGCCATGATCACCGCCGAGACCTGGCCCGGTCTGCAAAAAGATCTGCGCCGCAAAATGCGCATCGATGTGCCGGGCACCGGCATCGCGTTCATCATCCCGGTCAGCAGCATCGGCGGCAAGCGGGCGCTGCAATTCCTGACCGAACACCAGACCTTTGCACTGAAGGAGGAAAGCACCTTGAAGGATACCCGCTATGAGCTGCTGCTCGTCATTGCCAATCAGGGCCACACCGGCTCCATCATGGACGCGGCCCGCGCCGCCGGAGCCGGCGGCGGCACCGTCATCCATGCAAAGGGCACCGGCATGGAGGGTGCCGCCCACTTTATGGGGGTGGAGCTGGTCAACGAGAAGGAGCTGGTGCTCATCGTGTCCCGCACCACCCTGAAAAACCAGATCATGCAGGCCATCATGCAGGGGGCAGGCCCCAAGGCGGGAGCCATCGTATTCTCCCTGCCCGTGACCGATACGGCAGGTCTGCGGCTGCTGGACGAGGAGTAACGGCCTCGCCCTCTCAGGCGCTTCGCGCCAGCTCCCCCAAAGGGGGAGCCCTTGGCAGCCACATCAATCCCGCTGTTCTGATGGGAAGCAACAGCATCGGGTGGATTTTCTTGAAGTTTTCCTGTATTATAAGATAGTATGGGAGGTACTGCTATGAAATCTACTCGTCGCTGGCAGCAGCTTTTGCTGAACAGTCTGGCTATCATCCTGGGCAACGCACTGTATTCGCTGGCGGTGGCCCTGTTTCTGGAACCCGCAGGGCTCATCACGGGCGGTGCCACCGGCATCGCGCTGGCCTTCGGGCGGCTGACGGGACTCTCCGTCTCCGGTTTCCTCTTCCTCTTCAACATGTCCATGCTGGTGTGGGGCTGGGCGGTGCTGGGCAAGAAGTTCGCGCTGAACACCCTTGCCAGCAGCGTGCTGAGCCCCGCCTTTCTGGAGCTGTTTGAGCGGCTGCTGGACGGCCGGGTGCTGACTGAGGATATCTTCCTCTGCACCATCTTCTCGGGTCTGGGCATCGGCGTTGCGCTGGGCATGGTCATCCGGGCGGGCGCTTCCACCGGCGGCATGGATATCCCCCCGCTGGTGCTGCAGAAATGGTTCCGCTGGCCGGTGTCCATCACCATGATGCTCTTTGATATCGCCATCCTGCTGGTGCAGGCGGCGTTCAGCCAGCCGGAGCAGGTGCTCTACGGCATCGTGCTGGTCATCACCCACACCATCGTCATGGACAAGATGCTGATGCTGGGCGACAGCCGCACCGAGGTCAAGATCATCAGCACCCGGTCGGATGAGATCCGCACCGCCATTCTGGCTGAGATCGACCGTGGCGTGACCGTGCTCCACGGCGAGGGCGGCTACACCGGCGAGCCCAGCGAGGTGCTGCTCAGCGTCATCTCCAATCGGGAGCTGCCCCGGCTGGAAAAGCTGGTTCACTCCATCGACCCCGCCTGTTTCCTCATCGTCAGCCGCGTGACCGAAGTCAGCGGCCGGGGCTTCTCGATGGAAAAGGAATACCAGTAAATCTTCTTGACAGTGTTTCTGCTATCTGCTATATTGATATCAGAATAACAAAGTCGATTCTGGGCTTTCGCACAGGGACCCCCCTGCCTTTTGGGGTTATCTGTACGAAGGCCCGTTTTATTACAGAAAAAAGGAGCCAATTATGAAAATCACTCAGATCCCCATGGGAACCCACAATGCCCAGCTGACCTGCTACCTGCAGGATCCCTGCACCGAAATGCCTGCTCTGGATCGCTGCCCTGCGATCCTGATCTTTCCGGGTGGAGCCTATGCTTTCTGCTCAGACCGGGAAGCCGATCCTGTAGCGCTGGCCTATCTGAATGCAGGCTACAACGCCTTTGTGCTGCGGTACAGCGTCTCCCAGAACTGTCCGGTGGAGGAGGTCTATACCAATGCCTTTGCCGAGGCGCAGGAGGCCATGGACTACCTGCACCAGAACGCAGGCGACCTGCACATCGACCCGGAGCAGATCGCCGTGGTAGGCTTCTCTGCCGGCGGGCATCTTGCCGCCTCGGTGGGCACCATGGGCCGGGTCCGTCCTGCGGCCATGCTGCTGGGCTACGCTGTGTTCAGCGTCCCGGGCAAGGCGTTGGGCATGGAGCTGCCGGACCTGCTGCAGCAGGTGGATGACCAGACTCCCCCTACCTTCCTTTTTGCCACTCAGGGCGACCATCTGGTGCCCGCCACACAGTCCCTGCAGTTTGCCACCCTGCTGGCAGAGCGGAAGATCCCCTATGAGATGCATATCTTTGCTTACGGCGACCACGGCTTCTCCACCGGCAGCCGCCACATCGCCAATCCCCACAACCCGGAAAACCCGGAAACCGCAGTGTGGCAGGGCATGGCACTTGGCTTCCTGAACCACATCTTCAACCACGACGTGCTGGTGCCCGCCCCGGAGGAAGTCAAGGAATTCTGTCTTGATATGAAGATCGGCACCCTGCTGGACACTCCTCAGTCCGCTGCCCTGATCCAGCAGCTGTTGCCGGAGCTGGCCCAATATGTGCAGCAGGAGCCCGGCTCCCGGGGCATTTCGGTGAACAATCTGCAATTCTACAGCAACAAAATGTTCGATGAAGAAAAGCTGGCCGCACTGAACGAAGCTCTGGTAAAACTGAATTGAGGTAACACCACATGGAACGCTCTGAACTTCTTGCGCGGCTGGGATTTGCACCGCCGGAGGCCTGCCGGGTGCGGGTCATCATTGACACCGATGCAAAAAACGAGGGCGATGATGACTTTGCCATCCTGCACCATCTGCTTACTCCGCAATTTGATGTGCGTGGTATCTGTGCCACCCATTTCGAGGTCAAAACCACCCAAAGGGGCTTGCCGCCCCACAGCATGGAACGCAGTTACCAGGAGGTATGCCGCCTGCTGAACGCCGCACACATCGACGATGTTCCTGTTTTTCATGGTTGTACTGCCCCTCTCGCCTCCCCGGAGGATGCTCCCGACTGTGAAGCCGTCGAGTTTCTGATCCAGGAGGCTCTGCGGGATGACCCGGCTCCCCTGTACATTGCGGCCCAGGGCGCTATGACAAACATTGCCGCCGCCCTGAACCGTGCTCCGGAGATCGCGTCCCGCATGACGGTGCTCTGGAACGGCGGCGGCCCCTATCCCGCCGGACGACCGGAATTCAATGTTCAGCAAGACCCCATCGCCTGCCGTGTCCTGTTGGACAGCGCTGTCACGGTCTGGCAGATCCCACAGGATGTCTACGCCAAATTCGAGGTATCCCTTTCCGAATTGGCGCTTCGGGTACGGCCCTGCGGCGAAGTGGGAGCCTATCTATTTCGGCAGCTGATGGACGAGTACCCCTCCGAATACGATCCCCGCTTTCCTCTGCGCACCGGGGGCAATTGGACTTTGGGCGACAACACTACCGCCGCCGTCCTGCTGGAGAATGGATTCCGGGGGCACTGGACACTCCGCCCGGCCCCTGTGCTCCTGCCCAGCCTGACCTATGCTGAAGCTTCTGACCGCAAAACCATCCGTGTCTATCACGATCTGGATGTTCGTTTTGCACTGGAAGATTTTTATTCCAAGCTGGCGCTGTGCTACCCCAGATAAGGATCATACAAAACAACAGCCCCCTCGGGTCATAATAGCCTGAGGGGGCTGTTGTTCTGTTAATTCAGCTGTTACAGCAGCGGTGCAATGACCTTGAGCAGCATTCCGGTGGCACGGAGCAGATAATTCTTCTGCCAGATGCTGGCCGAGGTATTTTCCACCACGCGGCACTGCTCCAGCGTGTGCTGGAAATCCTGCTCAATGTCCCGGATACAGGGGGCATCCACCATCCAGACGGCATCTTCAAAGTGATGGTACAGGCTGCGGTAGTCCAGATTGATGGTACCCACCACCGCTTCCCTGCCGTCCACCACGAACACCTTTGCATGGACAAAACCAGGGCTCCACTCGCTGATCTTCACGCCCGAATCCAGCAGGGCCGAATAGTGGCTCTTTGCCAGTGCGTAGGGGAACTGCTTGTCCGGCTTTCCGGGCAGGATAAGGTGGACATCCACGCCCCGTTCAGCGGCAAATTTCAGGGCGGTCTCCAGTTCGCCGTCCAGGATAAGGTAGGGGGTCATAATGTGGATGTAATCCCTGGCCCGGTTGAGCAGGTCGATATAGACCATCTCGCCCACCCGCTCGCCGTCCAGCGGACAATCCCCGTAGGGAGCCGCCACGCCCTTTGCATTTTCCGGCACCGGAATGGGCCGGGTCAGGAACTGCTCATATTCCGGCTCCTTCAGGATGCCCCACATCTGCAGAAACTGAGCCGTCAGCGAACGGACTGCCTCGCCCTCCAGCATCAGGGCGGCATCCTTCCAACGGCCATGCTTCTGGATGTGGTTGATGTACTCATCGGCAAGATTCACGCCGCCGGTAAAACCGACCCGCCCGTCAATGACAAGAATTTTCCGGTGGTCACGGTAATTATAGTGGGTGGAGACGAACGGCTGCACCGGGCTGAACACCTTGCACTGGATGTTCAGCTTCTCCAGCAGCCGGGGGTAATTGCGGGGCAGGGTGGAGAACTCACAGGTGCCGTCGTACATCACCCGGACATCCACGCCCTGCAGCGCCTTGCGGGCCAGCACTTCCAGGATCTTGCCCCACATCAGGCCCTCGTCGATGATGAAATACTCCACAAAGATATATTCTTCTGCCGTTTCCAGCTGGCGCAGCAGTTCCTCAAACTTTGCCTCGCCGCCGGGAAAATAGGTCATGGCGGTGTTCTGGTACACCGGAAAGCCGCCGCCCCGCCCGTACAGGTACTTTGCCAGCGAGGCCGCACCGGGTTCAAGCGCTTTCAGCTGCTCCACGGCCTTTTGGCTCTGCGGTAGCCAGCCGCGCAGCTGATCCTCCAGCTCCAGCAGCCGCTTGCGCAGGATGTTGTGCCCAAAATTGCTCTTGACATAGAAGAACATCGGAATGCCCACCACCGGCGCAATGGCAACCACCACCATCCAGGTGATCTTGGCGCTGTTGTCCATCTTGCTGTTGAGCAGGTAGATGACCATGGCCGATGTAACGACCACGCTGCCGCCGAAGTAATGGGGCCACAGGTTGCCGAACCACCGGAAGATGCTGAACAGCAGCCCCACCTGCAGCAGCAGGAGGATCAGCACCAGGCCAAAGCGGCTGAAGATGGCGTGGATCACACCCTTCTGCCCCTTTCTCAGCAGCCGCAGGCCGCCGTCCTCAAACTGCTGGACATAGCCCTTGACGTTCTGTTTCAGTTTCTCTGTTTTCATGTTCCGCCTTTCTTATTTCCGCCGCAGGGTCACCGCATAGGAGTCCTGTGCCGCGTGGCAGCGCTCCACCAGCTCCTTGGGCCGGGCACAGACCCCGTGGTCATGCCACGGGTCATTGAACCAGTAGTTTTCCTCATCGTAGCCCACCAGCAGCAGGCAGTGCTCGTGGCACTTCCAGGCAAAGTCGGTGCCATCGGCCAGCAGCCAGTGATCCCGCTCCTCGGGCACCGGGGTAAAATCCAGCGTTGCCCAGAATACCACCGGCATTCCCTCGTCAATGAACCGGCACAGCTGCGCTGCGGTCTCGCCGCTCACGTCCAGCACCTCGAACCGGTCCGCCGCGCCTTCATGCTTCAACGCGCTCTGCAAGGCCTGCACGATGCAGGGGGCATAGCAGCCATACCCGGTGTGGTCGTGGGGGTCACCGGGGTAGACGAACATCGGGTCAGGCCCGTAGAGCCTGCCCTCCTGTTCCCAGTAGGGGGCGTGGGGCAGGTCGCGCTCAATGAACACATCCGGGTCAATGGGGATGCCCACGGCCTGCAGTAGCATCACGCTGCTGATGCTCTCGCAGCCGTTCACCCAGCGGGCAGTCTGGTCGATATACGGGGCCGAAACGATCTTTTTCATCAATTTTCCTCTTACTCTGTCAAAAACAGTGGATTTGTGATATCATAAGCAGTGAGAAACAGGGGTGTTCCCCAACAATATATCTATTATAGCTTATTCTGACCGGTTTTTCTACCGGAATCGGCAGGCGGGAGGATTTTTGGACATGAATAATCTGATCATCGGCATCGCAGGCGGCTCGGGCAGCGGCAAGACCACGCTGGCTTACCGGCTCAAGGAGCGGTTCGGGGAGGACGAGGTGCGTCTGATCTCCCACGACAGCTACTACAAGCGCCACGATGAACTGCCCTTTGCAGAGCGCTGCAAGCTGAACTATGACCACCCGGACGCGTTCGACAACGACCTGCTCATCCAGCACCTGAAGGAGCTGAAGGCGGGCCGCGCCATTGACTGCCCCGTGTACGATTACGCCAACCACAACCGCAGCAACGAGGTGCAGCATATTGAGCCTGCCCCCGTCCTCATCGTGGAGGGCATTCTGCCCCTGGCTGAGCCGGAGCTGTGCAGCCTGTTCGATTACAAGATCTACGTGGACACCGACGCGGACGAGCGGATCCTCCGCCGCATCCTGCGGGATGTCAAGGAGCGGGGCCGCTCTCTGGACAGCGTCATCGCCCAGTACCGCGCCACCGTCAAGCCCATGCACGAGGCTTTTGTGGAGCCCAGCAAGCGCAACGCCGATATCATCATCCCCAATGGCGGTGAAAACGGCCCCGCCATCGAGATGCTGGTCCACCATATCCGCAGCCTGATCCAGAAGGCAAATCTGCGCTGAACTTTCACCGCAGTTCCGTATGATACCAAAAAAGGGGTGGTTCCCGCTTGCTGGGTATCCGTAAAACAGTTTTCGAAAAATGACACGGCAACTGCCTGTCAGGATTGGTTACGGAGTACCCGGCTAGGCCGAGGAAGCATCAAGTCCCATGTCCGCACCGTTAAGGTGTTGGGTATGGGGCTTTTTGCATTTCAGGAACGTATACACCTCTGGAAAGGTGTAACACACTAGACTTTGTACCAAAGTCGTGTGCCAAGGGTGCTGCGCCCCTTTGGAATCCCTGCTTACATCGCCTGTGGGCGATGTAGATTCGCCGCACAGAAAGCTCTCACAAAAGGCACACCCGGCTGTCTGCGGCGAGGAGAAGGCACTTCTGCGGAAGTGTAATAACCCACTATGACACTTTCATCCCTGTGGTCTGCAAAGTGTAGTGGGCTCTCCGAGGGGGAACGGCTGTATAGAGTGCGTTTCGGGCAAATCGCCGCATACGTGTATACGGAAGATGGGTACGCACGTACGCAGTAAATCGGCCAAGTTCTCCCATGTAGAGGGTGTAATTTCGATAAAGAACGTGGTATAATTGACTCAACAAATCGATTTGTGGAGGCGATTATTTATGAAAAAAGAAACCAAGAAATCTATCTTATTCTATGCAGCTTCTGCTCTGTTATATATGGCTTCACTTATTAGCTTCATAAGTGGAAATGATAATTCTATGGCTGTTGTATGGTTGTGTCTTGGTTCATCATTTCTTTGCCTTGGCTCGACGCATCTTTGTTTAGGTTTGTCTCGTAAGAAAAAGGGAAACGACAAAACCGATGCAAGCAATAAATAAATTCCTAGTATATTGCACTCACTCCTAAGCAGGGTTTGGGGCAGGCACGCCCCAACAAGAAGCTGTCCCAAAAGGGCAAGAATTTTCAAGAATTGAAAATTTGTGGCCACGGGACGATTCTTGCTCTCACGAAAA
>ERZ826051.3487-NODE-3487-length-10353-cov-2.980482_pt1 | contig 10353 bp, 9 predicted proteins | sample MGYA00519928_ERZ826051 | MGnify/ENA primary metagenome ERZ826051 (study PRJEB31778, sample SAMEA3449219) | human gut metagenome | biome: human gut; feature: human-associated habitat; material: faeces | place: United Kingdom | collected 2010/2012 ...
GGTCTGAACTCAATCGAACCGGACTGATATTTAACATATTTGTTAACGGTTTGCCGGACGGTCCCGTCCGATTCCAGTATCCGGCCGAACCGCTGAATCAGGAGCTTGGTCTGAAATGATGGGTATTTTTAATTGGATCAGTTCCGTCGGCGCCTGGGCGCTTTCCGGCGTGCGTACGCTCGGAAACTTCTCACGCTTTCTTTTCCGTTTAGTTGTAAACCTCGGCCCGTCGTTTACGCGTTTTCAAGACACACTCAAACAGCTGTATTTTGTAGGCAATTACTCACTGGTCATTATTCTGGTGAGCGGATTATTCGTTGGCTTTGTGCTCGGTCTTCAGGGCGACTACGTCCTTTCGAGCTACGGCAGCGAGCAGGCGCTCGGCGTTTTAGTTGCTCTGTCCTTGCTCCGAGAGCTGGGACCGGTGGTGACGGCACTTCTTTTTGCGGGGCGCGCCGGTACGTCGCTTACGGCGGAGATCGGTTTGATGAACGCCGGTGAACAGCTTTCCGCTCTGGAAATGATGGGTGTCGATCCTATCCGCAGAATTTTGGGACCGCGTTTTTTGGCCTGCGTCATCTCGATGCCGCTGCTTGCGATCATGTTCTCCGCTGTCGGCATTATCGGCAGCTGGGTCGTGGCTGTTCCGTTGATCGGATTGGATTCCGGCGCCTTCTGGGCACAGATGCAGGCCGGTGTTGAAGTCGGCCCCGATATCGGCAACGGCATTATCAAAACCTTTGTGTTCGGCGTAGCCGTCGGAGCGATTGCGCTTTACGAAGGCTATACAGCTCGTGCAACGCCGGAAGGTGTTTCGAGCGCGACTACGCGAACAGTTGTTGTTTCATCTCTTGTTGTTTTAGGGTTGGATTTCATTCTGACCGCCTTTATGTTTACGCACGGTTAGAAAGGAAAGTCAGTCATGCAGAATCAGAATACAAAAATTAATTTCCTCGTCGGCTTGTTTGTCCTCGGCGGCATTGTTGCTCTGTTGTTCTTAGCGCTCCAGGCCGCAAACCTGAGTTCGTTCTCTACTTCCAAGGGCTACGAAGTCACCGCCTACTTCGATAACATCGGCGGTTTGAAAGCCCGCGCTCCGGTCAGAAGCGCCGGTGTGCTCGTTGGCCGAGTCAAATCCATCAGCTACGACAACGACACGTTCCAGGCAAAAGTCGTGATCTCTATGGAGAACCAATTCAAGTTCCCGGCAGATACCTCTGCGAAGATTCTTACGGCCGGCCTAATCGGTGAGCAGTATATCGGCCTGCAGCCCGGAGCCGATGATAAGGACTTAACAAACGGCGGAAGAATAGAATTTACTCAAAGTGCTGTTGTTTTAGAGAACTTGATCAGTCAATTCATGTTTAATAAGGCTGAAGAAAACGCTGGCTCGAAGAAGGAATAACAAAATGAAAAAGAAGATCTTGGCTCTTGCGCTCGTCGGAGCTGCTTTACTGTCCGGCTGTGCCTCCGTCCCGAAAGACTCCGGTCAGAATCCCGACGATCCCTGGGAAACCTTGAACCGTCAGACCTTTGCTTTTAACCAAGGTTTGGACTTTATTCTGATCCGTCCCTTGGCAAAGGGCTATCAGTTCATCACTCCGAAGCCCGTGCGCGAAGGTGTGACCCGCGTGTTCCAGAACACGATGGAGCCGTCTAATGCGGTCAACAATGTTCTTCAAGGAAAAGTCGAAGAAGGCATTCTTTCCTTGTTCCGTCTCATGATTAACTCCACTGTCGGCGTCGTTGGTATTTTCGACGTAGCCCAGATGGTTGATATTCCCCGTATGCCGGAAGATTTCGGTCAGACCCTTGCAACTTGGGGCGTTCCGAAAGGCCCGTATTTTGTCATTCCGGTCTTAGGACCTTCAACCGTTCGTGACACCGTCGGCTTGGTTCCTGAAGTCTTCCTGGATCCGAACACGTACGTCGGCAGGGACTGGTTCGTATGGCCGTGGTGGGGCGCCAAGTTCGTCAACGCCAGAGAGCGCCTGCTTCCGGTCACGGATATGTTGGATAAGACCGTCGACCCGTACGTTGCGACACGAAACGCTTACCTGCAGCAGCGCCAGAACTCGCTTCAGAACGGTGACGGCCCTGCAATGATTCAGCAGCCGCTGCTGAGCCCGTTCGGCGATGATGACGCTGACGATGCTGATAAACCCGCTATGGATGAAAAGAAATGAAAAAACTGATTAGCCTGATTGTCGTGTTTTTCCTCTCCGTTTTCGGAGTCGCGGCAACTGCTGAACCGAGTCTTGCTCCGGAGAAATTGGTCATGGACGTATCTACTCAGGTTCTAGATGAAATTAAGAAAGACCCGGCTTTGGCAGCAGCCGACCCGGCGCATGTTAATCAGCTTGTAGATAAAAAGATTCTGCCCTATACAGACTTCGCCACGATGACACGTATGGCCGTGGGTCCTTCTTGGAGAAAGGCTAACGAAGCTCAGCGCAAAGAGATCATGCAACTGTTCCGCACGCTTCTCGTTGCTGTCTACTCGGGCGCCTTGAAGGAAGCCAACAACTACACGGTCGAGCCGGCAAAATCTCGTCCGAGCAATGATCCTCGTCTGACGATCGTCCGCACACGCTTGGTAGCCAGCCAGCGCGATCCGATTCAGCTGGACTACCGTCTGATGAATACCGGTAAAGACTGGAAGATCTTCGACGTTTGCGTCGGCGGTGTTTGGCTCGTTGAGAACTATCGTTCTCAGTTTGCTTCCGTTATCGGGAACTCCGGCCTTACCGGTTTGATCGCTCAGCTGAAAGACCGCGTGCAGAAGCTTGAAGCCAATAAAGGGAAGTAAGGATGAAGTTGCAGGCTCAGCACATCGGCTTTGATAATGCCGTTGCGATTTTGAACCAAGGCATACAGGCCATTGATTCAGGTGACAGCGTGATGGATATGCAAGATGTGCAGAAAACCGACAGCGCCGCGGTGGCCGTCGTACTGGAATGGATGCGAAGGGCTCAGGCAAGAAACGCCGAGCTGAAAGTGATCAATGCTCCTGAGTCCTTCCAAAATTTGGTCAAGCTTTACAGTCTTTCCGACCTGATCAAGTAAGACCTTGAGATATGAAAAAAGCCCTCGAAATTTCAGAGGGCCTTTTCGTAACTGCGTCTAATCAAGGCTGGGCCGAAGCGGGTGCTTGAGCCGGGGCAGGCGCAGCAGCCGGAGCCTGATTCTTCAGGCTGTCGATTGCCTGCTGCTGGCGAACCTTGTTCAGGTCGATTTCGGTCTGAACTTTGGAGCGCTTGGCTTCTAAGTCGAGGCGTTTGCTTTCCAAATCCATCTGCATCATCTGATCCTGATAGTTTTGGAGTTTCTGTTTCTGAGCAGCGGCTTCCGCTTCAGCTGCCTGCTGTTTAGCCTGCTGAGCAGCTTTAGCTTCGGCTTTTGCCTTGGCCTGACGAGCCTGAGCAGCAGCACGCTGGCGAGCGGCTTTCTCAGCAGCGCGAGCCTTTTCCAAAGCGACTGCTTGTTCGTTTGCCTGAATCTGACGTTCAGCCCGCTGGACGTTAAGAATCTGTTGGTCCGACGGAGAAAGAGGGACCAGCGGAGTCACGGTCTCGGTGATCTGAGCCGAAGCGGCCGAGCCGATCGCAAATGCGCATACAGCGGCGAGAAGTTTAAGTTTCATATTCGTTGAACCTCACCAAAACACGGGAACAAAGGTTATCGCTTGCAGCCGTACGGGTTGTTCGGCTGAATACGAGTGCTTGTGGGGCCTGTGGATGTCATGATGGCAGGGCCGTACTTGAATTCGCACATCTGACCGACCTGAGCGGAGTTGAAGATTCTGCCGTTCATCTTGAAGGTCAGCTGGACGCCGTCAACCAAAGAATTTTGCGGAGAGGCCGCGCTGGATCCGGCTGCGCCCAAGGCAGCACCGGCGATAGCGCCGATAGCAGTGCCGCTGTCTCTATGATGTGTTACCTGGTTGCCGATCACAGCACCGAGAATACCGCCGAGGGCGGTACCGACCATCTGAGAAACGTTGCGGTCGGACTGATTATTCACGGCAACGCGGGCAGGCTGAATTGCAATAATTTCAACTGTCTGCACCTGCTGGGCCTGGTTGACCTGGTTGCTCCCGTAAACATCGGAACGATACATGTCGCCGTTAGTCTGACATCCGGCAAGAGCGAAAAGAGCAACTGCAGGAACCAGCAATTTTGTTTTGATCATGGCTGACAAACCCCTTTGTCTGTAAAAGTAAATTCTGATCTCTCAATGATAATGAACAATCCTCGGGGTCGGATACTTCCTTTGCGCCTAACTGAGCCATAAGGCCGGCGGAAGGCTAAAAATTGTAAAGATTAGTGTTGGCGTCGGTGGGGAAGGAAAAAATTCACACATGCAAAAAGCTTATCGATTGTGCAAGATTTGGGGATCGGGCCACTTCTTCGTTCGCAACGCTTTTATACTAGGCGCAGTACTTCGAAGCGACACTAAATTGATATGCTGTTCTCTCAGATTCTTTCCCAGGTGAAAGTGCATACCGGCAGGCTGTCCCGTTGGTTAACGAATAACTGTTCGGGAAAATGGAGCTACCGAATTAATATGTTTTGTTTCGGTTTGGCTTGGCTGATCTTTCCGATTGAGAACAGGTTCTATCAAAAAATTGTTAAAAACCGAACCTATTATTTTCCGCAGATCGACTTTCATAATCTGCGGCCGCTTGATCCCATTCGAGGCCTCGTTCAGCTCAGCTTTCTGATGTTTGTTGCTGGCAGCAAAGAAGATGCCGCCAAACGTCTGTCGCATTCGACGTATGCCAGCCGTTTCTTTCTGTTCCGCTGGGTCAATCACATTTTCAAGAGGATTAACCGCGGGACACGAATGATCGCTGAGCGAGTTTCTAAAAAACTGGCTTCGGAAGGCAAGGAGAAGACCGGACAGCATAAGCCTCAGCACCAGAAACTGTCGCTTTTTAAGAAGATCTTCGTGGGCTTTTTGCTCGCGATCGGCTTCGTGCTCTACGTGCTCTGTATCACTCAGCCCTTCAGTTTGGAAGAACAAGTCATCTTCCTGCTGATCTTAGGTGTGATCGCGCTTACACTCTTTCAGGCGCAAACCCGCTTTACGCTGCTGATGCTGATCGTGATTTCGGTCATCGTGTCGTCCCGCTACGTTTGGTGGCGTTATTCGGAAACACTGAATCCCAACAGCTACACCTCTGTGGTCTTTACATGGCTGCTGATCATCGCTGAAACCTATGCCTTCATCGTGATGCTGCTCGGCTACTTCCAGGTCTGCTGGGTGCTTGACCGTAAACCCGCCTCTTTGCCGAAGGATAAGGAGCGCTGGCCGAGTGTCGATATTTTCATTCCGACTTACAACGAACCGCTGGACGTTGTGAAACCGACGGTGTACGCAGCGCTCACCGTAGACTGGCCCAAAGAAAAACTCAATGTTTATATCTTGGACGACGGCAGTCGTAAGGAATTTAAAGACTTTGCCTGTGAAGTCGGCGCCGGCTATATCGAGCGCGAAGAACACAAGCACGCCAAGGCCGGCAACATTAACCACGCGATGGGCATCACTAAGGGCGACTTCATTGCCATCTTTGACTGCGACCACGTACCGGTAAAAACGTTCCTGCAAAAGACGATGGGCTGGTTCTTAAAGGACGAGAAAATCGCTCTGGTGCAGACGCCTCATCACTTTTACTCGCAGGACCCGTTTGAAAAGAACCTGCATCTCAAAGAGAATGTTCCGAATGAGAACTCGCTCTTCCATGACTTCATTCAGAAGGGCAATGACACATGGAACGCAACGATGTTCTGCGGCTCCTGTGCCATCATGCGCCGTAAAGCATTGGAAGAAGTCGGCGGCATTGCTGTGGAAACGGTGACCGAGGACGCGCATACCTCTTTGAAGCTCAACCGCAGAGGCTGGTCTTCGGCTTTCTTAAGTACGCCCCTTTCTGCCGGTCTGAGTACGGAAACTTTGGCGGCGCATATCGGACAGCGAATCCGCTGGGCCCGAGGCATGGTGCAGATTTTCCGCTTGGATAATCCGCTTTTCGGCAAGGGCCTGACGATTCCGCAGCGCCTGTGCTTCTTAAATGCGATGATCCACTTCCTGCACGGACTGCCGCGAATCATCTTCTTAATCGCTCCGCTGCCGTTCCTCTTTGCCAATATCTACGTGATTTACGCCAGTGCGATCGCTATTTTCGTGTACCTGATCCCGCATATGGTTCACTCCACGATGACGACGTACATGATTCACCGCGGCTATCGATTCCCGTTTATCAGCGCGCTCTATGAAACGATTTTATCCTGGTACATCTTCGTGCCGACACTCGTTGCACTTATCGCGCCTCACAAGGGTAAATTCAACGTGACGGCTAAGGGTGGCGTAATTGATAAAGAATATTTGGACTGGGCTGTCGCTCGTCCGTACTTCTATTTGCTGCTCCTAAACCTGGCCGGCTTCTTTATCGGCCTCTACAGAATGGTCGGAGCCAGCGCCTACGAAGTTCTGATGCTTTTGATCAACCTCGGCTGGATTATCTACAACCTGATCATTCTGTTTGCCGCGATGGCCGTGACGGTCGAAAGTGTCCAGAAACGCAAATTCCCGCGTGTGTCCTTCACCGCACCGGTACACCTTCAGGTCGGAGAGACTTCGATTCCGGCCGTTATGTCCGCTTTCTCTCAGAAAGACTGCGTCGTAGACTTGAAAAACGCTTCAGACCTAAGCAAGGTTTCGCTCGAAGAGCCTGTAAAGCTGGTTTTTGGCCCTAAGAAAAAGCCTTCGACAACGTTTGACTGCACAGTGACGGCCGCTTTTGAAAACGGCGTTGTCGAGCTTTTGGTCTCTCAGCCGACGCGTACCAAAGAAATGGAATATGTCGAGTGCACGTTCGGAACGCCGGATATTTGGATCCAGAGACAAGCGAAGGTTAGAGACTATGGCATGTTTGACGGCTTCTTTGCGCTGCTGCACATGGCGCGCATGGGCGCTGAGGCATTTGCGCATTTTTCGAATCCTCAGGCCGGCTGGTTCCTGAAGGCCTCGGTTTGGACATTTAAGTGGGTCATCAGTTTTATTCCTCGAGTCCCGTCACTTAGACGCGAAAACAAGAATTCTCCTTTTGAGGAAACCCATCCGCTCTACTTGCCTAAAACAATTTGCCTAAAACAATTTCATCGGCTCATAGCGCGTAATAACAAACTAAAATCTTACGCAGTTAGAAATAATACGGATTAATGAGTAATTCGGAAGATCTCGGTCAGATATGTTTAAGAATAAAAGATTCTCTCTTCTTCTATCCGGTACAGTGCTCTGCGCACTGAGTGTAGCTCTTGCGAGCGTTGCGTCCGCCGCCCCTGAACCCGCCACATTTATGCGGGATGTTCAGCCGGCCTTCCGGACAGACGAAATCCCGGTGATCCGCAAAGACAGCCCCTTGTTTAATTACTCCACGGAAGGAGCGATTGAACAGATCAAGATGACAGGCATCTACAACGAAAGATCTTTCCGTTTTTATTCTGCAAAGAACGAGCTGATTTCCAAGGCTTCGGTCACGCTCCGCTACACGCCGTCTCCGGCCCTGATTCCTCAGCAGAGCCAGCTCAATGTTTACTTAAACGGCCAGCTGCAGAAGAGTCTTCCGATTACCAAAGATCAGCTCGGCAATCAGGTTTCCGCCACAGTCGATCTCAATGCGAAGCAGTTTGACAGCTCCAACCGCCTGACGCTGGAGTTTGTCGGTCAGTACACGCAGATTTGCGGCTCTCCCGCAAATCCTGCTTTATGGCTGACGGTCGACTCTTCGAGCTACCTGTCTTTGAATACTCAGAAGCTGCGTTTGGCCAATGATCTTTCGATCCTGCCGGCGCCTTTTGTCAACACCATCAGTCCGTCTGCAACGACGCTGCCGATGGTTTTTGCTTCTACACCTGATAATCGCTTCAAAGAAGCTGCCGCGGTACTTGCTTCATGGGCCGGTGTGCGCTCCGAGTGGCGCGGAATTGAATTCCCGGTCTACTACAACGAACAGCCGGCCGAGCAGAACTATGTCGCTTTTGTCACCAACGACAGCCGTCCCGACTTCCTGAAGTTCCTGCCCAGAGTCGAAGCGCCAACGATTTCGATCGTTAATGCGCCGAACAGCTTATACGCCAAGGTTTTGGTGATTGCCGGGCGCAACGCCGATGATCTGCTGACAGCTGCCCGTTATCTGGCGACTGCTGACGCAGGAATTGCCGGCGGTATGGTCACGATTGAAAACTTCAAAGGCGAACCGGATCGCAAGGCTTATGACGCGCCGTCTTGGGTCAACACCGATCAAAAGATTCCGTTCGAGAAGCTTTCCAAGTATCGCGGCCAGCTCACCAGCACCGTCTGCATCCGGCTCCGATCAAGCTCGACGTACGTCTCCCGCCGGACCTTTTCATGGTCAATCGCAGCAATGTGAATCTAGACCTACGCTATCGCTACACGCGTCCGATGGGCGGAGAACCGGCCCAGATGCGTTTCCTGCTGAATGACCAGTTGGTCGAGTCCTATGACCTGAGCCCGACAAAAACGAGCAACTCGTTTATGTCGCAGTTCTCGTTCATTAATGGCTTGGCAAATCTGTGGAACAACACATCGATTCCGAGCCGCCTGCTGTCCGCGGAAAATCAGCTGACGTTTGACTTCCAATACGGTTTGGCGGTTGACGGCGGAACTCAGGCCAACTGCAAGTCCGTGACCTTGATTCCGAACCAGGTGGAAATCGATCCGAACTCCACGATCGACTTCTCCGGTTTCTATCACTTTGCACGCCTGCCGGATCTGAAGCTCTTTACCGTGAGCGGCTATCCGTTTACGAAGTATGCCGACTTGTCTCAGACCTTGGTGCTGATGAAGAAAGATGCGCCGGCTAACGTCATGACGACGATGCTCAATACAATGGGCCGCTTCGGTGCGCAGACGGGTGCTCCCGTCACGAAAGTTACGTTCGACTCTGCCATCCAGAATGATAACGCTCAGCACCGCGACATTCTGGTCTTTGCTGAAAACAGCGCCGATATCGATAATCTCGGCAAACTTGAGCCCGAGATTATTCTTGAAAAAGTTAAAGGCAACTTGAAGTCTAATTTCGAAGCAAAGTCTAAAGACGCTGCTCCTCAGTCCACTGTCACGGAAGACACCGGCATTGCCACGATTGCTCAGTATGAATCTCCGTACGGCAGCGGCCGCTCGGTCGTCGCAATCTTAGGTGACGGTCAGGACGGAAGCTACCTCCTGAACAAACGCCTGATGAACCCTGGAGACCTGAAGATGGTCGGTGGCGGTGTGGCGATATTCAAACCGAATGCTCAGCCTGCGAGCTACATGGTGGGCCCTGACTACTACACAGGATCCCTGCCGTGGCACCAGAGAGTTTGGTATTCGCTCTTAGACCAGCCGCTTCTTCTTGTGCTCTTCACATTGGTGTGCGCACTGCTCTTTGCAGGTGGCATCTACTACCTGATGCATTCTTTAATCCGCTTCCGCAACCGCCGCAACTAAGAGGAAGGAGACCACAACATGAAAAAGAACTTTCTTCTTGCCTGCCTGATCTCTGCCGTGTTCGCAGCTCCTGCGGGTGCCTGGGAACTTTGGGATCAATTTAAAGCAACGAATCTTACGCCCGAAGGCCGCGTCGTTGACTACAGCGAAGCCAAGCTGATTACGACTTCTGAAGGACAGTCCTACGGGATGTTCTTCGCTCTGGTTGCCAATGACAAAAAGGCTTTTGACGAGATGTTTGCCTGGACGGAAAAGAATCTCGGCGAAAATCAGCCTGCTTGGCTTTGGGGTATTCCGGACGGCAAGCCCAATGGAACAGGCAAGATCTTGGATACCAACAACGCCACCGACTCGGACATGTGGATTGCCTACTGTCTGATCGAAGCGGCCCGCATCTGGAATGATCCTTCCTACCTTCCGAAGGCTGACGGTTACCTTGCCAAGCTTAAAGAGCTCGTTCGTGACGTGCCGACCGTCGGCAAGATCATCCTTCCGGGCCGCGTCGGATTTGAAGAGAAGGGCGTGATCACCATCAACCCAAGCTACTATCCGCCGCACATCCTGCGCCGCTTTGCCGATTACGATCCGTATTGGCTCCCGGTGCTGGAAGGTTCCATCAACGCCATGGTGCGCTGCTCTCCGAGCGGTGTGGCGCCGGACTGGGCTAAATTTGACGCTCAGGGACGCCTTGTCGATCCTCAGCAGATGGAAGGCAGCTACAACGCCATCCGAACCTACCTGTGGTCCGGCATTCTGTCGCCTAAAGATCAGAACTATGAAGTGCTGATGCGCCAGTACGAACCGATGATTAATCTCGTCAAGGCAACCAATATTCCG